>Ga0208872_1002016_pt1 | contig 12002 bp, 4 predicted proteins | sample CryBogCBH12Aug08_FD_185508 | JGI IMG/M metagenome (GOLD analysis project Ga0208872, IMG submission 185508) | Freshwater microbial communities from Crystal Bog, Wisconsin, USA - CBH12Aug08 (SPAdes) | ecosystem: Environmental > Aquatic > Freshwater > Lake | place: Crystal Bog, Wisconsin, USA... | reverse complement strand
CGTTGTGCCGTTCCAATTGGTGAACGTGAGGTTGCCGACGGTGATCGGCGTGCCCAGCGTGACCACCGGACCGATGACCCACGGGGCGGAGTTGTTCGTGCCCTTGCCGAAGGTGGCGTTGGCAAGCGCAGAATTGTTCCACGCAAGGTTGCCTGTTCCGTCGTTCCAATTGGTGTTGCTGGTGTCCCACGTTCCCGAACCATTTGAGATGGCCGCGCCATCGCCGCCGAGGATATCCCAGGTCAGGTTGGTCGCAGCCGGCACCGTAATCGTCAGCGTGCCGTTGCTAAAGGTGAGCGAGTAGTTTGAGGCGGTAAGTCCCGAAGGGATGATGGAATAAGTGCCCGCCGCCACCACACCCTGCGACGTGCCGCCATAGCTCAATACCCCACTCAGCACGGAAATGTCCTCGGCGTTGACGAATCCACTGTAACTCACGCCCCCGCCGCCGCTGAACGGAATCCCATCGTATGCCTTCACCACATTGCTCGCCGTGACCGTCAGTGGTGCCGGGATCACGGTGAGCGTGGTGCTGCTGTTCGTCGCCGCATTGAAAGTGGCGCTGCCCGGATACGCATAGGTGATGGTATAGGGAGTAATGTTGACTGGTGTGCCGGCCAGATTAAAGTTCAACGCAAAGATGCCGTTGGTGACCGCAGTGTTCTGAATGTTGCCGTTGATGCTGATGGAAATGGTCTCGCCATTCGTCGGATAAAGCGGACCGGGTGAGGCAAGCTGGCCGCTCAAAATAATATTCGTCGCCCCGTAACTGGTTGCCAGGCTGGCCGTCAGACTCAAGAACATCGGCGACTCTTTGACGGTGGCACCCGCCATCCACGCTGGCTGGCTGTATTCGTAGGCACCCTGATCCGGGTTGGCACCGGAGTAACCGTCGGTCAATGGCGGATACGGTCGCCCCGCATTGATGGCGGGCGAGGTGGCTTGAAGTTGGTAGTTGTCATTGACCGCATCCACAAATTTAGGATCCGTGCCGCTGGAGAGATTGTTCGTCTGGGCCGCGCCGGGGCCAATGGAAGCGCCAGATCGGAAAATGTTGTTTTGAAACACCGTGCCGATCATCGAGGTGGTGCTCCAGCCCACGCTCCGGTTGTTGCCGAGCAAAGTGTTATTGACCACGGTCACAACCTGGTTCGTCCACGGATCCGTGCCGGGATTGAGGATGATGGCGCTGTCCGCAGCCCATATCACATTGTGATCCACGACGAAATCGGTCGCGCCGCCGTCGAGATAAATCCCCTTGGAATTGTTGGCAAACGCCAAACCGCTGCTCGCCGTGTCGGTGTCATGCACCAGGTTGTAGGCGATGCGCGTGCCATTGCCATCGGTGTGGTAGGCGTAAATCGGGCCGAAATCAGTCAACTGCAGGCCACAGTGGGAAAGGTCGTTGTGATGGACATAGCTGCCCTGCAACCAATTGATGTCCAGCGCGCGATGACCGCAGTTGTAGATGGTGTTGTTGGCAATGACACTGTTCGTGGCGCCAAAGACGTTGTAGCCTGCATCCGTGGAGACTCCCGCGCCATTGTTGCCAGAATAGTCCACATCGTGGATCAGGTTGTTCGTCACGACATTGTTCGTGCCGAGCAACACGACGCCGCTCCCGGCGCTGTAGGCGACGAGACTGTTTTGGAGAATATTGGACGTTCCTGCCACAATGACGCCCGCGTTCGTCACGCCCGTGCTCCATTTAACCAGCTGCGTGAAATGAGAGGGGTAATAGACATTCAGCGCATCCAGCAAACAGCCCTTGCTGGATCGGTCCGTGGTGATGGTGCAGGCGAACAGCGTAATGCCCCGCACCACGATCCAGGATTTGCCGCTCAGATTGAAGCCCAGCGTGCGGCGTTTGGCCTCGACGACGTGAGCCGACGGATTATCGCTTTGTGGCGGCCAGAAATAGAGCGTGTTGCTGGTGCGGAACCATTCGCCAGGCGAGTCCAGCTCGGAAAGTTTTCCAAAAAGGAAGAACTGATTGTTATTGGTGGGCAGATAGTTTGGAACACTCGGCGAAAAAGTGAAGCTGATCTGGCCGTTGCCCGAATTCACCACTGGATCGGTTTCCACCTGCCAGACTTTGCCCAGCGCGACGGCAATGCTTGCACCCACCCAGTAATTGGTCGGCTGGGTCAGCGCGGCGCAGTAAAGCGTCCCCGTCGTCCCGGTGTAATTCCCATCCGTGCTGAACAACTTTACCGGATGCGACACGTCCAGCGACGTGTTCGGATAACGCGCCTCAATCATCATCTGTCCGTCCAGAAACACCTGGTTGCTCGAAGTCAGGTCCCAACTCATCGCGTTACTATAGATGTTGCCGCTGTAAACGCCCCAGGTGTTCGAGGACAGGACATCCGCGCCATTGATGGTGACGATTTCATTGCTGTAAGCCTGGTAGGTGATGCGCGCCGCGCTGCTGGTGCCGGAGTTGACAGGCGTGACGGATTCACGATAAGTGCCGCCGCGAATAAACACCGTATCGCCGGCCGCCATCACATTCGCCGCTTTCTGGATGGTTAGAAAGGGCTGACCCAGCGTGCCGGAATTGGTATCCGCGCCGTTCGTCGCCACATAGTAAGTCGAGGCGGACGACACCAGCGGAAGCCAGACCACAATGGTAGCCAACAACCCGAACCAGGGACGGGCGCAGTTGTGCCGGCATGTTAATTGATCGGGCATGATGTCAGTTATAATTGATTACATTCCTAACACGGCCGGAACTGCCGGCTTTGATTTAATCGCTTCAAGAATTTCAGCGGCAACCTGGTGGCCAAGAATATCATAGCCGGCGGTGTTAAAATGAACGTCGTTTTTGTTCTGAACCTCCGCCAAATGCGGAGCAACGGCGGCATAAAGATCGTCTTCCGTTATTCCGTGTTTCCGCATGATGGAATCCGCAATGCGATTGACCTTCTCGCACTGTTCGGCCGTAAACTTTTCCTTGTTCTCCCCGGTGGCCGGGGGCGTGGTGCGCGCCCAAACCAGTTTGGCGCCGGTCTTTTCCAGTTGAACAATAATTTTTTCCAGATTGACGGCATAAGTGGCGTCGTCCGTCAGGCGGTCATGGATGCCGAAGTTAAAATGGATGACATCCCATTTGCCGTCGCCCAGCCACACCGGAAGTTTTGTCAACGCCATTGCCGTCGGACCGCAGTTGGCGGGCGCGCGATGAACGTTGGCTTTGCCGGCGAGCGCATGGCGCACGACCAGCGTATAACCGCGCGAAATGGAATCGCCGATGAGTAACACGCGCGGCAGCTTGGGATCATCCTTCACGAAATCCCACGCGGTTTCCTTGCCAGCGAGTTTCTCCTTTTTGTAAATCGGCAAATAGAAATTACCGAGGTTCTGTTCGAGCACGGATTCCCAAGCGGCTTCGTCGGACGACATCGCGGCCTTGCGTTTGGCGTCGGCAACAAGGTCGTAACTAGGCTGGGTTTTTTTCGTGGCGAGTTCGGCGGCGTTGGATGGTTCGACACCCGGGGCGGCAACAAGGCGGTTGCCGGCCAGCACGAACATCGCCAGCAGCACCGTAATATGAACCTGCCGCCGCATTGGAGGGTTCGCCAAGCTCCTGCATTCGCGCCGGATGGCGTTCCAATGAAAATCCCGGCGGCTGCCGCGACAGAGGCAAACCAGATGCAGCAAGGCCCGTCCGCTGGCGCATTCGGCCGGTTTCATTTTCAATTCTTGTCTAGCGATATTCATGTTTCAAAATTCGGGCATTTATGCTGCTACCAGCCGACTTATGGTTCGGGTGGCAGCGCCAACCCAAAAACGCCGCCACCCATCCCAAACCGGAACCCATGATCCGGCTTCTGTGACAGGAACCCAAACCCGTCACGAAGATTTTTCGATATTTCAGCGGCTTCAGCCATTTCGTCGGCGGCGCAACAAAGCCAATACCGCCAGCCCGCTACCGAGCATGACCCATGTCTGCGGCTCCGGCACCGTCATGATGGTCAGCACCACGTTGTTCAAACTCGCACTCCCGCCACCAGTGCCCAAATCCGCTATAAAGAATGTCCACACCCCATTGGGGTCCGTGTTCTGGAACAGACTTAAATTCGCTGTAGTAGGTGTGCCGTAAAGAATGTTACCTGCCGCCAACGGATTCACGTTCCGTCCGTCCGCCGCCCACGTCGTCCCGTTCAGGCTGTAGCCCGGCATACTCCCGTAATCATGGATGTTGTTCCCCTCCAGCCCATCCAGCGTGATGTTCATCCCCGCATCCCCGTAGCCAAACGGATTGCTCCCCGTGACCCCCGGCCGGTTCAACAGCACCACCAGTTGCCCCTGCGGGCTGACCAGATAAGCGTATAAATCCCCGTTGAACCCGCCCGTGATGTCCAGTGTCACCTGCACGTTCGTGATACTCCCGCTGATACTTGTCACGTTGAACTGTTCCATCACCCCCACCGGGTTGCCGTCGGGAATCAGGCTTACCGTGCTGTTGGTCAGGCTGGTCGTCAGGCTCTGGCCCCAGCCGGTTAACGTCAGTAACCCGAGAAGCAGGGTGAGGAACTTGATTTTCATGGTTCGGAGGTGTTGCTGGCTTAGGGGTTGTATTGCAGTCGGTAGTAGGCACTGGACTGCGGGGCGGCCAGATCAATGTATTGGAACACCCCGCTGGATGGCGCGTTGGTGGTCCAGATCTCCGTCCAACTGCTGGTCAGGTTCGTCGAGCGCAGCACGGTGTAGCTGTAGTTCGGGATGCCGGCAAAGTTCAAGGTCGCCGTCCCGCCGGTGGTGCTGGCCAGGGTGCTCTGCCCGAACACGGGCGTGCTGTCCACGGTGATGGTCACGGTCGCACTGTTCGTGCCACCATAGCCGTCGCTGACGGTGTAGGTGAACTCGTCATTCACTGCGTTCGTGTTGAAATACATCACATAGCCACCCGCCACGACCAGAGTCGCGGCGTTCGTGGTCGTGCTGACGGAGGCCAGCGTTAGATTGTCGCCATCCACGTCCGATGCATTGCCTAGCAAATTGGTGACTGCTATCTTGATTTGCTGGACGGTCGCATTCCGCGGGTAGCTGACCGGGTTCGCTACTGGCGGATGGTTGGTCACGATTTGATTTAACGTGTTCGTGCTGCCCACATAATTGTCATCACCCAAATAGGCGACGGTGATGACATTCGTCCCGCGCGGCAGGTTGGTGATGCTCAAGCTGGTGGCGCTGCCACTGCTCACGGTGTTCGTGCTAATCGGCCCGTTGGTGGAAGAGAAAACCACGCTGCCAGCGGCGTCAGCTGGCAGCACGGCGATGTATGCGACGGTATCCTTGTAACCCGACGGATTCATGGTGGAGTTCGCCTCGACAGAAACTGGTGCTTGGGTAATGGTCAACGTGCTGTTGGTTGTCAGCACGATATAGTTCGGATTGCTGCCCGCCACCACAAAGATATTAGACACACCTACGGCCGAAAACTGGGTCGCATCCGTTGTCAGGGTAACGTTAATCACGTCGCCATTCACCGCGCCATTCGTCACCGCCGTCAAGGCCGGGTTCACTCCACCGTAAGCCTTGGCCTGCGGATTTGCGGTTACAGAGGCTGCTTTCGCGCTGATGGTGAAGGCTTGCATGTTGGTCGCGCCAAAGTAACTGGTATCCGCCGCCACGGTGTTTGAGACATAATATGTGCCTGCATTCACTGGCGCGTTCGCGGTTGGGCCGTAGCTCGTCGGAGCCACACCCACATAATTCGTCGTCTTTGCTCCGGTTGAGCCACTGAAGGCAATAACCGGTGTCTGGGCAGAACCATTATAGGTAAAGCTCGAACCGGTGTAGTTGAAAGCCGAGGAACTGCCGTTGGTCAGATACAGTTCGCCATCAACGATACCCAACGAAGCTTGGTTTGCGCCATTAATTAGGATGACTGAAGGCACCGTCCCGCCCACCGAACCCGTATTCCCGCTGGTGGCTTTAGATATGATTCTGTAAACGCCAACCGGGAGGACGCCACCCGACTTGGTGACCTTGAATGTCGTGCTAGCCGACAGCGTTAGAGTTCCGTTGGTGACGATGAAGGATGGGTTTGTGCCGTCAGAGAGCAGTGAATTTGTGCCCGAACCGGTGTTAAGATTGCCATTAAGAATGGCACCCGCCGCGCGGTTGGTCAAAGTCTGGCTGTTTCCAAGTGTAAACGTCGAATTCAAGCCAGAGACGTCAAGTATCGCACCACCGGCGATTCCGATGAGCGGCGAGTTTGCCACTGAACCGTTTCCACTTAGTGCCAAGATGCCGCTACTGACGGTCGTGTTGCCGCTGTAGGAATTAGCTGCCGTCAACTGCCAAGTGCCGCCACCCGCCTTGGTTAAAGAGGTGATGGCCGTAAAACTACCGTTGGCTGCACCATCAGGTATGGCAGAAGCAATCTGATTGGCTCCCGTGTTGCTCCCTTGTAGAGTCAGGGTTTTGTTGTGATTAGCACTGGCGCTGGCCCCGCCGGCGGTAAATGTGCCGGTGAATACCAATGGACCAGAGCCATCATTCTGAATAACGGCACCACCCCCGGTGCCGCCATTGGAAGTATTTCCTATGATAATATTACGATCCGAGCCCTCGCCTGAACCATTATAGAGCAATGTCCCCGTGTAAGCGTTATACCCCAATTGAATGGAACCCACGGAAGCAGAGGTTGGCGCGCCTAGATTGCTGCTGGATTGATGGGTGGACTGTCCACCTGGCAGGGCGGAATTTACCACCGTGCCTGCCGTGTTTATTGAAGCCACGCTCAGAATATTTTGCCGGTTGACGACGTTGCCAGTAAAAGTGCTGGAACCACTGAGGGTCAAGGTGGCGCCGGCAGTGCCGCTAAGGTATAAATTACCAGTCCCAGCGCCATTATTCGCCATAATGCCGGCATAGGTGACATTCGCACCAGAGTCCAACTGTAAAAAACCACTTACCGTGCCCGAGGTCGCCCCAAGCGCGATACCTCGGTTTGCGTTGAGCGTCATTGGGCTGGTGATTTCAAGCGTGGCATTGTTAATGACTAAGTTACCCGCAGTCGGTGAACTCGGGGCTGTTCCCAGATTTCCATCACCACTGATTTTTAGCGTGCCGCCGCTAATGGTGGTGCTGCCGCTGTAAGTATTGGCACCGCTCAACGTCCAGCTACCGGCACCAGCTTTGGTCAAGGAAAGCAACAGCGAAGCACTGGCATCGGAAATGATCCCTTTTACTTCATTCAACCCGGTATTGGCACCCTGCAAAGTAAAAGGCCGGGTGGAAAGCGAGCCAGCGGTTGCTGTGGTGGTTATCGCTCCGGCCAAGACCAATGGCCCCGTGCCATCGTTCTGAATTGTGCCGGATGTCCCTGATGCCGGAGTTCCAGCGCAAATCGTAAAGGGACGGTCAGTTCCCTCTCCGCTTCCGGTATAAACCAGAGCAGCGGAATAGCCGTTGTATCCGATGGCAACGGTAGATTTGGTGGAAACCGCCGAACCCAAGCTGCTGCTAGACTGATTTGCGGAATTTCCGCCGTTGTTATTGGTCACACTATTCACCGTGTTGATTGAATTGACAAAAACAGTTCCCTGCCGAATGATTGTCCCGGCGGTGCTGGGAGTAATGGTGTTTGCCCCGCTTAGAACCAGATTCCCATAAGTGGAGGCGCTTCGGCCAATGACAAGTTGACCGCCGGTGTTCAGGGTGCCGGCAATGGGAGCACTTATCGTATTCGTGCCGCCCTTGCCGGTAAAGATGATAAAGGATGCTGTCGCACCGGCATTAATGGTTCCACTGGCACCACTGCCGGCAATGGTATAGTTACCGTAGCCTCCCGTGTTTGCCATGTCGTTAAAGGTGATATTATTCACTGTCACACCGGATGACGATTGGTTCACTGTTACCGTATAGGAGGCCGTATTCGCAGAGGTGCCAAAGGCGGCCGTGTCCGTGGAGGTATTGGGCCAAACGACATCGACAGTCGCGTTACTCCACACTGTTGAGGACGTATTCCATGTCCCAGACCCATCTGTAGTGCCATTCGCAAAGTTACCATCGGAGTCCCAAGTATAGGTCGTTGCTTGGGCTGCGGGAACGGCCGCGAGAATCAGTAACGCCAGCAGAGTGGCGGAAATCATAATTGATGACTTTGTCGTTTTGATTTTCATAGTGTCGTTTGGCTTTCGTTTCTTACTCCATTCACTTCAAATTGAATTCTTGTTCACTAGACAGATTGGGCGTGCCGAACCCCAAAAACGGCACGCCCTTTTGTCCTAACCCAATCTGGGCGCTTCGGTTTTACTTACGGCTTGAGCATCCGGTAGAACACGTTGGTCTTGGTCGGATCCACGGTGATGGTCACGTTGGTAACAGTGACGGAACCATCTGCCGGATAGTTGAACCATGCGCCGGGTGTCGTCAGGCTCACGCTGTTCGATTGCAGGATCCAGCCCTGATTGGTCGGCCAGGCCAGGCTCATGGTGCCCGCGCTGTAAGCGACTTGCAGCACCGGCGGGTTGGGATTGATGGTTACCAACGGCACTACCAGCAGGCTGCCGGCGCCGGCGAGATAGGGTGACTCCGTGGCGGCACTGTAAAGGCCCGGAGCCATGTTGGTGCCGTTGAGCACGAGCGCCGCCACCTGGTTGGTTTCATTCAACGCAAAGGCCAGATTCAACACACCATTGGTCACCGTGACCGTGGAATTGGTGGACAGGGTGGGCTGCTGGAGCACCAGCGTGGCGCCCTTGACGGTGGTGTTGCCAGAGTAATGATTTGCGCTCAGGGTCAAACTACCGCTGCCGTCCACTTCCACGTTGAGATTGCCGGCCACCGTCCCGTTGAAGACAGTCGTGGCCGCGCCGGAGACGGTGAGGGTGCTGGCATTGGCACTGACGGAATTAGTGATAATGGCGGTAGTGGCAGTGCCAGTTCCGCCCAACGAACCCAGGGTCTGGTTGAATCCTGCCAGATCAAAAGTTTGCAGCGAGGCACCATTGAGGTTGATGCTGAAAGCGGTGGCGGTGGGCAAGGCATCGTTGATGCCGAGCTTGAGCGTGCCCACCGTTCCGCTGCCGGTGGGCTGGAGATAGGTGCCGTTGGTGGCCGTGTAAGTGCTGGCCCGGGCCAAGGTCACCACCGAGTTATTGTTCAATTGAAAACCGACCGTTTGCGAAGTGGCTCCCGCAATGAGATTGCTCAAGATCATACTGCCGCCAAGGCCTTTTCGGACGCTAAACGTGGAGGGATCGACCAAGGTTATGGTCGCGGTTCCGAGGTTGCCGCCCGAGCCATTGTTACCAATCTGCAGCCAGCCGTTGCTAACGGTAATGCTCCCGGTTAAATTAGTGGCATTGCCGTCAATGCGTAGAACACCAGCACCGTCCTTGACAAAGCCTGGCCCGGTCAGGATGGATGAAATAAGGGCGCTCGCGGGAACGCTGATGATGGGGGTATTTGAGAGGGTAATGGATTGTCCGGTGACCTGATATGAGGGACTGTTGCCGTTGCCGCCGGTGTTGAACGTCAGGTTGCCCGCCGAGATGGGCACGCCCAGCGTGATGAGGGTTGTCGCTCCCAGCGTCGCGCCTGTCCCAATAATGGCGGCGTCGTTCCCGTTATTCGGCCAGGGCACGTCCACACTGTTGTTCGCCCAGTTCGCCGTGCCGGTGTCCCAAGTGCCAAGACCATCCGAACCCGTGGTGTTGTGCGCCGGATCCCAAGTGAAAACTACTGGCGTAGCGGGGTTGGTAAAGGTGATAGCCAGCGAGTTGGTGATGGTAATCAGACCGACCGTGACGCCCACGATCTTGGTTTCCGGCTTTACCGACTTTACGGTGAAGGTCGTCTGGCCGTTGCCATCCGTAATACCAAAGGCAGCCGGCGTGACGGTATTGCCCGAACCGGTGACCGTCCAACCGACACCCACACCAGTCAAGGGATTATTGCTGGCGTCTTTGATGGTAGCGGTGACGATGGAAGTTGCCGCATTATCGGCTGGCAGACTATTCGGGCTGGCCGTGACCGTGGATTTAGTCGGATCTGCCGGAGCCGGAACCAAATGAAGAATGACATCACCGCCATTGATGTTGATGGAGGCAATGGACCCGGAAATGGCCGAGCCATTAACAGAGAAGGTGCCGTTGGAAGAAATGGTGTTGTTGATATTGGTGACGATGACATAGTCGCCGGACGACAAAGGTGTGGCTTTGTTCACCGTAAAGGCATTTCCGTTGAGCACTAGCTGTCCCTGCGCAATGGTCAGGGCGGGATTCGTGCCATCGTAGTCCAAAGTGATGGCCTGCGAACCGAGGCTGACCGTGCCCGCCGCGTTACCATTGATGGTGGCAGCGGTATTTGTGCCGCTGGCTCTCAACGTCGTGCTGGTGCTTAACACATAAGACGCATTGGAAGACACATCCAAGGTGCCGCCCGCAGCAATTATGATCTGCGGCGTGGAATCAATGGCTCCGCCAACGCCCAATTTCAAAGTGCCGCCGGTGATGATGGTGTTGCCGGTATAGGTGTTAGCTCCTGTGAGGGTGAGGGTATTGGTGTTGTTCTTGGCCAAAGCCAGATTTCCGGAGAGCAGGCCGGCATAAGTGGATGAATTGGTTCCCGAAATAGTCAACGTGCTGGGGCCGGCAGAACTGGTGACAATCGCCTGCGCCACGGTCCCGGCGGTCGCGAGCGAACCCAAAGTCTGGTTGAATCCGCCCAAATCAAACGTCATCACCGAGGAACTGCTTACACCCAGCGTCAAGGCGGTGCCCACCGGAAGCCGATCATTGCCGCCAAGTTTGACCCCGCCGGTTTCGCTCGTCGTCGTTGGATTGAGCGAGGTGGAGCCGGCATAGGTCCAGCCATTGACTGGTTTGACGGTAGCCACGTTGCCGCCCTTCATCTGGAAAGCCACATTGCCGCTACCGATAATGCCATTGGTGATGGTGAAGGCTGCCGCGCGCCGAAAGGTAACGGTCGCGTTGTTGGTGAAGTTCCCCGTGCCGAGCTGACCAGCGGCACCGTTGTTGCCAATTTGCAGGATGCCTGCGTTGACGGTCACGTTGCCCACATAGGCGCCGCTAGTGCCATCAATGCGCAAGATGCCCGCGCCATCCTTGACGAAGCCCGTGCCGGCAATCGTGCTGGAAATCTGCCCGTCAGAACGCGTCATAATCGTCGGCGTGTTGGAAAGCGTCAGGGTGTTGCCCGTAATCTGGTAGTTGATATTCGTCGTGCCGTTCCAGTTGGTGAAGGTCATGTTGCCAACGGTGATGGCATTTGTCAGGGTGACAACACATGTCGTGACCCACGGGGCAGAGCTGTTGGTGCCCTTGCCAAAGGTCGCATTATCCGGGTTGGCGTTGCTCCAGATAGCGTCAGTCGTGCCGTTGTTCCAGTTGCCCGCGCCATTGCCCCAGTTGCCGCTGCCATTGGAGATAGCCGCACCATCGCCCGAAGTGATGTCCCAAGTGAGGTTCGTCGCTTGAACCGTTGGCGTTAGCGCCAGCAGGAGCAAGCCCAGTAAAAGCCAAACGCCAGTAGCGCGGCTTTGATTCATAATTGCTGATGTGTTTTTCATATCGGATCTTGAGGGGTTTGTGTGATTGGTTGCTGGGAGTAAAATAGACGGAAAATCGCTCTCGTTAATACGTGCCCACCGGGCCAACTTTCTTGGAAGCCACTCGGCCATCGAAATAGGAAAGATTACGCGACGCACCATGCACCGGCTTGTCCGCCACGCCGCTGGCCGGGTTACCGGTGGAAACCGAATCATAGTCAATAAAAGCCCAGACGGTCGTAGGAGAGGTAATTTGCGTGACTTTCATCTGGTTGTGAGTCGAAGGATAGCCAAACGGATAGACCCACTGGCCGGGTTGGTCATCGTTGGTTCCGTTGATGCAATGCTGGTAGGTCAACAGGTTGGTAACCGAAGCGGAATTGAAGTAGCGCTCATAGCCGGGACAGATGCAAACCTTGTTGGTTTGCCAGACCGCCGTCGGTGCCGGGGTGCCGCAATATGGCGCGAGGTA
>Ga0208872_1002014_pt1 | contig 12017 bp, 8 predicted proteins | sample CryBogCBH12Aug08_FD_185508 | JGI IMG/M metagenome (GOLD analysis project Ga0208872, IMG submission 185508) | Freshwater microbial communities from Crystal Bog, Wisconsin, USA - CBH12Aug08 (SPAdes) | ecosystem: Environmental > Aquatic > Freshwater > Lake | place: Crystal Bog, Wisconsin, USA... | reverse complement strand
AACCGTGTAGTTTAAAATGTGCTGGTCCGAACCCATCAAGCCGACGGTCATGAAACCGGTGTTGATGCCGGTGCCGAGTTGCATCGCGCGCAGCGGTGGTTTGGGCGGCAAACCAGCGGCGCGCCGTGTTTGGTTCTCGATTTCGCGCGCCGCACTTTCCTCGGTGCGGAGGCGGTTCACTTCCGCGAGGGCGCGCTGCGCGTCAATCGCCGCGCGGACGGCGGCGGCGGCATGATTTTCATTCGGCAGCGGCGCGCCCCAGAACGCCATCACGCAATCGCCGATATATTTGTCCAGCGTGCCGCCGTGCTGCTTCACCGCGTCCGCGACGGTGGCGAGATACAGGTTCACCGTCGCGAGGGTTTCCTGCGCAAACTCGTTCACGCATTTTTCCGCCGCCGCCGCATCCAGCCGCTGCTCGCGGATGAACTCCTCGACGAACTGCTGCATTTCATCGGTCATGCTGGTAAAGCCGCGCACGTCGGAAAAGAGCACCGTCAATTCGCGCCGCGTGCCCCCGAGCGAAATTTTGTCCGCGCCGAGCAATTCGTTAACGACATCCGGCGAAACGATTTTGGAAAAAACGGATTTTACGCGGCGTTTTTCTTTTTCCTCGAACACGACGCGGTGGATCACCAGCGCGAAATGTTGCAACAAAACCGCGCCGCCGAGCGGATACACCAGCGGCAGCCACCAGCGGAATTTTACGAACAGAAAAAAAGCCAGCGCCGTAAATCCCGCCAGCAGCAACAGGATGGAAACGCTCGCGGTGACGGCGCGCAGTTGCCACGTCACCAGCGCCGTCAATCCGCCTAGAAAAAGAATTAGCGCCAATTCCACCGGCAACGGCAGGCGATAAACAAATCGGCCGGTGATGATGGAGTTGGCGACGTTCCAGTGCTTGCTGACGAGCAGCGTGTCTTTTTCCAACGGCGTCGCGCCGCGATCGGTCAGGTCGTTGCCCTGGGCGGCGGAGCCGACGACGACGAGCTTGCCGGCAAAATCATTTTTCAAACCATTCGTCTGGCCGAGCAGGCGCTGGTGATCCTGCCCGAGCAAATTTTCGATGGGCGACTGCGCCAGCCGCGGGTCGTTCGGCGTGAGCTGCCAGTCAATGTAAAAGTCGCCGTCGCCGTCCACCGGGATGACTCGCTCCAGCCCGTTCGTGCCGCGCAAAATGATTTTTCCGTGCGGCAAATCCACTTCGGCCTGTGCCAGATCCAGCTTCAATTCCTGCGCGGCCAGCACGATGCCCATTTGCCAGACACGCGTGTCGGTGAACGCCTTCGCCGTGGGCGCGAGGCCCGGTGGCAATTGGTCGCCGATAAAATCAGCGAGGTGAAAATTATTTTCCGCATCCACTTCCACCGTGATGACGTTGGTGCCGTCGGTTTGCGGCAGCAGGATTTTTCCGGGCACCAGCCGCGCGCGGGTGAGGTCCGCGCGGATTTCCGGATCGGCGGCGAGTTTCTGAAACAGCCGGTGCCACCGGCGGAGGTCGCGAAAAGCCTGCACCCGGCGCAGCGTGCCGTCGGCGTCCTTTTCGGTGGTGATGCCGCCGAGCGCGAAGGCGTTGGTGGCGAAGAGCGCGTGCGGAAAAATTTCCGGCGTGGCGGCCAGAATGGTGTTGCCGGCGCGGTGCAATTGCCGGGCAAAAAAATCGTCGGACTCCACCAGGCGGCCATCGGCCATCTGCACCGGCGGATGGTCGGTGCGGCGCTCGGCAAATAAAATGTCGAAGGCGACGGCTTGCGCGCCTTCCTCGGTCAATTCATCCACGAGCCGGCCGTAAACTTCGCGCGGCCAGTAAAGGCCGAAGTGAAAACCCACCTTGCCGTTTTTCACGGCGGCGATGCTGGATTCCTCCATCGAAACGAAGGCGAGATTGGTGGCGGCGGGCGCGGGAAATTTTTCCGCCGTGCGGACGCGCAAGTCGTAAGTTTTGCACTCCACCTGATCGAGAAAATCGGGGTCGTTCAGGCGAACGCCGCAAACCAGTGCCAGCACCGCCACCACAAGGAGGGTGGGGGCAAGCCGGGGACGTTTGAATTTCACGTCCTTGAATTAAACAAAAAACCAGCGCAACTCAAGGCTGCGCTGGTTGATGGGAAAAACCGGTGGAGTATCAATTAAACTGTGAAACAGGTTTTTCAGTGATGTCATTCCCATTGTTGTTACCACCAGTGGTGGTTTGTCCGGTCTGAATAAAAATCGTTTTGATGGCCGGAGTCATTTGCTGGAAAATCGTGATCGTTGCGGGTGGAATTTGTGAAATGGTGACATTTCCACCGGTGGATGGCGTGGTGGTAGGCGTGGTGGTAGGCGCGGTGGTAGGCGACGTAGTTGGTGACGTAGTTGGCGTGGTTTCGGGTGTTCCGGTAGTGGACGGCGTGGTGGACGGCGTCGTTTCGGGTGTTCCGGTGGTCTTGGTTCCGGTGACTGGAGTTCCGGGTTTATTGCCTATTTGAGGAATTCCGCCGCCGGCTCCTTCTTGGACAGAACTGACAATCAGTTGTTGGCCGGCACCGACAACATAGGTGTGAACGGAGCCGTCTGGTGAGGTCAACGAAAGCGTGACGCCACCGCCGGTGGTATGGCTTTCAAAAACAGCCAAATCGCCATTGTCACCGAGGCTGAAGATGGTGCCACGGATGCCGGCGATGCCGTTCGGGATTTTAATCAGGTAAGTCGAGGCGGCGCTTTCTTTTTTGACGCTGGCGTAAATTTTACCTTTCTTCAAATCCAGTTCGGTGTCGCAAACGGTATCCGCGCCGGTGTCCATGATGCCGAGCGCGTCAATGGCCAGCGTGGTGTTCGGAGTCAGGCGGATGACGTTCTGCTCCGCGTAGGGTTTGTAAGAGGAGATGTCGGTGACTTTTGCATCCACCGTAAATGAAATGCGGCCGGGAACGCCGACCTGCGGCAGTTCGACAGCCTTGCCCAGCACGATGTCCGTGCTGCCGTCAATGCCGGTGCGGACGATGGCGCCGGGCACCAGATATTTGCCGGGAATCAGTGGATGCCATTTGCCATCGCCCAGCGAGTAGCTAACGACACCAACCACGCGCACCACCGTGCCGACACCTTGCGAGGTGGCGGGCGTGCCGTTCGAAACGGCAGAAGCGGTGACGGTCAGCATGGCCCCGCAAAACGCGATGGCCAGTAGGGCTTTGAAAATTCTCATAATAACCTTTTTAGATTTTTTTACCGGTTTGAATATAAATGCCACCGGTCAAGATTGTCAATGGCCATTTTGTCCACCGCCGGCAGGAATGAACGGCCGGCCCGAGGCTTTTTCCCGCAATTTCGCGTCGCAAATCTCCAGATAGCTCCGCGCTATGTTGTTGTAGTTGTTCGATAGCTGGAGCGAGCGCAGGAAGCATTGCCGCGCGGCGGCGTAATCGCCGGTCTGGACGTAGTGCCAGCCGATATTTGCCAGGGTGTAACAGCCGTTGGGATCGCGCTGCTCGGCCGCGCTGAAATACGGTTCCGCCGCCATCGGTCGCCCCAGCCAATCGAGGCACATGCCGGTGCGCAGGAACGGATAGCCGCCCAGCGGGTTGCACCGGATGGCCACCGCATACCAGTCCACCGCCTGCCGGCCAAGCGCCGCGTAATCGCCCCGGTTTTCGAAACTTTGATTGCGGAAACATTCACCGAGGTCATAAGCCGTCTGAAAATTTTTGGGTTCGGCGGCGAAGGCCTTTTTCAGCGCTTCCACCTGCATTGGGGAAAACGCCGGCGCCCGCCGGGCTTGCGCGAGCCACCACGCCTCGCGACCGAGCCGCCATTCTTGCGCGACAAAATAAACGGTGCCAGCGACCAGCACCAACGAGAGTGCCAGTTTCCCCGGCCATTTCAAGCGCGGCCGGCGCTGCTGGATTGCGGCTCGCCGTTGGCTTGCCACCAACCCCAGCAACGTCACGCCCACCAGCGCATTCGCCGGAATGTGCAGGTTGAAATCCACGAACGAATGCACCGCCAGCGCAAACAGCCCGCCGGTGGCGCCCAGAAAAAGGGCAAAGCGGTTGCTGCGCCCGCTGCCAAAAACATTTTCCTCCCGCCGAACGTGCGGCCATGTTTGCACCAACCCCAGCCCGAATATTCCCATGCCGGCCAGAACGATGAGACCGCCCGCCGTGCCCCAGTCCGCCAGCAGGTTCAGGTAGTCATTGTGCGCCAGTTCCGGCCGCAACTGAAAGCTTTCCGGCCGGTATTCCCGGAAGCGGAAATCAAAATGCGCCGGCCCCACGCCCCACCAGAAATGATCCCGCCACATTTGCGCCGCCGCCCGCCACATCTCCAACCGCGAAGAGACATCAAGCACGCCCGGCCCATTGTCGTCGGGCTGATTAATCCGCCGCATATAGCCCAAAGTCTTCGAAAGATACTGCGACGTGCCCACCGCGCCGACCGCCAGCATGACCACCAGCAGCAACGCTGCCCACCGCCGGTGGTTGCGATGCCCCAGCAATATTCCCAACACCAGCAAAACTCCCGCCCCGCTCGCCGCCCAACCGGCGCGCGAAAACGTCACCGCCAGCCCCGCCACCATCACCACCAATGCATAGGCCAGCAGAATCCGTGTCGTCACCTTTATTTTGCCGACAATCAAAAAGGCCAGCGCCAACGGCAACAGCATTCCCAAAAATCCCGCACAATGATTAGGCGAAATATAAGTGCCCGAGGCGCGGCCGACATAGGGCGCAACCTCGTTCCAAACCTGGCTGGAATGACGCAGCAGTTGCGCCACCGCGTAACCCGCAATGGCCGTCGCCAGCCCGATGAGGGTGAAACTGACCGCCTTCGCTGCATCCTGCTTGTGCAAATGGTTGACGACCGCCAAAAAAAGCAATGCGAACAACCACACTTGGTTCAGCTCCAGGCGCGCGGCGTATTCGATGTCCGCCGTGAAATAACGCGCCACCGCATAGAGCGCGAACATCGCCACCGCCCATGCCAGCGGCGGCCAGTGAAGTTTGGGCCGGCGGCCCAACCCCAGCCGCACCAGCCATAAAACCATAACGCCGGTCGCCAGCCCTTGCACCACAAGGAACGTCCACATTCGCACCGCGCCGAACGCCAGCGGTGCAAAGACCAGCATAGCCAGCACGAGGGATAAAATGCCGCGTCCACACCACCAATCCAGATTCCTGCGGGTAAAAACCATTCCTAGAAAAATGACCGGTGGCCGGCCCTTTGGCAATTGCACAGTTTGTCAATCCGCGTCCTTAGCTTAATCGCAATCGTTTTTCGAGGGGATTAAGATTAGGAAGTCACCGGTTACCGGATTATCCGTGGTGGGGATTCCAGTCAATCCCACGCGGCGAAATTGCCGGAGCGCTTTCGCTCCGAGGCAAAGCCGCGAGTAGCTTTTGTTTCAAACCGGTGGAATGGTGCGCCCGGCGCGAATCGAACGCGCGACAACCTGCTTAGAAGGCAGGTGCTCTATCCAACTGAGCTACGGGCGCGAGCCGCCACGTTCCATCTGAAACTTACTATGCACGTTTACGCGGCCAGGGCAAGCTCATCCGCTGCCGGTGCCGGTGGAATCGCATTGCCCGGTCGCCCGGCAGCCGGCACATTACCCGGGTGAAAATCTTGGTAAACTGCACGCTGCCGTTTGCGCTGGCGCACGGCGGTCAGGCTATCCAAATTCAGCAGACGCTGGCGGCGCTGACGCAAATCGGCGTCGAGGCTGAACCGCTGCGGTGGTGGGACGAAAACCAGCGCGGCGACCTCATTCATTATTTTGGCCGGATGCCGGCCGATCAAATCCGCTTCGCCCACCAGAAAAAAATCAAGGTGCTTATCGCTGATTTTCTCACCGCCCAAGGCTCACAAACGCCCCGCCAGCGCCGGCTTCGGCGGATTTTCCGCTGGGGCGCGGAACACTTCGCGCCCAGCACTTTTACCGCGCACTTCCAATGGGAACCTTACCGGCTAGCCGATGGCTTTACGGTTTTGACGGATTGGGAAAAACAGTTGGTGCACTATAAGTTTGGCGCCGCACCGGAAAAAGTCTTCGTCGTGCCCAACGGCGTCGAGACGGCGTTTTTTCAAGCGGCCAAAACCCCGCGTGGCGAATGGCTCGTCTGCACCGCCACCATCACCGAGCGCAAACGCGTGCTGGAACTGGCCCACGCCGCTGTCGCCGCGCAGACGCCGGTCTGGATCATCGGCAAGGCTTACGCCGACACCGATGCCTACGCGCAACAATTTTTCGCGCTGGCCCGGCAGCATCCGAAATATGTCCGTTACGAAGGCGGTATCAATGACCGCTACGAACTGGCGAAAATCTACCGCGCCGCCCGCGGCTTCGTGCTGTTGAGCGCGATGGAAAGTTTGAGCCTGTCCGCGCTGGAAGCCGCCGCGTGCGAATGTCCGCTGCTCTTGAGCGATTTGCCGTGGGCGCGCAGCACGTTCACCGGCGCGGCGGAATTTTGTCCGGTGACAAATTCGATCGCCACCACCGCCGCCGCATTGCGGAAATTTTACGCTGCTGCACCGCAATTGCCACCGCCGCCGAAACCGGCGACATGGCCAGACGTGGCCCGGCAGTTCCGGGCGGTCTATGAAAAAGTTTTGGCCGGTTAAGCCGGATTCTGCTATTTAACCAACGCATCGTAACCATGCCAAAAATCTCCATCATCGTTCCGTGCTTCAACGAGGAAGCCGTGTTGCCGCGCCTGTTTGAGCGGTTGGGCGCGGTGGCGGCAACGTGGCAGGCCGACTACGAAATTCTCTGTGTGGACGATGGCTCGCGCGACCGCACCTGGGAAATCCTTCAAGCGCAAAACCAAAACGACCCGCGCTGGCGTGGCCTTTCGTTTGCGCGAAATTTCGGCCACCAGACCGCCGTCAGCGCCGGTTTGCACTTCGCCACCGGCGACGCGGTGGTGGTGATTGATGCCGACTTGCAGGATCCGCCGGAGGAAATTTCCCGGCTGCTCGCTAAATGGCGCGAAGGCTACGAAGTCGTTTTTGCCACGCGCAAAAAGCGGCGCGACCCGCTGCTCAAAAAATTTCTCGCCTGGGGCTTTTACCGGCTGCTGCAAAAACTGACGCCGCTGCCGATGGCCCGCGACGCCGGCGATTTCTGCCTGCTTGACCAACGCGTTGTCGCGGTGATGAACGCGCTGCCCGAACGCAGCCGTTACCTGCGCGGGTTGCGGACGTGGTGCGGCTTCCGGCAAACCTCGGTGGAATTTGACCGGCACGAACGCGCCGCCGGGGTGCCACAATATACCTTCAAAAAATCCTTCAAGCTGGCGATGGACGGGTTGTTCTCGTTTTCCGCCACCCCGCTGCGGCTGGCGACGTATCTCGGTCTGTGGGTTTCCGGCTTCGCGTTTCTCGGTGTGGTGTTCACGCTGGCGCAAAAATTATTTGCGGCGCAGTTCGCCAAAATCGGCCTCGCGCCCGGTGCCGGTTTTCCGACGATTGTCATTTCCGTTTTGTTCCTCGGCGGCGTGCAGCTGATTTGCCTCGGCATTCTCGGCGAATACATCGGCCGCATCTACGAGGAGGTGAAAGGCCGCCCGCTCTGGATTCTGCGCGATACCACCGGCCTCGTGCCGCCGGCAAAAAAATAATTCTGCTGCGTGAAAAACCTCCTGCGCCAGAACCGGCAGTTTCTCCTCTACTGCGTCATCGGCTTCAGCGGTGTCGGGCTGGATTTTGGCATTTATTCCCTGCTGGTGAAAACCGGGACGCTTGATTATCAGGCCGCCAACGCCACCGGCTACGCGAGCGGCACGTTGCTTTCCTTTTTCTTGAACGCCAAATTTAATTTCCGCGTCACCGACAAAATTGCCTTGCGACTGTTGAGTTTTTTCGGCGTGGCGTTGTTGGGCTATTTCGCCTCGGCGGCCACGCTACAGTTGCTTATCGGTCATTTCGGCTTTGACCAATATCTTTCCAAGGCGGCCACGCTGTTCGTTGTCGTCGGGCTGCAATTCAACTTGAACCGGCTGATTTCCTTCCGCAAAAGTTGATGAGCGCGCCCAAAAAAATCCTGATTATCGGCGGCGGCTTCACCGGTCTCACCGCCGCGCTGCGCCTGGCGGCGGATAAAAAGTTTTCCGTCACGCTCGTTGAAAGCTCCGCTGACCTTGGCGGCCTCGCCGGTGGCTTTCAAATCGCCGGCACGTCGCTGGAAAAAACCTACCACCACCTTTTCCTCACCGACACGGCGATTTTGGATTTGGTGAACGAACTTGGCCTCGCGGACCAACTGATGTGGTGCGACAGCTCGGTGGGCATTTTTCGCGGCGGCAAAATCCATCCGTTTAAGACGCCTGGTGATTTGCTGAAATTTTCACCGTGCAACTTCCTCGGTCGGTTGCGCACCGGCTTCACCGCGCTGTATCTCAAGCACCAGAAAAACTGGCGCGGCTTCACGCGCCAGACCGCACACGCGTGGATGACGCGCGCCTGCGGCGCGAGCGCGATGGCAGCCATCTGGACGCCGCTGCTCAAAGGCAAATTCGACCGGCACTTTGACCAGGTTTCGATGGCGTGGTTTTGGGCGCGCATTCACACCCGCGCCAACTCGCGCGCCGGTGGCGGCGGCGAAAAGCTCGGCTATTTTCGCGGCGGCTTCAATGTCATCACCGCCGCGCTGGAACCAAAACTCCGCGCCACCGGCGTCACCCTCCGCACCGGGGTGAGCGTCGAAAAATTTCTCGCCGATGAACGCGCCGCCATCATCGCCGGGGAGAAGGTGGCGTTCGATTTTTGCCTTTTCACTGGCCCGTCACCGGCGCTGGCGAAGCTGCTGCCGGCCAGCGAATCGCTCAATGATTACGCGGCGAAACTGCGGAGTATTGACTACCTCGGCGCGGCGTGCCTGATTTTCACCAGCGACCAGCGCCTCGGTGATTTTTACTGGGTCAACGTCAACGAACCCGACGCGCCGTTTCTGGTTTTCATTCAGCACACGAACCTCGTCGGGTCGAAAACTTACGGCGGGAAAAACGTCTATTACCTCGGCGCGTATCTGCCGCCGGACGGGAAAACCTTTGCGCTGTCCGATGACGAGCTGGCCAAAACTTGGCTGGCTTATCTGCCGAAAATGTTCCCGCACTTCGACGCGCAGCGCGTGACGGAGAAGTTTGTTTTCCGCTTCCGCGCCGCGCAGCACATCGTGGACACGGATTACGAGGCGAAGATTCCCGCTTACCAGACGCCGCTGCCGGGAGTTTTTCTGGCGAACTTCTCGCAAATTTTTCCCGAAGATCGCGGCACCAATTTTGCCGTGCGCGAAGGCGAAAAAATCGCCGCGCTCATCCGCCGCGCCGCCGCATGAACCGGAAAGCCGAAGTTGCGGAATCCGGTGGCGGGCTGAACCCGGAATTGCTGCTGCCGTTGCTGCTGGCGATTGGCGTGGGCGCGCTGGCCGTCAGTTCGCAAAGTTTCTGGATGGATGAATCCGCCACCGCCATCACCGCCAGCCAGCCGAATTTTTCCACTTGGTGCCGCGCGATGGCGCTCAACACCGGCTCCGATCAGCAGATGCCGCTTTATATGCTGTTCGCCTGGTTGTGGGAAAAATTCTGGGGCTACGGCGAATGGGCGTTACGCGCCGCGAACCTGCCGTGGCTGGCGCTCGCGCTCGCCGCGCTGCCACGTCGCCCGGCGCAACTGCTGCCGGTGGTGCTCATCAGTCCGTTTCTGTGGTTTTATCTCAACGAAGCGCGGCCTTACGCGCTGCAAATTTGCGCCGGGTTGCTGCTAATCGGCGCGCTGGCGCGGTTGGCGGACAATTCGAACGAAAAAACCGGTTACCGGTGGTTTGCCACCGGCATCGTGCTGCTGGCCGGCAGCAGCTTGATTGGAATGATTTGGGCGGGCGCGTTTTTGATTTCCGCGCTGATTTTTTTGCACCCGGAAAAATGCCGGCGACTCGTGGTGGAAAACCGGTTGACGACGGCGGCGGCGACGATTTTTCTGTCCGCGCTGGCGGTTTATTATTGGTGGACATTGATGCACGTCAGCAACGTCACCGCCGGCGAAACCGGTATCGGCAACCTCGCGTTTGCCGGCTACGAGTTGCTCGGCTTCGCGGGGCTTGGCCCCGGTCGCGCCGAAATTCGCACCGCCGGCCTCGCGTCATTCTTACCGTTCTGGCCGCAACTGATGGTGGCGGTAGCGGTCACCACCGTCGTGTTGCTGGCAGGATTAAAGGCCGGTTTTCAATCCGTTCCGCGCCGGGTGTGGCGGGGCGTGGCGGTGGCGTTTGGTGCGGCGACAGTTTTTCTTTTTGTTGCCGGCGAACTAAAACATTTCCGCGTGCTGGGCCGCCATTTCGCGCCGCTCGCCCCGCTATTGTTGCTGCTTTTGGCAGCGGGCCTGAACGAATTGCGGCAGCGTGGCCGAGTCGGGCGCGCGGTGGTGGTGATTTTTATTTCGTCCAGTCTGGCCTCGGCGTTCTCGCTTCGGTTCGCGGAGCGCCATGCCAAGGATGATTACCGAAGTGCGGCGGCGGTGGCGCACGCCGCTGCCGCGCAGCATTTGCGTGTGTGGTGGTGCGCAGACATCAACGCCGGGCTTTATTACGGCTTGCCGGTGGCACCGGAGTTAGCCGCCACCACCAACCAAATCTGGCTCGCGCTGAACGCTTCTGCCAATGCGCTCGCCCGCCAACCGGTGCCGGACGTGGTCGTGCTGTCCCGTCCGGAGATAAACGATCCGCTGGGCGCGGTGCGGGACTGGCTGGCGCAAAATCATTTTCACGTCGCCGCGTCGCCGCATCTTTTCACCGTCTGGCGCGCGGTGGAAACGAATTCCCAGTCCCGGATAAAACCGATTCAACCCTAGCCATCTGGTGCCGGTGGTCTTACGGAGAATTTTTTTTGTGGTGGTGGCGGCGGATTTTTCCGGCTGGATTTCGCGGTGGAAATTTTGACCGTCGCTTGAACCCGACAAGATTGAGCCGTTAGCCTATCTCGAGCCGGTTATATTTCGCCAAAATGCGGTGAAAGGATTTGCTTGGCTGGCGTAAAAAAATTGGCAGAATTTCCCCATGACCAAAGTCCTGCTTTTAGGTTTGGGCCGCTGGGGCGCAAACCATCTGCGCAATCTGAACAATTTGCCCATCGAGCTTTATGTTGCCGAAGTCGGCGACAAACAGCTCGAACCGGCGCGCAAGCTCGGCATTCCCGCCGAACGACTCACGACCAACTACAAAGATTTCATCAACAAGATTGACGGCGTGGTCGTCGTCACGCCGGCGCAAAGCCACTTTCCGCTGTGCAAAGAATTTCTCGAAGCCGGCAAGGATGTCTTCGTGGAGAAACCGCTCACGCTGTCGAACGACGAGTCCAAACAGCTCGTGGAAATCGCCGCGAAGCACAAACGCATTCTCCAAGTCGGACACATTTTGCGCTTTGATCCGGCGACGCTCTGGCTGCGCGATGCCGTGCAGAACGGCGAGTTCGGCAAGGTGAACATGATCCGCGGCCACTTCGGCGGCTTCAAGCGTCCGCGCAACGACAGCGGCGTGATGTTCGCCGACGGCATCCATTTCGTGGACTTGTTCAATTTCATTCTCGGCGCGCTGCCGAAAAGTGTCACGGCCATCAATCATGATTTCTTCGGACGCGGTCTGGACGACGTTTCGCTCGTCTCGCTCGAATACGAAACCAAGCACGGCAAGACTTGGGCGACGGTCGAAACGGAATATTTTATTCCCGGCAAATTCCGCGAGGTCATCGTCTGCGGCGACAAGTTGAGCGCGATTTGCGATTACAATGTCGCGCAGTATAAAATCAAAACCTACGCGAACAGGCACACGCCCGCCGGCGGCAATGATTTCAAGGCCACCGAAGGCGTCGTGACGCAGATCGAAACGCCGCCGGAAGAGCCGTTGCTGGCGGAACTGCGCGCGTTTTTGGATTCGATCAAGACCCGCGCCACGCCGCGCGCCGACGCGCAGTCTGGCTACGACGCCGTGCGCGTGCTGAACGCCGCGCTGGAATCGGTGAAAACCGGCAAGGCTGTGAACCTGTAAAATA
>Ga0208872_1002013_pt1 | contig 12023 bp, 10 predicted proteins | sample CryBogCBH12Aug08_FD_185508 | JGI IMG/M metagenome (GOLD analysis project Ga0208872, IMG submission 185508) | Freshwater microbial communities from Crystal Bog, Wisconsin, USA - CBH12Aug08 (SPAdes) | ecosystem: Environmental > Aquatic > Freshwater > Lake | place: Crystal Bog, Wisconsin, USA... | reverse complement strand
TGGCCGCTTTGAATGGCACACCGGAATTAGTCCGCCTCCGCGCCACACAAGCGCTGGGGAAAATTGGCGACCAACGCGCCATTCCCGCTTTGCTCCGCAAGTTCGACGACGAAATGTACGATGTCCGGTATGCCGCTGAAGATGCGCTCGTCAATTTTGGAAACTCAAGTCTCACTCCATTACGCGAAGCCTACCGGCGCGCCACTCCACGTGCCCGGCCACACATTTTGGAAGCACTCGCCAAACTCGGCGACGAAAGCGCCTTGACCCTAGCGCGTGAATATTACCGAAACGATGATCCGCTCGTCCGCGCCACCATCTTAAAATCGCTTACCGCAGCACTCACACTGGCTCAATCGGGTCCACTGACCTCGGTACCGGCGATAAAATAATCACCGCGACGCCTGCTAGGCTCGCTATTCCTGCCACCGCCATTCGCAGCGCAAGATGCTCTCCGCCAAGCATAACTCCCAATACAACTGCGATTAATGGACAGACATAACTGTACGTCGACGCAACCGCCATGCTTGTCATTCGTAATAAATAGGCATAAGAACAAAATGTAATCAGCGTACTGAAAAGCATCAAATAAACCATCGCCATAGTAGAGCGCAGGCTAAAATGAATCGTGCCAAGCTGATTCAATTCTCCCGTGACTGCTGCAATTCCAAGCAATACTCCACCACCAACCATCATCTGCATCCCAGTCGCCAATATTTGGCGCACCGGTAGCGGACTTCGTCGCACGTGTAGTGAACCGAAAGCCCAACCAATCGAAGCCACCCATAAGATTACCGCTCCAAATAAATTTACGTGTTCACCACCGGCAAATTTACCCGGCATCACCAATAACCCTGCTCCCAAAAATCCTAATGCCAACCCGCAAAAAACCCGCTTCCGTGGCCGAATCCGGTTCCCCCAGCACCAGTCAAGCAACACCATCCACACCGGCGTCAGCGATAAAAGCAACGCGATCATCCCGGACGGCACCCATTTTGCCGCGTATACCACACCGCCACTGCCAATCACCATTAACAACACCCCGGTAATCGTCGCCTCACGCCATTGACCGGCCGCTAGCTTTGGCACACCCCGCCGGCATTCCCAGATATACAAAATCAAACCGGTTCCAAAAAACCGGCAGCCCGCCATCAAAAATGGCGGCCATGTCTCAATCGCAATCCGGATTCCAAGATACGACGAACCCCAAAACAAATATACCGCCGCTAACGCCAGCACGATTGGTAAGCGGTGTTTTTTATTAGCCAACAATTTCACGACTGGATCCGTATTTTTACTTGTCGGAAAATCCGCCGCACATCTGGCAATCGCGCCGCGCCGGTGATGAGCGTTAACGTATTCGCCGTCCCACACGCCACGCCATACCGAACCGCTTCCGGCAGGGCCTTCCCCTGCTCCAACTGCCGGCAAATTCCTGCCAGCATTACATCACCGCTCCCAGTCGGATTCACCGGCGTGATACGCGGCGGCTCGTAATGCCAAACTCGCTCACCGGTCACCAACCACGCCCCAGCCGCGCCATTTGTGACAACAACATTCTGCGCGCCACGCCGCACCAATTCTCGAGCACCCGAAAAAATCTTCATCTTCGGCCCAAACGTATTTTTTAACTCGTGCAAGTTCAGCTTTGCAATCAGCGGTTGGTATTCCAGCACACTGAGCAACGGTTCGCGCTGCGAATCAATAATCACCGGCACGCCGCGTCGCGCGATGTCCCGGTAAATCTCCGGTGACGCTCCCGGCATTAACGCACCGGCGATCACTACATACCGGGCTTGCGCCAGATTCCGGTCCAGCGTCCGAAAAAAATTCTGCCAAGATGCACGCGTCGGTAACTGCGCTTCCTCAACTAACTCCGTAATGGTACCGGTGGCGTGGTCAAATAATGTCGTGCAAAGGCGCGTCGGCTGATTTGTGCGAACGAATTTCTCCGGCACACCCTCTCGCCGTAGATTCGTGGTAATCAATCGACCGGTCTCACCGCCGACAAATCCGAGCAACAATGGCTTTCCACCAAGTTGCCGGAGTACGCGCGCCAGATTTGTCGCCTTCCCTGCCGGTGACCGGTGAATCGCCTTTGACCGGTTCACTTCTCCGAGCCGGAATGATTTGAATTCGCGCAACTCCTGCACCGCCGGCGTCAGACCAATGCACAAAATCGATTTCATCGGACTTTTTCTAGTTCGACAAGCAAATCGCTCACGTGTTCCCACGGCGTTGCGCCGCGTTCGATGAGCGACTGAATCAACGCCTGCACTTCCCGCTGCGGAGTAAAATCACGAGCCGCCACTTGCCGCGTATTCAACAGCACCGGCTTACCAGCCTGCCGCGCTAAGTCGAGATTCTTTACATTACCGGAACCAAACGGAACTTCACAAACCACGATAACATCCGCCGCTTGCGCTAGCTGGCCAGCCGTTGCCAGCACACCGGTACTCAACGGCGAAAACGGTTTCTCCAACGCCGTCTTGACTCCTAACGCCAGAGCCGTTTGCGCGTCCGTGTCGCCTTGGTTCAACGCGCCACAGCTCACCTGCCAACCGGCAAGACAAAGCCGCCGCAAAACTTCGACACCACTCCCGCCACCGCAAATCACATGCACCCGCTTGCCGGTCGGCGCAGTCCCGGTGCGCGAAGGTAAAATCACCAGAATCCCAGTAGCGTCACGCCGCACCGCGAGTTTGCAGTGATAAACTTCTTCCAGCAATTCTTCGTGCAACACCTCCGCCGGCGCGCCGGTCGCTACAATCCGTCCATGATCTAACAGCGCGAGCTGTGGAAAAAATTCCGCCGCGAGATTCAAATCATGACTCGTCATCACCACTGTCAAACCGCGCTCCCGGTTCAAGCGCTCCAGCAATTGCAACACTTCCAACCGATGATTGATATCGAGGTGCGATGTCGGCTCGTCGAGCAACAACAACTGCGGCTCCTGCGCCAACGCCATCGCGATGATGGCACGTTGTTTTTCGCCGCCGCTCAATTCCGAATAATACCGGTCGCGCAACTCGAGCGTGTCGGTGTACGCCAGCGCTTGCTCGACCGCCTGCCGGTCCGCCGCCGCCAACGTTGCCCACCGGTCACGCGGCACGCTCCGTCCGAGTGCAACCAATTCCGCTACCGTAAACGCCATCGGCGTCGTCACTTCTTGCGGCACCACTGCTACGAGCTTGGCACGTTCTGTCGTGCGGAGCTGCCGGAGGTCGCGACCAAACAATTGCACTTCGCCACCGGTCAACGGCTGCAAGCCAGTCAACACGCGCAGCAACGTGGACTTACCGGCACCGTTCGGCCCCAGCAACGCAACCATCTGGCCGGCCTGAATCGTCAATGAAATGTCATCGAGCACCGGCTGTTGCCGGTACCCCGCGCTAACATTGCGGCAGATGACCGCCATACTCATTCGATCCACCCGCCTTTCCGCCGGCGCAATAATAACGCCAGAAAAAACGGTCCACCCACCAACGCCGTCACCACACCAATCGGAATTTCCTGTGGCGCAACAATCGTCCGCGCCACCGTATCGCAGACGACGAGAAATAATCCGCCGATAATTGCCGCAACGCCGGGAAGCTTCCGGTGATCCGGCCCAACCCACGCCCGCGCCGCATGCGGCACAATCAACCCAATAAATCCAATCAACCCCGCCAGCGCCACCGCCGTCGCTGCCAGCAACGTCGCCAGCGCCAGACAACCGGCAATCATCAATCCCGTTCGCACACCGAGATGATGCGCCGCTTCCCGGCCCAGAGTCAGCGCATTCAACTGTGCGCCAAGCATGGTTAAGATGATCAGCGCACCTAGCACCAGCGCACCACCGGTCAGAAGCAATGGCTGGGCGCTGAGTTGCAAATTGCCGAGAATCCACCACAAAATACTGTGCATTCCTTCCGTCGGCGCGAGCGACACAATCAACATCAACAAATTCGACAACACTGCACTGACTATAATTCCGCTCAGCAACAATCCGTAAATCGAAGCACCACCACCACGCGCTGCTAGAAAATAAACAATCGTTAACGTCACGATGCCAGTCACGAATGCCGCCACCGGCACCGCCCACAAGTGCAGCGCGCTCCACCCGAAAAACACCGCCAACGCCGCGCCGAGTCCCGCACCGCTGCTCACGCCGAGCACGTATGGTTCTGCAAGCGGATTTCGCAACAACGCCTGCATCACCACGCCCGCTCCGGCCAAACCAGCACCAACCACTAAGCCGGTCAGAATCCGATGCAATCGCAATTCGAGCACCGCCCGACCAAGTGGTGTATGCCAATCCGGTAATCCCGCTGCACCCGCCAGCAACGCGCCGGCACAAACCACCGGCACTGCGAGCAATAACGGCCAAATCGGCCAGCGACGAGAGTTACTCATGGTTGAATACACCGCCGTAAAAGTTCCACCGACTGCAACACACGCGGCCCCGGTATCTCCAGTAAATCCCGGTCAAGCCCGCTGCAAATGTGACTAGTCTTCACAGCAGTCATTTGTTGCCAACCGGTTCGCTTAGCCACCGCCGGTGCTGTGCCTTCGAGGAGAATAATCACTTCCGGGTCGCGGGCGAGCACCGTCTCCGACGAAATCTCAAAAAAATCGCGCGCCACATCACCGGCAATGTTTGCGCCACCGGCCAACTCAATTAATTCATTGAGAAACGATTTTTTACCGGCGGTCATGAGTGGATCGCCCCAAATTTCGATGAACACGCGCCGCCGGGTCGTCAGTTTTGGGTTGCGAAAGCCAGTCAGCGTTTCGGAAAACTCGCTGGCAAGTTTTTCCGCAGCTTCTTCCCGGTGCAATAACTTGCCGACTGTGCGAATCGCACGCGGAATATCGTCGAGCGACCGGCATGGAATGCTGGCATGACGGATGCCGAGGTGTTCAATGGCTTGCGCGGCGTTTTGGTCTTCCATGTCCACGGTTACCACTAAATCCGGCGCGCATTTGGCGAGAGCTTCCAACACCGGAATTCCGAAATCACCGGCCACCGGTACACGCTTCACAACCTCCGGTGGAAAATGGCAAGCGCTGCTCCGTCCGACAAGACAATCGCTCGCGCCGATGGCACAAATGATTTCCGTCAAGCTCGGCGCCAGCGAAACCACGCGGACATGACCGTTGGTCGCCGCCGGTACGTAGCCGGTGCCGGCAATCCAGATTGACATGAACAAAAAAATAAGCCGCACAGTTGCGTACCCTAACAAAGCACACTTGCCGGGCAAGCAGATTCTCTGGCAATGTTGTCAAGACGACCATGCCAGACTTAATTTTCGATGCGAAGGCAACGTTGGGCGAAGGCGCGATTTGGGATTCGCGTCAGCAAATGTTGTATTGGGTGGATGTTCTTGGCAAACGCTTCTGGCGATTTGACCCGGCCACCGGTCAGCACGAGGTATTTGCAGTCGGCCAATTTGTCAGCACCATCGTTCCGCGCCGGTCCGGCGGCGTGATACTGGGATTGCATCACGGACTAGCGACATATGATTTGGATACCCGGAAGCTCACGCTGATTTGTGACCCGGAAAACGGCGATCCAGATTTGCGGTTCAACGACGGTAAATGCGATCCAGCCGGACGATTCTGGGCCGGCACGATTCCGCTAACGAAACGCGGACCATTTGCCAGTTTATTTTGTCTTTTCCCGGATTTGCACTGCGAGCGAAAGTTGACCGGTGTGGGAAATTCCAACGGTATCGCTTGGAGCCTCGACGCGAAGACAATGTATTACACCGACACGGCATGTGGAACAGTGGACGCATTTGACTACAACCTGGAAACTAGCATGATTGACAACCGGCGTGTGGCAATCACGATTCCAGCTGAAACTGGCCGTCCGGATGGTTCGACGCTCGACGCGGAGGGAATGTTGTGGGTCGCACACTGGGCCGGTGGACGCGTAACACGCTGGAATCCAATCACCGGCAAACTGCTCGCAACCGTGAACCTACCAACTCCACAAGTTTCTTCCTGTGCGTTTGGCGGCCCCAAACTCGACCGGTTATTTATCACCACGGCACAGCGCGGATTGGAAACAACTGACTCACTCGCCGGTGGCTTATTCTGCACGGACGTGGGTGTGAGAGGACTGCCAGCCTTCGAGTTTGCTGGTTAAATCGACTTACTGCGCGGGCTGTGGGTCCGCAACTACCGGTAGTTGCGCAGCAGCGTCTGGCTGTTTCTTCTTGCGATGTGGAGGCGCAATTTTTTCCGCCGACGCATTCGAGCCAGCAAAACTGCCTGCCTGTCCTTGACCGGAAAAATATTCATCTGGATTTGGCAAGTTAATATAATCTACTGCAGCAATGATTTTTGCCCGCTCAGCAAGGTCGGTTGTCCGGGCTGCAATCTGAAGAAGTTGCGGATTTAAGGATCGATCATCCAAATCAATAATCTCACGAAGTGCTTGCTGACGAATTCCCTGATCTGGATCTCTAAGTTTTTCTAAAAGTGAATTCGCGATCGTTTCGACGGTAACTACCTCCGTCTTAGGTGGTCTAATTTTAGACGCTGGTTGAGAATCAACCGACGAAGTTAACTTTGATTTAAAAACAGTAACCGGTTCTGATTGTTCCGGTAAAGGATTAGGTGCCGTGGATTTCGACCACGGCACCCAATTAATAACCCCATAGAGGCAAATTGCCCCTAATACGACTCCAAGTAAAACCTTTGCTTTCACTCAGTAGAAAGATAAAAATTTTCTACTTTTTGCAAATAATTTATCGTGCCGATAGCTTGCCGCTACCATCAAAATGCCAACTCGCTCCAGTTTGTACGATAACGTTAGTTCCGTCAATCGTTCCATAACCGGTTCCGTTGACCGAATCGGCAGAATAGGACCATGACTGCGCACCCAACTTATTCGTCGCCGAACCACTATAGTTTTCAATTAAGGTTCCATAGAAACCAAAATTAGCTGTATTCGCATAACTGGAGTCATCAAACCAAAGGTATGCATAATATTGATAGTAGTCATTATACGCTTGAGTATTTGCATTATCTTTCCCCCAAGAGATATAGCGACCATCATAATCCCAATACAGGATGTTATTTGTATCGGTGAGATAGGTCACACCATTGGTCGTGATGAAGAATGCACCACTACCATCGTCATACTTCAACTGGGCATTCGCCGGCACGCTCACCTCATAACTGTTGCAGAGCCGTGAAATTAGCCATTTGTTATTAATCTTTAACTGCACCGGCGTTGGCGTGGTCGTCACACCATTAACAGTGGTACCAACCACCTGAACCCAAGCAATCGCCCCGATGCTAACATTGTTGTTTGTATTGGCGCTACTGGCTTGGACGTTACCGGCAGTCACCACTAAGGCGACAACCGCCAGAAGCCCAACGATTTTTGCTGCATTCTTCATGATTTTCTTCCCCTTCGATTAGTTTGGTTTGTGGTTGTTTATTACGAATCAAGTCGCCCGACTTGATGTCCACATTCTAACCAATAACACTATCCAAGCGATTAGTCAAATCTGAGTAACCACCGGTAAGACGACTCTTCTAACTAAGAAAAACTTGGGTGACGAGATTATTTTCTCGTCACCCAAGTCATGAAGTGAATAATTTATTTTGCGGCATTATACTTACCGCTACCATCCAAGTGGAACGACGAACCGCTCTGCATCACCACATTGGTTCCGTTAATCAATCCATCGCCGGTGCCATTGACCATATCGGCAGAATACGACCAGGACTGAACACCCAACTTATTGGTCGCTGAACCGCTATAGTTTTCGCTCAAGGTTCCATAGAAACCGAAGTCAGCAGTTGCTGCATAGCTGTCGTCATCAAACCAAAGGTAGGCATAGCTTTGATAGTTATCAAAGTACGCGAGAGTATTTGCATTGTCTTTCCCCCACGAGATGCTGCTGCCGTTCCAATCCCAGTACAGAATGTTGTTCGTATCGGTGAGATAGGTCGCGCCATTGGTCGTGATAAAGAAGTTATCCTTGACATAATCATACTTCAACTGGGCGTTCGCCGGCACGCTAACTTCATAATTGTAGCAGAGTCGAGAAATCAGCCACTTGTTGTTAACCTTTAACTGCACCGGCGCCGGTGTAGTGGTCACACCATTGACAGTGCTGCTGCCCACTTGAAGCCAAGCGGTCGCACTAATGCTCACCGTGTTGTTTGTGTTACCAGTATCAATACCGGCCTGGACATTATCGGCGGTGACCGCCAAGGCGACAACGGCCAGAAGCCCAACGATTTTCAGTACATTTTTCATCTTCTCTTCTCCTTTGATTAGTTTGGTTTACTCTTAATAGAGAATTAAACTTAATTCGAGCGACTTGGTCGAGCGTGAATAGAACTTGAAGCTTTTGAGCTTGCCGAGTAGAACCCGTCCTTGTGAAAATTTTTGATTTGACCGGCCAGTGGTCACTCCGAGCCAAAAACAATTCCATATCTATCCCGGCCCGTGTACCGGGCGATAATGTAAGCGCATTACTCGCCACTCACCGCATTCCAGATCCGTACTGGGCGGATAACGAACTGCAGGTGCAGTGGATTGGCCGGCAGGATTGGATTTATGAACGCAGCTTCCGTGTGACACCAGCCTTCCTGACAGAGCAATCGGTATTTCTTAACTGCGATGGCCTCGACACGATTGCCACCATCTTTATTAATGACCGGCGCGTGACGAATTCGGAAAACATGTTCACTCGCTTACGTGTCGAAGTGAAAAAATATCTACGCGCCGGTCAGAACACACTCCGGATTGAGTTTGCATCGCCAGAACGCGCCGCTCTCGCCGAAGCGCAACAGCTGCCCTATCCGGTTCCATTTATCGATAATCCAGTGCAGTCTCCACGCCGCAATCTTATTCGCAAAGTGCAATGTCATTCTGGCTGGGACTGGGGCATTTGCCTGATGGTCTCCGGTATCAATGGTGCGATTTACCTCGGCGCAACTTCACTGGGTCGGATTGAATATGTCACAACCACCCAACGTCACCAACGCGGCCGCGTAACTGTAGAAGTCTACGTGGAGGTGAGTTCACCCACCGGCGGCAAATCCAATCTCGAAGTTACACTTGGAAAAGAACGCATTTCGAAACCAGTCACGCTATCCGCCGGAACGAATGTCGTACGCACTCGCGTCACCATTCGGAACCCAAAACTCTGGTGGCCGAATGGCTATGGCGTACAACCGTTATACGATTTAACGGTGCGCGTTGCCGGCGATGAAATCCGCAAACGCATCGGTCTGCGCAATCTCGAAGTGCTCAACATCGAAGACAAACGCGGTTTATCGCTGACGTTTCGGGTCAATGGGGTCGAAATTTTCTGCAAGGGTGCGAACTGGATTCCAGCCGACGCAATCCCGCAACGCCAAACCCGCGCCGTAATCGACGACTTACTCACAAGTGCCCAGCAAGCACACATGAATATGATTCGCGTCTGGGGCGGCGGCCAGTACGAGAGCGATGATTTTTACGAGCTTTGCGACGAGAAAGGTTTGCTCGTCTGGCAGGATTTTATGTTTGCCTGTGCGATGTATCCGGCCACACCGAAATTTCTAGAAAATGTCCGACAAGAAGTTTGTCATCAAATAAAACGCCTTCAGAACCACGCCTGCCTCGCCTTGTGGTGCGGCAATAACGAAAACCTCGGCGCACTAAAATGGCATGAGGAATCCCGCAACAACCGCGACCGGTACCTCGTGGATTACGACCGATTGAATGAAGGCGTGATTGGTAAAGCTGTGGATGAATGTGATCCAACCCGCCAGTTCTGGCCGAGTTCACCCTGTGGTGGGCGCAACGATTATTCCGATTGTTGGCACGCTGATAATCGCGGTGACATGCATTACTGGGAAGTCTGGCACGGTGGAAAATCGTTCGAATCCTATTACGATGTCCGTCCGCGTTTTTGCTCTGAGTTTGGTTTTCAATCTTTTCCGTCACTTGAAACGATTCACCGGTACGCACCCGCGAATCAGCTCAACGTCACCGCGCCCATCATGGAATGGCATCAACGCAGCGGGACCGGCAACTCGCGCATCATCGAAATGTTCAGCCGATACTTTCGGATGCCAGACGGCTTTGCCAACTTCGTCTACCTCAGCCAAGTCCAGCAGGCGATTGCCATTAAAACCGCCGTCGAATATTGGCGGTCGCTCCGTCCCAATTGCATGGGCACACTCTTCTGGCAACTCAATGACAACTGGCCGGTCTGTTCCTGGGCTTCCATTAACCACGGCGGCAAATGGAAACTTTTACACTACGCCGCGAAACGATTTTATGCACCGGTCCTCGTCTCTGCATTCCAACGCAAAGATGGTACGCTGGAAGTCCGCATCACCAACGACCAACTCACGCCCGTCCGCGGCACGGTCGTCGCCGAGATCCGCAATCTTGCCGGTAAACTTATCCGCCGGTACCGCCTACCGGCGCGTGTGGCAGCTGGCAGCGCGAAACTGGTTAAGAAGTGGCAGGTCGCCGACATTGCACCTCAACCGGCTAAAGTTTTTCTTCAGCTCAGCTTCAACGGCGTAACCAACACACATTTTTTCACCGATTACAAACGCTGCGAACTTGCGCAACCATGCATCCGCATCCAAATCCGCAAAGATTACCGAGTCACACTCCGCACCGACAAACCGGCTTTCTTCGTCGCGCTGAATGCCACCGGTATCCGTGGTGAATTCGATGATAATTGCGTCACGTTGCTACCCGGTCAGGCGCGGACATTCAACTTCACACCCAAACAACCGGTCACGCTCGCCGCTTTCAAAAAATCCCTCAACCTCAACCATCTCCGAGGAACCTACCGATGAATGAACGCGTTAAATGGATTCAGAAACAGTGGTGGCTCGCCGGTATTGACCTTTCGGTCGAAAACATTCAAGCCAAAGAGGAAGGCCGGAACATCAGTCGTGTTCAGTCAGAATTTGACCGGCTGCTAGCCGTGAAAGAACCCAATCGCACCGAGCCATGGTACGCCGCTGCCGCAGCGCTTACCGACCGAATTCAAACGCTACCGGTCCGCAAAGATTACCGGTACGTTGAGCCGAGCGACCTCGCCGGCATCCAAGCAGCGCGTCCGAAGCCCTCAACTCTCCCACCATGGCACGGCAATCGTTCTGAATTTCTTCGCCGGTTACACGGCGGACTCCTTGGTCGGATTTGCGGCTGCTTACTCGGCAAACCAATCGAATGTTGCTGGCGCGAAGATCTCCGCATCTTCGGCGAAGAGACCGACAATTGGCCGATTCGCGATTATTACCGGACTCCCACGACCCGCGAAGCCAAGCGCATTGCCAGTCGCAAACCGCACCTAAATTTACGGACCTTACCCGGTTGGCTGCGCGACACCATGCACGGCATGATCGAAGATGACGACACGAATTACACCACCACCGGCTTTGCCATCGTCAAAAAATATGGCGCCAATTTTACTCCGGTGGATGTCGCAAACTTTTGGTGCGACAATATCCCGATTTTTCACACCTGCACCGCCGAGCGCGTAGCGTACCGGAACTTTGTAGATTGCATCATCCCACCGGCGAGCGCGACCCACCGGAATCCATACCGAGAATGGATTGGCGCCCAAATCCGGGCCGATTATTTCGGTTACGCCAATCCTGGCAATCCCGCTCGCGCTGCCGAATGGGCTTGGCGTGACGCTTCCATCAGCCACATCAAAAATGGCATTTACGGCGAAATGTGGGTTGCCGCGATGCTTGCCGCCGCCTATGTCGAGAAAGATTGGGTGAAAATCATCCGCGCTGGTCTGGCGCAAGTACCGGTAAACTGCCGGCTCCGCGAAGACGTGGAAAAAATTATTACCGCGCACGCCGCCGGTCAGAGTTTCGAAGAGGTCGTCCAACTCGTCCACACCCAATGGGACGAACGGAATTTTCACAATTGGTGTCACACCAATTCCAATGCTCAAGTTGTCGTCATCGGCCTGCTCTGGGGCGAAGACGATTACGAAAAAACCATCACTCGCGCCATCATGCCGGCCTTTGACACCGACTGCAAT
>Ga0208872_1002012_pt1 | contig 12024 bp, 11 predicted proteins | sample CryBogCBH12Aug08_FD_185508 | JGI IMG/M metagenome (GOLD analysis project Ga0208872, IMG submission 185508) | Freshwater microbial communities from Crystal Bog, Wisconsin, USA - CBH12Aug08 (SPAdes) | ecosystem: Environmental > Aquatic > Freshwater > Lake | place: Crystal Bog, Wisconsin, USA... | reverse complement strand
ATCGTCGATTTGGGGCGAACTCACCCCCAGATCCATCAATAGGCCGCTGACGCTGGCGGGCGGCAACTCGCTGATATGCCCGAAACCCTGGTGCCGGATGGAAAACCGGGCGTCCTTGATGGTTTGCGCCTCTTGCACCGCCTGCACATCCTTGTCGAATGCCAGCAACCGGCCCTGCGGCGACAGGCGCGACAAAATCAGGCGCGAATGGCCGCCCCGACCGAAGGTGGCGTCCACGTAGCTGCCGTCGGATGCGCCCGAATAGTGATTTTTTCCGTCCGTGAACAATGCATCGACCGCTTCGTTCAACAGTACGGTGGCATGGTTCCATGTTGTTTCCACCGCTACGACCTAAAAGGAAAAGTCCTTGAAGACATCGGGCATTTCACCCTGCATTGCCTGCGCCTCCTGCGCGTCGTAGGTGGCTTTGTCCCACAGCTCAAAGTGGTTGCCCATACCGAGCAGCATGGTGTCGCGGGTGATACCGGCAGCGGCACGAAGTTCTGGCGAAATCAGGATACGCCCAGTGCCATCAAGCTCAACATCCATCGCATTACCCAGAAAAATACGCTTCCACCACTGCGCGGACATTGGCAAGGCGGCAATGCGCTCCCGGAACTTTTCCCATTCCGGGCGGGGGAACAGCATCAGGCAACCGTGCGGGTGCTTGGTGAGCGTGAGTTGGCCGGCGGCGATTGCACTCAGCACGTCACGATGCCGGGTCGGCACTGAGAGCCGCCCTTTCGCATCCAGACTGAGAGAAGAAGCCCCTTGGAACACTGCGTCACACCCCGATTTGCATAATTGGCTGAACAATAGCAATTTCATGGCACTTATCACCACTTAATTGCACTTATTTGCACTGTATCAGCAAATTAAACCGTTGCAAACCCAGTTTGAAGAAAAATTTCCAATGAAATCAACGACTTAGCGCCGACTTTGGAAATCTTTAATAAATAAAATCCTTAAGAATTAAGCACTTAGGAATGGGAGTGAATGTGGTTTATGAAGCATTCACGCGCAGCAAAGCTGTGCCTTCAGCTTCGCGACACCGCCGTTCAGGGTGATGGGGCCTTATCCGGGGACTGTCCCCGGTCCCGTCAGTCGATGGCGAAACAGTAGAAAAGTCCGTCGCCGCCGGTCGGACGTACCCGCTCCTGACTGCAACCGAGCGTCGGGTGGGTTGAATTCCACGAACCCGCCCACGGTGCGTTGACCGGGCCCACGCGGTCGTGGTGGCCGAGCATAGCGCTACCGTCTTCCGTTGAGCGCGTCCAGTTACCGCACGTCATGTCCGGAAACGGTGCGCCGGGAAAGGCCGTTCCGTCGGGGCGTGAACCGGTGAGCATGTCGTGCTTGTTAGGCTTCTCGGTACGGCCATTCACCATCCGGCCAAATTCATCCAGCGCGGTCAGTTTGGTGATGTTGTTTTTCTCGGAATGCAACTCGTCGACCGATCGGGCTATGACAACGCCTTCCCGGTTTTGCCAGGGCCCGTTGCCAATGCGGTCCCGGGCGTTGACAAAATCGGTGGCCGCAAGCTTGCTGGCCTGCGTGCTCAGATAGGCGTGCCACGTGTGTCCACGCGAGCCCGCCGACTCAGCGAGTTGCTGGCAATGCTGATCGGCACCTTCCAGGCCGCCCAGATCGCCTCCTTTGCCGCTACCCACGCTGGTGATAAAAAAAGTCATGGCCTTGGGATCGGCCATCGCACCTGAAACAGGGACCGCACCAGAGCCAGCATCACCACCGGCCACTGCGCTCTGAAGCAGACCCAAGGCGCCGAGCATCAAACAGCCGGCAGGGGCAAGTGAACGCACAAAACGAACGGAACGCATCATGTCGACCCCTGAATGAAATTTCGCGGGATGATACGCCAGATTCGATTTCAGAGGATGTAACGCGACAAATCTTCGTTCTTGCTCAGCTCTGCGAGACGCGCGTCGACGTACGCGGCATCGATCAAAACCCGCTGCCCGGCCAAAGCGGCAGCGTCAAAACTGACCTCGTCCAGCAACCGCTCCATAACAGTCGAGAGACGGCGGGCGCCGATATTTTCAGTCCGCTCATTGACCTCAAACGCAATTTTGGCCAGACGTGTAATGCCCTCGGGCGCAAACTCCAGATGCACTTGCTCGGTGGCCAGAAGCGCCTGGTACTGGCGCGTCAGCGAGGCATGGGTCTGGGTCAGAATACCCTCGAAATCCTCAACCGAGAGCGACTGCAATTCAACCCGGATGGGAAACCGGCCTTGCAACTCGGGAATCAGGTCGCTGGGCTTGCTCAGGTGAAACGCCCCGGAGGCAATGAACAAAATATGGTCGGTACGGACCAGACCGTATTTGGTCGACACCGTGGTGCCTTCCACCAGCGGCAGCAAGTCGCGCTGCACGCCCTGACGCGACACTTCGGCGCTGCCGCTGTCATTGCGGGAAGTGACCTTGTCAATTTCGTCGATAAAAACGATTCCGCTCTGCTCCACCAGATGCATCGCCTGCGTGCGAATAGCGTCTTCGTTGACGAGCTTGGCGGCTTCCTCGTCGGTCAGCACTTTTTGCGCATCTGCGATTTTCAGCCTGCGCGTTTCACGCTTGCCCTGACCCATCTGACCAAACAAGCCGCGCAGCTGCTCGGCCATTTCTTCCATGCCATTGGGGCCCAGCACTTCCAGCCGGGGCGGCGTGCTGGTGACGTCAATCTCAATTTCCCGATCGTCAAGTTGCCCTTCGCGCAGCTTCTTGCGAAAGTTCTGGCGCGCCACGCTTTCGGACGTGCCAGCTGCCGGTGAAAAGCCAAATTCGGAACGTGCAACCGGCACCAGAATGTCGAGAATACGGTCTTCGGCGGCATCCTGCGCACGCTCACGCACCTTCTGCTTTTCCGTCTCCCGGGTCTGCTTGACGGCTATTTCGGCAAGGTCGCGGATGATGGAGTCGACGTCCTTGCCCACATAGCCCACTTCGGTAAATTTGGTGGCTTCCACCTTGATGAAAGGCGCATCGGCCAGACGCGCCAGACGCCGCGCAATTTCGGTTTTACCGACGCCGGTCGGGCCAATCATCAAAATATTCTTGGGCGTGATTTCGTGACGCAGGCTCACGTCCACCTGCTGACGCCGCCACCGGTTACGCAGCGCAATGGCGACCGCGCGCTTGGCGCCGGCCTGGCCAACAATGTGGCGGTCGAGTTCGTCTACGATTTCCTGGGGCGTCATGGATGGTTCTTGTAAGCCGGCTCAGTCCAGCGTCTCGATGGTGTGCTGCTGGTTGGTGTAAATGCACAGCGTGCCGGCAATTTCAAGCGACCGCTTGACAATATCGGCAGCGCCGAGCTCGGTATTTTCCAACAGCGCCAGCGCGGCCGCCTGCGCGTAAGAGCCTCCGGAGCCGATCGTGACGATGCCGTTTTCGGGCTCCAGTACGTCGCCGTTTCCGGTAATGATGAGTGAGGCTTCGCGGTTGGCAACCGCCAGCATCGCCTCGAGCCGACGCAATACGCGATCGGTGCGCCAGTCCCGGGTCAGCTCAATGGCGGCACGAACCAGATTTCCCTGGTGCTTTTCCAGCTTCGACTCGAAACGTTCAAATAACGTGAAGGCATCGGCAGTGGCACCGGCAAAACCCGCCAGAACCCGCCCCTCATACAGCCTGCGCACCTTGCGCGCAGTAGCCTTGACCACCACCGTGCCCAGCGTCACCTGCCCGTCGCCCCCCATGGCTACCTGAACGCCGTCGGCCGTTTTACGCCGCACGCTGATGATGGTGGTGCCGTGAAATTGTTCCATATTCAAACTGGGTCAGACGAGATCGAACAGAGTCAAAGCGGTCGCGGCACAACCTTGGCGTGTTCGTTGATGCCGATGACATTGAAGAATGCCGCCACCAGCCGGTGCACATTGTGAAACTGGATCAGGCGCCCTTCGAGTTGGCGCGCCGCAACCCAGTTCAGGATGCTGCCCGCAGCAGCAAAGTCCACCCGCAACAACTGGCTGCAACCGATCAGAAGCAACTGGCCCGGCGACTGGAAATCCAGCAATCCCTGAAGCGCCTCTGTAGCGTCGCCCAGAATTTCTCCGCGCAACGCACACAAGCCTTCTTCGTCACCAAAACTCATCGGCGACGTGCTGGGGCCCGCGTCCTGCATGCTCGCCGGCTCGGACTGCGTCAGCCGGCACTGGGCCTCTTTCCATTCGAACGGCGCTATTTCATACGTCAGGCAGTAATCCAGCGCCAGCAACTCAAACTCGTCCTGCAATCCCATCACACGCAGCACATTCAGGCGAATCTTCCACCAGATCTGATCGACAGTCCGGTCGCCCCGGGGCGCACGCGCCTGCAGTGCCTGCTGCAACATCGGGAGACCGATACAGCAAATTTCCACCGGCTCATTGCAAAGGCTGTCAAACAGGCCGTCGAGCAGGGTCATTGACGTCGGGGCAAGCTCGCGCACGGCACTCCAGTCCATGTGCCAGGGCATCTCATTGGAGGCCATCAGCCCCTGCAAATGCTGCATGTGCGCGGCATTGAGCACTTCCGGGCACGGCCACACGAAGGGCGCCGCGGGCGGCAGCGGGGCATGGTCGGTGGAACCCGGAACCAGATTGATCCAGACCGGGTGTGCACCGTCGAGATGGATATAAAACTCTTCGGCGGCCGAGTTGAAATCTGTCCGCCGGTTCGTGGCGCGATACAGATCGAGCAGAGCCGACGCCCATGACTGCGCACCAACCGGCGCAAGGTCCTTGCCCCGCAACGCATCGAGCAGGCTCTTTTCTGCACCGCTGACATCGCCGTTGGCAAACCGGATGGCCGCCTCTTCGAGCTCCGGATCCGTTGCAATTTCGTCGGCCGCGTGAACAAAAAGGCGCGACACCGAAAAATCGGTCTCCTTTCTCAGACCGTCACGCGCCGTGGTGGCCATGAGGCGTGCCATATCAGACATCTGCGTGGGCAAAAAGTCGCTGGGCGTCCCAGCCTTGGGGGGCTGCGTGACACCAATAGGTTGCGTTGCATCAAACGCGCGGGCGCGCTGCGCATCGGAGGGCAGCACGGCAATGCCGCTGGCGGGCACGGTTGCGCTGCCATCGGCTGCATTGCGGAAGTCGGCAGCGTCGGTCTTGTTCTTCCACCACTGCCGGGACATCTGGGCTTCAATCTCATCAATTTTCTTCAGCGTAACTGCCCGGCCATCCTGGTCGGTGGTGAGGCTGTTCTGAAAATTGGAGGTACGTGCCGTTCCCACAGCTGAGGCTGGGTTGCGATTGCGCAACTTTCGCAACTGATCAAACTCTCGGCGGCGAATAAAGTCATTTTGCCGCTTGCGCTCGATCATGGCCTGCAAGGCCTGCTTGTCGTAACCGGTGTCTTCCTGCTGCGACGGCTGGTCGAGCTCCGACCAGTCGCGCGTTGGATTGCGGACAAACAGAGCCACCTTCGACAGCAGACCGGGGCGTTCGTCTTTGGTAGACATGGAGTTATTGTTTTGCTTGCGCAATCCTGCGGACCCTGGCGACCTGGCACCAGGTACGGCGCTCAGTCACCAAACATTTTCTGTTTCAATTCGCGCCGTTGCTGGGCTTCCAGCGACAGCGTGGCGGTTGGCCGGGCCAGCAGACGCCCGACACCAATAGGCTCTCCGGTTTCATCGCAATAACCATAGTCGCCGGCATCAATCCGGGCAATCGACTGCTCAATCTTCTTCAGCAACTTGCGCTCACGGTCCCGGGTACGCAACTCCAGCGCGTGCTCTTCCTCGATCGTGGCACGATCCGCAGGGTCGGGTACCACCGAAGTGTCTTCCCGAAGATGTTCGGTGGTTTCACCTGCACTGTTCAGGATGGCCAATTTAAGGCCCTGTAGCTTCAGACGGAATGCAGCGAGCTGCACTTCGTTCATGTATTCGTCGTCGGACATTGCCAGCAATTCGGCATCAGTCAGTTCGGCAACCGGTTTGGTTTTCCAGTTGTTGGCCAGTTTGGCGTCTTTTTTAATGGAGGAAGGCAAGGCAGGAACGATCACAGGAGAGGGAGTGGATTGGCTATAGCTGGCTTTGGCGGCGGTCGATGCGACCGATTGCGCCATTGACGGAACCGTCAGTTGTGCCAGCCGCGAAGAGGGTCGCCCGGCGCGCAAACCCTGCGCCACGCCTGCTGAGACTGGCGGCACTGGCAGACGCGATGAAGGCGCTGCGGGGGCAGATACAGGAGCGGATGCGGGTTCAGGCGCTGCAGCAGGAACCGGCTTGGCCGAGGCTTTTTCCGCTGCTTTGGGTGCGGGTTTGGAAGCGGGTTTGGTTGCTGGCTTGGTTTCAGGTTTGGATGAAACTTTAGGGGCAGGTTTGGCGACGGTTTTTGTCGTCGGTTTAGTTGTCGCTTTAGTTGTCGCTTTTGGGGTTACTGTAGGAGCGGCCTTTGCAACAGCCTTCACGGCAGGAGCAGCTTTCTTCGCAGCCTTTTCGGGCGCCTTGGTGTCGGACTTGACACCGGACTTGGCGTCTGACTTGGCTGCAGATTTGGCTGCAGATTTGGCATCGGGCTTTGACTTGCCGGTGGCAGTCTTGCTACTCTTTTTTTCTGGGGCTTTCACTTCGGATCTCCTGACGGAACGCGTACTTGCTTGCTCAATGGCCTCCTGGCCTCGGTTTTGCTTGTCAGACTGGGCCCCGCTGGAGCCTTCTTCGGCGCGCGAGTGTACAGGCTTACCCACCGTAAATCCCATAAGTTGCAAAATCGAGACAATCATTTGGCACCCTATCCCCATTCAAATCAAACTATCCGGCCACTATGACATAGCGAAATGACGGTGGACTTGCACGTTCCATCAAACCAGCGACTGTTCCAGACCCTGCAAAAGAATATCCTTTGGCAAATCAAGGCCAATAAACACCATTTTGCTGCAACGCACTTCACCTTGGGCCCAAATTGGCCCCAAATCGCTGCCCATGAGCTGGTGCACGCCCTGAAAAATAACCTTGCGTTCGGTGCCCTTCATGAACAATACGCCCTTATAGCGTAGCATTCTTGGCCCGTAGACGTTGACAATAGCGCCCAGAAAGTCTTCAAGCTTAGCCGGATCAAAGGCCCTTTCACTGCGGAAAACAAAACTTTTTACGTCGTCGTCATGGTGATGGTGGGGCCCGTGATGGTGCGATGGATGGTCGCATCCCGGACCATGTTCGTGGTCATGGTGATCATGGTCGTGATCATGATGGTCGTGGTCATCGGCCTTCAGGAAATCGGGGTCAATGTCGAGCGTGGCGTTCAGGTTGAAGCCATGCAGGTCAAAGACTTCGCTCAGCGCAACCTCACCAAAATGCACGGCGCGCTGGGGCGCCCGCGGATTCATATGCCGGATGCGGTGCTGCAGCGCCTCAAGCACCTGCGGCGCCACCAGATCAGACTTGCTGATGAAAATCTGATCGGCAAATCCAACCTGACGCCGCGCCTGCTGCCGCTCATCAAACTGCGCGTCAGCGTGCTTGGCGTCGACCACGGTCAAAATTGAATCGAGCAGGTAACTCTCGGCCACCTCATCGTCCATGAAAAAGGTCTGCGCCACCGGGCCAGGATCGGCCAGGCCGGTGGTTTCGATCACCACACGCTCGAAGTCGAGCGCGCCTTTGCGCCTTTTTTCGGCCAGATCACACAAGGTCTCGCGCAAATCCTCGCGAATGGTGCAGCAAATACAGCCGTTGTTCATCTGGATGATCTGCTCTTTGGTGTCGCTGACCAGAATATCGGTGTCAATGTTTTCTTCACCAAATTCGTTCTCGATCACGGCAATCTTCTGCCCATGGGCCTCGGTCAGCACCCGCTTGAGCAGCGTGGTTTTTCCAGCTCCCAGAAAGCCGGTCAGAATCGTGACGGGAATAAGTGACATGTTCAGAACCCAAAAAAGAAGCAACCGTCAAGTTTAGCGGTCTATTGTGCGCGGGTCCAAGCCGCTTGCCGGATCGGGGCGGCGAATGACCACAAGTCCCTTGAGATATTCGCCTTCCGGAAAGGCAATCGTCATCGGGTGATCGGGGGCACCGCCCAGACGCTCACTGATAAAACCGTCCACACCGGCATCAGAACCTGCCGAGGCAACAATTTTGTGGAATAAATCCGCGCTGATGCCGCCCGAGCACGAAAAGGTAAACAGCACGCCACCGGGCGACAGCAGCTTGAAGGCCAGCCGGTTGATGTCCTTGTAGGCGCGCGCAGCCCGCTCGGCGTGCGCAACCGTGGGCGCGAGTTTGGGCGGGTCGAGCACAATCGCATCAAACTGCTCGCCCCGTTCGATGGCCTGGCGCAGGCTGGCATTGACGTCGGCATCAACAAACTCGGCCCGAGTGGCCGCAAAACCATTCAGCGCCACGTTGGCCGCCGCCTGTGCCAGTGCCGGGGCACTGGAGTCGATCGACACGACCTCTTGGGCACCGCCAGCCAGCGCAGCCACGGTAAAACCGCCGGTGTAGCAATAACAGTTCAGCACCCGCCCAAATTGCAGGCGCCGGGTGTAGTCGGCAAATTTTTTGCGGCTGTCCCGCTGGTCCAGATAAAAACCTGTTTTATGGCCCTCGGCAATATTCAGCGCCAGATTCCATTCGTGCTCGCGAATTTGCAGCGCAACCGCGCCCTCCCCGCGCAACCAGCCACATTGCGGCGACAGGCCCTCGAGCCCACGGCTGCTGACATCCGAACGCTCGTAGAGTTTTTGCAGACCCGTGACGCGCAGCAGCGCATCGGCCAGCACGGGCTTCCAGCGCTCGGCACCCGCCGACGAAAACTGCGCTACCAGCGTGTCGCCATAACGGTCGACCACCAGGCCGGGCAGGCCGTCGGATTCGCCGTGGATCAATCGCACACCGTCGCTGCGCACATCAAAACGCGACCGGGCCGCCACGGCCTGAGCAACCACGGTCTGAAAAAAGTCGGCATCGACGCGCTGCGACGGGTTGAAGCTCCAGACCCGGGCCCGAATTCTGGAGGTCGGACTAAACGCCGCCCACGCCAGAAAACGACCGTCATCGGCCTCGACACGGACGGTTTCGCCAGAGTCGCCCCCGCCTTTGGCGATGGCCGATTCAAATATCCACGGGTGGTAACGCAGCAGCGAGCGTTCTTTGCCCGGGCGCAGTCGAATTACTTTCATATCAGTTTTATGCCATTTCAGGGTTTGCGCTTGCTTTTTTCGGGCAAGTGCGCACGCGGATGCGCCGCGTCGTAGGCCTTGGCCAGGTGCTGAAAATCGAGCCGCGTGTAAACCTGCGTGGTGCCGATGCTGGCATGGCCCAGCAACTCCTGCACGGCACGCAAATCGCTGCTGCTTTGCAGCACATGACTGGCAAATGAGTGTCGCAACATGTGCGGATGGACCGCCACCGGCGTGCCCGCCAAAGCGCTGCGTCGCTGCAGACGGCGCCACACCGACTGCGCCGTCAGGCGCGTGCCATTGCGCCCGCAGAACAGCGCCGCCTGACCCGCCCGATTCGATACTGTCTGGCCACGCACCGCCAACCAGTGCTGCAAGGCCTGCATCGCGCTGCGCCCCACCGGCACGCTGCGCCACTTGCTTCCCTTGCCTAGCACGTGCGCCTCGGCAGCGTCCAGATCGATCCAGCCGCGCGCCGCGCTGCCCGCCGAAACATCGAGACCCACCAACTCGCCCACCCGCAAGCCACTGCCGTAAAGCAACTCCACCATCGCGGCGTCGCGCGCCTCCAGCCAGGGGTTGTCGCTGGCGTTGTGGTAGTTGGCAAACTGCACGGCGTCGTCTACATCGAGCGCCTTGGGCAACGGCTTGGACGCCTTGGGCGAGCGCACATCCTGCACCGGATTGCTGTCAATCAGGCCTTGTCGGCCCAACCAGACATAAAAGCCGCGCCAACCGGACAGAATGAGTGCAATACCCCGCGCACTGCGTCCGCCGGAATGCATCTGCGACACCCAGCGTCGGAAATGGGCATGGTTTAAAGCGGTAAGTGGCAGCCCAGCCTTGGCCGCATGGTCCGAGAGCTTTTCCAGATCCAGTGCGTACAGGATGCAGGTGCGCTCGGCCAGACGCTTTTCAAACCGGACATGATCCAGATACCGTGCAACCAGTGCGGCATTGCTGGCGACGGTGTCGGGATCCATGAGAATTTAATGCAGACGCGCCAGCGCCGCGCTTGCCAGGTCGCCGATACGGGTCAGGAAATCGGTACCCAGACCGCTGGAAAAACGCTGCGAATCGCTGGACGCGAGCACCAGCATCCCAAAAGCCGGCTGGCTGGCAGCCTTGCGCAAGGGAATCAGGGCCAGAGACGCAATGGCGCCCGGATCGGCCATCCAGCCAATCGCTTCAAAGCCGGTGTTCAGGCCGCAAAACGGCTCTTGCAGGGACGACGCAAACAGCTTGACGTCGTCACTCACCGGTTGCGCAAAATCGTAATCCGACAACGCGGCGTCGACGCCCCAAACCCGCAGCCCCACCTGTGGCACCGAAAACAGGTGCGCAATCTCCTGGGGAATACGCTGCGCAATGGCGGGCGCATCGGTGATCGCGATGAGATGAATGGCGAGCTGCAGGATCTTGTCCGACAGCAGCACGTTGTCGTTGCCATTGCGGATCATTTCCATCATGCGCTGTTCGAGCAGCTTGATCTTTTCGCGCAACATTTCGGCCTGCCGCTCCTGCAGGCTGACCGCGCGTTGGCTGTGAGGGCTGGTAAATTGCACCGCGGCCAGCAGCTCGGCGTGGCGAACAAAAAAATCCGGCGTATTGGCCAGGTAGCTGGCAATGTCTCCTTCCGTGATCGGATTGTTCAGTGCGGGTTCGTTGGAATGGCTCATGGGGAAATCAGGTTGAAAGGTTCAATGAATAGCTGAAGCGAAAATGATTAAGGGTGGTCGGGCAATTCAATTTCGCCGCGAAATACCGTCGTGGCCGGGCCGGTCATCAATACCGGCGCACCATCACCCGCCCATTCAATGCGCAGGACCCCGCCACGCGTATCCACCTGCACCGCGCTGTCGAGAAGGCCCAGTCGAATACCGGCCACCGCCGCCGCACAGGCTCCGGTGCCACAGGCCAAGGTTTCGCCAACACCCCGCTCGTACACACGCAGACGAATATGGTTGCGCCCGATAACCTGCATGAAGCCGACGTTGACGCCCTGTGAAAAACGCCGGTTTGCCTGCACGGCAGGGCCCAAGCGCTCGACGTCGGCGGTCTGTGTATCGTCGACCAGCAGCACGGCATGCGGGTTCCCCATCGACACCAGCGCTGCATAAACCTGCTGCATTTGCAGAGTCTGCGGAGTCTGCGGTGTCAGTGCAGTTGGCAAAACTGGCCAGCGGCCCCAGCCTGCCTGCTCCTGCCAGTCAAGTCCGCTGGCGTCAAACGGCAGGTCTTCGGGCGCCCAGCGCGGCGCGCCCATATCAACCTGAACGTCGCCGCCATCGACCAGCCTGGGCGTGATGACGCCTTTCTGAGTTTGCACCCGCAACACGGATTTCTGAGTCAGGCCGTTGTCGGTGACAAAACGGGCAAAACAGCGCGCACCGTTGCCACATTGCTCCACTTCGGCGCCGTCGGCATTGTGGATGATGTATTCGAAATCGACGTCCGGACCCGGCGCAGGGCGCACCGTAAGAATCTGGTCGGCTCCAACACCAAAATGGCGATCGCCCAGCAGCCGGTAATGCGCCGGCGTGAGGCCAAGCGAGGCCCGCGTTTCATCGAGCACGACGAAATCGTTGCCGGCGCCCTGCATTTTGGTGAACGGAATTCGCATAAGCTGATTATCTCCGCTAATCGGCGCGCAAGCCGATTGCGGCCTTTGGTTGCACAATCGCGCACAATCGCGCTCATGGCAAGTTCTGAAATTCCATGGCAACATGAAACCCCGGTGCCGTTGCAAAGCGGCGTATTGCGGCTGACCGCACCCAACCCCGGCATGATGACCGGGCCCGGCACCAACAGCTATCTGGTGGGCGACGCCAACAGCGGCTTTATCGTGATTGATCCCGGCCCGGCCGACAGTGCCCACATGGAGCGCCTG
>Ga0208872_1002011_pt1 | contig 12029 bp, 17 predicted proteins | sample CryBogCBH12Aug08_FD_185508 | JGI IMG/M metagenome (GOLD analysis project Ga0208872, IMG submission 185508) | Freshwater microbial communities from Crystal Bog, Wisconsin, USA - CBH12Aug08 (SPAdes) | ecosystem: Environmental > Aquatic > Freshwater > Lake | place: Crystal Bog, Wisconsin, USA... | reverse complement strand
AAGGGTTCGTGCTACTCAGGATAGGCCAACAGTGGTATAATAATAATAATATCTTGGAAGAGCGGGTAGTTTTCGTCGATAAAAAGTTTCGTAGTGCAAAAGGCGGTCGGGCCAGAAAGCTATGCGAGTTTTCTAAGAAGGCGGCTGATGAATTGGGCCTGCCGCTCATTATAGGAATAATGTCCCACAGCCGGACAGAAGGTAAAATGAGGCTTTATAGGCGCATGTTTGGTCCAGAGGCCGGTTGTTTCTTCCTTTATGGCGCTACAACGGGCAATTGGAATACAAATGAGGGATTGCCTCAAAGTTAATTGGAGAAGGTGAATGTGCGGTAAAGGTTCTCAAAGCGGTGGCGGCACAGGAGCCCTCGGATGGGGTGGTTTAGCACCCGCACAGCAACAAACGACACAAGCCTCTCCACAAGCCCTCGGCTGGTATCAACAGGCCATGAACCTTGGCCAGCAGGCCGTCAGTAAGCCTTACCAGCAATTTGGGACGACGCCGCAAGACTTTGTCGCCCAGCTAAATGCGCAACAGCAGGCCGCACAGCAGGGTATACAGCAACAGGCTGCGGCCACACAGCCCTTTGCTCAAATGGGCGCGGGTATGCAGGCGGCGTCAGGTATGGGCAACGCCGCGCAGATGGCCGGCGCATACATGAACCCATTTATGCAGCAAGTAGTATCTCCAGTTCAGCAGGCGCTACAGCAGCAACAGGGACAGCAATTAGCGCAACAGCAGGCAGAGGCCATAAAGGCTGGAGCTTTTGGTGGTTCTCGTTCAGATGTTGCTAGAGCACTTTTACAGGGACAGCAGCAGCTCGGCATGGGTCAGGCCCTTAGCCCACTCTACCAGACTGGATATGGTCAGGCTTTGGGTGCCGCTCAAACAGACCTACAACGCCAACTGGCGGCGGGTCAGGGTCTGACGCAGGCTGGATTGGCCGCGCAGCAAGCATCTCTCGGTGCCGGCACACTTGGGCAGCAGACACAGCAGGCGGGCATTAACGCCCTCTACAATCAGTTTCAGCAGCAGCAGATGTGGCCCTACATGCAGGCGCAGTTCCTTGGCGGACTTGCTGGCTCACTTGGCCCACTTACTGGCACGCAGACCTATCAGGCGCAGGCGTCCAATCCATTTGGTATGCTTCTCGCCCGTGGTGGCGCTGCCAAGTCACGCATGGGTGGCGCAGTAAGGGACGGAGGCGATTACTATAAAGGTGGTGTGGTCCCTCAGGGATACGCCACCAAGGGCGGCGTTCCGATTGGTGACGTTTCCTATGGTGACGACCATGACATCGCAAGTGCGTTGGCCTCACAAGAGGCAATGTATCAAAACGCTCCGACGCCTAAAGACATACCTGCAAGTCAAATTCAGACTGGGACGCCACTAGAATCTAAACTTGGTAGTGCGGGTAAAGGTAAGCAGGGCACGAGCTTGTCTGATATTATCAGCGCGGGCGAGAAGGCGCTTGGTATTGGGTCAGATTTATATGGTATGGGAAAAAGTGCTTACGGCGGATTGTCTTCCGGCGTTGACTGGCTTGGCAAGAATATGAATCTTGGAAAGGCTGCTGGCGTTAATCCATTTCCTCAAAGTTATAGTGGATCAATGTATGGCGCCGGGACTGGTCAGGCAGAGTGGCCGCAAGCTTACGAAGCTGCCAGCGGATTGGCTTCTGATGTTGGATCTACAGCTGCTGATGCAGCCGGTGGTGCTGGTCTACTAGAAGGCATTGGCAGTGCTATTGCTGACTTCCTTCCGTTCCTTGCGCTAAAAAATGGCGGCGTAGTCCCACGTCATGGCTACAATGGTGAAAATGGTTCTTCTGTTCCTGCATCTGACGACGACGGCTTTGAGCCTGCAGTTGAGCGCACATTAAAGTTTGAGGGTGGATTAAATCCGCGTGACACAACGGGTATGCCGTCAATGTATGGCATCAGCCAAAAGGCCCATCCCGGTATGGACGTAACAAAAATTACTCCTGAACAAGCAAAGGACATTTATCGCAAAGAATATTGGCAAGGAATTAATGCATCTAACTTGCCACCTGAAATTAGGGAAATGGCCTACGACACGGCAGTCCTAGCTGGTCCCGGTAGGGCAAAACAATTGCTTGCTCAGTCTGAAAATGACCCTGAAAAGTTTATGTCATCGCGACGTGACTTTCTAAATAGTCTTGTTGAACGCACCCCTGAAAAATACGGCAAATACGCAAAGGCTTGGGAAAACAGAAACCGCGCACTAGAGGATGGCGACACTACTGGTGGTGGACTTTCGGGCGCTGAAAGCGCCTTACGCTCAAGTCGCTCGGAAATACCTTTAGGCGATCCGCGACGTAGCTATTTGGGGCTTGACCAATCTGAAAAGGCTGCGCCAGAAGAAGAGGGGTTGGGCGGAATATTTAAAGAAGAGCACGTCGTCCCCGCTCTAATGGGTCTTGGTTCTGCAATATCTGGAATGGTCGGCGCTAAGACAACGTCACCCGGCGCGGCCATTGCTTCTGGCCTTGGTCAGGGGCTTGCTGGTGGCGCTAAGTCTTATATGGACATGCGCAAAGACCAGCTTGCTAGAGAAATAGAGAAAGCAAAAATGTCCCTTCAAGAAAGAGGGGTAAATGTTGAAGAATTAAATGCTCTACTCAAGCAAAGCGAGTTTGCGCAAAAACAAAGAAGCATAAAGAATACTGCTGACATATTGGCAGGTAGAAAGCCGTCTTATCCAGAGGCTCCAACGACCGCGACACCAAAAGACACAGCTCCATCTGGACAACCTCCTCAATCAAAGGAACAGAAGACTGAATCTATTCGTCTTGCTGAGAGGGCAGAAGCTGAGGCAGAACAATATAGACAAATGGCAAGAGCCGCGACGACCCAAGAAGAACAGAGAGATTTCTTGTCGAAGGCCAATGCTTCAGATGCAAGAGCTGAAAATTTAAGGATGCAGTCCCCTGAGAATTTAGAACTAAAGGCTGGCGCAGAACTTAGAGCCAAACAGTATCAAGCAATTGAGCAAAGCATTGCCGACGACGTTAGAGCCGCTCAACCTGCAATTGATAGATTAGAACTAACTAAGAGCCTCCTTGATGACAAAGGCGTCTACACTGGTCCTCTTGGAGAAAGGTTCTTGCAAGTCAAGCAAACGCTTGATGCCTTGGGATATCCGGGACTTAAAGAAGGCGTTTCAAATACAGAGTTCTTTAGGTCTATGGCTAATAAAATGGTTACAGATGCCACCAACGGCAGTCTTGGCGCTGGAATATCTAATGCAGACGTCAATTTTCTTAGACAAGTTCAAGCAAATATGGGGACTTCTAAAGAAGGTAATAGAAAGATTATTGATCTTGCGATTAGGTTGCAAAAAAGAAAACAAGAGGTCGCACAGTTCCAATCGGAATATGGAAATGTTGATAAGAAATTCAGTGTTGCTTTAGACAAGTGGGCAAAAGAACATCCAATGTTCTCGGAAAAAGATTTGCCTCCAAAGAGCGAAGCTAGACCAAGCTCTGATGCAACATTAAAGGCTTTGAAAGAAAAATATCCTCAATATTCTGAAGACGAACTTCGGGCTCAGTATGAATTGCTGAAAAAGGGTAGAAAATAATGAATAACCAGCCCTCGCTTGAAGAGCTCGAAGCTGTATTTGGGGCACCTAAAAAAGAACCCCTTGAGCCATCTAAGGGACAACCAACCTTAGAAGAATTACATGCGGCGTTTGGAGAACCTTCTAAGGGAGGTGAACTCAGCGACATTGTTGAGCCCATTTCTTCATTTGGCGCTGGTATGGCAAAGGGCGTTGCCGGTTTAGCAAACTTGCCTGCTGCAGCACAGCGTGGGTTATTGCACCTAGCAGAAAAGGGATATCTGCCAAAGCCAGAACATCCAATAATGATCCCTACCGTTGAAGAAGTAACCAACATCCCTGCATTAAAACAAAAGCCAGAATCCACTCTTGGTGAATATGCGCAAACGATAGGTGAATTTACTCCCGGCGGTGGTGGCGTAGTCCGCCCAATTATTACCGGCATAACATCAGAAGCCGCCGGACAAGCAACAAAGGGAACTGCAGCAGAGCCGTATGCGCGTGTTGCTGGTGCTCTTGTTGGCGGTGGAGCATCAGGCCTTCCTGATTATTTAACAGGGCCTCGCGGCGCTCGCGCTATGGTTACTCGCGCCACTGAAGGCGCTACGCCTGAACAGATAAATCATGCAGAAAGACTTTTTAATGAGGCCAGAGAAAGAGGCATTGATATAACAAGGGCGGAGGCATTAGATTCAGTTACACAGGGCGCGACATCCCTGACAGACATTTTGCGCGTCCTTGAGGGGCAGGGAGAGCTCCGTCAATTTTTTGCTCCAAGAGCTGGACAAGTTGAAACCGCCGCGAGGCGTGAATTTGAAAATGTCGCTCCTGAGTTGGAGCGACCAGAACTTATAGGCCCGCGTGCTGGGGAGGCGGCAAGGGGCGAGATAGTTGGAGCACACGCGGCCCGTTCAGAAAGAACGGGACCATTTTACCGTCAGGCTGCAGAACAAAATGTCGCGCACGAAGACGTTTCCAATGCAATAAATAGATTGGACCAACTCGTCACGAGCGACCCTACTGGCGCGACACACGGACCATTAAATGAATTAAGAAGAAGACTTGTCGCCACTCCAGCGAGAGCTGGAACGCCATCGACGCGCATACCTGTTGTAGATCCTCAAACTGGAAATATTATTAGATATGATCGAACTGCTGCAATACCTCCAACACCAGAGAGATATGTAACAGACATAGAATCTTTAGACAGAATCCGTAAGGAATTTAGAGACAGAAGTGAACTTCCAGCATTTGCTGAAAGGGCAATTGATAAAGAGACGGCATCAAAAATAAATAGTCTTATGGATGAATTAAACCAAGCCGCAATCCAAAGAAGCGTCAATCTTCGTCTTGCGCGTCGTGCGCATCAAGAAGCGACGAGAGACATTGTTGAGCCCTTAGAAGCTGGTCCCGTTGGCAGTTTGGCAAAAGAAGGCATAACAACAGAACAGGCACAGGGTGCTTTATTCCCCACTAATCCACTTCCGGGAAGTGAAGAATCTCTATCCAGAACGATACAGGCGCTTGAGGGACAAGAGCCAAATGTTGCGCGTGACCTAATTAGATCACACCTAGAAAGAACTTTTAATGAGGCCACGCAAGCAACTCAAGCAGGAGCATCACAGTGGGGTGGAGCTAAATTTGCTTCTGTTATTGCTGGCAACCCACAGCAAAGGGCAAATCTATTAACTGCAATTAATTCCCTTCCTAATGGTCCGCAAATTACACCCGGAGTTGTAAGGCTTTTAGATATCCTTGAGGCCACAGGTAGAAGGCAGGCGATAGGGTCTAAGACAGCTTTTAATACGCCTTTGATTGAAAGGCTTAAGTCTGGAATACCCGCAGACAAGGCAAAAGTATTTTCATCTTTTGGCAAGTGGCTTGATGACATTTCAGTTGGTCGCAATACTGAAGAACTTTCACGCCTTTTAACAGATCCAGCTGCAGCAAGGGACTTTAGAAATATTGCTCAAGGAAATGACAGGTCATTTATTAGAGGCATATCTGGGCTTGCGGCTAGGACGTCCAGATATGCAGCAGAGGCTGCAGCAAGAGAAGGCCAATTCGGTCTTGACTACGACAATAGGCCAACCCGCGCCACAGGCGGCAAGGTGAGTCGTGGCTTTACAGTCCAAGGGCTATTGGGCGCCGTCGAGGCTGCTAAGAAACACAATCAGCAGACAACTGAAAAGATACTGGGCGCACCAGACGAGCATGTCGTCCACGCTCTTAAAATAGCAAACGATCACATTTGAGGAACGACAGATGGCAAGCTTTACAACTAATAAAACACTGACCCTTCCAAACTATAATGACCCGAATTGGAATACACCGCTAAATAATGACTTTACTATAGTCGATCAATGCTTAGGCTCAAGCGTTCAGCCATCTAATGTCTCTAACGTTTATACCCTTAGTAGCACAGACATACAAAACTTACGCATTAACGTAACGGGGACACTCACAGGCAATGGAACTGTATTGGTCCCTAATACCTACGGCGGATTCTGGATAGTCTCAAATAACACAACTGGCGCATTTACTCTTAATGTAAAAACGACGTCAGGGACTAATCTCGTTCAGGTGCAGCAGGGATACTATACTCTTGTCTATAGTGACGGAGTAAATTGCTACGAGGCCGTAAGTCAGAAGTTTAATACAACGGGAGGAACAATTACCGGCAACCTTGCACTTTCTGGTTCTCTTAATATTGGAAGTGGCAACCTAACATATACAGCAGGTGGTCAGTTGTATGTGACCGGCACCATATATGCCACTGGCAACATCACAGCTTTTTCTGACGAAAGACTGAAGAAAAACGTATCAAATATTGATAACGCTCTCGACCTTGTTAAGCAAATGCGCGGCGTTCGCTTTGAAGACAAAGACGGAGAAAAATACGTCGGCGTTATTGCTCAGGAAATGCAGTCAGTGGTGCCTGAAGTCGTTATTAAGCATGATGACAGCGGATATTACAGCGTAGCATATCAAAACCTTGTCGGCGTTTTGATTAATGCCGTTAAGGAATTAACAGATAGATTTGAAAAGTTAGAGGCTAATAAATGACGCTACCAACGAGCGGCGCACTTTTATTAGGAACTGCTACTGGCGGTAATTCTGTCAATAGCGAGTTCGGCTACGGCAATGATATGAAATCATATCTTGGCGTCTATTATGGTAAAAATGGTCAAGAATTTAGGTTTCCAGTTTCTGGAAATCCTATTGATATGAATGTATTTTATGGGACCTATAAAGTTGCGGGTGGCAGTGTAACTATATCTTCGACACAATCTTTTACCATACCTGTTTATAATAATATTACTATTACTGTTAATGGCGGAGGTGGAGGATTAACTGGTCAGCCGGGGTATATACAGGCCCCTTGTTCAGGAGCTGGAAGTGCTACCCCTGCGCAAAGTGGATCACCCGGTGGCACATCAAGCTTTGGTGGGTATGTATCAGCAGGCGGTGGTGGTTCCGATCAAGGTGGGTTTACTTCTTCTCAGTCATTTACAAATCCTGTTCAAGGTGGATCTGGACCACCGTCTGGCAACTCTGTTCCCGTTACAATTGGCGGTGGCGGCGCTGGTGGCCAAGGAGGCTGTTTTATTTATCAATTTGTTGCTGGTCAAACAAACTATGGATGTTCTTGTTGGAGCCATTATAATACTGGATCTACAGGCGCAAATGGATCTGTAACAGTATCTTGGTCATGATGCACCCAGATCATTTTAAATTTATTGTTACTATGATGAGGGCGTTCCTAATTGCTGGAGTTATAATATATGCCTTTAAAACAGGAAATTCTGTTCATCATATGATAGAATTTTCAGATTTTTGATAATCCAAAATTAAATGCAATGCTTATTCTTTCTGAATTTGTTTCATTTTTTGTTACTAAATGATTTAAATAAGACGGAAAAACAATAAGCCTTCCTGTATTGGTATATACTTCCCACATAGAAGAATTAAATTGATTATAATCAGATATGTTGTTTACCATGAAATAATTATTTATAAATGTAACAGGATGACAAAACTTAATTTTTCCTTGCCCCTCGCTACATTTTACATAATAAACAGCTGCGTAAAATGACATAGGATGATTATGAATTTCATTATAATCGTTTTTCCCGTTTATATTTATCCAAAAAGATTGCATTACAGGTTTAGTATCTGAATATCCAAGTTTATAATTCATTGCTATTACGCGGGACATTATTGACTCATATAGTTCTTTTAACTCTATCTCTACATGAGTAATTAAATTACTCTGCCACCCTCCCATGTTAGACATAACTCTTCCATTATCTTTATGTTTAATATTATAACAATAATTCTCCAACTTTTTATTATCTAACTCTAAAGTATCTTCAGCAACAAAGCTGGAAAATATCGGGACAATATTCATATCGACCTTCCTATATCTTTACTATTTTTTCTAAAGTTGTGCGGGCAGGATAATAACAAAGCTTATAGTGTTCCTCGCAATATGAGCACCTGTGTATTTTATTTCCGCAATATTGCGTAGTATTGTAGTCTCCCTCTTCAACAATATAACGGCATGAGCTGTATTTAAGTTGTCCCATTGTAATTCCTTTTTTTGCAGTATATTTAGGAGGTGGAGGGGATGCTTTTGGCTTCTTTACTAATTGTTTTTTCTCATTATTTTTTTGAGAATTAATAGGATTTTTCTTACTATCTTCATGAGAACTTAGTATATGGCCCTGTTTACGCAATCTGTAGACAGCGCCAATAACGGAATTTCTTGTTATGCCAAGCTCTTCTGCTATTTCAGAACCAGATTTATCATTTTGCCATAACTCAATTATGCGGTCCTTCATTTCTTTGGTTATTTTTATAAATTTGCTGACATACTGGTCTGACATATCAATCTCCATTAGGGTTGTCTTATATCAATATTGGCGTATCATACTTAGTTGGCCAGCCATAGGAGGCCGACATGGTGTTACTTTGCAACTTAATCGTCTGCTTTTTATCCCTGCTTTTTGGTGGTTATCTACCTCTATTATTAGTTGGTGGAATGAAACAAGACGTAAAACCTATCCCCGTTCGTGTCAATAGAAGACATAGACGTAGGCTGTGAGCGATCCCCACCAAGGCCCCCTAATCACGAGGAAGGAGGCCAAGGAACGGGGATTAAAGAGATACTTTGAGGGCAACTGTTGCTCTAGGGGGCACCTTGCAGAGAGACGGGTAGCGAACCGTGAGTGTGTCGAGTGCCGGAAGCTAAATAGAAATAATGCCTATCCAAGGAACAAGGAAAAGTTAAATTTAAGGGCACGAAAGAATTATGAGGAAAACAGAGAATATTATCTGAAGAAAGCAAAGAAGTGGCGCGAGGAAAACCCGGAACGCAAAAAGAAATATGCCGAGGGCTGGGAGAAAAAGAACAAGCATAAGCGCAAAATGTATAAGCAGAATCGCCGCGCCGCGGAGGCTAAGGCGGAGGGTGATTTTAAGTCGGAGGACATACTTAGAATATTCGATATGCAGAGGGGTCGATGCGGGATATGCTCGAAAAAAAAGGAGCTGTCAGAAATGCATGTCGACCACATCAAACCAATTAGTAAAGGGGGATCTAACTGGCCCAGAAATCTACAGCTGCTATGCAAAAAATGTAACTTGAGTAAATCGGCCAAAGATCAAATGGACTTTATGAGAGAACTTGGAAGGTTGCTATGAGCGAATATGAAGACGACGACATCCCAGAAATTGAGACATCAGACCTAGATGACTTTCCTTTAGACGCCGTGGCGGCAAGGGTCGTTAGCTTTACAAAGCTGCTAGCGCTTGTCGACCACATTAAGAACGAAGAGGCGCAGAAGGAAGCCATCATGATGCTAAAGGCTGTTAGGCGGTCGTTTAAAACGATCCCGACGGCTGACGAGGTTACGCCGATAAAGTCATAGTCTGACTATGTATTTTTGATGCTTTGTAAACTTCGTGAGTCATATTTGGATCATATGTAGGCTTTGTGAGCCATATATGGGTTACGGCATTATGACGTATCTGAAATATTTACTGTTCAGTAAAATTTTTACCTTTTTTTATTTGAGAACTATTATATTTACCGTTCGGTAAAATCTGCCAAAAATGCTCACAAGGCCCTTTGTAGTCGTCAGGCCAAACGAAATATGACTGCCAGTATTCACAGGGCTGTGTGCCGCTATCTTTGTGTCGGTAACACTCGTTCGACTTTGGGCAATTGGTTACGGCGCACATGCTGATGTCAGGCACTGTCCTTCTCTCCCAAAGAGCGGTCTTGCGCCTCTCGACCTGCCGCCGCATATTCTAATACCTTACGAGCATCGGCCACTAATTTTTCCCATATAATATAGTCAGCAACATCACTGTTTATGTCATTGTGTTCGACAATTCGTGCAACTAGTTGTCGTAACTCAGCGATACGGGTGACATTGTCCTTTATAGTTTCAAGTGACTCACGGGTGCGGTCTTTCCAAAAATCTATTTCCGCTTCCTTCGCCTCAATATGAATCAATAATGTTGGTGAACACAATTTCTTTTCAGCGTAGAACAATCTGCTCACAAGGTTTGAATAGTCAATCATTCTCCCTTCTCCAAATCTGATCTTTCCTCAAGATGATGCAAAATATCCTCGCCCTCTCTAATCAAATAGTCAGGTATCTCTGTCGTCATTGTCAGTTCATTGCGTCTTGCTTCCGGCGAATTGCCGTATTTGAACAATCTCTCCATCCAATGTTCTAACAGCGCAATGCGTCGTGACATACGTTTACGTTCCCAGAGATAAGTGTCGCACTCGAATTTTAGTTGATGTTCTAATTCCACGATCCTCTTTGCTTGCGCCTCTAAGGCATCCGCCGCATCGCATTCAGCTTCAGCATCGCCCCATGTGGTTCTTAGTCGGCTCACAATGTCTGAATAGTCAGTCAAGTCTCTTACCTCTCAAGACTGCCTTGGAAGACTGAATGGCCTTTTCCAAAGGAACCTCATATTTGTCAGATACAAAATAGTTTAGGCATTTAACCAAATCCGACCGCTCTTTAGCGTATATCTCAACTGAATTGCGTAAAGCTTGTAGCTGCCGATCTTTGTCTTTCAACATGCGTTGAAGTTTTTCAATATGGCCCTCAAACCGGTCATTGGTCATTTGCTCTCCAATACCTTACGGGCTTGACGTAGGTTTCCGATGATTATACGAAACGCTATAGACATGTCATCGCTGCCAAGATGAAGCTCGCTGGCATCAGCAAATGGCTTTAGTGCAGCCTCAAGGTCACGGATGTAACTGACTCTGGCCTCATTAAGTTTTAGAAAATACAAAGCCCGCACGCAGATGTTTGCGTCTCTGTCTCTGCCCTCAGTCTGAAGGCGCCGGACTAGGTCAACCAGCTCTGAGCAATCATTTTTCTTCATCGCCAAGCTCCGATGGTGCCTGAGCGATCAAACGCTGGGTGAACATCCACTGCTCTTTTGCCTTAATAATATCGCCAAGAGCCTTCTCAAGCTCGGCAATCCTCTTGTCGCAGTCTGAGATAACCTTGTCTTGAGCGTCTATCATTTCATCTAATAGCTCAATATGATCAGCCGCCTCGCCAAGCATTTTATGGCCGGTAGTGGTATGACCGAGGCGCAGCTTTTCAATCAGTGAAAGAGGAGTGGTCATTCGTCCTCCGGCAAGTCAGATGGAGCCCGATGGTGAAGGCCCGATTTGAGACCACGGTTATACTCAGCAACCGAGGTTATCTCACAGCAATCGTCATCCTCATCGGATTCTTCCGAAATGATGCTGTCCAGCTTCAAACTAATATCGCCAAGATTAACCCGTATATAACCAAGCTCTATGGCTATGCCGTTCAGCGCAGATAACAGCGCATCAAATTGCTTATCATTCATTTTTTACTCCAATCTAATTCTGCTTTAGCTTTATCTATCCATTTGTCTTGAATGATTGATGCTTTTGCTTTTGGATGAGATGCGCTTACGTTATCAATGATGTCTTTTATAACATTGCGCAAACCCATTATTCTTGCGCTTTCCTTATGACACTGAACTATTTCTGTTGCCATTCTATCAGCACGCAAATGTCTTATCATTTTATCTTGCGCTTCTAATAAGTCTAAGACGTTTTGGCATAGCTCGGCATCTTGCAATGCAGACTTGTCATCCTTTCTTTCTTTTAAACGATGAATTAGGTTTCTAAGTTTTGGGTATGGTTGATTTTTAGTCATTGAACATAATTGATCGGTTAGTGTTTTTTGGCTCATAGGATTTAACGCATGCTTTTATGCCTAACTCAATAAGTTGATAACCCGTCAATGTGGCGCTTGGGTTGTAATCCCTTGACACAACACCGCGCAAACGGGCTGCGACTCTCGGCGGCATAGCGGAGATCATTTGATTGGTGACATCTGGGCGCCTTATCCCCGTGTCCTCGTCATACG
>Ga0208872_1002010_pt1 | contig 12031 bp, 11 predicted proteins | sample CryBogCBH12Aug08_FD_185508 | JGI IMG/M metagenome (GOLD analysis project Ga0208872, IMG submission 185508) | Freshwater microbial communities from Crystal Bog, Wisconsin, USA - CBH12Aug08 (SPAdes) | ecosystem: Environmental > Aquatic > Freshwater > Lake | place: Crystal Bog, Wisconsin, USA... | reverse complement strand
AGAAATTCACAAGAAATATTTTCTTCTACTGTAACATTTATACATTCATAATTTGTAAATATAATTCCTCCTTTAGAAAGAAAATCATCTTTCATAGCTTGAATTAAATTAGATAATCCATTTTTCGCAACAAAGTATCCTTCATGTGAACCCATTTCATGACTGAAACTTTCTAAACCTAAATCTGCTCGTAAAACTTCTACTTCAGCTTTATAAGGAAATCGAATCAAATATTCATCTGTTTTTTCTTTTCCGTGAATTTTATAACATAATTCTTTTATTGTATTATTTGCTAAAACTTCTTTATCAAGTTTTTTTAAAGGGCCAAACATAGCATCAATGTTACTTTCAAATATATTTTCTTCTAAGCATTCACCATTTTTATATAAAACATTTCCTCCAATAGAAACAAGAGGCTGTTTATATTTTTTCATTAAATTTAATACTAAACTATGTTTTTCAGAAATTCTTCCAGCTCCTATTTCCCAAGTATATCCATCTTGATTATATGTTATCGCTCTACCGCCTAAGTCAAGATATTTTTCACATATAGAAATATTTTTATTGCGTTTTATTAATTCTAAAGCGCAATAAAATCCAGAGATTCCCCCACCAATTATTAGAAAATCGAACATACCTATTTCAATGGAAGACTTTGTAGCCAGGCAAGAACTTCTTGAGTATTTGAACTAGATTTTGTTCCAAGAATTTTCTGTTTATAAATTACAAGAAAGCTAGGAATAGAGCGAAGTCCGCAAAATCCAGCCGTATAATCATTTCTATCAATATCACATTTTAACCATGTTGCTGGAAAATTATTTTCTAAAAGTTCAACATTAATTTTTTTACAAGGTCCACACCATTGAGCACTAAACCAAATAACTACTAAATCGGGTAACGCATTTTCATATTCACAAGACGCACGACCAATCAGTTGTTCAAATTGTTCATGATTCTCTAAATATTTCATCTTTTTAGATACTAATTCTTATTCTTTATGCCATACGCAATAAAACCACTAACTGGTAAAAGTAATAATAAAGTAAAGAAATATATATGGTCGTTATTTTTTCTTTTACCTCCATGTATAACATTTCTAGCAGTTTCTTGTAAATCTTCTAAACCACCTCCTCCCATTAAACCTAAAGCAGATGTTACACTTGTTTTTTGCATAGGTGTTGCAGATAATCCACTTGTTTGTAGTAATGATGATACTGGATTTGTAGGAGTTGTGGATGCGAATAAGCTAGTTGATGGTGCTGCTAAGAAAAATATTAATGTAAAAGCAGCTAATCCTAAAGCAGCCCAAAATGATATACTACTAATAATTCTTATAACACTTGATAATGTATTAGTGGCATTTGATAAAAAGAAACTTGATATAAAATATAATCCGCCAAACGCACAAGTGGCTAATATAAATAACCAAGTTTTTGTATTTTTACTCATATTTCCCATAGGCTCATCGTCAATTTTTCCTACTGCGATAGAACCTAAATCAAAAAATGGATAATCTAATCCATTTTGTCTTAAATTTGGTTTATTATATACTTGAACAATGTCAAAAGCATACCATGAACCTAATGTAAGTATATTTACAAATAATTTTGCGATTCCAGTAAATTGAGAATTCAAAGCAAAATGGTCCAATCCTAAAAATCCCGTGAAAGGAAATAAAGCAAGATATTTATATAACCATAATGGAAATGGAGGAACAAATGTATTTGTAGCAGTATTTAAATATGATACTGGTTTTGCAATAAAACTTAATGGACTTATCATAGTTGCCATCTCCTGACCCTAATTTAATAAAAGGTTTAAATGGTAAATAATACTCCACCATATCCATTGACTACTCGTAATACATTATGATTTGTAGCATACACTCTGGTATAAGCATTTCCACGAGGAGGTGTAGAACCATCTGTAGCATCGGGAACAATATTCATTTGTAATACAAAACTATCTATGCGACTTGCGTTAACAGAACCAGATGGTTGTAGCTCTTCTGGCCTTAAAGAAAAACAATAATTATAAATAAATAAATTATTTGGAACAACTGTATGATGATAATATGGCTGAACTAATCTAAAATATCCAGCATCTCTTCTATCAAATCTATCATAACCATCCAATTGGACGATAGCATCTTGTAACATATCTCTACGAACACCAGATTCTAGAATACTTGTTGAGCTATAATTAAAATATTCATGATTTGTAATCATTTGATTACGCTGGATGAACCATAATAATTCACGGATAGGATGATTAAATTCAAGACGAACAGCCGAAGATGTAGCACCTATAGGAATAGAAATTTGTGGAGTATATTGAATTTGTTCAATTAAATATTCATGTGTATTACTTACAAAACGCCTACGTTCATCAACATCTAAATATACATAATCACCAAACAGTCTCATATCAGTAATTTTCACCGGATTTACAGCTAATGTGCTACAAATACTAGAATTTCCTAACGATGGTGTAATAAAGAGATTTTGTAAAGGATTTAATTTTATATTAATCCGGATAGGATGATATTGTAAAGCTAACAATGGTAAGTACTGACCAGGATTCTTACAGAACCAGAATCGTAAAGGAATATATAGTTTTAAAGGACCAAAATTCTGTGGTTGAATATAATCATCTACTTTTCCAATCATATCATTAAATCCTTGTCTTTGCATTGTAGTAGTAGTCATATTAGACCATAATTCCATCCATTCACCAGTTTGAGTATCAATTTCTTGTTCACCGATTTCTAGAGTAATTTCATCAATAAGAGCATGACCAATTGAATTTACGTAGGATACGGGTGTCCCATCAGTGAGTGTTAGAGCTGGTAGAGTAATTTCTAAAACAATAGGTCCAAGCAAATCTCCACGTCGCGGAACTAAACAAGACAATCGTTTTCCAAAATCTGGGTCACCATCAAAAAACATTGCTTGTGATTCTATAGCAAAATTAGTATAACGACGATATACCATCTTAAAAAATGAGATTTGTGGATTTCCGGTAAGATAAATATCTTGTTTTCCTGTTGCGACAAGTTGTAATAATCCACCATTTCCTGTCATGCTATCTTCGCTACTTATTATGAGTATTGATTCTTTTTCTAAGATAGAACGACTTATGGATGCTACATTATATAGAAGTTTATTAGCAATAGATCCTAAAACAAATTATCCGATATCTACAAACTATATATTATCAACAGATGGATTTGGAGATATTGTTTGGCAAAATGCTGTTAATAATATAAGCTCTATAGATAATAGTGTTGGATATTTACCTTCTACCATTAATAATATTTCAACACAACTTTATAATTTAGAAACAGGATTTTTGTCGGGATCATTAAATACATCTAATCTTGTAAGTACTGTAAATGGACTTGGTTCGGTAGGATATATTAGTAGTTTTGCTTTTACAAGCACGATTAATAATTTAGGTAGTTATGGATATGTTAGTTCTTCAACACTTACAAGTAGTCTAATTGGTTTAGGAACTTTTGGATATGTTAGCTCTTCAACACTTACAAGTAGTCTAATTGGTTTAGGAACCTTTGGATATACAAGTACATTAAGTTTATATAGTACAGCAATTGGATTAGGCACAATTGGTTATGTAAGTTCATTATCATTACAAAGTACAATTAATGGATTAACCACATTTGGTTATGTAAGTTCATTATCATTACAAAGTACAATTAATGGATTAGCTACTTTAGGATATGTAAGTTCTGCTTCTCTTGTGTCATCAGTAATAGGAGTAAATAATAATTTAATTAGTTCAACTACTGATATATTAAAAAATAAACAAAATATTTATTTGAATACTGCTGGTGCTTTAGTAATTGCTGGTTCTAATATAAATGTAACTGTAAGTACAATTAGTAGTTTTTATTTCTATAATACTTTCTATAATTCTAGTATTAATTATAAAGGGAATAATAATAATACTATAGCATTTAATTCTGGATTAGATTTCTATGTAAGCACTTTAGATACGCAATTAGATAGATTTTCATCATATACAACTACTACAACCAGTTTAAGTTTGGAAGTATATCCAAATATAATATTTCCTCAAATTAATACCAATTCAAATCCTCAAATATATCATGTTTCTTCTTTTTTACAATACAATGGTTCCAATATTGGTAGCGCGATTCAACAAACGAAATTCTTAGCAATGAATAATTCAGCTTCTAATTTATTTCAACAAAGATTAAGAATTAATGTTCCAGGTTCCATAATCAATAATAATTATTCATATCCATATTTATTAAATCATAGATTTATGAATGTATATGCTTCTGGTGTAAATGTAGGGTTTTCATCTAGTAATGTAAACCTATTTATGGATTCTACTTCTTCGTATTACTTATCTATTCAAAATATAGCACCATAAACAAGAGAAGAAGCAATGGCATTAACACCCGCAACAGCAAGAAAAACATTACAATTAGACATATTACAATTAAATTCTCTTAGATTCTTAACTACTAGTAATACTCCCATTCCATCCTCACTCGTTTTAACAGCAAATGGTAATGGAACAACATCTTTTACATCAATTAGTTCTATTTATGGAAATAGTTTTCAAAATATATCTGTGCCCGGTCAAAATACTATAAGTTCTTTAAATAATACTTTAACCATTAGTTCATTAACAAATGAATTATTTATATCAACAAATGCTACAAGTTCAATATTATACTTTAGTACCGCATCTGCTGGAAATTTTCTAGCAAGTACTATGTATAATGTATTAAATTATCCAAATATTACATCATCTATTAAATATCAAGGTATTCAAGGAAATAATTATATATCAACAATATCAACTGGAGCAAATGTTGGTATTTTTAGTAGTTTTCAATACAACTTTTCAAATTTCATAACATATTTAAATCCAAATGGTTCTTCGCGTATGTTTATTGAATTTAATCCTAGCTTCATTTTTTCTCCAGTGATTACTCCATCAAGTATATCAAATTTAACAACTTATCCAGAAGGTAATTCAAGTATTAAAAATATTATTTCATTATCAAGTCATATGATGTATGTAAATAATACGAATTCAAATGTCCCTATTATCCCATCTGGAGAACAACAATATATCAATATTACATCTTCATATCCATATTCTGGCTCTACATTTATGAACACTAGACCTTTATCAAACTTTTTTATCCAACCTATGAAATTTGAAATTGATACATTAAGTTTAAGAGCAAACTCAAATACTACTTTTAGTCTAATTCATTATGTATCAGATGGAATTGCTACATTAAAACCAAATGGTTTCAATGATGTTTCTAGAAGTGGATTAGAACGAGCAAGCACTTTTATCAATAATAAAGTTAATGATAAAAATTCTGTTTTTATTACTATTACTAATTCTGGAAACCAATATTAACACCTTCTCTAACTGCTAACTCTTTCGCAAAAGGTTGTAGAACTCCTTTGACAATTGCTGTAGGTCTATAAGGCCATGGACAATGATATACCGCATTTGATTCTTTATAGGCTCTAGGCCATCCTAACATGATATTCTCATTAAATAATAAATAATATAATTGCTGTCCATCAGCAGATTCAGCAATATTTATATCTACTTCTAGAACCTTAGAATCAAAATCTTTATATGCTTTTAGCCTTTTTGTAATAGCATTATACCATTGTTGGCAGGCCAATCGTTTCCATAAAGTTGCTTGAAATGTAAATCCATATATATCATATTCTTGTGATATTCCTAACCATTTCGTATAGATTTTAGAACCTTGAGGGCCAGGGCAAGGCATATAACGAACAGATATTAGTCTAGGATATCCATTCAAATATCTTATAGAATTTTCTATTGCTTCTTCATCAATAAACCGTTCTAATAGAAAATCTTCTTGCATTGGTAGAACTATTGTAATCTCCTCTGGTAAAAGTTCTAACGCCCGTTTTCTAGACATCAAAAAAGAAGAATTTTCTTTTTCTAACACTAATAACTTTACATTATATTTTTCTACTAGAAGTTTACAAACAGCATGTTCAGGTTCTTCAGTAGCCAAATATACTTGCCATTTTAAATTAGGAGCATATCTTCGTAAAAGCACTAAATGTAATTCCAAAATATAATAATATTTTGGAGTTGAATTAATTAAATATGCTATATTATTTTGTTTCATCTACATCCATAATAGGTTCTAGTTTTAAAGTAGGCATTTCATATATATAATTTCCAGATAAATCAAATAAAGGAGATAAAGGAGTAGGTGGATAAGGAGGTGTATGAGGGCTATAAGTAATAGAATTAAATGACAAATCTCTTACTTGATTAATAATATCATCCAAACTTATTTTAATTTCTTCCTTCGTATTTTTCTTTTTTTGAAATAGAAATGGAAAAGTAGTTTCTTTTTTCTTAAATCGTTCAAATGGATTATTTTTCTTTATAATTTCTTCTTGAGTAAATCTACGAAAGTTAAAACGATTTTTTTCTTCTTCTAGAATTTCATCATCATCTTTTATTTGACACTCATTATTCATTTTACTACTTGAAAATATGATTTGTTTTTAGGCTATATTTTAAGTTTAAAGATAATATATTTAATTAAATATATAATGAATTTATCTATATATCAATTATATTCTAAAATACAAAATCCAAATAAGTATTTTGTTGATATTGGAGCATCTGATGGACCAGGTCCTATATTTTCCTATTTTACAGATCTATCAAATTCTGGATTATGTATTGAAGGGAGACAATTTTTATCTGATATTTTAAAAGATAATATTAATAATCCGAATATTGATATTCATATGGGATTTATATATCCCCATACAGTTAATGATGTATTTAAAAAGTATAATGTTCCTAAAGAACCAGATATTCTTAAAATAGATATAGATGGGTATGATTTAGATGTTATACGTTCTATATTAAAAGAATATAAACCAAAAATTATGATATGTGAAATTAATGAAAAGATTCCTCCACCGGTATATTTCGAGGTTCCATATTCGGATACATATGAGAATGATGGATCTCATTTTTTTGGATTTTCTATTCAAGCTGGAAAAGAAGTATTAGAATCATATGGATATAAAATTGTTTCATTAATTGAAGGTAATAATATAATATGTTTACATAAAGATTATTTTGAACTAAATAATATAGATATAAATACAATATATAGACTTGGTTACTTAGAAAATAGTGAAATATTTAATATGTTTTATTGGAATGGTGATGTGAATCATTGGCATGAAATAGATGATGTAGAAATGTTAAAAAAATATATTATTGGTTATTTTACACAAAATAATTTTAGAGGAACTCCAAAATTAAGAGATAGTTTCATAATTAAGTAAAAAATCCATAAAATTAAAGCTTATTCCCATGTAGTAAGTATTATCATAAATGAATCTAGTTATAGTAGAATCTCCAAGTAAATGCTCTAAAATACAAGGGTTTCTTGGAACGGGATGGAAAGTATTAGCATCTATGGGTCATATTAGACATTTAATAGAAGATTTGAAAACACTTCATATTGAAGATGGATTTAATCCAGAATATGAATTTATGAAAGATAAATATAAAACTATCATGAATCTAAAAGATGCTGCGAAGAGTGCTAGTAAAGTATATCTAGCATCAGATGATGATAGAGAAGGTGAAGCAATTTCATATTCAGTTGCCTTAGCACTAAAACTAAATGTAAATACAAATCCTCGTATTGTTTTCCATGAGATTACAAAGTCTGCTATTACAAAGGCAATACAATCTCCAAGAACTATCAATATGAATCGTGTGAATTCTCAACAAGCAAGAGCAGTATTAGATTTGATGGTTGGATTTACAATTTCTCCTCTTCTATGGAAACATGTAGGTCCATCATTATCTGCTGGTCGTTGTCAAACACCCGCATTGCGTATAATCGTGGAAAGAGAAAATGAAATTAAGAATTTTAAAAATCAAAGTTTCTGGAAAGTTTCTGGATTATGGCATCATAAAACATCAAAGTTTCTTGGAACTTTAACAGATGATTTAGAAAATGAAGAGTCTGCTATTAATTATCTTGAAAATGTGAATTCTACTCTAACAGCAACTATTACAAATGTAAATACAAAACCAACAACTCATAATCCTCCACTTCCACTAATTACATCTTCATTACAACAAGAAGCATCAGCAATTTATCATTCTAATCCTAAAAATACTATGAGAATAGCACAGAAATTATATGAAGCGGGCCATATTACATATATGAGAACAGATTCAACAATTTTATCTGAAGAAGCTATTGTAGAAGCTCAGAAACTTGTTGAAGAAAAATATGGAAATGAATATCTTAAAGAAGAAAAGAAAAAGATAAAAAATAGTTCAAATGCTCAAGAAGATAAATCCAAAGTATTGCCGCCAAAATCAGAGATTTTGGCGGCCCATGAAGCAATTCGTCCAACTCATTTCAACATAGAAACTTTATCTGGAGACTTTAACCAGCAAGAAAAGAATATTTACAATCTAATTTATAAACGAGCTTTACAAAGTGTTATGAGTCCTTGTAAAGGTGAGGAACGAAAAATACAATGGCAAATAGACGATGATAGTTTTACATATGAAGGAGTATGGAGAAGAACTACATTTCAAGGATGGAAAATTATTGGACAAAATGCTAGTAATTTAGATGATGAAGAAGAAGAACAAATTCAAGAATGGTCTTTATCACAAAGTCTTACTCTAGGAACAAAGATTACTTGGAACTCTTTACAAGCAAGTGAACAAATAACAAATGCTGCTCCAAGATATAATGAAGCAACTTTAGTTCGTGAATTAGAAAAGAAAGGAATTGGTCGCCCATCTACATTTGCTTCTCTAGTAGCTTCAATTGTTGATAAAGAATATGTGAAAGTAGATAAAGAACCAAAAATAGAAGTGAAACTGCTAACATATTTTGCGAAACCAAATACTTGGCCTTGTGAGAAGAAAATAGATGCTAAAATGAAATCTGGAGATAAACAAAAAATGATACCAACAAATCTAGGAACACAAGTGTATGAATTTTGTATAAAAGAATTCAAAGAACTCTTTGATTATGGATTTACAAAACAAATGGAAGATAAACTTGATTTAGTAGAAAGTGGTTCTGAAGAATGGAGAAAGTTATGTAATGATACTTATAATTCATATAAAGAAAAATATGAAACTTTAAAGAAAGTTCCTTCTAAAGAAATATCTAATTCCAAGAAAATAGTGTTAAGTGATGGATATGAAGCAGTAATTACTAGAAATGGCCCTTGTTTAGTAAAAGATAAGAAATTTCTAGGATGGCCAGAAAAAGTAGATTTCAAGAATATAAACGATGAAATAGTAAAAAAATTCTTAGAAGAAAAAGATAAGCCAGAAATCTTTGGTTATCATGATGAAAAACCTTTAATAAGAAAGAAAGGTAAATTTGGAGAATATATTGAATATGATAATAAGAATATTTCACTAAAACCTAGTGATACCGTTGAGAGTATTATAGGAAGGCTAGAGAACAAATCAGATGCTTTACATGTTCTGGGAGATTATATCTTTAAGACAGGGCAATATGGCCCTTATATGTATAAGAAAACAACTGGATCTAAGAAGCCAATCTTTGTATCTATACCTAGTGGCATTGATGTAAAACAATTAACTCTAGAAGCTGCGAAAACGATTTATGAGAATGGAATCAAAACGCCTAAAAGAACATTTAAGAAGAAAGAATAGATATGGAACAAATAGTAAATGATGGTCAGATAAAGTATAATAGTTCAATGGGCAAAGTAATTGCTGATTACGCAAAGGATATACGATTTAAAAATTATTTAGAAATTGGAACATGGAATGGTGGTGGTTCTACATATTGTTTTGCGAAGGGTTTTGAGAATAGAGATTCATCATCGTTTCGTTTTGTTTCATTAGAAATTAATAAAGAATTATATACAATCGCTAAAGAAAAATATAATAATATACATTATGTTCGTATTGAAAATGCGTCAGTTTTAAAATATGAAGATTTTCCTAAGAATATTAATGATTTTTTAGAATTATTTGAACATGTTAATAAAGAATGGTTAAGAGATGATTTTTCAAGTTTAAGTAAAGCAAAGTATATGGATTTTGTAGATTATATTCCAGAAGTAGTCCTTCTAGATGGCTCAGAGTACTTAACATATTTAGAATTTAAAAAGTTAGAACATACAACAAAAGTATTTATTTTAGATGATATTAATACTGAGAAGTGTAAGAAGATTGTTGAAGAGTTAGAAAATAATTCTAATTGGAATAAGAAATTTATTGAACGAGAACAGCGAAACGGATGGGCTGTGTTTGAAAAAATCTAAATAAAATCTAAGATAATTAGATGGAAACTAATGTTATAGATTTATCGGAAAATGTATGGTCTGAAGAACAAGAAAAACTATTGAAAAAATGGGCAGATTATGCTGCTTCATATCGGTGGCTTCATGATAGAACTCAAATTAAATATTCATCATATAATAATTTAATAACAATTCCAGTAATTGTATTATCATCAATATCAGGAACAGCATCTATAGGAATAAGTGGATTAGCGAGTTCAGACCCAAATGATGTTAAATACGGACAAATTGCTATAGGAATAGTTACTTTATTTACTGGAGTTTTATCGACACTGGGAAGTCATTTTCGTTTTGCGCAGAAATCAGAAAATCATAGATTAGCTGCGGTTGCTTGGAAAAAATTCAATAGAAATATAATTGATGAACTTTCTCAAAAGAAAAATGTGAAGATTCGTTCTGAATTTATTGAATCTTGTCATCAAGATTTGGATAAATTAATACAACAATTCCCTGAAATTCCCGATGATGTAATGGATTCATTTGAAAAAGAATTTGAAAAACAAATTGTATCAGAAATGACAATTAATATTAAAAATAAAAAGAAAATTTTAAGAGATGAATTATTACCCGAATTAGATATACGGATGAATGGGTTAGTATCAAAAACTTTTAAAGAATATGAAGAGAAAATTAAGTCAAAATTGGAAATAAATAAGATTGTAACAGATGTTCGAACACAATTAGCAAATATTGTAGATAAAGAACATGTAATTATTGAAACACCAAAAGAATCAATTTAGTATGCGAATAATAATCCAGCTCTTCCACCATAAATTCGTAAAATATTATATGTTTCTGCGTAAAGATTCATATAATATCGTGGAACATCCATTGGATTTATTGTTCCAGTATTAGGATGTAATCCAAGTTGTAATTCAATATTTAACATTTTATCTAAATTGGCTTCGCCAGATGGTAAAGAAGGAGGAATCAAACCATGTTGAAATCCAAACATTAAAGTATAATAATAACGATTGACCCAAGGAGTTTTTTTCATTTCAAGACTTGGTAAAATGCTACGAAAGAAGCTAGGAGAATCTGTTGAATAGCGTATTAGTTTTCCTTCATATTGTAAAGAAATACGATTTAGAGGTTCAGAATCTCGTGTACTGAATGCTGGGCGAACATTAGTTAACCATTGAGGGTCTTCTAAACCTGAAGCATCAGGCCACCATGGTACACTAGTGTTAACACCACTCAAATCTCTTGTAGCAAGAAATGGTGCGTTATATCTCATAGCTTCATAACGATTCATATAGAAAAATAAGTTTCTTGTAGGATTTGGAACACTAAATTTATAATTTACTTTATTAAACCCTTGAGTATCTACTGGATCAAAGTTATAATGTTGAACAATAGGAATTTTAATATCGGATAATCTAAATCTATTTGCTTCAGGTTTATCTAAATATACATATTCTGCTAATACATACGTATCTCCTAAATTAAAAGTATTTGGCATTTGTATATTAGGTATTTGACTTACTTTTCCAGGGAGTCCATAGACATTAGAACCAGAATTATTAGTTATATAAAATTTAGAATTAGATAAAGGGAAATAAGCATCTCCAGCCACTGGTGTAGTAGAAGGTAGTTGTTGATATGCAGAGCTT
>Ga0208872_1002006_pt1 | contig 12049 bp, 13 predicted proteins | sample CryBogCBH12Aug08_FD_185508 | JGI IMG/M metagenome (GOLD analysis project Ga0208872, IMG submission 185508) | Freshwater microbial communities from Crystal Bog, Wisconsin, USA - CBH12Aug08 (SPAdes) | ecosystem: Environmental > Aquatic > Freshwater > Lake | place: Crystal Bog, Wisconsin, USA... | reverse complement strand
GCACAAGATTAGAGACTTGACTGAGTTGTTGAACAAAATGGTTCAGAACGCACAAGCTCAAGCCCCCAAGCCTGAAGTTCAAGAAGCACCAAAGGCTGAATGATGCCAACCCTAGCTAACATTTATAGTTCAATAGATAGCTTTAAACGTAGGCTAGGGGATGTTGTTTCCAATCCAGTTGGTAGTATTCAACAAGCAGTTGGTAATGCAAACGATCAAGCTAGAGATTTAAACGATCTTACTTATCGAGCTGCTCAAGAAGGTCTTAAATATGGGCCAGCTACTCAAGAATTGGGTAGGTCAATGGCAGCATCTTATAGCCCTGTGGGAAGCCTTGAATATCAAGGTAGTCATGTAGCGCCTAATGCAAACAATTACGGTGCTTTTTTACACGATTTAACACAAATTATGCCATCTGATGTTTATTCAGCTAGTGGCAAAAGACTTTATGGTATTGGTGACCCAATAATTGATTCTCAATGGAGAATAGCTGCATTAAAAGCTAGAGGTAAGCCTTATGCTCCTATTGAAATATATAGAGCAGTTCCAAAAGGGATAAAAGACATCAATCATGGGGATTGGGTAACAACAAGTAACCATTATGCAAAGTGGCATGGTGAAAATGTTTTAGATGGCGATTACGATATTCTTAAAAAGACTGTACCTGCCAAAACATTGTCAACTGAAGGTTATCCTTATGAGTTTGGTTATCACGAAGAAGGTAAAGAATGACACATCCTGGTGGTAGACCAACTGATTATGACGAATCATTCTGCGATAAAGTCGTGGAGTTGGGCGCTATGGGTAAGTCTGTAGAGCAAATAGCCAAAGAATTAGGCTTTGCTATTAGAACTTTATACTTATGGAGAGATACTTATCCACAGTTTATGCAAGCCTTAAACACAGCTAAGGAATTAGAGCAAGCATGGTGGGAAGATCAAGCTCAAGCGTATATGTTAGAGCACAAAGATGGGCCAAAACTGAACGCAACATTGTGGTCTAGGTCGATGGCTGCTAGGTTTCCTAAGAAGTATAGAGATAACTCTAAGATTGAGTTGACTGGTGAAGGTGGAGCGCCATTGATTCCACACATACAAGTTAGTTTTGTAAAGCCCAATGAATGAAATTCAAGAGGCGATAAGTAGGGCAGAGTTTCCCCAAAAACTCCAATGTTTATTTGTTCCTGAAAAAGCTCGCTATCGCACGATCTATGGCGGTCGTGGGGGTGGCAAATCTCACTCGGTCGCAAAAGCGCTATTGGTCAAGGGAGCAATGGCAACCTTACGCATTTTGTGTGCTCGTGAGTTCCAAACGTCTATTAGGGATTCTGTACACAAACTACTGTGCGACCAAATCGAGTTATTGGGTTTGTCAACGTTTTACGAAATAACCCAAAATTCTATACGAGGTAAAAATGGTACAGAGTTTGCCTTTGTTGGGTTGAAGAATAACATTGCTAACGTAAAATCATTTGAAGGAATAGACATTTGTTGGGTGGAGGAGGCCCAAACGGTTTCAAGAATGTCATGGAACATATTGATTCCAACGATCCGAAAAGAGGATTCTGAAATATGGATCACGTTTAACCCAGAGTTAGAAACGGACGAAACCTATCAACGCTTTATTGTCAATGCGCCTGAAAATTCCGTAGTTGCCAAGGTCAATTGGTCTGACAATCCTTGGTTTCCTGAAACGCTACGACTAGAGAAAGACGCACTAAGAGCAAGAGACCCAGAGGCCTATAACACGGTTTGGGAGGGTCTATGTAGGCAAACGGTAGATGGCGCTATCTTTGCCAAAGAAATCCAATTTGCAGAGCTAGATGGGCGCATCACTAGAGTGCCTTATGACGCTACAAAGCCTGTACACGCCATTTTTGACCTTGGGTGGAGTGATGCTACTGCCATTTGGTTTATGCAGTTTGTAGGCATGGAAAATAGGCTTATAAGGTACTTTGAGACTAACCAAGAAACCATGTCTAGCATCCTCAATAAGATGCAAGGATTTGGGTATATCTACGATACTTTGTGGCTACCCCATGACGCAGAGAACAAAACTTTGGCTGGAAATGGTCGAAGTATTGAAGAAATTGTACGAAATTTGGGTTATAAGACTAGAATAGTGCCTAAAGTACCAATTGTGGATTCCATTAACGCTGCGAGAACTATTTTCAGTAACTGTTACTTTGATCGTGAGAACTGCCATCAAGGGCTAGAAGCTCTGAGGCATTATCGCTATGAAGTAGACCCTGATACTGGGATGTTCTCTAAGACGCCTTTACATGACAATTACAGTCATGGAGCAGATGCGTTTAGGTACATTGGGCTAATGATTAGCGAGCCTAAAAAAGTCGTTAAGAAAGCGCCTGTAAATATTCAATCTTCTTGGATGGGTTAAACATGGTAGATGATCTTGAATCTAGCGACTTAATAGCAGACGCACAAGCCTTTTTGCACTTATGTGTAGAGGCAGATATGATGAACCGTACTGAGGCGCTAGAAGACCTTAGATTTAGCGCTGGTGACCAATGGCCTGTTGAGATTCAAAACTCACGCACTTTAGAGTCACGCCCATGTCTAACTATTAACAAGGTAGACGCATATTGTCGACAGATTACTAACAACATACGCCAACAACGCCCACGCATCAAGGTTCATGGTGTAAACAATGAATCTGATGAGAAGATGGCAGACATCCTCACCGGCATTTGTAGGCACATCGAGGTCAACTCAGACGCAGACCAAGCCTATGATAACGCTGCAGACTACGCAGTTCGCATGGGTTGGGGTTTTATTAGGGTCAATACAGACTATGTAAGAGAAGATTCTTTTGACCAAGAAATCTACATCAAGTCAATAATGAACCCATTTACGGTTTATTTTGATCCTAATTCCATATTGCCTGACGGTTCAGACGCAGAGAAAGTTCTAATTACTGAGGTTATTTCTAAGAAGCAATTTAAGGATATGTACCCTGACGCAGACGAGGGTGTTCAGTTCAACCAAAGGGGAGCTGGGGACACAAATGCAGAATGGGTGATGAAAGAAGATATTCGCATCGCAGAATACTTCTATACAGTACGCACAAAAACCAAGTTATTGCTTTTGGCAGATGGGTCAAAAATATACAAAGACTTGTATAAAGGTGACCCAAATTTAATCATCGACCAAAGGGACACGGTCAAGAAAGAAATCCGTTGGGCAAAGCTCACAGGGATGCAAATCCTAGAAGAAGGCGTGTGGGCAGGTCGTTATATCCCTATCGTTCCTGTTTACGGTCACCAATTGATCGTTGAGAACAAGCGCAAAAAGTTTGGTTTGGTGCGCCAGGCTAAAGACCCACAAAGGATGTACAACTTTTGGCAAACGTCAATGACTGAATCCGTGGCTTTAGCGCCTAAACCTAAGTGGTTGTTGGCAGAAGGTCAAGACGAGGGCCATGAGAACGAGTGGGCACAAGCTAACGTTAAATCTGCGCCTGTGCTCAGATATAAGCAAGTGGACATCGAGGGCAGACCAGCTCCTGTTCCTACTCGCATCCAACCTGAAGCGCCTCCTGCGGGCATTATGACCGCCTCTGCCCAAGTTTCTATGGACTTGCAAGCAGTTATTGGCATTGTTGATCCTAACCAATTGCCCCAAGGTAACATTTCAGGCAAGGCTTTGAACGGTCAACAACAACAAGTTGATTTGTCAAACTACCACTTTTACGACAATTTAACTCGTTCTATTCGTCACATTGGTAAAATCATCCTAGATTTAGTGCCTAAGATTTACGACACAGAGCGTGTGATGCGTATCATTGGTGACGATGGTAAGCCTGACTTGGTGACCCTAAACACACCTGGAACTGACGAGTTTGGCATCAATAAGATACTGAATGACGTAACGGTTGGTGAGTATGATGTGGTGATGGACACAGGCCCAGGGTATAACTCCAAGCGCCAAGAGGCAGTTCAAGCCATGATGCCCTTGTTTAGCGCAGACCCACAACTTATGCAAGTCGCTGGTGACTTATTTATTCGCAATATGGACTTCCCAGGTGCTCAAGTCATCGCAGATCGTTTGGCAGTCAATAACCCATTGGCTAACATTGACAATAAATCTGCTATTCCCCCACAAGTTCAGATGCAATTGGCTCAGTCTCAACAACAAACTCAAGCCTTGCAACAACAGATTCAACAGTTGCAGATGGCTATGAAGCAACGCCAAGACATTGAAAGTGTCAAACAAGACGCAGAAACTAAGCGTGAACTCATGCGTCAGACTGCCAAGGCGCACAACACAGAATCTATGCTTGAAGCTCGTGTACACGATGTGAACACCAAAGCAATTACAAGCCAAAACAAGACAGAAATTGAGTCAATCATGGAGTTGTTGTTGCACCACATGGACACAGGGCGTTTAGAGCGTGAAATCGCTGCTAGAAACGCTGAACAGTACCAATATGCAAACCAATCTGTTCAATCCATAAGTTGACAAAATAAGCATTTCGTGTTAAAAACACAAAACCTTACCTATGAGGTTCATAGGGTAAATTCTTGAGGAAACTCATGTCTGAAAAAGAAGCGAGCCAAGTGCTCACAAGTGAAAATTCTGGTGATTTTTATGCTCAAAAATTGGGTTTAGCTAACGAGACACCTGTAGAAGCTGCAGAACCTACAGAACCTCCAAAGAGTGAACCTGAAGCGTTAGAAGAACCAAAACCAACAGAAGAACCGAAGCCCAATAAACTTGAAAAGAGGTTTTCTGACATAACAAAGCAACGTGAGATGGCTCGTCAAGAAGCTGAACGAGAGCGTCAACGTGCTAGTGAGTTGGAAGCTAGGTTGAGAGAACTTGAGGCCAAGATTTCGCCAAAGCCTAATCTTGATGAGGAGCCAAGGCCTGACCAGTTTCAGGACGCATTTGAGTATGCAAAGGCTTTAGCTGAGTTTTCAACCGAGAAAGCGTTAAAGCAACGTGACCAGCAAGAGGTAGAGAGAAGGCAAGCGGAGGAACGTGCCAAAACATTTGAGGCATGGAACAAACGCCAAGCAGAGATCAAAGCCGAGTTGCCTGATTACGATGACATGATTGCATCTAGTGAGGTTGTTGTGAGCGACCAAGTTAGAGATGCGATTTTCGAGAGTGATGTAGGCCCAAGAATCCTATACCACTTAGCAGAAAATCCTGAAATAGCTGAAAAGCTAGGCAAGATGTCAACGCTAGGCGCTTTACGAGAAATTGGGAAGTTAGAGGCAAGGCTTGAAAAAGCTCCTCAAGAAGAAGTGAAACCTGTTGTGAAATCAAACGCACCGAAACCGATTAGCCCTATTCGTGCTTCTAGTGCTGCTACAGATACCAATGTTGACTCCAATGGTGAGTTTCATGGTACTTATCAGCAATGGAAAGAACAAAGACAGGCTAAGAAGATTAGGTAAAACTTTTTTCTTTTTAAAGGATATAAATCATGGCAAATAATCTGCTTACCATATCCAAGATCACCAATGAAGCGTTGATGGTCTTGGAAAATGAGTTGACTTTTACATCAGAGGTCGATAGAAATTACGATGACCAATTTGCGGTTGTCGGAGCTAAAATCGGTAATACCGTAAACGTCCGTTAAGAGTCTGCGGACGAAAAACCCTTTCTGATTGACTTGGACGCCTAGAAGTAGGTTACAAGGGGCAAGCAAGAGAAATCTGTGCAGCCTGAACGACTAAGTGAAGGGGCGCTAAAGAAATTTAGTGATGCGATAGTCTGACCTACCGTATAACAAAGGAAGCGGTAGAGAGAAATCCGAAGCGGTTTCTCCCGCAGAGATGCGAGTAACAATTGACCTGTGAGACCAGGTCGCTTTATCGGTACAACTGGCCCTGCTTTGAACGTTGAAGACTTCAACGAGACTAGCGTTCCTGTGACTTTGAGCACTCAATTCCACGTTGACACTCAATTCACCACGCAAGACTTGGCTTTGTCTCTCGATATGTTTAGCGACCGTGTGCTTAAGCCCGCAGTTGCAGCTATCGCCAACAAGATTGACCGTGACGGTTTGGTCATGGCTAATCTGAACACCGCCAACATCGTTGGTACACCTGGTACACCTCCCACAGGTTTGATTACATACTTGACTGGTCAAGCGTATTTGGACTCTGAAGGTGCTCCTCGTGACGGACGTAGATCATGTATCGTTGAGCCTTTCACTTCTGCAACCATTGTTGACTCATTGAAGGGACTTTTTGTTCCCCAAGAGGCAATTGGCGAGCAATACAGGAAAGGGCTTATGGGCCGAGACAGCGGCGGCATGAACTGGCGTCTCGATCAAAACGTTGTAGCCCAAGGTTTTGGATTCTGGACAGGTTCTACTGCTGGTTCTATCACCGTTAACGGTTCTAACCAAGGTCTCGCATCAGGTTGGGCGCAAACTTCTACCATCAACATTACTGCAACTGCAACAGGTACATTGAACCCTGGTGACGTTATCAATTTTGCTGGTGTGTACGCAGTTAACCCCCAAAACCGTCAAGCGTATGGTTCTAACAAGTTGCGTAATTTTGTTGTTAAATCAGCAGTTGCGTTGACTAACGGAAACACAAGCGTGACAGTTAGCCCCGCTTTGATCTACGGTGGACAGTTCCAAAACGTAACTGCTTCTCCCACATCAGGCGTTGCAGTAACACCTTACCAAATCGGTGTGTCTTCCAACTCTGTGTACTCTCCCCAAAACATTATCATGCACCGCAATGCTTTCACATTGGCAGTCGCTGATCTTGAGTTGCCCGAGGGTGTTCACTTTGCTGGTCGTGCAAGCGACAAGGAAATTGGATTGTCAATGCGTGTTGTGCGTCAGTACACCATCAACAATGACTCAATCCCAACTCGTCTTGACGTTCTTTATGGATGGGCACCGCTCTATCCTGAACTCGCTTGCAGAGTTGCAGCTTAATTAACCCAAGGAGATTAAATTATGGCAAATCCAGGACCAGCAACCACAGTAAGCAATCACCCACAAAACTTGGCTACAAACCAAGCGTTGCGTTTGATTGCATCTGCACAATCCGTTAACTTGTCACAAGCCGGTGATACCGCTATGACAGTTATTGACGTTAGTAAATTTGTACCAGTTAGCGTAATCATCACCAATGGCTTGAACTCTAGTGGTAACACAACCACTATTGCTACTGCTACTGTTGGCGTTTACACAAACACAGGTGCAACAGGTTCGACCGTATTGACTACCGCTGCTTTAACTAGCAACACAGGTGGCCCTTATGTGACAATCTCTAGCGCAACAAATGCAAACACCGCTATTTCTAGCTTCTCCAATATGTACGTTAATGTTGGAACTACGATTGCAGCGACTTGTGACGTATTTGTTTATGGCTATGACCTCACATTTTTACCTTAATTTGTGAGTAAATAAGGAAAAGGCCATCCTCAAAAGGGGTGGCTTTTTTCGCTTTTAAGATACAATAAATCATTCTTTAAAGGAATAACCATGTCAAAAACTACCATTTGTCGTGGAAATGTTATAGCGCATACAATTTGCCAATTAACATTACCCGCCACAACCTTTTCTACTACAACCACAGAAGTTACGATTGCTTGCCCTGGTGTTAAAGCCACGGACAAGATTCAAGTTCAAGTTGACGCAGCGATGACTGTAGGTGTTGGTATTGGCAATGCTTATACAAACGCAGACAATCAAATTACTGTTCGTTTGATGAACTTGACAGGAACTTCAGTAACACAAGCTGCTGCTACATTGTTGGTTAGCGTTAAATCTTGTGAAGATAATCCTTTGCCTGTTAACGTGGTCTAAAAATGTCAAATACATCAGTATTTAGAATTGCTGGCCCAACTAGCGCTATTAGTGTGACAACTGCGTCTTCAACCGCAGTTACGATCACTCCTAGTGGTAATGACCAGATCAACTATGCTGGATTTTTGAATACAAGTAATAACGTTATTGCCGTGACGATCACGCCTACAAGCGCACCCGCAGCGGTGTTGCCTGTGGCAGGAACGCCTAGCAATAGCTTTGTGCTTGGGGTTGCAATGACATCACCAATGGTGGTGGCAGTTCCTCCCAATTCATTTTCAGTTACAACAATCGGTACAGGTACAAGCACCTTGTATGTGACACCGATGTCCGATCAAACTTGATCTAAGGGGGTGAAATTCCCCCTATTTTTTTGGGTAGCACTATGGCAAATAGTATAAATAACACAGTCACCACTAATATATTGCCTGTTCAGGCTCTATACGACCCAACAACCCTTGCGTTTATTACGTTTATTGGGCCAGCAGGTACACCTTTTACAGGTTCTGGTAGTGGTGTTTCAAGTGTTAACGTATCTGGTGGTACGACTGGGCTTACAACAAGTGGTGGCCCTATTGTTTCGAGTGGAACAATTACCATTGCAGGAACTTTGAACGTTGCCAATGGTGGAACTGGCTCAACAACTGCTAATGGTGCTCTAACTAACCTACTGCCTTCACAAACAGGCAACTCAGGAAAATTTCTGACTACTGATGGTACAAACACATCGTGGTCTACTGCAGGTTCTGGCTTAACAATTAGCACAGATACCACAACTAACGCATCAAGATACCTAACATTTACTGCCACAACAAGTGGAGTAATCACATCTGAGAATGTCAGCACATCGCTTTACTTCAACCCCTCAAGTGGCTCATTGACTGCTACCACTTTTGTAGGTGCGTTGACAGGTAATGCTTCAACTGCAACAAGTGCAACAACATCGACAAACCTTGCGGGTGGAGCTAATGGCTCTTTACCCTACCAAACAGGGTCAGGCACAACGACTTTCTTGGCAGCAGGTAGCAATGGTCAATACCTAACAATTAGTGGTGGTGTGCCAACTTGGGCTAATTTGACTTATGTAAGCTCATTTAGTGGTGGAACTACTGGGCTAACACCAAACACAGCTACTACAGGCGCAGTAACGCTTGCAGGGACGCTTGCAGTAGCAAATGGTGGTACAGGTGTTACCACAAGCTCTGGTGCGAATAGCGTTGTTTTAAGAGATGCTAACGCAAACATTACTGGAAACAACCATTTCTTTGGGTTTACTAATGTAGCTGCTGCAGGAACAACCACTACGTTAACTGCTGCATCAACCCCAAACTTTGTGGTTACTGGCTCTGGTGGTCAAACCTATAAGTTACCAGATGCAACAACTTTGCCTATTGGTGCAACATTTACGTTCAACAATAACCAAACATCAGGTTCTGTTATTGTTCAGAATAACTCTTCAACTACGATTGTTACCATTCCCTCTGGTGGCTATACAACAATCATTTTGTTAAGCAATTCAGTAGCTGCAGGAACATGGGATTACCACTTTGATGCTCCCTCAAATGTATCTTGGTCAACCAATACATTGAGTTATGCTGGTTCAATTACCAATGCAACATGGAATGGTGTAGCAATTGGTGCAATATATGGTGGAACAGGGCAAACTAGCTATACAACTGGTGATACTTTGTATGCTTCTGCCTCTAATACGCTTTCTAAATTAGCAATTGGCTCAACTGGGCAAGTTTTGACTGTTGCAGGTGGTGTTCCTACATGGGCTAACACAACTGCTGCAACCACAATTACTGATGACACTACGACTAACGCAACTCGTTATATTAACTTTACAAGTGCAACAAGTGGTAGTCTGACAAACATTGGAACTAGCTCGACCAAACTCCAATACAACCCAAGCACAGGAGCATTGACATCTACTAGTTTGACTCCTACAAATCCATTGGGTACTTCTTATGGCGGTACTGGACTAACATCATTTACAGCAAATGGTGTGGTGTATGCGTCTAGTACAAGTGCTTTGGCTACTGGGTCTGCGTTGACATTTGATGGAACAAACTTTTCAACAACTGGAATTGCAAACATTGGTAATGGAGCAAGAATTCAAGGTTCTGGAAGTTTAACTGGAACAGGTGTTGGTGCTGAAATATTTGCATCAGGTGGTGTTTCTTACTATACATCATATGATAGAACTGGTTCAGCTTATGCGCCAATTCAATATTATTCTGGTTTATATCAAGCGTGGAACATTGGTGGCGAAAGGATGCGCCTCACAAGCGCAGGCTATCTAGGTATAGGTACAAGTAGTCCTAGTTATTTATTGCAAGTAACAAAATCTAGTAATGGTGATGTAATTTCTTGGAACGCTACATCGGGCAAACAGGGATATTTGTATGCTGATACTAATGCAGTTTCAATAGGAGATACATCATCTGTTAACGGTCAAAATATTCTTTTTAATACAACAAATACTTATGTTGCCACTTATACAAATGGCACAGAAAAGATGCGGGTTGATGGTAGCGGCAACTTAGGATTAGGAGTTACTCCTAGTGCTTGGAACAGTGCATTTAAGGCAATACAAGTTGGTGCTATAGGTTCTTTTTCTTATTCTTCTGGATATACATTTTTATCAAATAATTGGTATCAAGATGCAACAGGAACTGACAGATACATAACATCAAATTGGGTTACAAATTATTATCAATACAACGGTGGACATTATTGGCGTTATGCCGCATCGGGTACAGCAGGTGCGGCTATTGGGTCTTATACAAATGCAATGACACTAGATAATAGTGGTAACTTGTTAGTGGGGGCTACAAGTGGAAGTTCAAAACTGGTTGTTACTACTTCAAGTAATTCTGGCGCTTACTTGACATTTGATGGAAGTGTAGGTAATGGTATTAACCTTAAAACAACTTATTCATCTACTGGCTCTTTATACATAAACTTTATAAATTCAGCAGGTTCTTCAGCTGGTTCAATTACACAATCAGGAACAACAGCAGTTGCTTACAACACATCATCTGACCAACGTCTAAAAACAAACATTGTTGATGCTCCAGCAGGAAATATTGACCAAATTAAAATTCGTTCATTTGATTGGAAATCTGATGGCTCTCATAATACTTATGGTGTTATTGCTCAAGAGCTATTAGAAGTAGCGCCATACGCAGTTTATGTTCCAACAAATCCTGATGAAATGATGGGTGTGGATTATTCCAAACTAGTCCCAATGATGATAAAAGAAATTCAATCACTCAAGGCTGAAGTAGCCACACTTAAAGGAGCTTAATCGTGAACAATAACTATCAATGGATCATAGAGGCGATAGATTGTTACCCACAATCAGAAGGACAAACTGACGTTGCATTTAATTGTCATTGGAGATGCAACGCAACTTCATCAGAAACACATACAGTCAATGGACAAACTGTGCCTTACACTGCAACCATTTATTCAACTTGCCCTGTAACTTACGTTGCGGGTTCACCCTTTACCCCTTACGCACAGTTGACTCAACAACAAGTGTTAGGTTGGATTTGGGGAAGTGGTGTATCTGAAAGTGGCACACAAACCGCATTGGATAACATGATTTCAAGCCAAATCAACCCAACCGTTGTCACACCCGCATTGCCTTGGAGTGCTTAATGGATTGGAAGATTACCAACATTGAGCAAACAGATGGGTTAATTACCCATGCTGACTTCTTTGTTTCCTTAACTGATCGCAAAAACACAGTAGAAACACAAGGAACACACACTTTTGCTAATCCAAGCCTAAAAACACCTTTTGACGAGGTTAAAGAGCAAAATGTTATAGATTGGATAATCCAAGAAACTAGCCAAGATGGTCTGAATCTTATACAATCAAACCTAGAAAAACAGCTAGTGCAAAAAGAAAAAGTCGATTTGCCTTGGGTTTTCAAGACTTTTAAGCCTAATTTAGGGTAAAGCCATGACACAACCCATCGACATCATCAGCAGAGCATTAAAAGACATTGGCGCATTAGAAGCAGGGGAGATTCCTACCCCTGAAGCTGCCCAAGACGCATACGATATGCTACAAGATATGATAGACCAATGGTCTAACGAATCTATGATGGTGTTTTATAAGACTGAAATCATATTCCCCATCACGCCTGGGCAAATTAACTACACCGTTGGCCCAACAGGTTCTATACAAGCTAACTTTGTAGGCTCAATCTCTGGGAATATCCTAACCATTA
>Ga0208872_1001996_pt1 | contig 12086 bp, 8 predicted proteins | sample CryBogCBH12Aug08_FD_185508 | JGI IMG/M metagenome (GOLD analysis project Ga0208872, IMG submission 185508) | Freshwater microbial communities from Crystal Bog, Wisconsin, USA - CBH12Aug08 (SPAdes) | ecosystem: Environmental > Aquatic > Freshwater > Lake | place: Crystal Bog, Wisconsin, USA... | reverse complement strand
TTTGAACGAAGAATTTCTCTGCTTCCGCGAAAACGCGCCGCTCGCCGCCGTGCGTGACGAGGCCACATCCTCCGGTTACCTCGCGTTTCCGGTGCTCGATGGCGAAGGCCAGATGATTGGCATTTTGTCGAAAACGGATTTTCTGAAAACCGTTTCCCGCAAATTAATTTTGGTGGATCACAACGAACTTTCCCAGGCCGTGCAAGGCGCGGACGAGGTGGAAATCATTGAGATTATTGACCACCACCGGATCGGTGCGCTGGCCACCCAGCAGCCGATTCTGTTCCGCAACGAACCGGTCGGCTCCACCAGCACGATTGTCGCGGACTGTTTTTTCCGGCACGGCGTGGAGCTGCCGCGCAACATCGCCGGACTGCTGCTGGCGGGCGTTGTTTCTGACACGCTGAATTTGACCTCGCCGACCACCACGCCGCGCGATGCGGAAATTTTGAAGCAGCTCGAACAGATTTCGCAGGTCAACGCCCGCGAGTTTACGGAAAAACTTTTTGCCAGCGGTTCGTTGCTCACGCTTAAACCCGCGCCGCAGGCGGTCACCACCGACTGCAAGGAATACCGCGAGAACGGCGCGAAATTCAGCGTGGCGCAGATCGAGGAAATCGGCTTCGACCAGTTTTGGAAGCGGAAAGACGAATTGCTGGAGGCGCTCGAAGCTTACCGCGCCCAGCACGCGTATCATTTTTCCAGCTTGCTGGTCACCGACGTGGCCACGCAAAGCTCGCTGCTGCTGGTTGCCGGTGACGAGAAATTTATCCGGCGCATTGATTATCCGCGGCTGGAGCCGGGCATCTACGAACTGCGCGACGTGGTTTCCCGCAAGAAACAACTGCTGCCCTATCTCACCCACTGTTTGCGCGAAAAGGAAAAAGGCGTGAAAGGGGAACCGCGCTGATTTTGTGGCCGGTTTCGACTTTTCTTTCACCGGCCAGCAATTACGATGTCGGCATGAGCCATTTGCAACGCGCCATTGAAGATTCCGTCACCACGCTGCGCAGTTTGTCCGCGCTGGAGGAACCGCTGGCCCGCGCCGCGCAACTGATTTTGCGCTGCCTGACTTCCGGTAAAAAACTGCTGGTCGCGGGCAACGGTGGCAGCGCGTCGGATGCCACGCATCTCGCCACGGAATTTCTCTGCCGCTTTCAAGGCGACCGCCGACCGTATCCGGCACTGTCGCTCACCGCCAACGGCGAGTTCATGACCGCCGTGTGCAACGATTACCACGCCGATGAAATTTTCGCGCGGCAGGTCTGGGGACTGGCGGAAACCGGCGACGTGCTCATTGTCATCACTACCAGCGGCAAATCCAAAAACATCGTTCGCGCGCTGGCGGAGGCAAAGCGCAAAGGCGTTGAGAGTATCGCGTTTTTGGGGCGTGACGGTGGTTTCACCAAAGGCCTGGCGACGGTGGATTTGATTGTGCCCGGCACGGTGACAGCGCGGATTCAGGAGGGGCAAAAAGTTCTTTACCACGCGCTCTGCGAAATCGTCGAAGAAAAACTGCCCAAACAGTGATTCAAAAATAATCCGGCTCGTTGCCGGCTTTCCATTTAATGTTGCAGCCGATGCTGGGCTGCTGGTTTTCCAAAACGGTATTGCCGGTCAACACGGCGTCGAGCGCGGCGCGCAAATCTTTTCCCGTCACCGGAATCCCGTTGCCGGGCCGGCTGGCGTCAAGCTGACCGCGATAAACGAGCTTCCGGTGCCGGTCAAAAAGGAAAATATCCGGCGTGCAGGCGGCGCGATAAGCTTTGGCGACAGCTTGGGTCGCGTCGTGGAGATACGGAAAAATGTAGCCAGCCGACTTCACTTCATCTTTCATCCGAGCTGGACTGTCGGCGGGATAATTTTCCGCGTCGTTGGCGTTGATGCCAACGATGCCAACGCCGCGTGGTGCGTAGTCGCGCGCGAGTTGGGCGAGACCGGCGCGGATGTGGACGACGTAAGGACAGTGGTTGCACATGAACACCGCGACGAGCGCCGCCTGATTTTTGAAGTCGGCGAGCGCGACGATTTTGCCGGTGGTGTCCGGCAGTTGGAAATCCGGCGCAGCCGTGCCGAGCGGCAGCATGGTGGATGGAGTCAGAGCCATGGAAAAATTTTAACTCAAGCCGAAAATTCTTTGAGCCGTTAAAAAGCGTCTTGCCGGTTAGAGTCTTTCCGCCAGCGCCGTCTGGCTCTTCGCGAAAACTTCTTCGTGCAGCGAACGGCCGTGTGCGTCCATCGTCACCACCGCCGGGAAATCCACCACCGCCAGTTCCCAAATCGCTTCCGGCGAGCCAAATTTTTCGAGGAAATAAACGTTGTTCACTTTCTTGATGCACTCGGCGAGCACCTGTGCCGCGCCGCCGATGGCGTGCAGATACACGCAGCCGTATTCCTTGCATGCCGCCTGCGTTTTCGGCCCCATGCCGCCCTTGCCGATGACGCCGCGCAAGCCGAAGTCGCGGATGACCTGCCATTGATACGGTTCCTCACGGATGGAAGTTGTCGGTCCGGCGGCGGTGCAAATATAGCTGCCGTCCGGCTGTTTCATCATTACTGGTCCGCAGTGATAAATGATGCCGTCCTTGAAACTCACGCCCGGTGGCAGCGCGCCGCCCTCGTGCAAATATTTATGCACCGCGTCGCGACCGGTGAATACCGTGCCGGAAATTAGCACCTCGTCGCCGACTTTCAGCACGCGGATTTTTTCTTCGGTGAAGGGAAAGCTTAACTTGATCATATTGGCAACCTATACAAATTGCCCGGACATATCCACCGGGAAATTTCTGAACCACCGCCGGTTTCTTGCGTTCGTGGAAGCATTGGAGAACTGGTGGGTTATTAGTTTATGCGGGTGATGTTGACGGAAACCTGAAACCCAGTAAACTTCTTGTGATCATTAATCACTAATGCCGTTGAAAATCGGCGTCAGCCAGCTTGTATTGTTGTGAAAAATACTTTTGGGGTTAAATCCATTTGCCGCCGGGCGTTCACGCTGATCGAACTTCTGGTGGTCATCGCCATCATTGCAATTTTGGCGGCGCTGCTGCTGCCCGCGCTGGCGGCAGCGAAAGACAAAGCCAAGCGGATCATGGATGTCGGCAACATGAAACAATTGGGGCTGGCTTTTAATATGTATATCGGGGACAACAACGACGCCATTCCCTACACCGGTCTTTGGGTGACGGTTAATGGCAAAGAGGTGCGGTGGTCGTTTGATGATTTGCTCGGGAATTATCTGGGGCAAAACTTGACGCAGGCCGATATAGACGCTTTCGCCATTCCGACCAACAAATATTCCAAGGTTTTGCGCTGTCCCTTGGATAACATTCCGCGGACTAATTACGATATAGGAGTCTCGGCAGCTGCGGCAGAGCTCATTGCGCGTAGCTACGCTATGCCCCGGCCTAACTCTGCAATTTATCCCGCCGCCGGCTGTGGCGTCGGGATTTCAACTTTGCGACTGGATGAACTTCCGTTGCCGGTGGTTAAAATAAAAACCTCCGCTGTGCCAGACCCATCGGGAACAATCATGCTGTTGGAAAATCCAGGTCAAAACTATGCTGGTGAAAGTCCGAATTCCTATGTGAACAACGGCACCTACTTCACCGCTTTTTCGGCGGCTTTCCACGGCGGGGGAATCTTTGGTTGGTTGTTTGTGGATGGCCACGTCGAATCGCTCAAGCCGATCAAAACCGTTGGCACCACCGGCACGCTCGCCACGCCGGCAGGAATGTGGACACTGCGGTCCGGAGATTGACGGCTAATTCGAACCACATTCTTTTCAAAAAACACCGAATTTTGAAACCACCGGCGGCAATTTGTCGTCATTGTTTTGTCGTTATTCTATCATTTGACCCGTTGAAGATTGAACCGGCGCGAACAACTTTCAAACCAAACGCTAACTATCACCTGATTAACCACCATGCTTAAAATCAAAACCTCAATCATCCCGCTGGTGGTCGCGTTGCTGGTAGCCGTCAGTGTCACCGCGCAGACCAACCAGACCGACAAGATCGAAACCAAGGAGCAGCGTGACGCGCGGATGGCGTGGTGGCGCGACGCGAAGTTTGGTTTGTTCATCCATTGGGGCGTTTATTCCGTGCCCGCCGGTGAATGGAAAGGCAAGCCCATCTGGGGCGGCGGCGAGTGGATCATGAACTGCGGCGAGATTCCGGTGGCCGATTATCAGGAACTGCCGAAAAAATTTAATCCGGCAAAATTCAACGCCGATGACTGGGTGAAAGCCGCCCGCGACGCCGGCATGAAATACATGGTCATTACCTCAAAACATCACGACGGTTTTGCGATGTTCAAGAGTGCGGCAAGTCCGTTCAACATCGTGGACGCGACACCGTTCCAGCGTGACCCGCTGGCGGAACTGGCGGCCGCCTGCCGGAAATACGGCCTCAAACTGGGCTTTTATTATTCGCAGGCGCAGGACTGGAACCATCCGGGTGGCAGCGCCATCAAGGTCAACAAACGCGCCAATGCCCATTGGGATTCGGCGCAGGACGGCGACATGGACAAATACATTGATGAAATTGCGGTGCCGCAGGTGAAGGAAATTCTTTCCAACTACGGCGAATTCCCGGCTGTGCTGTGGTGGGACACTGCCACCGGCATGAACAAGGAACGCGCGGAGAAATTTTACAAGGTCGTTAAAGAACTCAAACCCGGCATCATCATGAACAACCGGCTCGGCGGTGGTTTCAAGGGCGACACCGAGACGCCGGAGCAGCACATTCCGCCGCAGGGTTATCCCGGTCGCGATTGGGAAACCTGCATGACGATGAACGGCACTTGGGGCTACAAAAAAGACGACAACAATTGGAAATCCACCGACACGCTCATCCGCAACCTCTGTGACATCGCGAGCAAAGGCGGCAACTATCTCCTCAACGTCGGTCCGACGAGCGAAGGCCTGATTCCGCAGCCAAGCCTCGATCACCTCGCCGAGGTCGGCCGATGGATGAAGGTCAACGGCGAGGCCATTTACGGCACCGGCGCGACGCCGTTTGGCGCGGAAGCGGGAAAATTCAGCGCCACCGAAAAGGATAAGAACGGTAAGCCGAAATACATCGCAAGCTGGGACTGGCGTTGCACCACCAAGCCCGGAAAAATTTACATCATGATTTTCAACTGGCCGGCCAGCGGTAAATTTGAACTGCCGGGACTGCAAAGCAAAGTCACCGGAGTTTACCTGCTCGCCAGCCGGCAGGATTTAAAATTCAGCCAGACGGATGCCGGGGCGACGCTTAATCTGCCCGCCACCGCGCCCGACAAACTCGCTTCTGTCATCTGCGTGGAAATCGCCGATGGCACGGCCAGGGTTGCGGTTTCCAAATAAGTTCTAACCGAATGCTGCCATCTGAATCCATTATGATACGCTCACTTTTCCCTAGGTTGGCCATCCGTATTTTTACCGTCGCCATCTTTTTTGCGATGCCGGTGCTGCTCGTGGCGGAGCCATTGAAAATTGCGAATGATTTTTACAACGTCACCGTTGACGCGGCGGCGGGAAGCTTAAGCGTCGGGGCGAAGCTTTCCGGAAAAACATTTTTCACCGGTGGCAAGCTCGGTGCCGGTGGTGGCGCGGCCAAAGTTGTCGCGGCGACCGACAAATTTTTTGGCAATGGCCAGAGCATCGAGATTGCCTATGCCAACGGCAACTCGGACATTGTCACGCTGTATTCGGAAATGCCCTTCGTGGCGTTTCGGTCAGTCATTCACAACGGCACCGCCACAGCGGTTGCCTTGAATCATGTCGCCGGTATTTCCGGCACGGTGGAACTCGGCAAACCGGTGGCCGGCTTGCGCACGCTCGGCACCGGTGGATTGCTGGAGCCGGGAAAAAATCCCGGCAGTTATGCTTTTCTGGCGGTGGTGGATTCCGCCGCCCGAAACGGCGTGGTGGGCGGATGGCTGACGCACGACCGCGGCAGCGGCGTCGTTTTTTCGCCGGTGGAAAATGACAAAGTGGCTCTGCAATCACGGATTGATTACGGCTGCCTGCGAATCGCGCCGGGCAGCGAGGCGACGACGGAAACCTTCCTGCTCGGATATTTTGCGGATGCCCGCTTCGGCCTCGAAGCTTATGCGGCGGCGATGGCCAAATATTATTCCGTAAAAATCCGCCCCAAACAGCCCGGTTTCTGCACCTGGTATACGGAAAAACACAGCGCCGCGTGCGATGAAAAATTTCTGCCGGAACTTTCCGCTTATGCCGCCACCAATCTCAGCGCTTATGGATTTGGGTTCGTTCAGATTGACGACCACTGGCAGGCCGGCATTTCAAAAAACGGGCCGAAGAAAAATTTCACCACTCACGATCCCACCGGCCCTTATCCCGGTGGCATGAAAAAAACGGCGGAAAATATTTCGGCGCTGGGGTTGACGCCGGGCATTTGGTTCATGCCTTTTGCCGGCACTTGGGAAGATCCGTTTTTCAAGGATCATCAGGACTGGTTTGTGAAAACGCTCGACGGCAAACCGTATGAAACGGCGTGGGGCGGCACCTGTCTGGACCTGACCCAACCGGCGGCGCAGGAATATGTGCGCAGCGTCGTCGCGCGCATCACGCATGAGTGGGGCTACCGGCTGCTCAAAATGGACGGCTTCTGGACCGGCAGCGCCACCAAGCAAATTTACGTCAACAACGGCTACAAAGAAGACGGCATCGGCGACGCGGTTTTTTCCAATCCAAACAAACCCAACATCGAAGCGATGCGCGACGGCGTGAAGCTCGTTCGCGCGACGGCGGGACCGGACGTGTTTTTGCTGGGCTGCTGCGTTTCGCAAAACATGCGCTCGTTGAGCGGTTCGTTGGGCCTCTTGGACGCGATGCGTGTGGGGCCGGACACGGGCGCCGGCACCATCGGTTTTCCGCACGCCACGCGCCTCTGGTTTCTGAACGGCCGGGTCTGGTGGAACGATCCGGATTGTGTCTCGGTTCGCGCCACCGTGCCGCTGGCGCAGGCGCAGTTGAACGCGAGCTTCGCCGCCATCTCGGACACGCTGTTTTACAACAGCGACTGGATGCCGGATTTTCCGTCGGACCGGCTGAATATTCTGCGCCGGTGCATTCCGGGGCATGGCCTGTTCGCGCGACCGGTGGATGTTTTTGAAAGCGAAAATGCACGAATCTGGCACTTGCCGGACACGCGCGGTTCGGTTCGCCGCGATGTCGTTGCTTTTTTCAATTATCAAAACAGCCCGGCGAAAATTTCCGATACGGCGGCGAATCTCGGTTTGCCGGTGGCGGAGGAATATGTGGGTTTTGATTTCTGGGCGAATAAATTTGTGCCACCGTTCAAGCCCACACTGACTGCCGATCTTCCGCCGCGTTCCTGCCGCGTGTTCGCCATCCGCCCGGTCTCGGCCAATCCCCAGCTCATCAGCACCTCGCGCCACCTCACGCAGGGAATGGTGGACGTCACGAATGAAATCTGGAACGCCACCGCGCGAACGCTCTCGGCCACCAGCCGAGTGGTGGGCAACGATCCTTACGAACTTCGCCTCGTGGTGCCAACCGGTGGCAAATCCTGGCGCATCACCGGGCTGACCGTTTCTCCCGCCGACGCCGCCACCGGTGTGAAGACAGAGTTCAAGCAGGATGGCCCGCGCATCCGCGCGACGCTGACCAGCGAGAAAAATCGGGAAGTAAAATGGACAGCTACGTTTGAACCCGCCACCGTCAATTCCGCCGCGCCCAAACCGGTGGCCAACCTGGCGGCAAAAGTGGATTACCGGCAAATCACGTTGAGCTGGGATGACAACGGCGCGGAGCTTTATCGCGTGACGGACGGTGATGGCAAGGTATTTCAAACGCCCGCAACGTCATTTGTTGATAGTCAGTTCAGCCGGAATAAAACCATCAGCTACCGCGTGGAAACGATTGGCTGGGATGGTCAGGTCTCGGCAACGGCGACCGTTGAGGCGACGCCGTTGAAAGCGCTCGTATCGCCACCGGCACCGCCGTTGCCCGACGTGGAACTGGGCAGTCTCAAGTTGTCGCTTGGCAAAAATGCCCATGGAAAAATTTCGTTGAACAAAAATTCCGGTGGCAAACCGCTCCGGCTCGGCGGGAAAAATTATGACAAGGGATTCGGCGTTTCGGCACCGGCACAAATTGATAGCCCGATTCCGGCCGGCGCGAAGCGTTTCGTTGCGGTGGTGGGCATTGACGACGCTGCGCGCGGCAGTGCGGAAGCCAAATTCACAGCGGAAATTTATGGCGATGTGAATGAAATGGGCGAGAAGCCGGTCTTGCTGGCCCAGTCGCCGGAACTTTCCCGCGATACCATTCAGGCTTGGAGTTTCAACCTCGAACTCGACAGCCGGTTCAAAAAATTGCAGTTGGTGGTCAATGCCGGTGGCAAAGGCAAAAACAATTGGGCCGACTGGGTGAACGCCGGTTTTATGGTCGCCAAGTGAATTGAGGGAAAAATTAGCCCGTCGCCAAAATATAAAATTGAAACTGGCATGAGTCGAATCCACCAACGAATTATCTCATTTTTTATTGCACGGCGGAAAATATAGGACGGAGTTTTCAAATTTGTCGCGAGTAACCAATCAACCAGACTGGAAAATTAATGAAACATTTCATCAGCAGCATCATCGCTGGCGCGTTATTCGTTTTGGTTCACCCGGTTTTGGCCGGACCGCCGCTGGTGAATTTTTCCACCATCAAACCCGACGCCGTGGGGCAGCGATTGGAAGCTTCCATGATTTGGAATGGCGCGGAAATCAAAGATTTATCCGGCGTGGCGGTGGCATTTCGAAAAAAAATCACCTTCGCGGCGCCGCCGGTTCACGCCACGCTACATCTCTTTGCCGATGCCCGTTATCTCCTTTGGGTGAACGGAAAATATGTGGAGCGCGGACCGGCCCGCTTCCAGCCAAACGGCCCGGAATATGATTCCGTGAACTTGGATTCCAAGTTGCAGGCCGGCGAAAATGTTCTGGCGTTGCTGGTGGTGGGCAATCTTTCCGGCGGCAAAGTGATGCGGCACGCGCCGGGTTTGACAGCGGTGCTGGAAACGGACGGCCAGGAAGTTGCCCGCACCGATGCTTCGTGGAAATGGAGTGACAAGACGCGGTTCCGGAAAGTCACCGCCAGTTGGGCGAATCTGGGCGATGCCGAAATTGACGCGCGCGTGGAAGATGGCGACTGGACGCAGGTAAATTATGCTGACGCCGGTTGGCAACCGGCGATTACCACCGGCAGTCAGGCGTGGGGACATTTGACCGCCCGGCGCATTCCGCGGCTGCGCGAAAAATCCGTGCCTTACACGTTTGCCGGTGGTGTGAAATTGCCGGTGACGCTTCATGCCGGACAAAAACTGGAGTTTGACGCCGGCCGCATGGTTCAGGCTTATCCGGTGCTGGAGCTTTCTGCCGATGACGGCGCGGAAATCACGCTGGAACCGTTCAGGGTGAAATATTTTGCCAAAGCCGGGGCGCAATCGCATTTCACCATTGATTCCTGCGGCGTCATGCGCGGCGCGATCGTGGTGGCGAAGGGCAATGTCACCGTCACCGGTTTCAAATTGATGGAACGGCTTTATCCCTACGACCGGCTGGGATTGTTTCAATCGTCCGATGCGTTTTTGAATCAGCTCTGGGAAATGTGCGCCCGCTCATGCGAAGTGTTGAGCGAGGATTCCTATGTGGATTGCGCCGACCGCGAGCGCGTGGAATGGATGGATGACACGCCGCCCGGTTTCGACATCACGCGCACGGTCATGGCCGGACCGGCGGGAGCCGATGGCAAACCGGTTTTCAGCGATCCGCGTTTGCTGGGCGAACTGGTGCGGCGAACGGCGTTGACGCTGCAACCAGAGGGTTGGGTGAAGGCGCACACGTGTTCTGATCGCTATGACATTCACGCCAAAATGGAAGATCGCGCCTGCGACTGGGTGACCGGCATCCGGCTTTATTACGAAGCCACCGGCGACGCCGACCGCGTCCGCGAAATCTGGCCGGCGGTGGTGGCGCAGATGAATTATTTTCTCCAGCGCCGGACGGAGCGCGGCTTGGTTTCCGCTCGCGACTGGGTGGTTTGGGGCAATCCGCTGGGTTACATCACCGGCCAGACGACAACGCTAAACGCCTTTGTTTATCGGGCGTTGGCGGACAGCGCATTTCTTGCCGGTGTCATTGGCGAAAAATCGGATGCCACACGATTTTCAAACGCGGCGGATGAACTTGCCAAAAACATTAACACGGTTTTGTGGGACGAAAAAAACGGTGGTTATTATTCCGGTTATTTCAGTGAAACCGATCTGGCTGCCACGCGCGCAAGCCAGCGGGGAGTTTTGAAATTGCCGCTGACCAACGGTCTGACGCCATCCACATTGCACGCGAATGTTTTTGCGCTCGATCAAGGAGTGGTGCCACCGGCGCGGCGGGATCAGGTGATTGCCACGATGCTCAACCAGATTGGCCCAAAAAAAGAAGTGGGCAGCGGCATCATGACCGCCTATTACATTTTCAAACAGTTGTATGCGCTGGACCAGCCGCGCTACGATAATTTAATTTTGAGCCAGCTCCGGGAACGCTGGCAGCCGATGGTGGCTTCGCCACTGGAATGTTCTTGGGAGGGGTATGGCGGCGGTTCCAAAGCCCACATCTACGGCATGTATCCGGGATATTTTTTGAGCGCCTATGTTTTGGGCGTGCGACGCGATGCGCCGGTGGTCGAACGCAAATTGCTCATCGAGCCGCATCTCGGCGACCTGACGCAGGCGACCGGCGTGGTGGTGACTGAATTTGGCGTGGTGCCGGTAACTTGGGAAACCACCGGTCAAGAATTAAAACTCACGCTCACGGTTCCGCTGGAAACCAAAACAACCTTGGCACTGCCGTATCGCGCCGATTACGAGCAAATTCGGTTGGACGGTCAAATGATTAAAGGCACCCGCCACGGCAACCGGCTGGAAATCCCGCTCACCGCTGGCGCGCACAAAGCTGTTTATTGAGTGGCGCGCGTCGGTTAGTAACACGCCAACTCAATACAACCATTTTTGAATCGCGCTGTTTGCATCCAGCGTCACGCCCTGCCGGCGGAACGCCCAGCACATGTAGCTGACGCTGACGAAATACGACGCCGGCACGCGGTTCGCCACGCAAATCTTCACGCCCAGCAGCGTGGTCTTGCCGCCAAAACCCATCGGGCCGATACCGAGTTCGTTCGCCGTTTTCAAAATATCCTGCTCCAGCGCGTCGAGCTTCGGTTCCGGGTTCCGGTCGTCAAGCAGACGCAACAACTGCGTCTTGGAAAGTTCGTAGCCGGTGGCACGGTCGCCGCCGATGCACACGCCGAGCACGCCGGGGCCGCAGCCTTTGCCCTGCGCCTGCAACACCGCGTCGAGAATCGCTTTGCGGCAGCCGTCGAGGTCGCGGTTCGCGTGCAGCGCGTCGTCCGGCAGCGAATATTGCACGCCAACATTTTCGCAGCCGCCGCCTTTGAGCACGAGCTTCACGGAAATTTCCGGCGACCGGTGCTGGTGAAAATGAAACGCCGGCGCGCCCGGTCCGACGTTCGTGCCGTCGTTCTTGCCGGTGAGCGAATCCACGGAATTCTGGCGCAGATAACCTTTCTTGGTCGCCAGCGTCACGGCTTCGCGCGCAGTCTCGGCGAAGGTGATTTGGTCGTAGCCCACCGGCACGTCCACGTAAAACAAAATGCTGCCGGTGTCCTGGCAAATCGGCTGCGATTTGTTTTTCGCGAGCGCGATGTTTTGATCCACGATCTTCAGCGCGTTGGCGGCGAGGGAATTTTTCTTCTCATTTTCCAGCGACGCGAGAATGACTTTGTGGACGTCGTCGGGAATTTCGGCGGACGTGCGGCGAATGAGTTCGACCAGCGAATCTTGCAGTTGGCTCATAAATTTTCTCCAGCGTAAAACCTCGCCGCGAAGGCGTCAATGTCGCATCGCCGGTGGTGACTCACCATAAACCGGCGAAATGTCCGCCGAACCGGATCCAGAGCGGGATGGTTGCCAGTCCCGCCAGCGACGTGCCGAGCACCACCTGCAAGGCCGTTCGCGGATCGCCGCCGTAATGTTTCGTCAGCGCTATCG
>Ga0208872_1001992_pt1 | contig 12101 bp, 21 predicted proteins | sample CryBogCBH12Aug08_FD_185508 | JGI IMG/M metagenome (GOLD analysis project Ga0208872, IMG submission 185508) | Freshwater microbial communities from Crystal Bog, Wisconsin, USA - CBH12Aug08 (SPAdes) | ecosystem: Environmental > Aquatic > Freshwater > Lake | place: Crystal Bog, Wisconsin, USA... | reverse complement strand
GTTAAGTGCCACCAGCCAGTACCTTCGTGGACAGGTGGCTACCACACATCAATATGACTAATGTATGGAATTCTTATTTAGGCATCTCCATATATTCATTGTATAATTTTTCAAGACTGACATTCAAACCTTCTATATATTGCATCATTACTATAGATGGGTGTGGATGAAATTTAGGATATCCTTTAAAATTATTATTACTTGATTCTTTAAGAAATTTTATAAATGAATTTGATTTTAGAAGTTTTTTCTTTGAATTGTCACTGACTATTCTCCAAAAATCACTGTCCATTTTATTACCAACATAATTTAATGCTATAATGTCAGTAAACCTATCCATAATTTTCCGATGGTAATCATTAACTATTTCTTCTACACTAAAATCCATATTTTTATCAAATTCATAAAACTCGGAAAAACCAGAATACTTATCTAAATTTAAAATTGCATTAAAAGCAATTACAGTGAAATTAAAATAGTGATGTAAAGGTATGCCTTGTATGGGTTCAAAAAAATATAATTTATTTCCACACTTCAAAATTCTTCCCTCCATCATGTTTTTAGAATAATAAGATGTCCATTTTATAATCTTTGTTTCACTCTCTTTGATATTAAGATTTTTATTTAAATGAAGATAGTGTTTTAAGGCCTCTTCTTCAGTGGTAATGTCACTATTAAAAAGATAACCAAATGCCTTTCTATGTTTTGTGTTGATACCGAATTGCCATCCATTCTTGTGAAAAAGAACTTCTGTATATTGATGATTATATGATTTATGATCTTGGTGGAGAATTACAGAATTAACAGTCTGTAATTCAGAGATTATATATTCATTACTGTTTAATTCTTCTTTTGTAGGAAAACCTCTACAATCAATAATATAATCAAATTTATATGAATTGATTTCTCCATGTGCGATAGATTCATTTTCATTTTGAGATAAATATTTTATGTTATCGTGTATTTCCACTAAAAAGTTTTCAAATATTTCATTAACTCTTTTGAAAATAAAATTACTAAATTTCACACTACTAAAATGTGCTCCGGGATTAATTCTACTAATAGGAGACTTAGTTTTAAAGTTAGGTGGTGAGTAATAAGTAATATCAAATGGTTTATAGGATTCGTTTTCCCAAGTGTGCCTGGCACCATATCTGGTAACTAACTCTAATTCATCATAAATGCCTATACTATCAACTCTGAGAATTTCCGAAAACATTTTAAATAGATTAGGACTCATACTTTCACCAACATTCATAATTGGTACATTGGGATTACTAATAATTGTCAATCTGAGATCAATCTTCTCATGATTGTTTTGTTTAAGTGATTTATTCATCTGCGCAAGAGCTAAAACACAAGCACCTGAGGCTGAGCCTGCACCTATAATTCCAATTCTCACTTTAGATACCTTTTTCTTTATTTAATTGTGCCTCAAATACTTTATAGAGTCCGGTAACGGTATCGGAGTTATAAACAACATCACTCATCATCGCAATAAGGCAAGTCATCTCACTCTTAGGTGGATTGGTGGTGACAGCAATAGAGGTACCAGAAATCCAAATGGTCTCCACCACACCTTCCTTGTTAGTCATGTTAAGTAAAGAGAAAAACTTGGATTCTTCCATTAACTTTAGAACGTTTTCTTTCTTATCACAGATAGGTAGTTCTTCCTTTTTAGGTGTGGTCTTGGCCTGTGCTGAGAAAGAGGCAAGGATGGCGGCAAGCATTATTAGATTTTTCATTTTATTCCTCATCATATTTCATAAAGATACGGTTACAATAACTAACCAATGGCAAGTTTGCCCTGCCAGTAGCGTGTTTATATATTGCCTTTTTGATACTTTCTGTGACTAAACCAGCAAATCCATCCGGAATACGAATACCTTCATTAACATTACAATCAGCAAGGTCAAAAGTTTTCATATATTCCATCTTAGCTTCAAGTTCATTTTTAGCATCAATGATCATAAGGGCCTGTAAATGGCCCTCTTTATTTTCTACATTAGTGGTGATTGTATAGTAGCACATTATTTACCTCTTACCATCCAAAGATATCGTCTTCTTCAATAACAGTCGCACCAGGACTATTCTTGATAATAATGTTTTTCTTTACAGTAGGTTGACGAGGTGTGACATATACAGGCGGCGCATAAACTGGAGCAGCATAACCGTAACCATAAGGACCGTATCCGTATGACTGTGAAGCAATAGCGCCGCCGATGATACCAGCAGCAAGGCCAGCGCCGAGCATAGCAGCACCATAACTACCACCATAACCCCAACCACCGTATCCGTATCCACCCCAACCACCATAACCATAACCCCAGGCATTGGCAGGAGCAACGGATGACATACTAATTCCTAGAGCAGCAACAATAGCAATAACTGTCTTTTTCATTTCCATAACCTTTCATGAGTTATATTGTATCTTAACACAAGGAATAGACCTTGTCAACTAGTTTATGAAATCCTTGAATGATTTCCTACTTTCTCGGATTACCGTTTTGAACTCTTTTCCGTTATCAAGGACATTGATCTTGGAAAAATGTCGAATCCTTCCGTCGTAGATTTTCTCAATATATTTGTTATCTAGGACTTTTATGTGGAGTTTTTGGTGAGAAACTTTTAGATCCATTTTGGTCTGGATAGGTCTGACGATTGCAATATCTTCGGATGGAACTAATGCCCACTGGAAAATGGTTCTCATTTGTCTTGGTTTGTTTTCAACACGGAACGGGTTCATCTGCAAATCATCTGTCTGCCATTCGGCAAGAGCATCTAGCATTTCTTCTGGAGAGTTGGCCTTGACCATAACCTTTTCGGTTAGTCTCTTTCTAATCTCGCTGGACTTTCTCCATACGTCCTGCTTCTCATCAATACCATACTGAAATCCTGCCCATGGTAATCGGACACCATGATTGGTTCTAACAACGATTTCTGTGGTAGGTATGACACGAACAACGGATCTATATTCACCGGTGCCATCATCTTCTCTGGCAGCCTCTATCAATACTAGTTTTTTGGGAGTTGCTACAAAGATGAAACCAGTCATCTTTTGATCTATTAGGTATTTGACGGCATCCATTTGTTCCATGTGGAGTGCTTTGTAGATATCATCACCGTCTTTTTTATTTGTTTCTTGGTTAAGGACCGGAGTTAAACTAGTCGTCATTATAACCAGGCCATCGTGGTTCATACCTTCTTGGTATGAGATGTCATGGTCAAACATAACTAGAATTTCTCCGACCTTAGTTTTCTGCTCGTCGCGGAATGATACGTGGGAGACATAATCTTGATCTCTATTCTTGGCTAAAACCCAACCTGTATCTTTAAAATATTTTGCTGCTATGATACACATTTTAACCCTAGAGATTTAGATTATATCTTATTTAGTATCCTCTTTATTAGGCACTACCGCGTATCCAGGATAGTAGAAGTTTGAGGTGTGATGGTTGGATGCCACATGGGCACCACGAAGACCACCCTTTAGTTCTGAACCACCGAATACGGAAGCACCAGCGGCGTATCCATAGTTTTGGTATGTGTCTTTGTTATATTCGCCAGCATCGGCAGCGACGGCCTGGTTGGCGAAATAGAATAGTGCGATAAGAGAAATAACCTTATTCATTTCTTTTCCTTTCCTAGTTTCCTAAAGTTAGCGAAACAATGCTGCAATGCAACATACACTATTATATAGGCACCAGGAAGGTTTGTCAAGTGATTTTTATCCATTCCCTTTCTTGAAAAAGACTTTTCATTTTAGTATGACTAGGAAAACTTATAGATAATCTTTTTGTTAAGGATTTAACTTCATGATAATAATGAGCAGGAGCATAGAAAACATCACCTGGTTCCATTACTATTTCAAATATAGGATTTACATCAAGGTTTTTGATTGAGTGTAGATTTTTATCATATGACTTTACATTCCAGATTCGAACATTTGATTTACCTTCTATTTGAACTATTAGGTTATGGGCATCATCATAATGTATTCCAAATCCAACATTTTGTTGGTCGGTAAAATCAAAATATATGTGAGCATCTGTGGGTAGGTTTGTAATAGATTCCAGTTCACCGCAAATTGAATTTATTTTCTCATTTACTTTTGATGAGTCCGATATATGACAAAGGTATTTTTTTATTATTTTTTGTATAATAGATGGTGGATAACAATTTATATTCGATACCCAAGCTTGTTTAGGCCATTCATAATTCTCTTTTAAAGACGCTTTGAATCTATCCTGAGTATTCGATGGCCTAAAATTTAATAAATTTTCCAAATCTTTCCATGAGAAAATATTTGTTACGGCATTTTTCTCATAAAAAGGTTCTAATTTTTCAATTCTATCTTTTATTAATTCAAGCATCTGTATAAGGACCGAAATCAGCAGGATGACCTATATGCCAGAAATGATCAAAGATCAACCAATACCGAGGTGGATTGTATAAATCGGATACTTCCCTATATTTTGGGAACTTATCATTGATCAAATCTTTTCTTACATAGAAAGCATTTGCACCGGTTATACTCGTACCAACCAATTCATATCCTTTTTGGTTAGCAACGTCTGTTATGGCCTTGAGACTTGATCCCATGTAATCGGTTCCACTCCATTGAAATTTGGAATCATACACTGGTTTCTTAGAAACATGGGCAGGCCACTTGGCATTATATTCAATACAGATAACCTTAGGTTTAATCTCTAATGCCTCTAATAGGTAAATGTCCATGCCATCGATGTCTATAGAAAGAAAATCCAAATCGATAATATTAACCTGCTCAAATGCAGTATTAATATTTTCTTTTGTTATCATACCAACACCAATACCTAAATTGACAACAGATCCAAATTTGTAATGTATCTGCTTTATAAATTCCTCATTAGCCTCAAACCAAAAACCTTTCCATCCTTGATGTAAGAGTAATAGAGTATTACACTCCAATCCATTCTCAACACCAATCTCAGCAAAAGTTCCTTTTTTGATACCTAAACGATGGAAGATGGCATCAATGATACCATCCTCATCACCTTGACTATAAACTTTATAACCGAAAATTTCTAATCGATTAGGATCTATGGTTGTCAGATAATCTTTAATTTTAGATATTTCTAGACGGGCAAGATAAGCATTATTTCTTTGTAAGTATGAGTTCGTTATATCCATTTTTTATAATAGTTCCTAAACTAAGCACAAGTCTTTTCTTTTTTCCTATTACAGGATTCGTTTGGTGTAATTGTTTTGATGAAATACATATCCAAGCATCTTTTTCATTTACATTAACATATTCATTGTCAATGATAGGAATACCTCCATCATCAGGTTTATTAATCATTATGTTTATTCTGGCATGAGTATACCCGTAAGGTGCTGGATCTTTATGTAAGTGAACAAAAGCACCTTCAAGGTTACAACCTATAAAATTACCAAACAATGGTTCCGGTTCCCATTCGAGCAAATCAATACCAATTTTATGTATTAATTTATTCTTTTCATTGTTTATCACATCATCTTGTATGTGACGCATATCAAAACGTCCAGGGCCGTTCATACGAAACCTATGAATATTATCATCAATATATTTTAATACATAATCTCTAAAACAATCATCAATCGCATTTCTAATTATGTGATGATACATAATAATTCCTTTACAACATCATCATATTGATCATAGTTAGTTATTCTATAATCATACTTAGAAGGTGGTTCAAAGATTTTGTTAGTATCTTGAAATATACTTTCTTTAATTGTATCCATCCATACAGTTATATTCGCATTAAATAACTTTCTAGTTTCTTCTGTTGGACATACAAAATCACAAACACAATGACATTTAAGTCTATACATACTCCAAGAACATAAGTGAGACATTCTTTCAGCTTGTCTTACTCTACCTTTATTAGAGAAATCCCAATCATTGAAAATGGTTCTTACAAAATCTGCATCATAAGCATCTATGAGTAAAGGACAAGCAGTAATCAATTTCTTGGTAAATGTGGTCTTACCAGATCCAGGCAAACCCATTACTAAGATTTTATTTTTTTCCATACTTCCAATCCTCTATATTTTTCCCAAATATCTGGAGGTATAACAGTTTTTCTTTCTGTCAAACAAACTTTATTCTTAATTTTATGTATTCCCGGCATATTTATGTCTAAATCAAACTTTTCATAATCATTAGAATTGATGTTATCAAAATGGTGATTGAAATAAGGTTCTTCAATGTGGTTGTATATCTCTTTCATAATGATTTCTGGATTGGAAACTAACATATCATATTCCACAATCAAACAATTATTAATGTTTCTATAAATCAAATCTTTTATACTATCATATGAACTTCTAATCATACCATCAAAATAACCATGACATCTTCCATATATATGGTGGTAGTTACTATCATTGTTATTCATATAAATTGGAATATTATAAAGATTTTTTCTATGAAGTAATTCGAATGAGTCCAAAATCCAACCTATGTCTCTTACTGTTACGATCATTTTATAATTTGGATACAATCTTTCTAAAAGATCACATTTTGATGTCCACATCCTATCATGATTAAAATACACAGTCTTACCAGGATTATCATGAAAATTTTCTATGACATTTCTCAATATGTTATCCATTTTATTATTATCAATAAGACTTCTATTTGATCCTACATCATTAAATGCACGTATTATACCATTAAATGCCAATCCAACCGGATTGGTTATTTCTGAAGAAAAATTAGGATTTTGATTCAATAATGTGGATAAAAGAGTGCTTCCGGACCTTGGTAGTCCGGAAGTAAATACTATCTTTTTCAATTCAATCTCTCCACCGTCACCGATGATGTCGATCCCATATGGATAGCCCTAGCAGCACCATAAGACAAATCAAGATGACGGCCGCGAACAAAGGGTCCTCGATCATTAACCGTGACATTTACGCAACCTCTGTGACATACACGAAGGACTGTGCCGAAAGGTAATGTTCTGTGTGCCGCTGTGTGTCCATGTGGGTTGAACACCGCACCTGAAGCGGTATGCTTGGCCAGTCTTTCACCATGCCCGTAGTAAGAAGCAACCATTTTACTCCCAGAGGAATGGTGGCCACCATCATCATTGCTATAATCATTATCAACGTTGCTTTTAGATGGTCTCGCATGTTTACCTTTCTTTACTTGGGTTTGTGATGGTTGTGCGCCGAAGAGTCCACCAAAGAAATCTCCTACTGGATCTGCCATAGCAGGAGTGGTGAATAGAAATGCGGCGATCATTAGATACTTTTTCATAATTTGTCCTTTCAGTTAAACATAATGAAACCAGCCAGTAATTATATATTTTGTCTGAGTAACACTGGGAACTCCTCGGTGAGTATGAGTCCAGTCGGCTGGCCATATTAGTGTAAGACCTTTTTGAGGTTTTACTTTTAATTTTTGATAATAAAATTCTGTCTCTCCTCCATCAGTGACATCATTTAAATATGTCATAAAGACTAAATGTCTATCGTTCATCGGAACGATTTTACTATCTCTTTCACAATGCCATCCATAATAAGCTTCACCAGGTAAATATTTTTGAATTTTTATTTTCTCCCTGGTACGCCAAGGATTTTGAGAACAAAAATTATATTTTTTTGTGTATTCATCGCAGATTTTTTGTAAATGATTATTACTATACTCAATCATCAATTTTTCATCATAATCAAAAAATATTTCTTTACATTTTTTGAAATCTTCTCTTAATTGATTTGCTGCAAGACCTGGCACCTCTCTATCTTTTTGATTTTCATAATAATCTATCAAACTATCACAAATCGATGTATCTTGTAAAAACCATGATCCTACAAAATTATTTTGTTGTGTCACAGTCCGAACTGGGCCTTTACTGCTGTGACTGCGGCATCAAATGCTCTTCCAAGAACATCATCGGTAAGATGAATATCATGAACACCATCTGCTCTTAGAACCTCTTTAATCGCTTCAATGGCATTTGCTTTTGTTTCATCTGAAATCTCAAACATGTTACTCTCCATTTATAATAGCTGTTGATGTTTCTCTATCTATTGTCATTTTACCATAACAAGCAATGTTCCAATCCTCATTATCTTTTTCACTAAATGATGGAACATTTATCTTTACGTGTTTGAATAAGTATTCTTTATCATCTTCAAATACACGCCAAACATGGTCGACTGTACCTCTACCCTCCACACCTCTAGACTTATTGAATCTTATACTATATTTCATATTACCTCCGCAGGTGGTGGAGGCGGATAATAATCTCTGATACCCAAATTAAAATGAACAACAGAAATGGTTTTATCCGACATATTTCTTGTTAATGAATGTGGTAACCATGAATTTGTAAATAATAACATGCCAGATTCCATTTTAAAATAAATTCTATCTTTTGAAGAATGATCCAATTGAACTTTGCCAGGCCTAGGATCATGTATTACAAATTCACTACTATCTTCCGGTGCATTTAAAATATAAAATCCTGTTATGTATGATCCAGCAGGGTGAATATGTGGTTCCATTGATCCATACTTATAATATTTTTGTAACCACATCTCTAAGTAATACGTCTCCTTATTCTTCATATCATATCCTTGTTCATCCAATATATTCCAACTAGTATTGGCGACGTATTTGGAAAAATTCAGGATCCTTTCATCGGCATAAAAATTATCTGTTTGATACATTTGATATGCATCTAGTTTTTTTACTTTTTTGATTTTTTGAAGATATTCAAGGGCAACAATATTGACATTTTCTAAAAATTCCGGTTTATCCATGATGTAAACACTGGAAGGAAAATAATCAAATTGTTGCCAAGTATCCATTTTAAATCCTATAATTCTTCATCACATAAGATTATTTTTGATTTCTTTTAACACTCTACTTTTAATTTTTGAACTGCTAAACAAGTTATAATAATAACTCAAAGGTGAAAATAATGGACTCTTTAGTTCTCTTGTTTTAATGTTATTGCTTATTAAATCTTTAAGAGAATCCGTCATGTAAAATTTTTTAAATTTTATATTTTGATTTGTATTGAATTTTACATAAGCAAAATTATCTCCTCTATACATGTCGATTTTATTTACACCTTTTTTAACAATAAAGGCACATTCTAAAGGCCTAATCCATTTACCTATATCAAATTGACCAGGAATAAACATGGTTTTATTTGAAAAGTCATTATCATCAAAATAAGCAGATTTAACTTCAAGTTCTAAACTTTCTTCACAAAAAAAATAATATTTTAAATTTATCGAGATTAATAAACTATCAAGTGATCTACAATAAATGTATTCATCATGAAATTTTTGATTGTATAGATTGCTACTTATATTATTTGTAGCAAAATTTAGGTCATAATCAACAGGAAATTTTAATGCATAAACATTTTTTAAAGTATCCAAAACCGCTGGACACTTTAAAAAATTTATTCTCTTATCATCTTTATACCTATCCGATATACTTTTAATAACATTCTCAGGTTCATGAAAATTTATTATAGGTATAAAATCTGTTTTTGTAGATGCTGTCCAATAAATGTTCATTCTGCAAACTCAGCAGCAAAGGCCGCATTAATGTCCGTTGGTACCTTCACCATCATAAAAGAAGGAGTATGGCCAGCAAAGGCACCACCACGTTCCAGAAACAGACACAAGGCCTCAGCATCTTCCTCAAAGAAGTATTCAGCCACAATCTGGTCGGTCATCAACTCATGGACATACCATACCAGGTTATCATCAGCATCAAAATCTGGATAGTATCTATACAACTGTTTCATCTTATCTCCTAGAAGGTGTTAAAACTAAAGATAGTGCGATCTGGTGTTTTATTTACCATATCATCCGAACCGTGACTTAACCACGCAGGGAATAGATACAAAGTTCCTAGTTCTGGTTTAAACTCTTGCTTCTCTAAGTTATACTTATTCAACACGCTTAGAGGTGCGAAACTTGGAAACTCATTCTGGTTATAGAATGTGATTGTATTGCTATTATCATCCACATGGAGATAGATAACACCAGCAATCTGGCTTCCTGTATGCTTATGCCTTTTATGTATGCTACCAACATTCTGTACCGATACCCAGGATGTTACGATGTCTTGTGTGCAATACATTCTGACACCAAGGGCCTCTGCATATTCCATGATAACATTCACCATATCGTCGGTGAATGTGGAGCAACTCTTTACATTAGCAGTTATGATCTTATGACTTTCACTAGCATAGTCCCATGTGGAAATACCATCAGTCAAAAGACTAATAGGATTAAAACCTTCACGGTGTTGCTTGAAGTAATCACAAATGTCCTTACATTGTTCAGGTGTAAGGAAGTTCTTCACTCTTTGTATGAGTGTAGGGAATAGTTCAATGTCTTCTATCTCTACCTGTCTCATACTTTAAGTCCTTTGAACTTGTTCTTACCATCAAACTGTCTCGGAATAGGTTTCACTTCTTCCTGTCCTGAGTCCACAATGTCTTGGGCCGATTGTTCTACATCATACAACTTCATCTTTGATTTGTCAATACCAATCACAAATCTTTTATTCTGTGATGGATCATTATAACGGTTCTTCAACTGTTTAACCTGAACCTGTTTTAACTGTTCCATGGTTTCATTTGTAATAAGTGCCAAGAACAAGTCAGCCGTCGCAGGCAAACCAAAGGACTCGGAAGTATCGGTCATGTCTGGATCAGAACTGTTATAACCACCTCTGGTCAACTGTGTAGCAGACCAAACAGGAACATTAAACTCAACTGCCAGACCTCTTAGTTCCTCGGCAATCGCTTTGATGTATGTATAACTATTTGCTACACCTGGTTTGATACGAGAACTGGAACAGATGTTTAGATAGTCAATCATAATGGCATCAGGTACAAAGTTCTTTTTCAGGTGTAGTTCATTCAACAACGACCTGAAATGTGTAGCAGATGCCGAGGATGTTGGATACTCTTTGACGATAAGCTTGCCGTTTGTTTTAGCTTTCAGTTTATCAAGGCGTGATCTGTAGATATCTCTTGGCAGAACCATCAGGTCATCAAAGGTTATGTTCAAAAGGTTAGCATCAATACGTTTTGATACTTCCTCTTCTGCTAGTTCAAGTGTAATATAAAGAACATTCTTTCCTTGAGACAAATAGCTAGCGGTAAGATGACACAGAAAAAGAGACTTACCAACACCAACACCTGCCATAACCACGTTGAGAGTTTTCTTAGGAACTCCGTTCTTGGTGATTCTATTAAAAAAATCAAGATCAAATGGCAGTTTCTCCTGAACTCGGTGATAGTATTCGTAACGATCTTCAAACTGTTCGAGATAATCGTGACCAACATTTGGATCAAAACTAATAGATAACGCATCAGACAATAGACCTGGGATAGCACCTTTCTCCAGTTTACCTTTACCATTCATAATCTCCAGTGAGGAAGTGATAGCATTATATATTGCCTTCTCCTGGCAGAACTTTTCTGTGGAATCTAAAAGCCAGTCCGGGTTTGTCAAAACTGTGTCAGCATCAAGTTCTTTTAGTGTCTCCTTGATATTCTTGACCGTATCATCGGTTGTACCACGCAAGTTATCAACCTCGATGTCCAAGGCATCGAAGGTTGGTTGTTGGTTATACTTCAACACGAAACCGGCCACTTCTTTGAAAAGTAGCCGGTCTTCTTGGTTAGAAAAGTATTCTTCCTTTAAGAAGGGAAGTACCTTGCGGGTGTAGGATTCATTTTTGATTAAGTTCTTTAGTATCGTTAGTTCTAGTCTCACTAGCACCTTCCACTTCTGACGCATCTAGCAATAAGGAGTTTAAAATAAGCCCTAATGCTGTGTTAAACTTTTCATTCTTCCTTAATGTCATCATAGACAAGTCATTGGTCTTGAGGATTTCATAATCGTAACCAATACGAGGAACATTATCCTCGTCCATTCTAAACTTGACATAGGTATAACGGTAGCACACTCCTGCGAACGGGTCAACCAGTAACTCAATAGGAACTGTTGAACCATCCTCTTTTGGGTTAAATAAGTCATCACGGAAAATCCAATCAATCCCCAGTTCCATCTTCTACCTCCGCCACATT
>Ga0208872_1001991_pt1 | contig 12101 bp, 13 predicted proteins | sample CryBogCBH12Aug08_FD_185508 | JGI IMG/M metagenome (GOLD analysis project Ga0208872, IMG submission 185508) | Freshwater microbial communities from Crystal Bog, Wisconsin, USA - CBH12Aug08 (SPAdes) | ecosystem: Environmental > Aquatic > Freshwater > Lake | place: Crystal Bog, Wisconsin, USA... | reverse complement strand
TCTGGAAAATCCGCGCATCGTGCTGCTCACGCCGGGGCCTTACAACGAAACATATTTTGAACAAGCTTATCTCGCGCGCTACCTCGGCTACCAGCTCGTCGAAGGCCAGGATTTGACCGTGCGCGACGACCGCGTTTTTCTCAAAACGCTCGCTGGTCTCGAAACGGTGGATGTGATTTTGCGCCGCGTGGACGACGAGTTTTGCGATCCGCTCGAACTGCGCAACGACTCGATTCTTGGTGTGCCCGGCCTCGTCGAAGCCGCGCGCGCCGGTAACGTAACCATCGCCAATCTGCCCGGCAGCAGTCTGTTGCAAAGCCCAGCGTTCATGGCGTTTTTGCCGGGACTCTGCCGGGACATTCTCGGCAACGATTTGAAATTGCCGTCCGTCGCGACGTGGTGGTGCGGTCAGAAATCGGCGGAAAAATATGTGCTTGAGCATCTCGATGAGTTGTTCGTAAAACCCGCGTTTCGGCCGAAGTTGCCCGGCATGTCGGCGGAAAGTGAGTTGTCGCCTTCGGACCGCGCCGCGCTGGTGAACCGCATCAAATTTCAGCCGCACGAATTTGTCGCGCAGGAATGGGTGGAGCTTTCCACCGCGCCGGCACTCGTCGGCGGCAAGCTGATGCCGCGGCCGGTGTCGCTGCGCGTTTATCTCGTCGCCACCGAAAATGGTTACGCCGTGATGCCCGGCGGACTTTCGCGCGTCGCGCCGCACGCCAACGCCAGCTCCGTTTCCATGCAGCGCGGCGGTGCGAGCAAAGATACATGGGTGCTGAGCGACGCGCCGGTGCCGGAAGTGTCGCTGCTTTCCGCCAGCGGGCCGAACATCGAATTACGCCGCGTGGGCAACAATCTGCCGTCGCGTCTCGCGGATAATTTTTTCTGGCTCGGCCGCTACGCCGAACGCGCCGACGCCACGACGCGGCTGCTGCGGAGCGCGTTGCGCCGCTTCACGCCGGAACGCGGCGGCGGCAATCTGCCGCATCTCGCGCCGCTGCTCGAAACGCTGGAGCAGCAAGGTCAGTTGACCGGCCACCAAAGCCAGAAGCAAAGCCAGCCGGGACAAAGCCAGTCCATGTCGCGGCAAAATCCCGAGGCGCTGGAAGCAGGCCTGCTCTCGGCGATTTTTGAACCGCAACACGACGGCAGCGTGCGCCAGCTTGTAGGGCATTTGCAGCGCATCGCGATGTTCGTGCGCGACCGCACCTCGAACGATTTATGGCGCGCGGCCAATCAGCTCGGCGATTTGCTGGCCAACGCGCCGCAGGAAAAAATTCTGCTCGCCGCCGACGCGCTGGGCATTTTGAACCAGACGCTGCTCGGCCTCGCATCGTTTCACGGGCTGGCGCGGGAAAACATGACCCGCGCGCAGGGCTGGCGGTTCATTGACATCGGCATGCGGATTGAGCGCGCCTTGTGTTTGTGCACGTTTCTCGACTGTTCGCTGCGTTCGCCGGAAGCGGATAATCCGAGCGTGCTGGAAACCGTGCTCGAAGTCGCCGACAGCACGCTGACGTATCGCTCGCGCTACAATCTGCTGCCGAACATCGCGGCGGTGTATGATTTGGTGCTGCTCGACGACACGAATCCGCGCTCGCTGTTTTTTCAGATCAACCAGCTCGCGCAGCATTTTGAACGGCTGCCGCGCGAGGCGGAAGCGGTAACGCCGCAGCAAAAGATTTTGCGCGATTGCAGCTCGCGCCTGCGCACGCTGGACACGCGCGAGCTTGCGGCGCGCACGGCTCACTGGTCGGCGGGCGAAACCGGCCGTGTCATCGCCGAGACGTTGCGTGATCTGCCGCGTTTGTCCGACGCCATCGCGGTCAGCTATTTTGCGCACTCGGAAATTTCGCGCACCGGTGGAGGCTTCCAGCCATGACTTACAATCTGGTGCACAAGACGATTTACGAATACGCCGAGCCGGTGACGGTTTCGCATCACGCGGCGCGCGTGGAACCGCGCACGCTGGCACATCAGCAGGTAAAAAATTTCTCGTTGCACATCGGCCCGACGCCGGCGGTGAGCAAGCCGCGCGTGGATTTTTTTGGCAACCAGGTTTGCGGTTTCAGCATTCAGGAAATTCACCAGCGATTGGAAATCACGGCCACCAGCCGCGTAACTGTGGCGGCGACCACGCCACCGGTGCCGGCACTTTCGCCGGATTGGGAAAGTGTGGTGAAATTATTTTCCGATCCGGTTTCGCCGGAAGTGGTGGCGCCGTATCAATTTGTGTTTGATTCGCCGTTGCTGGCGGCGTCGCCGGAACTGGCGGATTACACGCGCGAAAGTTTTGCAGCGCAGACGCCGTTGCTGGTGGCGGTCGCGGATTTGAATCGCCGGATTTTTTCCGATTTCAAATATGATCCCACTGCCACCACCGTGGCGACACCGCTGGCGGAAGTTTTGGCAAAGCGGCGGGGCGTGTGTCAGGATTTCGCGCATCTGGCCATCGCCGGTTTGCGCTCGCTCGGCTTGCCGGCGCGCTACGTCAGCGGGTATTTGCGCACGCGCCCGCCGGCCGGCCAGCCACGGCTCGTTGGCGCGGATGCGAGCCACGCGTGGTTCGCGGTGTTTTGTCCCGGTGCTGGGTGGGTGGATTTTGATCCGACCAATAATTTGATGCCGGCTGAAGAGCATATCACTGTTGCGTTCGGGCGCGATTATGCGGATGTGAGTCCGGTGAGCGGCGTCATCACCGGCGGCGGCGCGCACGAGGTAAAAGTTTCGGTGGACGTAGCGGAGGTTTAATAGAATTCCAAACTGATGAAATTTGAGATTACCCATCGCACGACTTACATCTACGCCTCGCCGGTGCGCGACAGTTTTAATGAGGCGCGATTGCAGCCATTTTCCAACGCGATGCAGACGGTGGATTATTTTTTATTGAAGGTGCTGCCCGCCGCGCGACTGCGACATCATCATGATTTCTATTCCAACACCGTCCACCATTTTGAAATTATCGAGCCGCACACAACCCTGCTGGTGGAAAGTCATCTGCGAGTGACAACCCGGATGCCTAGCTTGCCCAACAAGACAGATTCAGTGTGGCCGCTGGCGCGTATTGGCGAGGCTTTGCGCGAGCCACGTATTTTTGATTTTTTACAGGACAGTCATTATGTGGAGCTGTCGCCGGAAGTATGGCGGTTGGCGGTGGACGCAACGGTGGGTTTGACGGACACTTGGCAGGCGGCGTTGGCCATCACGAAATTTATCCACGCGAATTTCAAATATGAATCCAAATCCACCAGCGTGCATACGCACATGCGCGAAGTGTTGCAGGAACGGCGCGGCGTCTGTCAGGATTTTGCGCATGTTATGATTGGGCTGTGCCGCGCGCTCAAGATACCTGCGCTTTATGTCAGTGGCTATCTTGCGACGGAAACCGCCAGCGCAACGCACGCGTGGGTGGAGGTTTTGATTCCCGGTTCCGGCTGGATCGCGCTCGACCCAACACATGATCGACCAGTGGATGAATCCTATGTGAAAATTGCCGTTGGCCGCGACTATGCTGACGTTCCACCGATGGCGGGAAATTACAAAGGCACTATCGAACGCAAGCTAGAAGTGAAAGTAGATATCAAACTCCTTGCATGAACTTTTTTGTATACTTGTTATGAGGATAGGTATGACAAGTCGTTTTTTCCATGCTAACTTAAAAAGCAAACTCGAAACCGATCAGCAAATGCATTGGTTTGATGAGAGGTAGAAAAGATGTCTCGGTGAATTCCTTGGCATCGAAAGGAAACTCGCATCCGCCGTGTCCAGGCTGAATAGCAGCCATCAAAAAAGGCAGGTTTAAGCGATTATAACGAACCGGTGGCGGAAGGGGTGGGATTCGTGCCCAAAGTTGCCATTTTTCGAATTCATAATAACTCATTTTCGCCAATATTCAAGCACTATTTGTCACTATTGGTCAAAATTTTGTTTCGTCGTCGGTCAGCATTTTTACTGACAGTTTTACTGACACTTTTTGCCGATATATTGGAAGAGGTTGGCGTTTGCACCCATTCAAGCGGGTAAAATATCGGCGGGAAAATAGCAGCGATACTTGGCGCGCGGGTCAGTGGGATGGCTGCCGAGCGGGTCAAACTTGCCGCACGGATGCTGCCAGACACCGCGCCGCTGATTCCAGTGAAAACCCAAAGCCCAAAGCATCTTTGCCAGCATCGGCTTCCGTGCCGGTGAGACATCCAGCCAAACCCACCTGCCGACCACCTCCGCCAATTCGTATTGCTGGGGCAACTTTGTCCGCAAACAATTCAAGACCGCTTCCGTGGACAATCCCCGATTCAACTGATGTTTTGAAACCGACGATGGCCGGACATTCGCCGGAGCTGGTTTCGCTTCCATTTTGTGATTTGTTGTTTTCATAGCTTTTTTTTGAAACCGCTGTCCGTCACCCTGCCGTATGCTGCTCGCTTCACCTTTGCGGGAGACAGCGAGCCGTGCGCGAAAGCGCATTCCAGACCCAGCGAAAGCAAAAACCGTGACAGTGGCGGAAAGGGAAAGCGGCGACGCTGGCGCGGTTTTTGATCTCGCTACCAACCTCGGCTTGGTGTCGGACGAGTGAGCAGCATCCGGTGGGGGTGACGGCAGCCAAAAAAAGGCGAAGACAAACAACCTAACTAAACTTTCAATTCCAACCCTGCCCGGAGTCTACGGGAAATTGTCACGGACGGGCCACGGTAATATGCCCGGTAGTGACAACTTGCCGCAGTCTCCGTCAAATCAGGGGCAAGCGCGAGTCGGCCAGTTTTTCCAGGCGTAGTCTTGAAAAGGGGAATTGAAAAAGCTGGCCGGCACGCGCGCGGGGAAAGCCTGTCTCCGACGGATTCAGATGGCGGAACGGAGCGAAACGCAGCACGAGCAGACGGGCGCAGGTCGTTGGCACACGCGGAGAGCAGTGGAGTGCAGCGGTCTGAACCGGACGGAGTCAGGCCAAAATCCCCGCCGGCAGTCGGCGACTTTCAGCCAAGAGCAACGCGGCGGAAAGGTGCCGTCTGCCGGCGATCAAGCCAGCAGGTATCGGCCCGATTTTCGCGTGCCAACCCGCCGCACCAAACCGGCATCCAGCAGCGGCTGCATCAGCTTCATCGTCCCCTGCTTCGTCACGCCGAGCGCATCCCAGATTTCCTGCGGCGTCATGCTTTTGTGGTCACGCAGCAATTGCAGCAACTGTTCCTGCTTCGGGCGCAAGACCAGCTTCTGGCGACCCGGTTGGGCGGAAAGTTTCTGCACCCGCGTCCAGACGCGCTCCAGCGTAAGTTGCAAACCCTCGGCGGCGTATTCCAGCCAGCCGCTCAAATCCTCGCCCTCGCGCCGCACGGCATCCAGTGCTGCGTAATAGCGCGGACGGTCTTCCCAATAGAATTCATCCACCGAAAAGATGTGATGTGTGTCAAACCCGCGCCGGTAAAGCTCCCACAACGCCAGCGCACGGCCCGTGCGCCCGTTGCCATCGGCAAACGGATGGATGGCCTCAAAGCGATAATGCAAAATTGCGGAACTCAACACCGGCGACAACTTGGCCGCTTCCGTGTTCCACCACGTCAGCAACTCAAACATCAGCCCGGAAACATCCCCCGGCGGTGGCGGCAGGTAGCGGCCCACCCGCACCGCAATGGTGCGATAACGCCCCGCCGTCCCCTGATCCATCACCTCACCCGCGATGATTTTATGCAGCCGAAAAATATCCTCATGCGTAAGCTGCTTTTTGGCGGCACTCTTTTCCACGAACCGCAGCGCGGCGAAATAATTGACCACCTCGCGTTTGGCGCGGGCGGCGATGGCGGGGATTTCCCGCCCCTCCTCCACGGCGCGGACCTGTTCCAGCGTGAGCGGATTGCCCTCAATGGCCGTCGAAGAATGGGTGTTGCGCGTTCGCGTGTCCTTTTGCAGCGCGGGAATCCACGGCACCTCCACCGTGGCGGCGAGAATCCGTTCCCGTAGCGCGGCGATCTGTTCCACCCGGCGCAGCAGCGCGGGCGTAACGGTGAATTGCGGCTGATAGCTCACGCGCCGACGTTAGCCGATGAGACAACCATAAGTCAACTTTTTAGACAACCGGCGAGCTTGGCCGTGGGCGAGTTTCAGCCAGGCGCAACGCCAGCGGAAAGGTCGCCGTCGGCCGGTGGACCGTCAAATCCACTTGAATCTTTCCCAAGTAAGGCTAGGCTTACCACATGATTGCGAAAGTATCAGTCAAAGGCCAGACGGTCATCCCGGAAGCCATTCGGGAACAAGCCCGGATCAAAAGCGGCGATGAATTGGACGTCGGCTACTCCGGTGGCCTGATTGTGATGCGGAAACGTCGCGCCCTGACGCCCGCCCGCGTGCGGTCGTTGCTGCTGGGTGGCCGTAACCTGCCGGTGATGACCGCCAGAGACGCAACCAACGTGGCCGGTGCCCTGCAACGTGTTCGCAACCGCGTCGCCGCGTGAAAGTCGTCTTCGACACCAACGTCGTCGTCAGTGCCAGCTTTTGGCGCGGCGTGCCGTTCGATTGTCTAGCCGCTTGGGCGCAAGGCCGGTGCGAGGCGTTGGTCAGCCCTGCCCTGCTGGCGGAATATCACGAAACCTTGGAAGAACTCCGGCTGGACTATCCCAAAATCAAACCGGTGGAATGGGTAAGCGCCCTGACTGAATCCGCCGAATTGATTTTCCCGACCGACCGGGCCACCGGTGCCACGCCCGATCCGAATGACGAAATGGTTTTGGAATGCGCGCTGGCCGGTGAAGCCGATTTCATTGTGAGCGGCGACAAAAAACACCTGCTGCCGTTGCGGGAATTTCAGGACATTCCCATTGTCAGTCCGGTGGAATTTCTGCGGCGACTGGCTGCCGACTGACTCGGTCCTTCCACTCCTTCAGTCTGGCGGTATCAGCCGTTGGGGTTTTCCGGTGGTTTTCTTTTGGCGCGCGGTTTTTTGGGCTTGGGCAACTCGTTGGTAAAAACAATCGGCTCCGGCGGTGGCTTCTGATTCTTCTTGTGCAGGCGGTCGCTCAACCACCGGGTTTGCCAATGGTTCAGGCCGGAATGGAATGGACTCATAATTCTCCTTTGAAGGCGTGGTCGCCTGTCGGGTCGAAGCCAAGCAAAGACCGAAGGATAGCGGGGAGCAAGGCGTCCAGTTCGGCGGAGGTCTCGGCTTGCAGGCGCTTCAGCGCGTCCACCTCCGCCTGCAACGCGTCCAGCTCGGCCACGATCTGGCACTGAATAATCGAGCGCATGTTGTTATTCAAAAATATAATTCGCAATGTTTGGAACTGCGCCGTCTGCCGCTGTCATCAACTTTTCCGTTTCTGATCGGAAGCGTTCTAAGAGTCGGGATAGCTTTATGAACGTTTTTTGAATTGTCTTGTCTGGCAGCGGAACAGCCTCATTAAGAAAGATGGTTTCCTTAAGCCGTTTGCGGTTTGTCGTGCCTTTGCTTGCGCGCTTGCAAGCTTCAACAAAGCCATGAGACCGAAGGAGAATAGCCAAGAATTCAGGTTCAATTACACCAAGGTTCACTTTGAATACTGGAAAATCTTGGGTGACGACTCCGCCGTCGAGTTCTTCAGGCAAGATCGCAAAGGCACCATTCCGGGCGTCAATCCGACTCATAATTAGCTGTCCCGTCCGCACTAGGAATTGAGGTCGAGTCTGAATCTCGGATCCAAGAAGTTCCTTTCTGAGGACTGCTCCCTTTCCATAGAGTTTGACAGTCACTTGCTTATAGGTTGCTAAATCGTCCAGAACAGCCTCTTCTTTAATCGGCAGTAGGCATATCTTTAGCGGCGTTCTCTCCCATTTTTTGGGGTCAAAAGCTTTGAACTGGACTACTGAATTTTGAAGTTCCGCGAGACATTCTGAGAGAGGTTCCTGCGATTTTGAAATGTCTTCTAAAACTTGCGGTATATTGAGCGCCGTGATTTGCTTTTTTCTAGGATTTCGGAAATCAAAAGAAAAGCCCGCATTGGCAATTGCGTCACGAGTAACAAACCATGCCTGCGAGTTTGCCTCGCGCTTCGACCACCAGTTAATTACTGGTTGAAGTTCCTCGAATCGGAGCGGAATGCTTCGCGTATAACATGGGTTCTGCATATTCTGACGGTGGGAAGGAACTTCGTGCTCGTAAAACCAAACGCCTTTCGTTGACGTGTCGCGGTCGAAAAACAGCAAGTTTGTTTGGATGTCAGAATACGGTTCAAAAACTCCTTTTGGCAGGCGAACTATTGTATGCAAATTGAAATCTTCCACGATTTCACGGCGAATTCTTCCAGCTACACCACCATCGCTCATCACACTTTCCGGCACGACCACCGCCGCTCGCGCTGGTTTCTTGGCACTGGCTGGCACGCGATGCAATCGCCGCATGATGAGTTGCAGGAACAGCAGCGCCGTTTCCGCCGTTTGTTTGTCTTCCGGGAAATTGCCCTGAATGCCGCGTTCCTCCTCGCCGCCGAAGGGCGGATTCGTCAGGATCACATCCACACGGTCGCGCTCGCCGATGTCCGTCAGCTTGAAGCGGAGCGAATTGCCGGGATCAATCTGCGGCGCGTCGAGGCCGTGCAACAGCAGGTTCATCTGGCAGAGCAGATACGGCAGCGTCTTGGGTTCGCAGCCGAACAGGGATTTTTCCTGCAAGACCTTGCGGTCGGCCACCGTTTTCACCTGTTGCGACAGATGATTGAAGGCTTCCACCAAGAAGCCGCCCGTGCCCGATGCCGGGTCCAGGATGGACTCGCCGAGGCGCGGATTCGTGACCGTGACCATGAACCGCACGACGGCGCGCGGCGTGTAAAACTCGCCGGAATCGCCCGCCGCATCGCGCATCTCGCGCAGCATGGATTCGTAAAGCGCGCCCAGCGTGTGCAACTCGTCGCTGGCGGTGAAATGAATGCCGTTGAGCTTGTTGATGACATCGCGCAACAGATAGCCGCTGACCATGCGGTTCTGCACGCCCTTGAACACGGTGGCGATGACATCGCGCCGTGTGTCAGCGACACCTGCCGAATCGGAACTGGTCAACAGGCGTAAATACCGGAACAACCCCGGCCCTTTTTTACCATTGGAAAGTGAGGACTCCTCACTGTTGATGAAGGCGAGCAGTTCGTCGCCGGTGATGCCATCGGACTTGGCGGCCCAATCGCGCCAGCGGTAAGGCGGTTCGATGGCGGGCTTGAACTTCTTCCCGGCGAGCTTGGCCTCGCCCTCGCGCTGAATTTCCAGGTCATCCAGAAATTTCAGGAACATGATCCAGGTGAGCATCGGCAACCGGTCAAGGTCGCCATTCAGCCCCTTGTCCTTGCGCATGATGTCGCGCGCGGATTTCAGCAGCGCGCCGAGGGATTGGGCGGTGGTGGGAGTGGAAAGGGATTTCAACACGTTCTAAAAGTTGTATTTCTTGCGACGCAGTTCGAAGGCGTCCTTGCCGCCTTCCATCGTCTTTGTGATCGCGTCGCGAACATCCGGCTCATCAATTGCGCCAAACGCTTTGCGCTCGCCGAGAACCATCTCGATTACATTTTCGGAGTCCCCATTAACAGCTATGTTTGCGTTGTGAGTCGCCAAAATCAGCTGCCGCTCAGCCTTGGTTTTCCGAATCGTTCGAATGATGTCGTTGATGATTCGGTTATCGAGGTCCTCCTCGGGTTGATCAATTATCAGCGGGCCGTTCGACTGGTTCATCAGGATGTTCAAAAGTGTGGCGGCCTGCTCGCCTTGCGAAGCTTTCCTGAATTCGATTTCCGCACCATCGCGAAGCTGAAAGATTTCTACACGAGGGCGAAGAATTGCTTGGAGAGCATTCGCGACACGGTCGGCGCTAAACCGGCAGGCGAATCTTACGATTTGCTGTGCATGGATAACAGCAATCCGCCGGAGCATCGCATGGAAGAGATGCTCTACTACCGGACCAAGGACGAAGAGCGTTCCAAGGTCTGGGGTAAATCGGTTGGCACGACCATCCAAGTGGGTGTGTCGAAAATCCGCCACGGTGACAATGGCGGCAAAGCTACCCTGCTGGGCAGCATCATCACCGAAGCCAAAAAGAATTAAATTCCTATGGCTAAAAATCCTCGGATAGACAGAGACTGGCGCGAGCCGATCCGCAAATCCGAGATCGCCACGGACTTTGGTATTTCACTGGCCCGAATCCAGTGGGATGTTTTTGCAACTCTGACCTTCGCGGGCAATGTCCCAAGAACCTCAATTGCGTATGGTCTAGCGTATCGCTGGTTGCAGGAATTAGCCAAAGTCAGTGGCGTCCCCTATAAACGTCTTCTCATAGCACTGCGAGGTGAAGAAGGCGAACAGCATGGGCGTTTCCACTTCCACTGTCTGGTGGGTGGGACTACTACTCGCAACTATCACACGCTGCGCCATCAGGCTGAACATTTGTGGAAGATTCAGACGGGTGGAGCGCGCGTAGATGTTCGCCAATACGACCGCGCACTGGCTGGCGCGGACTACGTTTGCAAATGCTTGGGAGCAAATGCCTACGAGCTGGACAAATACAGTTTTGCGAACACGGTGACGCTGTCTGCATCGGTTATCCGCCTGATAGCGGGTATTGATGCGAGTGGAGACAGACGCTGCGGTCAGGACACATGAAAAAACGGGCTGGTGACGAAAGCGGCGAGGTTTAACGGCTAGAGCGTTCTCGCGGCGAGTAAGCTTTACGATGAGACAGCCTCGACGGCTGCGGGCACAAACAGGGTGGTTTGCTTGACGTGGTTAATTTCACGATGTGAACCCCCAAAGCCCTGACAATCCGCCAGTAGATGCCGCCGATAAAACGCCAAAGCAATTGTGGCGCGTGTCAAATTTAACGGGATTCCTTGGCCGGGGGTCGGCAGGCGGGCGCTTTGCGCCCGCCTGCCGGCCTCCGGCGAAGGCTCCTTGTAGAATTCCTATGCCTAAATTCAACGACCGTTTGACCGGTCATGCTGGGGAAACTCGTGCAAAGAAACGTGAAAACGCCAAGGAGGTGGTGGATTTCCCATTCTGCGCGGTGGGGACGCGAAGCGCCGCGCAGCAAACTAAATAAGCGCGGCCTGTGATGTGTCGCTACACCCAGCGCCGAGGCCGCGCGTCCGTGGGCGGTATTAGGCTAATACATTTCGCAGAGTTGACCGGCGGCGAAGTCGGCATTAAAGTTTTCCTATGGCAACGGCCACCCAAGTCCAAAAGAACCTGCAAGCGGCGATGCGGGAAGCCCTGCGCATTCAGGATCGCTTTGTGGCCGAGCCGCTGTTTGCCAAGACGGGCCGTGGCTACCTCAAGAGCGAAGGCGTGTCCACGCTGCAACGCATCAAAGCTAACCTGCACCGCCATCCGGCCAAGGCCAAATGAAACGGCACTGGCTGAAAGATTGGCCGTGGGAAACCGTGGTGACGATCAATGCCGGTTTGTGTCAGGAAAAGAAGGCGCTGCACAAACCCACTTCCGAAGGTTACGAGCCAGCCAAAAAACTTTGGGAAAAATCCCGCCGGCAGGAACTCACGCTGCGGGAAACATTTGACCTTTGCCGCCAGTGTCACAAACTCGCGCCGTTCTGCTTTTACAATGGCAACACCTTTGCGGCGATTGGCCGGACGCTAATTCAGGACGTGCTGCGGACAATGCCGCCGGTGCAAGCGCACAGTTTTCGGAGCGTGGTCGGCCATTACATTGCCGGAACGATTGGTGAAGTGGAATTGACGAAGACGTTGGAAACTCTGAAATAATTGGAGATACGATTGCCGAACGCATCGGCTATGCAGCGGAAATGAATGTAGTCAGGGTGGAGCCAGATTAAAGGCGGGTTTGTATGTGTGGCGTTAGGTGGTTTCCAATTTCAAAAAGGCATCTCTGCCACACATACAAACCCGCCTTTAGTTTTGCCTTCCCCCCGGAAGCGCGTCGGGTAAAATGCTATTTGCCGCGTGCCTGCCGGGCGAACTGTTTTGCCTTCCCCCCGGAAGCGCGTCGGGTAAAATGACGAATTTGCGCCCATGATTAAATGGTGGGTTTTGCCTTCCCCCCGGAAGCGCGTCGGGTAAAATTTCGTGGATGAGCTTTTGACGAGTGAGCCTGTTTTACCCGACGCGCTTCCGGGGGGAAGGCAAAACCCG
>Ga0208872_1001987_pt1 | contig 12112 bp, 14 predicted proteins | sample CryBogCBH12Aug08_FD_185508 | JGI IMG/M metagenome (GOLD analysis project Ga0208872, IMG submission 185508) | Freshwater microbial communities from Crystal Bog, Wisconsin, USA - CBH12Aug08 (SPAdes) | ecosystem: Environmental > Aquatic > Freshwater > Lake | place: Crystal Bog, Wisconsin, USA... | reverse complement strand
TCTGTTCAACTTTGTCCGGGGCAATGCCCGGCCCGTCATCCGCCACGGAAATTTCAATCGTGTGATCCCGCCACGCGCCCGCCTCCACCCGAATGTTTCCCGCCGCGCCCAGCGCTTCGCGGGCGTTCTGCAAAAGGTTCACGAGAATTTCCGAGAGATGCGCCCGTTGCATCAGTAGCGGTGGAAGTGGCGCGGCGATTTTCTTCTCGACCTTGATTTCCGTCGGCACGGCGGCGGGAAAAACCTGCTCGATGGCTTTGTTAATTTTTTCGGTGACATCCAGTTTTTCCACGCGCCCCTCGCTCAACTGCGCGTAGCCCATCACCTGCGTGATAACGCGGTCGGCCCGCGCGACTTCTTCCTGGATGATTTCAATCTGCTGCTCGGCGGCGGCGGTGTTGGCGTTGCGCAGCGCTCGCCGCAGCGAATAGGCGGTATTGCTGATCACCGCCAGAGGGTTTTTGATTTGGTGGGCGAATTCGGCGGCGAGCCGGCCGGCGGAATGGAGTTGATTTTCCCGCGCCGAAAATTCATCCGCTTCCTCCACCGCCAACCGTTGCCGCTCCAAAAATGCCTGCGCGCCGTAACAACTCATCGTCGTCAGCCACAGCACCAGCATCCGCAAAACAAATGGCTCTCCGATTTCCGCGTGGGGAACCAAATCCAGGGCGCGGCTGGTGGTGTCATCCAGATTGGCGGCAATGATTATATCCAATGCCGCCACCAGCGCGTAGCAGAGGCTGGTCGCGAAGTTTAGAAAAATTTGCGAGAACCCCGGCGGCACGCTCACCGCGTTGCGCAAAATCAGCCCGACAAACAGCCAGAACAAAATGCTGTCCATCCCGCCGGTAATCAGCGTCATGGCCGCCAGCACCAGGCCATCCACCAGCGCTGTCGTGACCACCGACCATTGCAGCAACGCCAGCGGTAGCCGGTCGGCGACAAACAATGGCACCGCCAGCAGCACACTGAACAACGTGTAAAACCAGAAAATCAACTGCACCGTTTCCACCGTTACATCCAGCGTGCTGGAAATCTGTCCGACCCACGGCGAGTAATTGAAGGAATAATAAATTATCCCGATGAAGAAGAGCTTCACCGGCAGCATCAGGTTGCGCTCCATCAGCTCGATGCGCCGCCGCGCCCGGCCAGCGTCCGGCGCGGGAATCTCAAACAGGGCCGGCAGGCGCTGCCACAAAGTCTCGCGGCTCGCGTTCATGCAAACTCAACGCAGCAATTTCAAGACGCGTTCGGAAATTTTCTCCACCGGCCACAAACGCCCGACGCCTTCGTAGCCGCATGACAACATTCCTTCGTCCGGCCCGATGAATTCCGCGCCGCGTGTTTTTAAAATCTTTACGTTCGCTTGCGTCGCCGCGTGCTGCCACATCTTCCCGTTCATCGCCGGTGCGATTAAAATTTTCGCCTGTGGATTCAGCGCTAGTGCGATGCACGTCAGCGCGTCGTCCGCGAGGCCGTGCGCGAGTTTGGCGATGACATTCGCCGTGGCCGGCGCGACCAAAAATAAATCCGCCGCGTCGGCCAGCTCGATGTGCGTCGGCTTCCAGCCCTCGTCCTCGTCGTAAAGATTTGTGACGACCGGATTGCGTGTGAGCGTTTTGAACGGCAGTGGCGTGATGAAATGTTGCGCGTCCGCCGTCATCACCACGCGCACATCGCACTTCGCCTTCGTGAGCAATGACGCCAAGTCCGCCGCCTTGTGTGCGGCGATGGAGCCGGTGACGCCGAGAATAATTCTTTTTGTAGCGCTCATGCTTGAATCTTAACTTTAATCCGCAATTCGCAAATCAAATTTCCGGTGCCGCCGACCGCGCCGACCGCATTTTTTCCGACTCGATGATCGCCAGCGTCCGGCGCAAATCTTCCTGCTTGTCGCCGCTGATGAGCAGGTAATCAAAATTTTTCCACTGCGAAATTTCCTGTTTCGAGACCGCCAGCCGTTTTTGGATGACCGCCGCCGCATCCGCGCCGCGTTTCCGCAACCGCTGTTCCAGCACCGCCACCGACGGCGGCGTGAGAAAAATCGTCACCAGCGCGCGCTGCAATTCCGGCTCGGTTTTCGCCTGCTCGCGGATTGTCGCCGCGCCCTGCACATCTACGTTCAGCAAAACATCCTTGCCGTTGCGCAGCTTGCCGAGCAACTCTGATTTCAAAATGCCGTAGCTGTTGCCGTAAACCGTCGCGTGTTCCAGAAAATTGCCGGCGTGCAGCCGCTTCAAAAATTCTTCCGCCGTAAAAAAATGATAATCCACGCCGTCCTTTTCGCCGGGACGCGGCGGGCGTGTCGTGCAGGTAATGGCGCGGGTTAGTTGCGGCAGCACTTCCAGCAGCAAATCGCACAACGTCGTTTTGCCCGCGCCTGACGGTGCAGAAATGAGGACGAGCAGCGGCGGCGCGGATTTTTTTTCCGCCGCTTTTTCCGCCTTCTGCATTTGTTTTTTCATTCGACGTTCATTGCTTGTTCGCGGAATTTCTCCAGCTCCGCCTTCAGCGTCACGACCTCGCGCGAAATGATGGCGTCGTTGGCCTTCGAGCCGATGGTGTTGATTTCACGGTTCATTTCCTGCGCGAGAAAATCCAGCGTGCGCCCAACCGGCTCCTTCGCTTTGCAGCAGTCCGCGAACTGCTGGAAATGACTTTGTAGCCGCGTCAATTCCTCCGAAATGTCCGAGCGGTCGGCGAACAAAACAATTTCCTTCAGCAACCGTTCGTCATCCGGCGCAATGTTTTCCAGGCCCGCCGCCTTGATGCGTTCCAATAAATTCTGCCGGTAATTTTCCGCTGTCACCGGTGCCTGCTTCTGGATTTTGTCCACCGCCGCGCGCATCACGCCGATGCGCGAAGACAAATCTTTCGCCAGGTGCGCGCCTTCGCGTTCGCGCATTTTCACCAGCGCGGCAAGCGCGGGCGTCAGGGCTGTTTCCACCGCCGGCCATAAATTTTCCGACTCCGCCAATTGTTCGTCCGTCTGGAAAACGCCCGGCGCGCGCAGCAATTGGTCGAGCGTCACCTCGCCGGCAATCTTCAACTGCTTCGCCAGCCGCGCGAACTCGGCGGCGTAATCTTTCGCGAGCGCGTGGTTGATGTGTTTGCGCGCGGAAAGTTTATCCTCGGCGGCGTGGAGCGCGATGCGCGCGTTGACGCGGCCGCGCGCAATGTGGCGGTTGATGGCGTCGCGGATTTGCGTTTCGAGCATTTCCATTTCGCGCGGGAGCGTGACCGAGACTTCGGCCTGCTTGCGGTTGACCGAGCTGAGCTCGACCGTGACCTTGAAGCCGTCCTGCGCACATTCGCCGCGACCGTAACCCGTCATGGATTTCATCCCGCCGATGATGCGAAAATTATTGGCGGCAAGCGAATAAATTTTCCGGTGCTGCCAAACGCCTTGTCTGCCAATAAAAAAATAACTATTCTCACAACACGATAAAAAATCCAATGGCATTATACTTGGTCATTCGCCATAAGAAAAATCCTCGGCAGCCGTTTCAAAACATCTGGCTGGATGACGAACTACTTGCAAGCATCCAAACGACACTGAAAATCAGTGAGCTTTGCAATAATGAGAAAATATCAAAACATCCAGTGTATATCCACCGTTGCGGCTACAAAGATTGCCCGCCGATGATTTGCTGCTCGGCCAATGTGGCAAATGTCGCGGAAGTTGGCGGTTGGATTGTGGTGGAGTTCAGTGACCAAATACGACTTGAAATCGTGCCAACAGAGCAACCCATCCAACACCAGAACTATTACCTTGCTCCTTCGCCGTAATAATTCCGTCGCACGGAAAACTTGCGAGCCTTTTGAAAGCAACTAATCTGGCAATATGAAAACAAATCAGACAGCATGGCAGATCTCTGTAATTTTGTTGTTCGTCATTTTGGGCTGCTCACTTAAAGGAACGGCACAGATAATTCAAACCGTGACTCTTTATGGAACTTTCGACGGCAGCGGAGTTGGCGTTAATTTGCCAGTGCAAACCAATCAGATTGTCTCTCTTGTCGGATATAATTGGCAAAGCCTTCCTACGCTTTCTGGAAATATGCCAAACGGAGTCATCTTGGATTTAACGCCGTTCAATAGGTTTTCAAATGGTGGTTCAAGTGTTTTTTCTCAATTGCCTCAAACCTTCACCGGCCTAACAAATATCAACTTGTCGAGTTATGTCGGTAATACTAGCTGGGCTACATTTCAAATAACAACGCCCGCCAGCGCAAATGTGGTTTCCAATTATGTTCCTGCCGATGCGATTGTCATTCCATCCAGCGCAACGGGAAATGTCCAAATCATTTTAGAATCCAGCGCGGATTTGGTGAACTGGACGGCGGCAAATCCCGGAACCTACGGCGCGTCGTCAGCCACCAACAGATTTTTCAGAGTTCGCGCTGTCCATAATTAATTTCGCGTGTTGAGTGTATTTCGCGGTTCCGCCTCGGTCAGCGGCGCGGTTAATCCTCATCTTCACTTCCGGTTAAAACTGTGTTTGGCGCAACGCCTTTCTTGACTCGGCGCGTTTGGAATCTATGATTTCTCCTTTGAAATTGCGGTTCACCAAAATTTAATTATGACACAAATCACGAACATCCAGGCGCGCGAAGTCCTCGACTCGCGCGGTAATCCCACCGTCGAAGTTGATGTGACGCTCGCGTGCGGCGCGGCCGGCCGCGCGGCCGTCCCCAGCGGCGCCAGCACCGGCGAACACGAAGCCATCGAACTCCGCGACGGCGACAAGAAACGCTATTGTGGCAAGGGCGTGCAGAAGGCCGTCGCCAATGCCAACACCAAGATCAAGGCCGCGCTTATCGGCGTGGACGCGCTCGACCAGCTCACCGTGGATGCCACGATGATCAAGCTCGACGGCACGGAAACCAAGTCCAAGCTCGGCGCGAACGCCATTCTCGCTGTCTCGCTCGCGAATGCGAAGGCTGCTTCCGCCGCCATCGGCCAGCCGCTGTTCAAATATCTCGGCGGACCCAACGCCAAAGTTCTCCCCGTGCCGATGGCGAACGTCATCAACGGTGGCGCGCACTCCGACGCCCCGATTGATTTTCAGGAATTCATGATCCAGCCGCATGGCTTCGACACTTTCAGCGAAGGTTTGCAGGCGATCACGGAAACTTTTCATGCGCTCAAGGGCGTGTTGAAGAAGCGCGGTTTGTCCACGGCAGTCGGCGACGAAGGCGGGTTTGCGCCGAAGCTGAACAGCGTGGAAGACGCGATTGAATCCATCCTCGAAGCCATCAAGAACGCAGGCTACAAGGCGGGCAAGCAGATTAACCTCGCGCTCGACGTGGCCGCTTCCGAATTTGTGGACAAGGACGAAAAAGGAAATCTCAAAGGCACTTACACGTTCAAGAAATCCACCGGCAAGACCGTGACCGGCGCGGAACTCGTGGACTTCTATGCCAAGCTCGTCGCGAAGTATCCGATTGTCTCCATCGAAGACGGCTGCGCCGAAGGCGATTGGAAACACTGGAAGCAGCTCACCGACAAGATCGGCGACAAGGTGCAGCTCGTCGGCGACGATTTGTTTGTCACCAACGTTAAGTTTCTGCAAAAGGGCATTGATACTGGCACGGCCAACTCGATTCTCGTGAAAGTGAACCAGATTGGCTCACTCACCGAAACGCTCGACGCCGTGCAGCTCGCGCAATTCCACGGCTACACCGCCGTCCTCTCGCATCGCTCCGGTGAAACCGAAGACGCGACCATTGCCGACATCGCCGTGGCGACCAACTGCGGCCAGATCAAGACCGGTTCCTTGAGCCGCTCCGACCGTCTGGCGAAATACAACCAGCTCTTGCGCATCGAAGAGTTGCTCGGCAAGAACGCGGTTTACGCGGGCTTGAGCGCGCTGAAGAAGAGCAAGTAAGACAGGACTAAATTCCAAACCCGGAAGTTGGGCAACCAGCTTCCGGGTTTTTCTTTTTACGGCAGCAACCAGAGCCAGCCGATGCCATAAGGTGTTCACCCCATTGTTCATTAAGTGAAACCGGGGTAATTGTTATTACGAAATAACAATTATGAAAAAATTACTCACCATCGCAGTCCTCACCATCGCCACCGTCGGACTACCGGCAGCCGACGCGCCTTTCTTTCAGGCGTCGTTGACGCCGGACGCGGCCATTTATCCGAAGACCACCGAGATTCGCGGACTTTCGTTGAGCATCTGGGGTGAAAATCCGCAGACAGGCATTGCTTTTGGCTTGGTCAACGGCAGCCGTGGCGACAGCGGCGGTTTCACTTGGAGTTTTTACAACTACGCCGACAACTACACCGGCATGGCGTGGGGCTTGGTCAATTACAGCTCGACCAGCTTTGTCGGCTGGCAGGGCGGCATCTTTTTTTGTCCCTGCCTGGTCAACGTCTCGCAAGGCACGTTCACCGGATTCCAAGAAGCGGTCGTCAACTGCGCGGTCGAGTTTCACGGTCTGCAACTGGGTTTGGTGAATTACTCGGAAAATTTACGCGGCGTGCAAATCGGCCTGATCAACATTGCCCGAAACAATCCTTGGTTCGATGAATTCCCCGGCAAACTCGCGACGGGCTTTCCGATTGTGAACTGGTCGTTCTAAAATCGGTTGAAAATTTTCAACCGGAAGCCATTCGCGGCTTCCGGTTTTTTTATTTTAATAACCCTGCTTCAACAGCCACCACACCGCGAACATGATTGCCAGGCTTGCCAGCGACATCCACAGCGCGGACAGGAAAAACGACGCCGCCGTCAGCGCCGCGCCGCCAGCGAAGGGAATCGCCGCCCGCTGCCGCCAGCCGTAAATCAGGTAGCCGCTGCCGACCGCGCCCCAGAACAGCGAGGCCCAGATAAAATTTTGGTTCGTCAAATCCACGCCGCCAATCTGCCGGATTAACGTGCCGCTTGCCACGGAAATTCTGTGTGATACGTTTTGGCCGTGAGCCGTTTCTTCCAGCCCAATCTCAAGCGTCAGGGCCGCATCGCGCGCGGCGTCATCGGCACGCTTTGCCTCATTGCCGGCATCAGTCTGGTGGATTTCGTGCTGTGGCTGGGCTTGATTTTTGTCGTCGCCGGCCTCTTCGCCATTTACGAAGCAGTGAGTGGTTGGTGCGTCGCCCGCGCCTGCGGCATCAAAACAAAAATTTAATTTTTCGCGAAAACCGTTTCCTCGCGTTTGGGTTAGCGCCGCGAAAGGAAATATTTTTCCAATGGAAACGGCGTTTCAAGAGCCGGGATTTTGGGTTAAATCTTCGGGCCGGCAGTTTTGGCTGGACTGATACACAACATAACAAGTTTGACTCATCCCCATTCCGAAACTAAAATCGCGGCAATGCTGGCTGCTGAATCCAAATTGGGCGACTCCCATTCCGACGACGCTTCCGACCCCGCCCGTTCCTGGAAAAAGATTGTGGAACCGGTGGCGCCGTTCCTTCATGCCGTGACGGCGCAGTTGACCCGGCAGGCGCGGGATTTCGATCCGCAAATCGTGCCGTATGCCGAGCACGCGCTCAACAAGGGCGGCAAAAATCTCCGGCCCACGCTGGTCGCCCTTGCGGCGAGCTGCTTCGGTCAGCCGGCTGAATCCCACGTCAAGGCGGCGGTCATCATCGAAATGGTTCACCTCGCTACGCTCGTCCACGACGACGTGATGGACGAAGCCGAAATCCGGCGCGGCAGCCCGACGGTCGCAGCGAAATGGGGCAATGAAATCGCGGTGTTATTTGGCGACTGCCTGTTTGCGCAGGCGTTGTCGCTGGCGTCGGAATTTCCGACGACGGAAATCTGCCGCGCGGTGTCGCTGGCGACGAACACGGTTTGTTCCGGCGAAATTTTGCAGACGCAGCAGCGCCGGAATTTCGCGGCGGCGCGGCAGGATTATTTCCGCGTCATCGGCATGAAGACCGGCGAGTTGTTCACGTTGTCCTGCGACCTCGCGGCGTTTTTGAGCAATGCCCAACCGGCGCAGCGCGCGGCCTTGCGCGAGTTTGGCGCGGCGGTGGGCACGGCGTATCAGATTTACGACGATTGCGTGGATTTGTTCGGCACGGAAGCCGACGCCGGCAAATCGTTGGGCACGGATCTGGCGAAAGGTAAGTTGACCTGGCCGGTCTTGCTCGCGTGGGAACGGGCCAATGCCGCCGAACGCGCGGCCTTGGAAAAAATGCTCGCCAACTGGCAGCCGGCGAATTTTACGGCGGTCAAGGCGTTGCTGGTGAAACATGAAACCTTCGGGCCGTCCGTGGGCGAAATTGAGCGTCACCTCGAAATCGCGCGGCGGACGCTGCGGCTTTTGCCGTCGTCGCCGGGGCAGGCGGGCTTGCTGGCGTTGACCAATTTTCTCGCGCAACAAACGGCAGCTTTGGCGGTTCAATGATTATGTCTGAACCCGCTTCCATTGCCGACAGCAACACGCCCAACGGAATGTTGGAGGGCGATCTGGTCAAGCGGGCGCGGCGTGGCGACCTCAACGCCTATGACGAGCTGGTGCAGCGTTATCAGCAGCGGATTTACGCGACGATCTACCACATGACGGCCAACCATGAGGACGCCAACGACCTCGCGCAGGACTCGTTCATCAAGGCGTTTCAGGCGCTGAAATCATTTCGCGGCGGCTCCAGTTTTTACACCTGGATTTATCGCATCGCCGTCAACAAGACGATCAATTTTCTCAAGCAGCGCAAGCACAAGCATCATTTCAGCCTCAACGATCTCGATTTCAACACCGAGAACAATCCCGACCTCGTGGCACTGATTTCGGACAAGACGCCGCACCGCGAAGTCGGGTTGGCGGAGCTGCAAGAAAAATTGAACGAAGCGTTGATGAAGCTGTCAGAACCTCACAGAATGGTAGTGGTGTTGCATGACGTGCAGGGGCAGTCGCACGACGAAATCGCGGAGATTATGGATTGCAACATCGGCACGGTGCGGTCGCGGCTTTTTTATGCGCGGCAGCAACTGCAAGGCTACCTAGCCGAATACGCCAAGCCAGCATGAACCAAAAAGAACATAATTTTGAAGACCTGAAGCGGCTGTTGAAACTCAAGCAGCACGAAGTTCCGCCGCCCGGCTATTTTAATGATTTCTCCGGCCACGTTGTGTCGCGCATCCGCGCGGGCGAGGCTGGTGGTTCGCGCAGTTTCATGGAACGGCTCGAAACGGACGCTCCGTGGGTGGTGAATTTTCTCCGCATTTTCGAGACCCGGCCCGGCGTGATCGGCGGTCTGGCTACCAGCCTTTGCTTGCTGCTGGTTTTGGTGGTGGTTTTTTCGGAACGCTCTGAAAAGGCTTCTCGTGAATTGTTGACCATTTCCGATCCGGCGGCAACGAGTGCGACGGTGACCTCGATGACGGCCCCGACATTGGCGGCAGCTTCGGACTCAAGCGGCATCGTGGCGAGCACCAATCCAGTGACCAGTTTGCAGCCGGTGGCGACCCTTTTTGGGCAACCGGCGGCGGGCTCGCTGTTTCAGCCCGCCGGTTTCGCGCCCGCGAGTCATTAACTAAAAAATTCTCCTTTTGTGCGGTGTGCGCTTGAAACGCCACCGCGCTTTTCATTTAATGCGTCAGTGCCAACCAAAGTCATCGCCGTAGCCAACCAGAAAGGTGGCGTGGGCAAAACCACCACCGCCGTGAATCTGGCGGCCTGTCTCGCCGCCGCTGGGAAAAAAGTTTTGTTGTTCGACCTCGATCCGCAGGCTAACGCCACCAGCGGCGTTGGCGTGGAAAAAATCGAGGGTGCCAGCGCCTATCAGGTGTTGCTAGGCGAGGGCAGCTTGCTCGAAAAAATCAAGCCGACGCCTTTTGAACGGCTCGAACTCGTGCCCAGCGAAGTGGACTTGTGTGCCGCCGACCTCGAACTCGCGCGGCTGGAAAATCACCTGCACCGGCTGGCGCTCATTCTTCATCCCGTCCGCGACAGCGGGCGCTACGATGTGATTTTCATAGATTGTCCGCCGTCGCTGGGAATTCTTTCGCTCAATGCCTTCGCGGCGAGCGATGGTATTTTGATTCCGCTGCAATGCGAGTATTACGCGCTGGAAGGCATCTCGATGATGAACCGCATCCTCGACCAATTGCGCGCGGCGGGCGTGAATCCCGGCCTCGAAATCTTCGGCGTGGTGATGACGATGTTCGACGGTCGCACGAAACTGTCCAACGAAGTGGTCACCGAAGTCAGGCGGTTGCTCGGCGCGAAAGTTTTCGAGACGGAAATTCCACGCACCACGCGGCTCGCCGAGGCGCCAAGCCACGGCAAGCCCATTATCCACTACGACCAATACAGCACCGGTTCGGCAGCTTACGAGGTGCTGACGCAGGAAGTTCTGGCGCGGCTGGGATGGTGAGCGATTGATGGCATGAATTTCATCGGCTAATGAAATTCAATTTGTCTTTTATCTGCGCCCGAAAAAGTGTTTTCTAGGTGATATACAATTATGTTGAAACGCACTTCGCTTTTTGCCGCGCATCAGCGGGCCGGTGCCAAGCTGATTGATTTCGGCGGCTGGGAAATGCCCGTCCAATACACCAGCATCACCGACGAACATCTGGCGGTCCGCACCGCCGCCGGCATTTTTGACATCTCGCACATGGGCGAAGTCACCGTCAGCGGCGCGGGCGCGGAGGCGTTTTTGAATTCCGTCCTCACGAACGACATTCGCAAGCTCGCGTCGGGGCAGGGGCAATACACGCTGATGTGCAACGCGCAGGGCGGCGTGATTGACGATCTTTACGCCTACCGGCTCTCGGTGGACGTTTATTTTCTCATCATCAACGCCTCGCGCATTGACGCTGACGTGGCGTGGCTCCAGGCGCAGGCGGCGAAATTTTCCGGCGGCGAACTGAACCTCACCGACGCCTCGCATCATTACGCCGCGATTGCCGTGCAGGGGCCGCGCGTGAAGGAATTTATTACCGCCGTCATACCCGGCGCATCCGCGTCGGTTTTTTCCGTCAACGCCGTGACGGACTTGAAGAAAAACCAGATTGCCGGATTTCATTTTGACACCAGCAACATCCTAGTTTCGCGCACCGGTTATACCGGCGAGGACGGTTTTGAGATTCTCGGCCCAGACTCCGTCGTGCAGCATCTCTGGGACAAATTTCTCGCCGTCGGCGCGCCGTTTGGCATCAAGCCCTGCGGCCTCGGCGCGCGGGACACGCTGCGCACGGAAGTCTGCTATCCGCTTTACGGCCACGAATTGGATGAGGAAACGACGCCCATCGAGGCCGGCGTCGGATTTTTTGTGGCGTTGGATAAAGGCGAATTCATTGGGCACTCCGTGCTGGCGGAACAAAAGGCGAACGGCGTGAAGAAAAAACTCATCGCGTTCAAGATGACGGACAAATCTGCGCCGCCGCGTCCGCATTATCCAATCTGGGTGAACGGCGAAAACGTCGGCATCGTCACCAGCGGCACGCAAAGTCCGTCGCTGAATGTTGGCATCGGCATGGGTTATGTGCCCTCAACGCTGGCGAAGGTGGACACGAAAATTGAGATTGAAATTCGCGGCCGACGCTTTGCGGCGGTCGTGGTGCCGAAGCCGATTTATCAATCCGGTAAATCGTGACAGGCCAGCCGGCATTAGTTATTATTTAATACCATCAGGCTCGATTTAGCTAAAATTGCTATCGCAAAAACAATTTTTGACCAGTAAAAGCTAATTTAGGTAAATCGCCAGCGGTGGTGAGTCTGGTAATAGTAAAGCCGTCGTTGCGGCTCCGATGCGCCGAGGCGAAGTGACTGATGCAACCCGCCCAAAATTCATATCTGGTTCTCGTGCTGCTGATGGCGGCGGCGGTCGGCTTTGCCGCCGCGCCGCTCGCGATGGCGTGGGCTTGGGCAAAATTCTTTTCGCCGAAAAAACCGGGTCACGACAAGAACGCGATTTACGAATGCGGCCTCGAGGGCAAGGGCGATGCGTGGATTCATTTCCGCTCCGAGTATTATCTTTACGGCATTATTTTTCTGGTGTTCGACGTGGAGACGATTTTTCTGCTGCCGTTCGCCGTGGCGTTCACCGGCCTGCCCGCTGGCGCGTTTGTGGCGATGATCGTTTTTCTGCTGCTGCTGGTCGAGGGCCTGGTCTGGGCGTGGCGCAAGGGAATTTTGACTTGGAAATG
>Ga0208872_1001986_pt1 | contig 12118 bp, 10 predicted proteins | sample CryBogCBH12Aug08_FD_185508 | JGI IMG/M metagenome (GOLD analysis project Ga0208872, IMG submission 185508) | Freshwater microbial communities from Crystal Bog, Wisconsin, USA - CBH12Aug08 (SPAdes) | ecosystem: Environmental > Aquatic > Freshwater > Lake | place: Crystal Bog, Wisconsin, USA... | reverse complement strand
CGCGCGCTTTTTGCGCTCAGCCAATTCTTTATCGACACCTTTTGCGGCTTGTTCCCCCTGGGCTACACCCGCAGGGGTTGCCACCGGCCGGGCTACATGATTAGGCTGCGCGTCGGAGCCCGGGCCGTTATTCGTGTTGCCATCATCACCCGTGCCCGCAGTACGGCTTATAGCCGGGGGCCGCTTCAGAATATTGGCGTCCGGGATGTCTTGCGGAGGCGGGCGGTCGCTAAATACTTTGCGTCCATCCTTGTCTTTCCATAGCCACTGCGCGTGCAACGGACTTACCAGCACAAGGGCCATTGTCAAAAAAAGGCAATGCGATATTTTCATATTGTCAGTGTAGCCGTGGAACTTGCGGTGTGCCAGTGGTGTCAGCGTTCACAGTGATTGCACGGGTACAATCTGCCTTTTGGAGTTTTGATATGCGGCTGCTCGGCAAAGCGCTTACCTTCGACGACGTGTTGTTGGTTCCTGCGTACTCCCAGATCCTGCCCAAGGATACCTCTCTTGCAACCCGATTTTCCCGGAACATCGAGCTGAACTTGCCGCTGGTTTCAGCGGCCATGGACACCGTGACCGAAGCGCGATTGGCCATTGCCATCGCACAGGAAGGCGGCATCGGAATTGTTCATAAAAACCTGTCCGTGGCCGAACAAGCGGCACAGGTAGCCAAAGTCAAGCGTTATGAATCGGGCCTCCTGCGCGACCCCGTTGTCATTACGCCCGACACCACAGTACGACAGGTGCTGGCGCTTTCTGAACAGTTGGGCGTGTCGGGCTTTCCGGTCTGTGAAAACGGCAAGGTGGTGGGAATTGTGACCGGTCGCGACCTGCGGTTTGAAACCCGTTACGACCAAACCGTGCGCGAAATTATGACCCCCCGCGAGCGCCTGGTTACGGTGCCCGACGGCACAACGCCGGAAGACGCCAAGGCGCTGCTGAACAAATTTAAGCTGGAGCGCCTGCTGGTTGTTAATGACGCCTTTGAGCTCAAAGGTCTCATCACGGTCAAAGATATTACCAAGCAGCTTAATTTCCCCAATGCCGCGCGCGACTCAACCGGTCGTCTGCGTGTGGGCGCCGCCGTTGGAGTGGGCGAGGGCACCGAGGAGCGTGTGCAGGCGCTGGTGCGTGCAGGCGTAGACGCCATCGTGGTAGACACGGCGCACGGGCACAGCAAGGGCGTGATTGAGCGCGTGCGCTGGGTCAAACAGAATTTTCCGCAGGTCGACGTCGTGGGTGGCAATATTGCAACCGGCGCCGCTGCGCTGGCGTTGGCCGAAGTGGGTGCTGACGCGGTGAAAGTGGGCATTGGCCCAGGCTCTATCTGCACCACCCGTATCGTGGCGGGCGTTGGCGTGCCGCAGGTTACGGCCATCGACAACGTGGCCACTGCATTGCGTGGCACCGGTGTTCCGCTAATAGCCGACGGCGGTGTCCGGTATAGCGGCGATATCGCAAAAGCTATTGCAGCCGGTGCGGGCAGCGTCATGATGGGCGGCATGTTTGCCGGAACCGAAGAGGCGCCCGGAGAAGTTATTCTGTATCAGGGCCGCAGCTATAAGAGTTATCGTGGCATGGGCAGTATCGGCGCTATGCAACAGGGCAGTGCAGACCGCTATTTCCAGGAATCGAGCACCGGCAATCCCAATGCAGACAAACTGGTGCCCGAGGGAATAGAAGGGCGCGTGCCGTATAAGGGCTCGATGGTTTCTATCGTCTATCAGATGGCTGGGGGCGTGCGGGCCAGCATGGGTTATTGTGGTTGTGCCACGATTGCCGAAATGCAAAACAAGGCCGAGTTTGTGGAAATTACTACGGCGGGCATTCGTGAAAGTCACGTGCACGACGTACAGATTACCAAAGAAGCGCCTAACTACCGCGCTGAATAACTCGGCCTCTTTCCGACCCCGCAGACGGGCACGCCATGCATCAAAAAATTCTGATTCTCGATTTCGGTTCTCAGGTAACCCAACTCATTGCGCGCCGTGTCCGGGAAGCGCATGTTTACTGCGAAGTACATCCTTGCGATGTGTCTTCGGAGTGGCTGCGCAACTACGCCGCTGACGGCACGCTCAAGGGCATTATTCTGTCCGGGAGCCACGCCAGCATCTACGAAGAAACCACCGACAAAGCGCCTCAGGCTGTTTTTGAGTTGGGTATTCCGGTGCTGGGTATCTGTTATGGCATGCAGGCCATGGCGCACCAGCTTGGCGGCACGGTAGAGGGCGGAAACCTGCGCGAATTTGGCCATGCCGATGTGCGCGCTCGCGGCCACACAAAATTGCTCGACGGCCTGCAGGACTATGTAACGCCCGAAGGACACGGCATGCTGCGGGTCTGGATGAGCCACGGCGATAAGGTGACACAGTTGCCGCCGGGGTTTGTCTGCATGGCCAGCACGGATAGCTGCCCGATAGCGGGCATGGCCGACGAAGCGCGCAAATTCTATGCGGTTCAGTTCCACCCGGAAGTAACGCATACCGCCAAGGGCGCCGCGATATTAAGCCGCTTTGTGATTGATATATGCAAGGTTCGCGCGGACTGGATCATGGGCGACTATATTGCCGAGGCAGTGCAGGCTATTCGCGAAAAAGTGGGCACCGAGGAAGTGATTTTAGGCCTCTCTGGCGGTGTAGATTCTTCAGTAGCCGCCGCACTGATACACCGTGCTATTGGCGACCAGTTGACCTGCGTATTTGTGGACCATGGCTTGCTGCGTCTGAACGAAGGCGACATGGTGATGGAGATGTTTGTCGGCAAACTGAACGCCAAAGTTATCCGCGTTGACGCCGAAGCCCAATTTTTGGGCCACCTGAAGGGCGTTAGCGACCCCGAAGCCAAACGCAAAATAATCGGCCGTGAGTTTGTAGAAGTATTCAAGTCCGAAGCTGCGAAACTAAAGAGCGACCAGTCGCGCCACGTGGCCTGGCTGGCGCAGGGAACTATTTATCCGGATGTGATCGAGTCGGGTGGGGCTGGCAATAAAAAAGCGGTCACCATCAAGAGCCATCACAACGTGGGCGGACTGCCCGAACAACTCGGGCTGAAATTGCTCGAGCCTTTGCGTGAGTTGTTCAAGGACGAAGTGCGTGAACTCGGTATCGCGCTGGGCCTGCCAGCGCATATGGTGTACCGGCATCCGTTCCCGGGCCCCGGACTTGGCGTACGTATTTTGGGCGAAATCAAGAAGGAATATGCCGACTTGCTCCGCCGTGCTGACGCCATATTTATAGAAGAACTGCACAACTTTACAGATTCGGCCGGCGGCAAAAATTGGTACGAACTAACCAGCCAGGCCTTTACCGTGTTTCTGCCGGTGAAGAGCGTCGGCGTGATGGGCGACGGACGCACGTACGACTACGTGGTGGCCCTGCGTGCCGTGCAAACCAGCGATTTCATGACTGCAGACTGGGCCGAATTGCCCTATGCACTGTTAAAGAAGGTTTCCAGTCGGATCATCAATGAGGTGCGTGGAATCAACCGCGTTACCTACGATGTGAGCAGCAAGCCGCCGGCGACTATTGAGTGGGAATAGTATTGCCGGGCAGCTAGCATTCACCCGACTAGTGGCGTTTAACAACCCTAAACAATAACTTTTTGGTTTGTGGTTCGATTTGCCAAGCTATCAAATACGCCACCAGTCCTATAGCCATCAGGCCAGGCCAGGGTGTCATTGCGTCGGGAACGAAGGGCAAGGACGTATGCGTTTTGATGGTTAAGGCCACCATTGCGTTCTCGTGAATCAGATACAAGGGGTAGCTGATAAAGCCAACAAAAACAAAGGCACGAGAACTGAATACAGACACCACCCACTGGTTGTGGAGTGACAGATAAAAAATCAAATACAAGGCAACGCAGGCAATGGCGATTTCGGCGTTTAGATCTTTAATCACTAGAATTGACGGAATCATCATTACCGCCGAAAGTGCGCTAAATGATTTGTTGTGCGAGTTAAATTCGCGATAAAGCATGGCGCCCACACAGAACCAGCCAAAGTATTGCAAAGATAATAATCCAGTTAATATTTTGTCAATTATTGCTGGCATAGTCGAAGGCGCAGCCCGGAATATTGATATATAAACGAAATACGACAAGAAAATCAGGGATAAATTCCTCATTGCTGTTTTTTTATTATAAAAATACAGAATGCCAAATATCAAATAGAATTTAACTTCTACAAACAGCGACCAGAACGCACCTTCAATCGTTATGATATGAACATAATGTTGAAGACTATTTAAAATCCCGTCCTCGATAAATAGCAGGCCCGAAAAAAGATCCAGAAACTTTATCGGTCCGTTGGGTCGTTCGGTCAGTAAGAACGATGTGGTGTAAATTATGACTGTGGCAACTAGCATGGCCGGAAAGAGTCGCAACCACCTTCTGAATATAAAGTCACCAAATGACCTGCATTTTTCCAGAGTCATATATATGACAAATCCAGATATCAGGAAGAATAGTTCGACGCCGAGATAGCCTAGTTTGAAAAAATCACTCTGCGTTGTTGTCCATGGCATCAGGTCAGGCCAGCGCGCATATGCGTGGAAAGAAACCACCAGAATTATTGCGAGTCCCCTTAAACCATCCAGGGATGTAATTCTGGATCTGTCCAGTTTGAGGCTTGAATCCATTGGGCGCGTTGAATTTGATTGATTGATAGGGGAAGCGGGATTGAGTCCCCATCTGGCCCGCACTGTTACCGTTTCATTTGCCAGCAGTGTATACAAGCATCAGGCGTAATAACGCCACGGATGTACAAAGTATTTGAAAGCGCAGACTAATTGCGCGCAACGATGTGAGGTTAGCCCGCAGGCGAAAGCACCTTTTTTCGCCGCACTGTAAAACCTAAAACCGCCAACCCAGCCACCAGCAGGGGCCAGTTTTGCGGTTCGGGAATAGGCGTTAAGGGAGCGGCCTGTGTGGCAATTACGCTGTTTATCCATGATGCGTAAGATCCCACTGCCACGCCGCCACCGCCGGTTCCGTAGCCACTGGTTGGGCCGTTTTGATAGAAAACCTCGAAGGTGTTTATGCCAGCCAGTTGCCATTGTCCGTTAACGTTGACAAAAGCGGCGCTACCAGAATCACCATGTTCAAGTCCTGCTTCGCGCCCCAGGCCCAATGAGTCGCCGGTGCCGGGTGCGTCATAAGTAAAAACATAGTTCTGATTGGCATTGCCAGCGCTGGGGAGCACCACATTGACAATGTTTTCACCAGTTTTCTTTACCGAACTACTGTTGGCATAACTTACAAAATTGAGGTCCTGCCCACCCATGGGTCCGTTGTAGAGCGAATAGGTGGGAATGTCAGAACCCACGCTGCCTGCCAATTGGATGATTGCAAGGTCGTTGTGGTTTGTAGGATCGCCTTGTAAATTGCCCGTAGTCGTGCCCGTGTAGTCGGGATTTACAAATACATTGCTGGCGCCCACCGAATAGCTGGTGCCGCCATTTATCTGGAAACTGATGTTAGATGCGGCGGCACCTTGCACTACGTGTGCGGCAGTTAAAACGTAGCCTGGTGCAATCAGGGTAGCCGTAAAAAAGCTGCCACCAACATCCAGACTGCCCACACCGTTCCACGGGGAAACCCCAGAGTTGGGGTCTATACCGGCACCGCCGACCAAAGCAGAAGCCTGCATAGGTGCCAGGCAGGCTGCAGTCAGGGCCAAAAGAACCAGAGGTTTTTGCAGATTTGATGCGTGCATGCAGTCAATCCTAACGTACCGTTTTGTTTATTGTGTTACACGCCTGGTCTGATGAAGTCATCCCATTGGCTATAAAAAAATGCGGCATGTAATCTGACCATTCTGGCAAATAGCGCGGGATAGCCTGTCAATTTAGGGATTTGAATAGTCCGTTGACCCGCAGAATTCGGCACTATGAACAACTTGCGTTTCCTGTTGGCAATCGCAAACTGCCTTTGTTGTGCAGTCGCGGGCGCCACATGCCCTGTAAACAGCACTACCTTGTTTGCGTGCAAAACAGCGCAGGAAAAGCAAATAGAGGTGTGTTCTGTCGAAGGCGGCGTAACCTATACGTTTGGCAGCAACTCCAGAGTGGAGATGCGTTTACGGGTGCCACAGGCGCAGATTGCGCAATCCCAATGGCGCGGCCCTACGCGCTGGGACTTTTATGCTGTTGATGTACCTAACGGAAACACGGTATACAACGTATTCTGGGGCACTAAATCGGCATCTGCCTCCTTGCACCCGATGCCTTATTCGCAGGCTCAGGAAGGTGGCGTGAACGTGGTTTCGGGGGACTTGGTCACTGCAACCGTCATGTGCCGACCCGAGTCCATAGTTCAGGCCTTGCATGTTCCGACCACCCCACCAGATAGCCACCCTATAACCAATCTGAGTGGCCTGCAATCTGCAGCACGCTAAAGGCTATTTGACGAATAGCCCATCAAATTGCGGCTATATCTGCAATTTGTCGCCAGCCTGTCAATGGTGAAATTCGGATAACTACAACTATACGTATGTACTCCGCCACCGCATCGAAGCAAAGGCCTATGCCACCGCCCGTGCCAACCTTATTCAAGGTTGCGCGGCGCCGTCTGTGGTTGATCGTTTTGTTTACGGTCCCGCTGTGGCTGGCAGCCTGTGCAACACCTATGGCCAGGGGCACAGACCCGGTCAAGCCCAAGGTAGATCATCTTGCCGATCTGGTTCGCCCGGGCAATGTGCAGGGACTTGATGATGAGTCGGACAATGACAAGCCATTTGCTGCACGAGACGACCTTATACCAAGTGCTATTGAAGAGTCCGATCCGTTGCCAAAACATACCGTGGCGCGTCTTTCATTTAACAATACGCCGCTTCAGGACGTATTGCAGGCAGTAGTTGCGGATGCACATCTGGCTTTGGCAGTGGTCTGGGATAGCCCGGATAGCAAGGTCAACCGGAGTACGGTTTCAATGTCGCAACTGGGTGGCGATCTGACCAGCGTTCTCAACAAACTGGCTGAAAGCTATGGCTTTTACTGGCAATACAAGGACGGCATGCTCCACATCGCTGCAGACCGCCAATATGTAGCGCCCATTCCCCCGATAGCGGATCTATTTGAATCGCTACCCATCATGGTCAAGACGCTGGGTGGTACCGATGTGTTTCTGGATCGCAGCGCGCGCATGATTACGTTTCGGGCAAGTTCTCAGTCGTTTTCAAAGATTCGTAACTATCTGGAGATGACCCGGCGCAACCGCGCACTCATCGTATACGACACCTATTTGTGGGAAGTAACGCTCAACGATTCCTCCCGCATGGGCATAGACTGGGGTGCGTTGGCAGGGGCCGCGCCCGCAACAGCGATCAGTGCCGGTGCTGCGGCCCCCGCAGTGCAAAATTCATTTACAGCGGGCCTGGTCAACGGCGCTAACGGAGGCACCGGACTGGCAGTCAATCTGGCCACCACTGGCTTGTCGGTCAATATGCTGCTGGATTTTCTGCGATCGCAAGGCACCATCAATTCTTTGTCTCAGCCAAAAATACAGCTGCTGGCGGGTGGGAAGGCCACTCTCAAGGATGAAATAGCAACCACCTATGTATCGCGTGTGGGCAGTTCCAGCATATCTGCCGGCACCGTAATTCCGGGTGCCGTAGAGACCAGCGAAGTAAAAACAGGGGTCACGCTGGATGTCAGCGGCGACGTGTCCGATGGAACTATTTATTCAGATATCTCGTTGCGTATATCGGACCTGATCGCGATGGACTCTGCCATTGTCAGCGGCACCACTATCACATTGCCTAAAACCTCCAGCCGCGAACTACACACCCACGTGCGCGCAAAACAGGGCGATACTATTTTGCTGGCAGGAATTCAGTACGACAAAAAGTCCAGCTCATCCGCCAGTGCGCTAGGGGTGGAAAGGTCTAATCAGGCCGACGTATCCAGGTACGAACTGATTATTATTCTGAAGCCACGCATCAAACGTTTTATAACCCGCACTGTTGCAGAAGCTTCCACGCCGAGTACACCTTCCAGCGTGGCGCCAGAATCAGCTGCGCCGCAAACGCAGCAAGAGACTCGACCGCAGGCACTATCACCTGCAACTTCGCCATCACCCACAATTCAGGCCCCAGCTCCTGTGGCAGAGGCACCCCCCGGATATCAGAAGCCAGAAGCCAAGGTTGAAATGGTTCCGGCTGTTTATCGTCCGCAGCCGCAACCTATTCGCGCACCTGATGCGGCTGGTAGTTTCTATGTTCAACTGGCCGCGTTCGCCATCAAAACTAATGCCGAAAATTTAAGGCAGGACCTGAATCAAAGCCTCGACGCCATCCCCGAACTGACGAGCAACATTCAGGTTAGTGCTATTTCGACCGCTAGGGATGGCACAAGTTTCCGGGTTCTGGCCGGGCCGTTTGAGTCGCGAATCCTTGCCCGCCAATGGACCGATCGTGCGCAGTCGGTTGTTGGCACGCACACTCTGGTGCTTCAGCGATAAACCACCATGCGTGCACTGCTTATTCCTCTGGTCTGGGCTCTGCAGGTGGCCTGCGCTGATGCCCAGGCACCGCCTGCAAGTAGCGGGCCTGTGCGCAATCCGCTGGTTGATCCGTTTGCGGCTGCAGCCAAGGCTGAGGCTGTTCGAGTTGCGACACCCACACCCAAAAGCAGCGCTACGACCGTTGCGTCCGCCACGACTTCAGCCACGCCGCCCGTTCATGCCACGTTGCCTGCCGGGCTTCGGGTGCTGCTGATTCGCGAAAATGCCATGGGCTTGCTCAATACGGGCGAGCCCGGTTCGCATTCGATTCCGGTGCGCAGCGGTTCGGTGCTGCGTTTGCTGGAGCAGGACTTTCATGTTGAGGTGGCTCCGTCGAGTATCAGGCTATACGCCAGTTCCGGAAGGCTGGTCTGGGAGGGCTATCTGGCTGGAGAGTCGGCGCCAACGGTGCCCGCAGATACTTCGCAGATACGCTATATTCCGCCGCTATCTGCTGGTACAGATCCTGGGTTGGGGGGGACGAACTACAGGGCGGCTAACCCCTTGATAACCAAGACTGGCGAGGCGCACTGACATGGGCATACCACTTGCACTGCAGCGCTCCCTGCAAATCAAGCCCCTCGGAGCGCACAACGGCGTAGTCGTAATAGCGCCGTTATATCCATTAACGCAAGAAGAGTTGCGCGCCATTTCGCAAGCGGAAGCTGGACTGCCGGTCATGGAACAACCGCTGGACCGGGCGGAAGTTTTGCAATATCTCCGATCTATTTCTGGCAGTACCGCGGTTGGCAGCAAGCTATCTGGCGATGCAGACTATTCATCCGGCTTTTCTGCCTATCTGCTCGAGGCGGCGGAAGCACAAGCATCAGATATACATATACGCCTGATGAACAATGGAGAGGTCAGCCACATGCGCCGGCGGGTTCATGGTCTGCTACAGGCGCCGACGAACATTGAATCAACGGTAGGAAAGCGATTCATCACGTGGGTAAAACAGCGCTCCGGATTGGATTCTTCGGAACATGTGCGACCACAGGAAGGCCGCTTTTCCTTGTTTGCGGATGGTGTTACGCTGGATTTTCGGGTTAGTTGCTCTGGCCAGTCGGAGGGCGAAACGATGGTTATTCGTCTGCTCGATCCGCGCCGCAAGTTGTCGTTGTCGCGTTTGACCAGCCATCCGGAACTGTCGCACCAACTTGCGAAACTGGTTCAGATTGGTGCAAAGCAGGGTGGTCTGGTGCTGGTGTCTGGTCCTACTGGTGCCGGCAAAACTACAACGCTTGCAGCACTGACCGCTGCCTTGCCACTGGACCGGCTGAAGGCGGTTTCTATTGAGGATCCAGTAGAAATTCGTACGGCGGGCGTTGACCATCTGGAAGTGGACACGGCACAGGGGCTGGGTTTTGCCGAGCTATTACGGGCAGTCTTGCGGCAGGATCCGGACGTCATCATTGTGGGTGAAATTCGGGACGCCGAGACTGCCGAGATAGCGCTGCGCGCGGTTGAGACGGGCCATTGGGTGATGGCATCGGTTCACGCGGGGTCGGTTTTGGAAACCGTTTACCGGCTAACCAGTTTGCTGCCCCCCGACTACCGTGAATTGGGACGCATGACGCTGCAGTCCAGACTGCACGCTGTTATTAATCAGCAATTGGTGCCACATTCAGACGGGAGGGAATTGCGCATAGAAGCGCTATTTGCAAATCCTCCTGGGCAGCAAGTTCTCTGGTACGACCCCGCGTTTGATCTGGCTACGGCGGCCGGATGTACCTATTTTCCACGCGTATGAACTTCGCACTATTACTCCAGAGCCTACAGCGGGAATACTTTTCGCCGAGCTACAAAATTGCATTTTTGAATGCAATGGAGTTGAGGCTTCGCGCCGGAGTTAGCCCGGGAAAGGCATTGCGGGCAGTTATAGAGGCGGAGTCCCATCCGGCCAAAAGACGGGACATGGCGCAGGCACTACAAGCGCTGGAAGCGGGTGAAACCGTAGCGTCCGCCATGGTGCGGCTGGGCTTTTTCGATCCCACCGTTATCGCCATTCTGACTGCCGGTGAGCGTGCAGGCATGTCGGCTGCAATCAGTGCTGCGGTCACGCATTTGCAGGTCCGACAGTCGTGGTTCCGTCAGCATGCAGTGGTGTGGTTTGTGCTGGCCAATGAAATGCTGTCGGTGGCTTACGCCCCGGTCCTTTTATATACAGAAATACTCCCCTGGATGCGCAGAACCATCAGTGAGCCGACGGCACCCGCGGCATTAATGGCCTACCACCGCGATATGCAAATTGCGCAAAATCTAACGACCGCACTGCTGGTGCTGAATGTTCTCCTATTCCTGTTTGCAGTAGTTAACGCATACCGTGTGCGCCGGTTGCTGGCCGCTCCCGGCGTGTTGATGTTTTTTGCCGATGGGTCCATGTCTGTCGGCTTCAGACTGGCGGCTGCCATGTTGCAGTCGGGGGTGACTATTGAGGCAGCTGCGCGAGAACTAGCGTTGCAGGCGCCCGGTTGGGCCAGACGCTATTGGCAAGCAGTAAACCATCAGCTGGAAAGTTCTATTGAGCCAGCGCAGGCTTTGCTTCAGCGAGGCGTATATCTTGAAGAACAATCCCTTCTGGCTAGCCACGCCAACGCGCGCCAACTGGCCCAGACCTGCAATGTACTTTCTGACGGCCGCGCCTATCGGGCCAGGCGAGCCCGCGACCTACTTTTGGTGGGCGCAACTGTAGTTACCGTGGTCTATGTATTCATGACGCTATCGGTTGCCGCATGGATCTATTTGACCTACGATGCCACGTTGGGTGCTGGTCTGGAAGCACTCAAAAACGGTTTTTAACAGCGTTCAGGTGACGTTAAACATGGAATTATTTACTCCACGCAGCGTGATAGCCGGGCGGCTGAGTGGTGTCAGTTATGGCGTCGCTTCGGCCGTGCGCACTGCTGCGCAGACAGTGCTGGGAACCGATAGCGTTGCTGTTATCTATACACATGAAAAAGGCGTTGCCTGGTATCTGGCGATACCCCTCAATGACCTGTCCAGTCACCTGCAATCGGCATGCCCGCTGGCTTGCGCATTACCCGCAGCGCCCGGACACAAAGGGGAGGGTGCTTACGTATTGGAACTAGCCACCGATTTACAGGCAGTAGTTATTAAAAAAGCGGATAGCCTGATCAGCTTCGTCGGCCCTGCGACCATGGTGCAGCGCTTCCTGACGCTGGAGGGAGTTACCGCTACACACACTTGTCAGGAGCCGGGATTGACTTGGCTATTGCCGCCGCCTCAGCCCGCAGCACGCCAGAAGCGGATATTTGCGGCGGGCACGTATCTGGGGCTGGCCGTGGCAACATTGGGTTGTAGTGCATGGCTATGGGCCTCGCTGGAGGTGCAGGAACTTTCGCGGCAGGCTGCTGACTATCAGGCTATTCAGCGCGCTTCCACCAAATCGGTAGTACAGGCGATACCTGCATCTTCGTACCCACCGGCGCTTGCCAACTTGCAGATAGCGGTGGAGCAGGCCGCACGCGAAGGGGGTGCGCTGGTCCAGTTTGAACATCAGGGGGGCCACTCCAGTTGGTCGGTCAATATTGACGGACGAATTGTTTTTGGGGCCAGCAAATGACTACCAAGTTGCTGCTGATCTGGGTCCTTGCAGCGC
>Ga0208872_1001983_pt1 | contig 12124 bp, 10 predicted proteins | sample CryBogCBH12Aug08_FD_185508 | JGI IMG/M metagenome (GOLD analysis project Ga0208872, IMG submission 185508) | Freshwater microbial communities from Crystal Bog, Wisconsin, USA - CBH12Aug08 (SPAdes) | ecosystem: Environmental > Aquatic > Freshwater > Lake | place: Crystal Bog, Wisconsin, USA... | reverse complement strand
CGGAAGCGCGTCGGGTAAAATCGCCCGCCATCGTGCAAACCAAACCTAGCTGTTTTGCCTTCCCCCCGGAAGCGCGTCGGGTAAAATATTGCAAAGTGGTTTCATTCATTGCCGGCGGTTTTGCCTTCCCCCCGGAAGCGCGTCGGGTAAAATCGGCGACGCTGTTTAGATCATATTCGGCGGGTTTTGCCTTCCCCCCGGAAGCGCGTCGGGTAAAATAGGCTTGTCAGAACCGGTTGATTTTGGTAGTGTTAGTCACAGTTGACGCACTTTCGGGGGGAAGGCTTAACTGAATTTAGAGCGTTCGGACCACTGCTTTGTCACGTCCGAACGCTCTTATTTTATTCCCAAAACTCCACTTGATCCGGGACTTTGGCTTTGTTTGCGCGCCTGCCTTGGTCGTAATTCGGCCCGATCACCGTCACGCTTTTGGCCCATTGCTCATCCGTGATGTAAATCAGCCGCACGTTGCCCGCTTCCGGCACCATTTTTTGGATGATGTCCAGATGCTTGCTCAATTGCTCGAAGTTGACGCACGGGCGGGCATAAACGGAAAATTGGATCATCAAAAATCCGTCGTCAAGGAGGTCGTTGCGGAAGCGCGTGGCGGTCTTCCGCTCCTTGTCGGTCATCACCGGCAGATCAAACATGGCCATTAACCAACCCATACTAAAAGGCGAATTGTTCATTGCTATCGGAGGGACGAGTTCCACGAGTCCCATTTTTACGAACCCCATTTTTCAGCCAGCCGAATTATTCAGGGACTCGTGGAACTCGTCCCTCCGACAACGCCGAAATTAATTTGCCGCCAGCAGCGGCAGCTCCGGCACCCAGAACGGCTGCACGGAATTTTCCTCATACGCCCGCGCCAGCGAATTGGCCGAGGCCTCAATCGCATCCATCAATTTCAGCGTGTAAGCCTGATGCTGCACCCGCCGCTCGCGCAATTCCGTGCCGACCTTCTTGGCCCACGCCTTCATGGAAACATCCGGTTCCAGCATGAATTCCGCCAGCATCAATTCCACCGCCGGACGAAACGCCTCCATCAAATCATACACCAGCGGTTCGGAACGGAAACGCGGTTTGTGAAACACGCCCAGTTGCGGCAGCAGCCCGTGAACCAGCAGGCCGCGATGGCACAACGCCGACAGCACCGCGTAACCGTAATTGAGCATCTGGTTCGGCGCGGTGTCCTCCTTGCGGTCGCGCCGGCTGGCCGACCAGCCGATGGCCGGAAAATACAACTGCCAATAACGCCGCGCGCAATTGCCCTCGTCGAACACCTCCTGTTTGAGCGCCAGTTCCAGGTGCGGTGAGCGAAGCTGCTTGTGCTGCAACACGCGCGACTGGTTGAGCGTCTTGCCGCGCAGCATTTCGTGCCAGAGTTTTTCATTCAGGCGTTTGGGCTTGGCCGTCTGATTTTGAAACGTCTTCAAATCCACCGTCCGCGCCAGCGGAGCCGTCCAGCCGCAGGGCTGATACCGCTCGTCGCAATGCAGCACGATGGCATCTGTCTCCAGAAGGCCGGAAAGAAAATTGGACGAGATCGTCACCCCGCGCGCCGCGATGATGACCGCCCGGACATCATCCAACGGTAACCGTCGTTCCGGCTGGTCATTTGCCCGGCAGGTGATAAAGCCGCGTTCGCGACCCAAAATCGCGCCATGCTGAAAAACGTGCAGGATGTGGTGACTCATAAATCAAATGCGTTCAAAACCAGCATCCAGCAAAATGCGGAGTCCGACCGGACCAACTTCTTGGTGGATTGGATGCCAGAGTTTGGCATTCCGATTTGCCCAAACGCTGCCCAAAATAAATTCATCTGCCGGATATTTTTTACCTTGGAATTCCCATTCTCGCTTTGTTCGCACTTGGCAACCAGACTCAAAATAGCCGTGCATTTTTATCCCGGATTGCTTTAGCAGATTTTCCTGCACAGCCTTCTTGCTTTGGAAAACAAAGACGGGACAAACTTCAATTTGCATTTTGTTTGGTTCCTTGCGCGTGGGAGCTGGGCGCTCATAAATATAATAGCCCCGATGTTTGGCACCCCGCTTGTATTGCCCGCGCTCAGATGAAACTCCGGCCTTGGAAACATTTTTGTATTCGTCAACCGCATCCTCTTTTGACTTTTTTACCAAAATGAAATTGACCCGTGGGCCATTTGCGCCCAGCCGATAATTGGCACACCATTTTTTCCAAGACTCCAAAGTGGCGGTCGGGTTTGATTCCCAAAACTCCTTCATGTCCTTTTGAATCCTGGCATCCACGATGCGACCAAACTCAATGTCAGAAACTTTTTTGAGCGTTTCACTGTTCTGCGTTGTTTTGATCGCCAGGCTTGCAAGGCTTTCCCGGCCAACTATGAATTTGTGACCGTCAATCGTTCGCTGGCCGTAAATGGTTTCTTCAAATGCGGGTTTTTGGAGCGCAATGTTTCGGGGTTTGACTGACTGAATTTCCTTTTCAAAAAATCCCTTGGCGTTTTGGTGGATGGGTTCGGGGAAACGGAAGAATTTTTCTTTCATTGCATCCCGCACCCAGCTTGGAATAAAACTGATCACCATCGCGTCCAGCGCATGATGCCGGTCATCATCGCGGTTTTTCTTTTCGGCTTCTTCCTCTGTTTTGGCGTTTGGATTCAGGATTGTATTGAGCGCATATTTGCGCCGGATGCGTCCGGTAAGCCCGCCGGAAATCACCGTGATACGCTTGTTTCCATTTTCATCAATTCCGTTCCGCCAGCCAAAATGCAATCCGACGATGGCTTGCGCGAGTTTGGCGATCCAAGCAGTTTCCGCCAGCGCGGTATATTTATTAGCGAGTTCGGCAGCATTGAGGGCAATGAGCAATTGAACTTTCTTGTTCCGCAAATGCGTGGCGCGGGCGCGGACGCGGTTGACATAGGCATCCCACTTGTCGGGCATTTCCTGATGGAACCAGTCGTAAGGCGTGCGGTCGGCTTTTGCCTCGTTGGCTTTTTGGGTCGTCAGCACATAATTGACCACGGCATCCGGCCCGCCTTTTGACCGGGGAACGATGTGGTCAATCTGGTATTCATCCAGCTTGGAAGGAACCAAACCTTCATTGGTATAAAGGCAGCAGCCATCTTGGGCGCGAAGCAGTTCAAGTTTCAATCCAGCCGATTTTTCCGTGGCCCCAACACTGGCGGCCTCCTCGCGGGCTTTAATGCGCTCCTCGGCGCGTCTTTTGATAAAGCTGAAATATTCAATCTTCGCTTTTTTACCCATGAAATCTTCGCGGACAAATTCCAGCACCACTTGGTCAGGCCGCGATTTTGTGGTCTGTTCAAGCTCCAGCAGCCGCTTGTAAAACACACTCAAACGATGCCGGACAATCGGATCGTTTTGCTGCCCGATTAAACGCTTGATGGCATCGTCAGAATTATTAGAAAGTTCCACCAGTGCGTCCAATTGCTGATTGGGAATGTAAATGCCTTCCCAAGAATCATTCTTCGCCGCCATGTCGCTGATGAATTTCAAGTCAGCTTCAACCAGTCCTTTGAGCGGGTCTTTGTTCCCATTGAGGCGCGCAATTTCTTCCTGTAAAAATTCCGAAGGTTTTTTGCCGGACAGAATTAACCGTTTCAAAACTTCCAGTGCCGGGCGGCAAAAACGACTACGGCCAGAAAATCGTGGTGAATCAATTTCTTCATGTCCGGGCAGGGGGATTGCGCCGATGCTGACGCATAACTTTTTCCACGCTGACTTTGTAAATTTCCAGTCCGTGCGTTTTGGGTTTTCAATGATGTCGCGGATTTCTTTCGCCGAAAGCCAGCCGTTACCACCGGGACGCTGCACGCGAAGATTTTTCAGCTTCATCAGGAACGCAACTTCCACCGCCACCAAAGATTTTTCATGCGGCTGACCTTTTTCGCCTTCGCGCAGTTTGCAAACATTCAAACGCGGAATCAAAGCACACTTGGCAATGATGCGGTTTTCAAAGCGCGGAATTTTTTGGCCGACGACGCCTTGCCAGTCCGTTGCACCACCTTCGCGCAACTTAAATTTTTTACGCAGTTCCGGCTTGGTAGAGGCGTAGCTTTGTTGGGCAATGCCATAAAGCAGATAATCCGCCTTGCCCGCCAATGCCGGATAATATTTGGCTGCGCCTTCAACCATCTGGCGGATTTCAGCTTCGACCAATTTGCGTGGGACAATTTGATTGCGGGTAGTCTTGGCATGGCAATCACTCCGTAGTTTCAACTCATCTGACTTTGCTGGATTCCACAATCCCATTTGATAGGCGTCGAAGTAGGCGGGGAAATGTAAATGCGTTTTGCCCGGAACCATGTTTTCCAAGTCCTGCTCAAACTTGTGCATTCGTTGTTCCGTGCCGGCATCGTCATCGTCCGCGTTTTTGGCTTTTCGTGCTTCGCGGTTTTTCCAAGGGATGTCTTTGTCATAGCCGCGCCGTTGAATCGCGGAATGAAACGCTTTGAAAACCTGCCACGGCTCCAATTTTTCACCGCGCAGCAATTTGATCCGCAACAGGCAGGACGTGTAACAAGTGTCATCGCCGGGTGCGGGAAACTCTTGCTCAAGGCGTTTGTCCGCCGGTTCACCGGGTCTCCAGTTTCCAGCCGCGTCATAATTGCGTCCGTGTAAAACTTCAATCCCCACCGCTCGCATGACTTCATTCAGCCACCGTTCGCGAGCCTTGTGCGCCTCGCGGGTGCGGAACATCCGGCGACGATCTCTGGCAGTTCGCGTCTCGGCAAATTCAGCCGGGATGAGCAGGGAGGCCTTGTGCAGAAATTCGTTGCCGCGCCGCACGGCCTCGCCGATGGAGCCTTTGCCCAGATCGAACGCCCAGACCGTTTCATTTGAAGGAGTGGATGTTTCCCTTTTAAGAAAATAATCTTTCATAATCGCAATTCCCATTTTGAAGGACTGCTGGCGATGCTACGCCTGTGTTTAATTAGCAGCAACTTTATTGTTATTCCCTGTTTCTCATGCCAGTTAATTCCGATTCGCGGCTAGATCAATCAATAATCAGCGGCATCCGTTCGCGCACAATTTGTCCTGGCGGTGCCGGATTTGAAACCAGTTCCGCGAAGGGTCGCATGGGCGCGGTGCTGGTGGCAAATTCGACACGACCAGTCTTGCATGGGGTGAGCGTTCGCCTGTTTGGCAACTGGCTTGGCCTTCAAATCCGCAAGCTGGATGACAAACAGGTGAATGCGAACGGGGAAATTCATCCATTATTTGCAAAACGATTTATCCGATTATTCCGATTGACATGATTTAACTGAGCATGTATATTTATTTCAACATGAAAGCAAAACATTCAAAAAAAACACAAGCCAGCCCTGAACCGCAGATTAAAATTCCGGTGCAGATTCCCGATCCCGCGACATTGGTGGAACAAGCCAAAAAAGAGCCACGCATAATCGCCGCTCGCGATTATATTGGGACTATAAATATTCTTCGTCACCAAAAAAGCTTCTCCTTCCGTGAAATAGCCAGTTGGTTAAACGAGCGCGGCGTGCCGCTGGACAATAATGAAGTTTATCGGGCTTATATGGCTGACTTGAATTGGCAAGAAAAGCGAGAACTGGAGAATGATGGGAAAGTGCCCGATCCGGAAGATTGATTTTTATATGAAAACCGAAATTGAAATTTCTGAAAACAAGCTGCTGCGTAAAAGTCAGGTGGCTGAAAAGCTCGCCTGTTCCCTGCGGACGGTGGACCGGTTGGCTAGTTCGGGCCGGTTGAAGCGGGTAAAATGTGCCGGCGTGCGCTTCCGTGAAAGTGAAGTGTTGGCAATCATCAACGGCAATTGATTATGATTAACTGCATTTATAAGCCCAAGGGCGAGCGCATCTGGCGCTGGAAATTCCGGCTGCATCCGGCGGACGGCAAGATTCAAGACGTGTCCCTTGGCACCGCCGACAAACAGGTGGCTGAAAAGAAACGTGGTGAACGTCTGCGCGAAATTGAACACGAGCGGGCCGGCCTGTTGCCATCGCGGGTTATTCGCAATGCCGCGCAACGAAAGTTGGCGGAACACTTGCAAGATTTCTTGGGTGATTTGCGAGCCAAAGGCCGGGCTCGTGATTATATCAGCCATGTGTCCCACTATAACAAAACACTGATTGCCGATTGCGGGTGGATCTATCCGCAAGATGCAACGGCGGATTCATTTGGCGTTTGGCGGAAAGCCCAGAGCAAGGCCCAGAAAACTTTGAATGAATATCTTACCAGCGCAAAAGGTTTCTTCGCTTGGCTGGTTGCGCAGGGGCGTGTTCCGGCCAATCCATTGCTGGCGGTTCAAAAAGGCGAGGCACGCGGGCGGCAAGTCCGTCCCCGGCGTGCTTATAATGATGCTGAACTGGCGGCTTTGCTCGCGGTGGCTGGCGAACAGCGCATCGTTTATTTGACGGCGGCAATGACCGGCATTCGTCACGGTGAATTGAAAGAACTTTGCTGGGGCGATTTTACTTTGAACGGTGAAAAGCCTTCGGTGACAGTGCGTGCGTCGGTGAGCAAGAATCATCGGCAAGCGTGTCTGCCGTTGCATCCTGATCTGGTGGCGGCGCTGCGGCAATTTTGCCCCGCCAACGCCCAAGCCGGCGAACTGATTTTTAAGAACCGTGTGCCGCGCTCGGAAATTTTCGTTACCCATTTGAAAGCCGCCAATATCGCCAAGACGGATTCACAAGGCCGCGTGGTGGATTTTCATTCGCTGCGCCACACCTTCTGCACGAATCTACACCGTGCCGGAGTGTCGCAAAGGGAGGCCATGGAATTGATGCGGCATAACGATCCGCGTCTCACGGCCAGCACCTACACCGACACTTCTCTGCTGTCGCTGCGAGATGCGGTCAAAAAGCTGACGATTTCACCCTCACAAATAGCCTCACAAATTTTAGGCGCAGGGGGGCAAATGCCGTCGCAGCCTGTCGCAGAATTCAGTGGGGTAAAAAGCGACAAAACCATTGAAAACAAAGGAGAAAAGTCACTGTCTGGCGCGGCGTGGCAAGTCCTGTCGAAAATCAAGGAATGGTGCGCGGTGGAGGTTTCGAACCTCCGACCCCTACCGTGTCAAGGTAATGCTCTACCACTGAGCTAACCGCGCAACCCGATAAAATAAGGCGTTTTTACTGGTCTTTTCGAGGGTGTTTTCCCCCATAGGGCCGTATAGCACCCCCAAAAGTTGACAATTGCTACACTGAGTTGCTACACTCGCAACCATGAGTTTTGCCATGAACACTACCGCAATTGCTCCGCAGAGCCATTGTGCCAGCACCAATAATGGTGCCCCAAGATGTTCAATGAGGTTCATGCTGATGATCATGGTTTTTTGAAAGGGGGGCAGTCCGATGACTACCGACCCGACCATTGCAACTCAAACCATTAACAAAAAGCCAACTTTATGGCGGCACAGAAGATAAAAGGAATTTACACGCGTGGCAACATTTTTTGGCTGACGCGCGGCTCGGGCCGGCGCCGCATCCAGGTCTCGCTGGAAACCTCCGATTACGCCACCGCCGTTACCAAGGCCCAGGAAATCCTAAACCAGCCGCTGCTGAACACAACGGCGGGGTTCAAGCCGGATTTGGAGGACTACGCCGGGGAGCAAACCAAAAACAGCGTCTGGACCAAAAGGAGCCGAAAGTCAAAATATGCGGTGCTGTTGATGTTTGGCGAGGATCTGAACTGGACCCCGCTGCCCAAGATCACCACCGCGCAGATCCAGCGCTGGTATGACCAGCAGGTCAACCGGATCGCGGTTGTCACCGCCAACAGCTATGTGACAAACATTAAGACTTTTCTAAACTGGGCGGTCGAGAAGCAGATCATCCCCGACAATCCAGCTGAAGCGGTGAAGTTAAGAAAGACGGTGAACGGTGCCCGGAAACGCTTCTGCACCTTTGCGCAACGCGACGAGATCATCCGGAAGGCCGCAGATGAGGAAATCAAATTCATCCTCTATTGCGGTTTCTTCGCTGGCTTCCGCAAGAACGAGATTGTCGAGGCGCGGCCCGACTGGTTCGACTTGGAGCACAAGCTCATCCACATCAAGACCACAGATACTTTTCTGGCCAAGGACAAGGAAGAGCGCACGATTCCGATGGCGGAAGAGTTCTACCAGTTCCTGAAAAAATACAGATTGCGGAAGCCGTTCATGATCCAGCCCGCCGTCATCCACGGCAGGGCCGACTACCGTTACGATTTTCGCAAACCTTTCGAAGCCCACATGGAGAGCCTCGGGTTCAACTGGGTGACCCCTCACGTCATGCGGCATACGTTCGCCTCACTGCTGGCGAGTAACGGGGTTTCGCTTTACAAAATTGCGAAATGGCTCGGGGATGGCGAGGCGACGACCGCCAAACATTATGCCCACCTGCTGCCGGCGGATTCAGACATCGAAAATCTGAACGCCGCCCCTGGAAATAAACGGCACACCAAGAAGAAAAAGACTTCTTAAAATCCGGGTGGCATCGGCCGGCGTGTGCGCCGGGCTTTGCGGATGAAGACGGGGGAAATCACCGCCTGAGCAAGCAGGGTTGGCTTGGGCGTGACCAGCTTCGATGAAGTTTTGGCATAAGCATCGGGCTTCTCGCCAACTTCCAGTCTGGTCACACAGCCTTCGATCTGGCGCACCGAGAATAATACCAGCCGGTGACGATCGTAGATGGGCTTGATCCAGCCCGCCCGTCGGAACTCTTCCAACAATGAAGTGCTTCCCATAAACGCCGCCGCTTCGTCCGGCCGCAGCAGGAATGGCTTTGCATTGATAATACCACGGGCCTGATCCCGGAAGGCCGCGCCATCTGCAACGGGTTCGGGTTTCGGCAGCCGGCAAGAGCCAACCCCTTGCGAAGACTTCGGCATCTCGCCGGCTTCCATCCGCCGCACGCAATCATCAAGATGCCGGTAAGCATAGAGAACCATGCGGTGTTCTGACACGACGGGAACCAGCCAGCCGGCTAAAGTCAGATCTGTGACGACTTCCCCGCTACCCAGCAACAAGGCCGCCTGCCCCGGTCTCACCAGAAGAGGCCGGAGCATGACGCTCATTTGAAGCTGGTCGGAAAACTTCACTCATAGAACATTTTATATGATTTTTTTACCAACTCTGAAGAAAGTTGCAGGAGAGGGGCTAAAAATCTTTAAGTTATTGAAAATAAAGGTAATCTCGTATCGGCGGACGCTCGGAAAACACCAGTTTTTCACCGCTTGTCTGGTTTTAATTCAGACTTTTAATGAAAAACGCGGTTTAGAGGACGATGCTGGTGTAAATTAGATTGCGGTAGCCAAAGGGCGGCAGACTATCGTTTCCATGCTTGCGAACGGCGCACTCGTTGCCCAATCTTTTGGTCGGCGATGACACCAGCGGAATTCAAAAAGAAATGGTCTCGGTTTCAGGGCAAGGAAACTTCCGGCTACGCCGAGCATTTCAACGACCTGTGCGCCATGCTCGGCCAGCAGACGCCCGCCGAAGCCGACCCCAGCGGCACGGATTTTTTCTGCTTCCAAAAGCGCGTCGTCAAGGATGCCGAGCTTGAACTCGACACGCCCGACGCCAACGCACCAGAGGAACGCGGATTTGCCGATGTTTGGAAAAAGGGATTTTTCGCCTTTGAATACAAGGGCAAAAAGAAAGACCTCGACGCCGCATATCGGCAGTTGCTTCGTTACCGCGAATCGCTGGAAAATCCGCCGCTGCTCGTCGTCTGCGATTTTGACCGCTACATCGTCAAAACCAATTTCAACGGCACGGTTCAGGAAAAATACGAGTTCACCAACGAACAGATTGACCAGCCGGAAAATCTGCGCGTGCTGCGGGCGCTGTTTGAAAATCCCGACGACCTAAAACCCAAGCACACCACGGCGGAAGTTACCGAGGAACTCGCCGCCAAGATCGCCAAAGTCGCCCTGTCGCTGCAAAAGCGCGAGAGTGTGGAAATTGCCGACGCCACCACGCGCAAGCAGGTCAATTTTGCCCAGCGCAAGAATCTCCGCATCGCGCGGTTTTTGAATCGCATCGTGTTTTGCTTTTTCGCCGAGGACAGCGGGCTTTTGCCGCCGCGCCTTTTTACCGAGATTGTCAAAACCGCGCTGGACGATGAAAAACAATTCGCCGCCGCGTGCGAAAGTTTGTTCAAGGTGATGGCGAAAGGCGGGATGTTCGGCAAAGACAAAATCCGCCATTTCAACGGCCATCTGTTCGAGGAAGCCACGGTTTTTGAACTCAACGAAGCCGAGTTGAAAAGCCTCGTGGAAGCTGCCGAGGCCGATTGGCAATTCATTCAGCCATCCATCATGGGGACGCTGTTTGAACGCGCCCTGGACGAAAGCCAGCGCGCCCAGCTTGGCGCACATTACACCAGCGAGACGGACATTCGCACGCTGGTGGAACCGGTTTTGATGTCGCCGTTGCGCCGGGAATGGTCGGCACTCAAAGGCGAACTCACGCCGGCGATTAAAAAGGGCAAGGGCAGCAAGGATCAAAAAGACACTGTTGCCGCGTTTCTGAAAAAACTTTCATCCGTGTCCGTGCTCGATCCCGCGTGCGGCAGCGGCAACTTTCTTTATGTCTCGCTGCAACTGCTGTTGGACTTGGAAAAGGAAGTCATCACTTTCGCGACGCAGATTGGCTTTGATTTCAAGCCGCAGGTGGACGTGCGGCAGTTGAAGGCCATTGAAATCAATCCCTACGCCTACGAACTCGCGCAGGTGTCCGTGCAGATTGGTTTCCTGCAATGGCGGCGTGACAATGGTTTTGACAACGACCGCACGCCCGTCTTGCGCGTGCTGGACGGATTTGAAAACAAAGACGCGCTGATGCACGAAACTTTCAAGAAAAAGGCCAAGAACTTGAAGGCCGCGCGCGAGGAGGAACACACCGGCCAAGATAATTTGTTCAAAGTTTATGTCGAACGCGCTTGGCCGGAATGCGATGTCATCGTCGGCAATCCGCCGTTTCTTGGCGACAAACTCATGCGCGGGGAACTTGGCAACGAATACGTTGAAGAACTGCGAAAAATTTACGACAACCGAATTCCCGGCCAATCGGATTTGTGCTGCTACTGGTTTGAAAAGGCGCGTGACCTGATTGAAAACGGTAAATGCAAACGCGCTGGCTTGCTGGCGACGCAAGGTATTCGCGGCGGCGCAAACCGTGAAGTTTTGAAACGCATCAAAGAAACCGGCAACATATTTTTTGCAGAGAGTGACCGTGCTTGGGTTCTTGCTGGCGCAAATGTTCACGTTAGCATGGTTGGATTCGACGACGGTTCTGAATTAAACCGAATACTTGATTCCGATTCTGTTGAATCAATTAGCCCAGACCTCACTGCCGGAGCGGATACAACTGACGTAACACCGTTATTGGCTAACCACGAAATTTGCTTTCTTGGCGATATAAAAGGCGGCGCTTTCGACATTTCCGAATCGGTTGCGATTGCACTTCTTAACGAACCAAACCCAACTGGACGACCAAACTCCGATGTTGTTTTTCCGTGGGTGAATGGCTTGGACGTAACAAGACGGCCACGCGGAATGTGGATAATTGATTTTGGAGTCCATCCGTCACTTGAAGATTGCGCGGTTTATGATGCGCCATTCAAACACGTTGAAAAATTTGTGCGTCCAGAGCGCATTCAAAACCGCAGAGCTGTCAGGGCAAAATACTGGTGGCGTCATAGTGAAGCACATCCAGAAATGCGGAGTAGAATCGCGCCGCTATCTAGGTTTCTCACAACCGTTGCGCTCGCTAAACACAGATTGCTTACATGGATGAGCATTCCAACTTTGCCGGATCATCAAGTTTTTGTATTTGCCAGAAATGATGATTACTTTTTCGGCGTTCTCCATTCGCGTTTCCATGAAGTTTGGGCATTGAAGCAAGGCACGCGGCTTGAAACTCGACCGCGCTACACGCCGACAACCTGCTTTGAAACATTTCCGTTTCCGCGCCCGACGCCCGCGCAGGAAGCCGCCATTGCCGCCGCCGCCAAAGAGTTGAACGAGTTGCGCGAACGCTGGCTGAATCCGCCCGAATGGACGGTGGAAAAAATTCTGGAATTCCCCGGCAGCACCACCGGCCCGTGGTCGCGCTACCTCGACGCCAAAACGGTGGACGCCCAAACCGG
>Ga0208872_1001977_pt1 | contig 12142 bp, 9 predicted proteins | sample CryBogCBH12Aug08_FD_185508 | JGI IMG/M metagenome (GOLD analysis project Ga0208872, IMG submission 185508) | Freshwater microbial communities from Crystal Bog, Wisconsin, USA - CBH12Aug08 (SPAdes) | ecosystem: Environmental > Aquatic > Freshwater > Lake | place: Crystal Bog, Wisconsin, USA... | reverse complement strand
TGCCGTTGGTTGCAAATGCGATTCGCGGACGTGATACCAAAGTTCCACGCCACATTCCACGGCGACAATCCAGACAATCAAAACCAAACCGAACCGGTTCACGCGCCGGAAAATATTTTCGCCAATTGGCGTCGCAGAAATATTTTTTGAAACAGAATTTTCAGCGGCGGATTTTCTTCGCAAATTCAGCAGCCACGCCGCGCCCCACAGCAGCGCGGTGCAGACCAGCAAAATGGTCAGGCCGGCTTCGTCGTGATATTCGGCGATGGCACTGACGCCTTTTTTTGCCGCGATCCAAGTGAGCAGCGACGCGCGGAAAATGTTCAGCAACATTGCCAGCGCAAAGCTGATTGGCACGAGCAACACTCGCCGTTGCCAGTTGAACAAATAAAATTCGCCGAGAAACAGCGAGATCATCAGGCTGGATTGGAACGAGCGGATGCCGCTGCACGCGTCGCTGATACCAACGATGCCGGTGCTGACCTCGATGGTGTTGCCGTGCTGGATGGCCGGCACGTTGAGAATGCCGAGCACATCTACCACCAGCCCGGCGTTCATGCGACTCAAACCTTGGATGATCGGCGCTTCGATTAAGGTCGGCCACGGAATCGCAACCAGAAAAAATGCGATGGGAAAAGCGAGTTGCCGCAGCCAGAATTTTCCGCCCGCGAGCCGGATGGCGAAAAGCGTCAGGCCAATGGTTTCAAGGCCCAGCAGCCATTGAGTCGGTCGCCATTCCGGCGTGGCTTCCTCAACCAGCCGTGTCGGCAGATAAAGAAACGCCAGCGCAACGCAAAGCAAAACCGGCAGCAGACATTTTTCTGCGCAGAAATTTTCGTGCGGAATTTGTCTGGCGTGATGCCAACGGCGCAACAGCAGACCGGCGACCAAAATCGGCACGACGAGGCCGTAGCTGTATTGTGGATTCGACGACCATTCCAGCCGGAGGTTGTCAATTAGCCGAAACCACAGGTAGCCGAGCGGCAAGGCCAGCAGCGCCCATTTGCGGACGAAATTATTTTCTGAAACGGCCATTAAGATTTTTTAGGAAATGACGCGCTGCTTCACCAACTCGGCGGGGTTGCCGCGATAGATTCCATTCGCCTCCAGATTTTTCGCCGCCACGGAACCGGCGGTCAGCACCGCGTGCGCGCCGACGATGACGCCCGGTCCGACCCAGCAGCCCGCGCCAAGCCACGCGCCATTTTCAACTGTGATTTGTCTGGTGATGAGATTGAAGCTGGCGCGCTTGTAATCGTGGCTGCCGGTGCAGAGAAACGCGCGTTGCGAAATGCAGACATGGCTGCCGATGCTGATGTGTTCGAGGTTGAGCAGCCAGCATTCCTCGCCGAACCAGACGTGGTCGCCAACGGTGAGCTTCCACGGAAACGTGATTTTCACCTGCGGCTTGATGGTGACGTTTTTGCCGATCTGCGCGCCGAACGCGCGGAGGACAGAACATTTCAGCGCGGAAAAACTGAACGGACACAGCCGGAACAAAATCAGGCTGACGACAATCCAAAGAGCTTCCTTCAACACGCCCGCGCCACGATCAAAGCGACCTGGCGAATAACGCGACAAATCCACCGCCGGCTGGCCGCCGCCGGATTGGGATGAAGTTTCGCTCATGGTCAAAGGGTAAAGGTTTTCGCCGCGCGGCTTCAAGCGTCCAAGATGCAATTCGGTTTGGAGCCGCCGCCTAAAATCCATTCGTGGACGGCGCGCATCTGTTTGCCGACCTGCGTCCAAGTGAAGCGCGATTCTACCAGCGTCCGCGCGCGCACCCCCATCGCAGCGCGTTTGGAGTCGCTCATCGCAAAAAGATTTTGCAGGCCGGTCGCGATGCTGGCTTCGTTGGTTTCAATTTTCAGCGCCGCGCCAGCTTGAAAACCATCCGGCAAATTGCATTCCGGCGTCATCAAAACCGGCTTCGCGTTCGCCCACGCTTCGAGCACGACCATCGGCAAACCTTCGCTGAACGACGGTAGCACGAACGCGTCGCAATGATGGTAACACGCGGCCTTGGCGGCGTTGAACTGCGGGCCGAGGAACAAGACGGAAGCTGGGAGTTGGAAGTTGGAAGTTGGGGTGCGGAGGTCAGTAAACGAAATTTTTCGTTCGGTGCAAAGCTGTTTCAATTCCGCTTCGTGTCCGCCTTGCTCCCAGCCGGCGATGGCGAGAACCCATTCATCAGATTTCCGAATTCCGAATTCCGAATTCCGATTTTCCGGCCACGCCTTCAGCAAATTAACCAGACCTTTCTTCGGATGAATCCGGCTCAAAAAGAGCAAAACTTTTTTATCCGGCTCGACAATATTTTTCCACGGCGGCGCGGCGGCTGAATCGGTAGTTGGCAAATCAATTCCATTTGGAATGACCGCGATAGCGTTTTTAAATCCGAGCTGGCGGATGGAATCGGCTTCCGACTGGCACAGCGCGCGGAAGCAGCGTGCGCCGCGCAAATGCGCCGCTTCGAACAAGTGCCACGCGATTTGTTTTTTCCAGCGCGAATTATTTAGCGCCCACGGATCGAGCATCCCGTGCGGCGAAATGATGTAAGGCCGTTTGGTTTTGCGGTTGTAATTTTTTGCGGCGACGCTGGGATAAAGCCACAAGCCATGCGTGTGGCAGATGTCCGGCGTGAAAGTTTCCAGCTCTGCGAGAAATCCGTTTGCGTTCCCGATGCCGCTCGGCCAGCCCGGCGGGAATGCCGCCGCCGGGACCGGCGACCACGCCGGCAAATCGGCGTCGGTCCTTTCGTCGCGCAGGCCAAAGGCTTTTACCGCCGCGCCGAGTTGCTGCTCCGATTGTGCCAGCCGCATCACTGCGTCGAACAAACCGCCGGCCTTGCGCGAAACCGACGCGGTGAGATGGGCGGACTTGATCATTTCAAAATTCGAAAATGCGCGCTTCACCGGCGCAACATCAAACGCAGCAGCGCGCGGTCGAGCCAGCCGAGGCGCGGGCGCGGATTTTTCAAGGCGACCGCCACGGCGCCGCGCAGACCGGCGGCGAAGCGTTCCGGTCCCCACGCGGAAACTATGCGGCTGCTGGCCCCGCCGAAATCGGCCAGCGGAAAATCTCTTGCAGAAATTTTCAAAAGTAGTTGCGTGAGTTTGTCCGTGTTGTTCGGATCAAATTGAAATCCGTTCACGCCGGGCGAAACCAAATCCGCCGCACAACCGCAGCGGTCAGAGACGAGCACCGGCAGACCAGCAGCCATCGCCTCGTTGACGACGAGACCCCACTGCTCGGTCGTGCTGGCATGGACGAACGCGCCGGCGAGACCGAAATATACCGGCAACTCGTGGTATTGTTTGAAACCGGGCATCTGGACGTGCTTTTCCAATTTCAAATCGGCGACCAATTTTTTTAGTTCCGGTTTGAGCGGGCCGTCGCCGAGCAAAACGAACGACCAGAGATTATTTTTATTTTCCGGCAGTTCGCGGTAGCGCGCGTAGGCTTGCAACAGGCGGAACAGATTTTTTTTCTCGATGAACCGCGCGCTGGCGAGGAAATATTTTTCCGGCAGGCCAAATTTTTGCCGCAAGTTTTGCGCATCGGCACGGGCGACGGCAGACTGCTGTTGAAAAAAATTATTGTCCACGACATCGTAGCCGAGAAAGATGCGATCCGGCGCAAGGCCAAGCTGGACGAGGTATTTTTCGTGCGGCGTGCCGCCAGCCAGCCCGGCGGAATTCATTTTCACCAGCCGCGTTTTTATCCACTCCTTCCAGAATGTGCGGCGCTCGTCCCACGCGGTGCTTTCGGACATGACCACCGCCGGCGTGCGATTGGCGTCGCACCATTCGAGCGCGCTCAACGCGTCAATGAACGACCAACCGGGCACGGCGACGACGTGCGGTTTGAGGTCGTCCAGCGCACGCCACATTTTCTGCCGCAGCTCCTGCCGCCACTCGCGCGTGTCGGTCTCGCGTTCGGTGAGCGTGACGCGCGTGAACGCCGCCGCGCCCTCGACTTTGTCCCACGCGTAGGTGCTTTCCATGCCGCACGCCTCGACGCCGCCGACGTTCAGCAATTGCCCGGCGGCGTTAAGCCGCGCGTGGTGATATGGGCCGAAGCGCTGAAACAAAACGGCGACGCGCGTTTCTTTGGGCGGAGAATTGTCCGGGAAATTTTGCACGTTCGGAGGCTTTCGGTTCAATTCGGCGGGCGTTGAAAATTATCGCGCCGGACAAAACCGCCAGTCGCGCGCCGGGCGAATGGCATTTTTCCGGCGACGGATGGGCGGGAATTTTTTTGCGTTGACACGGACATCGCGTTACCGGTTTTCGGCGACGTCTTGACGAGTTGATAATGTTCTAGAAACCAGATGGTCAGCGCGCCAAACACAAATGGATACAAAGTGATAAGCGTGATGTCGCGTCCGAGATTGAAGGTTAAAATCAGACCGAGGCTGTAAAGCGGCAGCCGTCCGAGTCGATGCACGGTCAAGTCCAGCCGTGCGAGCCAGACAATCCACAGGCTCATCAAAATTGCTGCTGCCGCCGGGCCAACGACGCGCCCGAAATTCACGACGCCCTGGCCGATGAAGCCGGTGGAGATGGTGGTGTTGACGCCGCCCTGCGTGTCGTTGGCGTCGCCGTGGCCGCGCGCGATGGCGTAGTCGAGGCCAATGAGCGGCTTGCCGTGCCACAACCCGCGCGGAATCGGATTTACCAGCTCGGCAAAATAGCGCTGGCCCCAGTTGATTTTATAGCGGCCATTGTCAATGAACGTGCTGACCCAGCACAATTCCTCGAACATATTCAAACCCTCGTTGTGGACTTTTTCCTGCGCGGCGAGGTTCAAACCCTTGTTGTGAAATGCGGCGGTGATGCTCATTGAGGAGCGGTTGGCGATGATGAATTTCATCCAGGTGTTGACCACAACGAAACACGCAAGCAGCACGAAGATTTTTTTGAACATCCCGCCTCGCAGCCGCAAGAAAACCCAGCTCAACACCGCCGGCACCGCCATCGCGAGCATCGTGTTGCGCGTGCGGTCGAAGACGAACGCCGGCCATGACAGCAACACGAACAAGAACGCCAGCCGCCGGACGCGCGGCGTGGTCGCCAGCGCCGCGACCACGCCGAACATCGAGGTCGTCAGCAGTTGCAGATAAACGGCGATGATGGAAAACGCGTCGAAGCCGGAGCCGATGCGCCCGTGCGACCACGGATTCGCCTTGTAGCCGAGAAATGGAAAAAGGTAATACGGAATTTCCGTCTTCAAAATGATTAGCGCGATCACGAACAGGATGACCCACACCGCCGCGCAACCGGTGAACAGGATGTTCAACTGCTTTTGGATTTCCGGAAAACCGACGCCATGCTTGAACAACTGCATCACGCCGCTTTTTCGCTTCGTCATCTCGCCGTTGAGTTTTTCGTGCAATGGCCGCACCGTCAGCAAAATCACGAGGACGAACCACGCCACCTGCCACCACGCGCCGGAGAGCGTTTCCGGCGTGAACATTTTGACGTGGTTGTTCGCGTAGTCGTTGTAAAACGCGTCGCCGACATACCAAGCGGCGGTGGTGGCCAGCACCGCGAGCAGCGGGATACTGGTGGCGTCGTTGATGCGGCGGAAGGCCGCGACCCCGCCGCCGACCAGCAGCGCGATCACCACCCAAAACGAAACGGGAAATATGAACAACAGGTTCAGCACAGTTTCCGAGCGAAAAGATTATCGGGGTTAAACGGTCAAAGACAACTGGCGAATGGCGTGGGGGAAATTCATTTCTGTAAATCGGCTCCCAGTTGCGCCAAATTTTCCGCCAGCCGGTTCAGCGTGAATTGCCGGGATTTTTCCCGCGCCGCCGCCACGTGCGCCGCCAGCAATTCCGGTTGCGCAAGGTAACGCTGGAAAATTTTTGCGAGCGCGTCCGCATCGCGTGGCGGGACGATGAAGCCGTCCGCGCCGTCGGTTACGACCGCACCGCAATTTGGTGTGGCGACGACCGGCAGGCCGTGCGCCATCGCTTCCAGTTGCGTGAGGGCAAAGCCGTCCGAAAGTGTCGGCAGCACAAACACGTCGGATTGCCGATACCAATTCGCCGCTTGGTCACGACTGGTGCGTCCGTGAAATGTCACGTTGCTCGGCGCGGTTTTCAGCGCGGTTTCGGAAATGCCGAGTGGGCCGACGACATCGAAATGGATGTTTTCCCTTTCCAGTTGTCGCGCGGCGGCGAGCAAATACTGGATGCCTTTGCGTAAAATCACCTGACCGAGAAACAGCACGCGCAGCGGCGCGGCGGATTTACGATTTCCAATTTCCAATTTCCGATTTGCTTCGCCGGTTTCAAAACACAGCGGAATGACGACCAATTTTTCCGCCGGCACGCCTTGCTGGAGCAAAGCCTGCCGGGAAAATTCCGAATTCACGACGATGCGGTCGGCGAACGCCCATTCCTGTTCGCGGCGCGCAAAATATTCATCGGGGACTTCGAGCGGACGCAGCGACCAGCCCGGCCAGTTTGTTTCCTCCGCGCGCACCAAGTCCACTTCCACGCGGTTCGGATCCATCTGGTTCAGGACGCATTTGATTTTTTGGGCGCGGCACCACGCGAGCGATTCCAGCGCGCCGGTGTCGTAGGCGAAGAAAATGGAATCGCCGTTCAAGTCCGGCCGGCGTTGCAAATGTTCGCGCACGCCGATGGAAAATCTTTTTCCGACCTCGATGAAACCGAGATACGGTTCGCCGGCATATTTCCGGCGCAAAAGAAATTCCCAGCCGAGCGAGCGCAGATTCCACGAGTGGACAAGCCCCGGTTGACCCGTCAAATCAGGATGAAATCGCGCGGCGAGCGGACGCAATTTTCCGGCGGCCAATTTGCGCGTGAGCGAGCCAGCCCAAAAATCCGTGCAGAGCGCGGCGAGTTTGCCGTTTTGGTGCAACGCGCGCGGAATGGCGAAATGCTCGCGCGCGCCGATTTGACTGCAAATCCACGCGGGAGATTGTGACGAACGGTCAGGCATGACGGCGATGTGCCGGGAATTTTATTGGACGAAATGAAGCGCGGGTTTGCGGGCGCTCAATTCAGGAAGTGCAAATTGGTCGGCGGCGCGGGCGGCGCGGGCGCGTTGGTCGTGGTGCCGGTTCCCGTCGTGTTGGTTGTCCATACGGTGCCGGTCCAGATGAAAGTGATGGCCTGTCCGTTGGTCACGGTGACGGGGCTGGACAATGAGACGGACGGATAAACCAGATAATAGCTGCCCTGCGTGTTGACGCGGTTGTCAAAGTGCAGATACGCGCCGGCGGGAATCCGGCTGGGCGCGGAATCGTCGAGCACGAAATTCGCGGCGGTCTGAACATACATCGTGGGATACAGCGGCCCGCCGCCGTAGGAAACGAGGTTGGTTGTGCCGGTGTTGCCGTAAAGCTGCGCCGGCGTGTAAGCATTGTCCGGCCCGACCAAAACCATCGGCTGGCCGGCACCGATGTTGAACTTGCCGATGGCACAGTTGACGGTGTTATTGGTGAAGTTGACGCCCGTGGCCGTGCCGTTGCCTTGGGCGAGAATGTTTTGCACTTCGGTGGTGTTGACGGAGTTGTTGCTGATGGCCAGACCGGTCACGCCCAAGACGCCCGGCCCGCCGAAGTTGACGAACGCCGTCAATTTGTTCGGCGCGTAAACCGAGTTGCCGGCGATCAGGAGGTTGCTGTTCAGCACGCTGCCCTGCGAGCCTTGTGTGCCGATGGCGAACACGGTCATGTAATCCGCGCAGTGGATTTCGTTGTTCAACACCGCGATGTTCACGCCGGGCGTGGTCTGGATGCCGTTGTTGCCGTAGCCGGCGAAATAAAAGACGTTGCTCTGCATGACGAACAACGGCGCAGTCGGCACCGCGCCGTTCCACGCCCAGCCGTTGCCGGTGATGTTGGTGACGAAGTTGTTTTGGAAATAAGAAATGTTCGTGTAGTAGCTCTGGTAGTATTCGGCGACCTGGAACAAATTCTCAAAGCGGCTGCCGGCGACATTCCATGAACCATAAATGTTGAGCGCGGTCGCGGCACCGTCGCGAAACGTGCAGCTTTGGATGCTAATGTTGCCATTATTATTTTGGTCAATGGACTTGAACATCTCGCCGCGCCAGTGCTGGACGACGACGTTGGTGAATAGCTGGTGGGTGGCGGTGCCGGTGTTGTTGCCCCGGTCGCAGGTCAGCCAGGCTGAATGTTGTTCGTCCCAGCCCAGACCGTCCACGGTGTTGACGGTGATGCCGTGAACATCAAGGTTGCCGTTCGGCACGCCGCCATCCAGCGTGAGATTTTCGAGGACAATCGGGGTGTCGTTGGCAATCGGTGCGACGCACTCAAACAGAAAACCGCGAATGCCGTTCGTCCCATACGGATAGACATCCGACCAAACGAATGCGCCCTTCGACAACAGCACCGTGTTGGTGCCCTCGCCGAGAAAATGCAGCCCGCCGCGCGACACGAGAATCGAACCGTAAAGATAGCCGTTGGCGGCGTAGTTCCGGTTCGTCGGGATGCACAGATAAGTTCCTGCCGGGATTTGGATGGTCACGTTGGTGCCGGTGGCGGCGGCGATGCAGTTGTTGAAGGCGGCGGTGTTGTCGGTGCCGCAGGTTGCAAAAGTATTTGTCCGGGTGGCCTGAGGTAAACACGAGATAAAGAGATTTGTGCCGTTGACCACGTTGGTGATTTTCGCCAGGGCATCAATATAATTGGTTACGTTGATGCCATACGAATTGATTCCGATCCGTTGTTGGCCGACACCCCATATCTCAATCGTTTTGCCGATGTCCGCGCTGGAGAACTGGCTGGTTGTCGTCACTTTCACCGAGTTGCTCGTCGTGTTGGCATAGAACTGGACAGCATCGCCCACCGCGCCAAAATTCGTGACATTCAAAACCGATTGCGCCGACGCTGAAAATTCCCGTCCGCTCCAAGCCAGGCTCGCCAGCAATAGCAGCCGGCAAAGCACACGTTTGCCACGCAGCCGATTTGCTGACTTAAATGGTTTTTGGGTCGGCATAACTTTGGAACATACGTTCAAATTCATATTTAGCAACCTTCGCGCCAAGCGGCTCACGACCGTCGGAGCCAGGCCCGGTAACGCGGCCACGGAATGACCTGCCGCCGACCCAGACAGTAGCCGATGCCCTGCGCCGCCTGCCACCACCAAACCGGCTCGCGCACGACCCAGCCGAGTCCGCGTGTGCAGGCATAACGAAACTGCGAAAAAATCCGGTAGCCGGCCAGCGCAATTCCCTGCGGCCACGGACAGCGCAGCAGCACGCTCCAAAATTCATTCCGCGCATGTCGGTGGTGGTTGCGCAATTCGCTTCGCGTCTGGCCGGAGTAATGATGCCGTATCGTAATGATTGGCGAGTAAAGCACCTCGTGCCCGGCTCCCACGCATTGCAGGGCGTAATCCGGTTCCTCATACATATGAAAAAACTTTGGCTCGAACCCCGGCAGCGCCAGATAAACTGAGCGCCGCAGCACCGCGCCGGAATTGGCGAACGACCGCGTCGGTTGCGCCGGGCCGAAATCCGTCTGCGTGAGCGTCGCCGGATATTCGTCTGTGCGCTGCGGAAAATGCGCGATGGCCAATTGCGGATTTTCCGCAAACAGCGCGGCGATGCGCGCTAGACAATCGGCCTGCTCCGGATAACTGTCATCGTCCAGTGCCAGCACCAAATCGCCGCGCGCCTCGCGCATCATGCGGTCGCGCGACGCCACCGAGCCGCGGCCAGCTTCGTTGACGATGAGCCGTGCGTCCGGCAATTCGCGGCGCACGGTTTCCACCGTGTCGTCCGTGCAGCCGTCGGCGGTGATCAAGATTTCCAGCGGTGCCGGATTCAACGCGCGCAGCACCGCCAGCGTGCGGCGTAAATCCGCCGCGCGGTTCTTCGTGGTGATCATCACCGAAAAAGTCATGCAAAAAATTTCAGGCCAGTCGCGTGCCGGTGGAATTTTCCACCGCGCATTTTTTGAAGAACAAAGTGAGCCGCACGCTGTCGGTCAGGCGGTAGCCGAGCGGTCCAAGAAAATTCGTCAGGCTGGTTTGGGCGGTTTCGCTCAAGGCCTCCACGGTGATGAGGTCAGGCGCATAGCGGCGGAAATCCAGTCCCTGCAAAACCGCGAGGTCATGGCCTTCACAGTCAATGTTCAGGTAATGAAAATGTTCTCCGCGAAACGGCGACGCGTCCAAAATCTGCGTCAGCGTCAGGGTCTTGACGGGCGTGCTTTTCAGCGGCTGTTCGCCCTGGTCGGAAACCAGGTTTTGTTCGTCGCTCGCGGCGAGGCGGTCGGTGGTGCCTTCCGCATAATGCAGCCAGACCAGCTCCTCGGCGGTGTTCGACACGGCGGCGCAGACGTTGTGGTCGTGCGGGCGCAGATTTTCAAAGCGCGCGATTTTTTCCGGGTCGCAGTCAATGTTGACGCCGCGCCAGCCGAACGAACTCAACAGCTTCGTGTTAGACAGCTTGAACGGATGAAACGCGCCGACATCAATGAAGAGGCCGCTCATGTGGCCCATGCGACCAAAGTGGTTGTGCACCACCAGATCCTCGCCGAACTGCGAATAGCTTACGCGCATCGCCCGCATTTCTTCCAGCGCGGCGCGCGGCGACAGCCCGCCAAAAAAAAGCATCCGCAGTCGTTTAAGGTTTCTCAAGAGTCGGGAGGTGGTGTTTGGTTTCATGCATGGTGAATTATTCAGCGTCGAGCATGAATTCCCGGCGCCGGCCGGGCGTGATGGGCCGCATCCGCCGCACGGCACCGAGCAGCATTCGTAACGAATGGATGTGCCATTTCGCGCCGCTGACGCTGTCGGCGTTGCCCATCCGGTAAACCACGGCCGGAAACGGCACGGCGGTCAGCTTGTGTCCGAGATAAGCAAACTGCGCCGCGTAACGTTGATGGCTGTCATTCGCCAGCAGCGTGCTGGTGTCCGAGCCGGGCACGAGCGAACGCTGGTCGGCCTTGGCAAAATTTGCGTTCTCCTCGCTCAACACCACGCCCTCGATCTCGGTGCGAAACGGCCCGGTGAGTTCCACGAGGTCGCTGCGGGAAATCAGGCACGAACCGCAAATTCGATCCAGCGTTTCCGTGCGCTGGAGAACTTGGCGCAGGTTCATCCGCCACAGCCAGCCCTGCGAAATGAGGTAGCCGGGCGCGCCGCTGTTTTGGGCGAGCCAGCCCACCAGCTTGGAGCTGATGAGATCGTCCGAGTCCAGCTTCATCACATAACGCGGGTTCCACTTCGCCTTCGCGTGATTCCAGCCGGCGGTGATTTTCGCCACCTTGTCCAGCACGCCCGCAATCGCCGGCTGCGGATGCGCCGGCGGCGTCGGCGGCACGGACACGAAGCAAAACCGCGAGTCCAGCGCGACCTCAAAATCCGGCGGCTCGTTGCCGATCACCACCACGCAGAAATTTCCGTCCGCCGAATTTTGGATGGACTTGAGGGTCTGGTGCAGCAGCCGGCAGGCGAGATCCCATTTGAGTTTTGCCCGGCGCGGAGCCACGGGAATCAAAAACACCAGAAGCGGTGCGTCAGTTGGTGAAATATTTTCGTTCATGCGGTAAAAGTTATTTTCCAAAAAATCGTTTCTTTAACTTGCCGGCCAGCACCCGGCGGTCTTCGTTGAGGACGGCCAGCCACGCGCCGAATTCGCCATGCTGCTGGCGGTGGTGCGCCAGCCGCGCGATGGTGAACGGTCGCGAATATGCGCCGCGATCAAACAGGAACGGCTTGCGCCCGCAAAAATGCGCGATGCGCGGGCGAGAAATTTTTTTCGGAAACCGCCAGCCGCCGCCCGCGCAGTCGCGCTCCAGTTCCGTCGTGCCGTGGTGTCCCCAGATCTGCTGCAAATCGGCCATGCCGCTTTTGATGGTTCCGCGCTGCGTCAGCGCATGGACGGCGTAGTTCAGCATCCCCATTTCGCCCCACCCAAACAAATCCGGCACTTGCTGATCCCACGCTTCGAACTTCACCCACTCGGAAAACGGAATGGCGTTGCGCCGGCTGGCGAACGCACCGGTGCAAAAATAGGGCAGACCGCGCCAGTCGAAGCCGGCGTCGAATTGCCGCAATTTTTCCGGGTCGAAATAAAAGTGCGGCAGCCAGCCGGGAATTTCGGTGGCGTCGGCGGGCACGGAAATT
>Ga0208872_1001971_pt1 | contig 12163 bp, 10 predicted proteins | sample CryBogCBH12Aug08_FD_185508 | JGI IMG/M metagenome (GOLD analysis project Ga0208872, IMG submission 185508) | Freshwater microbial communities from Crystal Bog, Wisconsin, USA - CBH12Aug08 (SPAdes) | ecosystem: Environmental > Aquatic > Freshwater > Lake | place: Crystal Bog, Wisconsin, USA... | reverse complement strand
GTCTTGCCTTCCGGCGCCACGTCGCGGTCGTGCCAGCAATAATACGGTGCGCCGAGCTTCTCGATGAACTCGAACGCGACCCGCACGCGCTTCTGCGCGTTGCTCACCGAATTACTGCCGTCGTCCCACGGCCGTTGCATCGTCCCCGCCCCAAATGGATCGCTCCCCGCTCCCCGAAACGTGTGCCAATACACCACCGCAAATCGTAGATGTTCGCGCATGGTCTTACCTTCGACAATCTCCTCAGCGTTGTAATGCTTGAACGCTAAAGGATTCTTCGAGGACGACCCTTCGTATTTGATTTTGCTGATGGCTGGGAATGCAGATTTCATGTATGTGAGTTGTAGATGAATTGAATATTAACGGACGAGTTCCGCGCGCCGAGGTTTCGGCACATTTTTTTTGACGGAAATTTTTTTCGGATGCGAGTCGGGGACAATGAGCCGGTCGATGCCCACGGCGATGAGGCCGGCGGTGCGGCGGCGGGGCGCGGCCACACATTCCACAGCGCCGAACTTGGCCCACATGGAACCGTTCTGGACAGCGAGCGAAAGATGCGCCAGCACGGACGGCGGCAATTCCGTCAAGCTTCCGGTCACAACCACGCGGCGCAGACCTAAAACATTCAACGCGCCCGCAATCGCGACGGCGGCGGCATCCAAAGATTGCGCAAGCCAAGGCTCAATGCCGTGCGCGGAAATGTATTCGCCCAATTGCGCCCAGGAATTCTTTTTGCTGCGGGTCACTTCGGAAAAACTTTCCAGCAAACCGCGCAGGGACACGAGCGTTTCCATGCAACCAATCGCGCCGCAGCCGCATTTACGCCGGTTGCCCAGCACGGGCGTATGGCCAATCTCGCCGCTGATGGGCAGCGGATTCACGAGCGGTTTGCCGTCCATAATAATCGCGCCGCCGACGCCTTCGCCAAAGTCCACGAGCAAAAAATCGTCACTGTCGGGATTTGCAAGATGATGGCCGAGCGCCAGCGCGCGTTCTTCTTGCACAAGCAATACCGGCACGTTCCAGACGCGCCGGACAATCTGCGCGAGGTCGGCGGTTTCCGTCCAATGGATATTAGGCGAAAATAAAATTTTATTCGCTGTCTCGTCCACGATACCAGGCACGCTCAAGAGCACGCCGAGAAAATTATGCTCGCCAATCTGGCTCGCGGCGGCGCGCAACGATTTTTCCCAACCGCGCGCCGGATTCATTTCGCCCTTTTCGAGCGCGAAGGTAAAATGCCATTGATCCGCATCCGGAATTCCCAGCGCGAGCGCGGCCACGGTGGTTTCTTGCATCCCCAACTGAATCGCCAGCAGCCGCGATTGCGAGTGGTTCAACTGCAACTTGCGGCCGGGGCGACCGCGCAAACTTGTTTCTGCACCGTTGGTTTCCGCCACTTCGATTTCCTCCAGCACCTCAACCGCGAGCAGTTCATCCACGATTTTCCCCGCCGTGGGCTGGCTCATGCCGAGCGCCTTCGCGAGTTCTGCGCGCGAAGCTACGCCCAACTTCTGCAACTGCCGGAGCAAGGCGCGCCGGTTCAATTGCCCCATGCGGGAAGGAACGTAGATCATTAAATTAAGATAACTACGGAAATGCCCCTCGTGTCAAGCGCGATTGAATTATTCTGTCCGAAAAAACATTTGCCCCATGCGGCGAAACCTGAAATCGTTTGAACCATTCCGTTTATCCACTGTCTATCTCCCATGAAAATTAAATCATTCCTCACCCTGTTCGCCGCCGTTGCCTTGCTCGTGCCGGCGGGTCTCAACGCTCAAACCACCAATCGCCCCGTCAGCGCCATGGACCCGGAGCTGATGGCGATTGTCCAAGGCATTCAGACCAAGTTGAAGGCCGGTAAAAATACCGCCGCCGACCTCGCGCCGGATCTTTTGAGCTTCGACCAATTGCGCGCTAAGCACGCCAGCGAAAAAACTGACGCCACCGCGCAGATTATTTATATGGAAGCCATGCTCTACCAGCAAGTGCTCGACAATCAGGCGCAGGCCACCGCGCTCATCACGAAACTCAAGACCGATTATCCCGACACCAAGCTCGGCAAGAAAGCCGACCAGATGTTGCAGATGATGGATAAACAAGCCGCCGCCAAGAAAGTGCAGGACGGCCTTGCCCCCGGCTCGACCTTCCCCGATTTCAACGTCACGGATTTGAATGGCAAACCGCTCTCTGTCGCTGCCCACAAAGGTCATGTCGTGTTGATTGATTTTTGGGCGACGTGGTGTGGCCCGTGCCGCGCTGAATTGCCCAACGTCATTGCCACCTACCAGAAATTCCACGCGCAAGGCTTCGACATCATTGGCGTGAGCCTCGATTCCGAGAAGGAAAAGCTCGACGCCTTCCTGCCCAAACAGGATGGCATGACGTGGCCGCAATTTTTTGACGGCCAAGGCTGGAGCAACGCCCTCGCGGTAAAATACGGTGTGGAATCCATTCCCTTCACCGTGCTCATCGGACCGGACGGCAAAATTATCAAGACCAACCTGCGCGGCGAAGCGCTGGGTGCCGCCGTGGCCAATGCGCTCGCGAAGAAATAACTTTTAGTTCCCACATCCCCGACTGGCACCCGCCCGTCGGGGATTTTTTTTGTCGTTGCGAGAAAGTTACTTGGTCGCCGAGCCGTGCGTCATCTCGCTCCCAAATGGCATAGATACCGTCTCGCCGAGACGCGGCACCAGCGGGTTAAAATAATTTCCAAGATTGCCAACGCCGCGTCAATCGCGCTAAATAAAGGGAATGTCAACGGTTGCCGAACAACTCCGCGCTGCGCGCGAAGCCCAAAAACTCACGGTGCAGCAAGTCGCCGACGTGACCAAAATGCGCACCGACCACGTCCGCGCGCTCGAAGAAGGCAAGTTCAACGCCTTTTCCGCGCCGGTCTATATCCGCGGCTCGGTCAAAATCTACGCGAAGTGTCTCAAGCTGGCGGAAGAACCGTTGCTCGCCGCGCTGGCGACCGAATTGAAGGGCACTGAAAAATTCAGCGAGCCGCCGCCGCTGTCAGATTCCAAAAAAACGTTCGTGGATCACATCACTTTGCTGCTGGCGAAGGTGAATTGGAAAGTCGGCGTGGCGCTCTTCGCGCTCATATCGCTGGCACTGATTTTCGGCGTATCGTTCTGGGCGTGGGAACATCATAAGAAGAGTGACCCGCTCAAAAATCTTCCCCCCGCTGTCTATCAACCCGCCGGTTCAGATGACACGCTGCCGCTACCGAAGCACTGATTCAAACGTCTTCGAGATAGAGCGCACGATTGCGCCAGAGGTAGATGATTCCCGACATCGCGGTCAGCACAACCGTGAGCCAAAGCATGGCCGCAGCAAAACTCGGTGCCCACGCGACAAAAAGGTTTTTTAATCCGTCCGGCCATTCCTGACACGCATCCACCACAAGCAGCGCGATGATGGTGACGATTTGTGAAATGGTTTTATGTTTCCCGTAACGTTCCGCCGCGAGCACGATGTTTTTGGACGCGGCGAGTAGGCGCAGGCCGGTGATGGCGAGTTCGCGCGCGACGATGATGATGACCATCCACGCACCGACTTTCACCGGCGCGTTGGGATGCAGCCGCGTGCTTTCGACGAACGCGATGAACGCCGAACACGTCATGATTTTGTCCGCGAGCGGATCCATGAGGATACCAAAATTGGTAATCAGTTTCCGTGCGCGCGCGATACGGCCATCGAGAAAATCCGTGACGCCAGCGAGGCAGAAAAATAGAAGCGCGAAGGAATTTCGGAACGGAATATTCCACGGCCAGAACAGCGCCACCAAAAAAACCACCGTCAGCACAAAGCGCGAGACGGTAAGTTTGTTGGGCAGGTTCATCTGAATTTACGATTTTAGATTTACGACTGACGCGATGCACGCCAAAAAGCACGCCAATCGTAAATCGTATATCGCAAATCTTCAGGCGCCGAATTTGTCGAACATCTTCGCGTTCGCCTGCATGAGGCGGATGAGGAATTTCGCGGGCATGATGCCGAGCGAACCACTGTTTGCACCGGTTTCCGTGAAGCGTTCCAGCTTGTCCGAGCCGCTCGCGGATGAGTGCAGCAGCACCGGTTGCGGATGCCACGAGTGACCGTGCAACGCGCAGGGCGTGGAATGGTCGCCGGTGATGGCGATGACATCCGGTTTCTTTTTCAAAAGAATTGGCAGCGCGGCGTCGAATTCTTCGATGGCTTTTTTCTTCGCGGCGAAATTGCCGTCTTCACCGTATTTGTCGGTGTATTTGAAATGGATAAAGAAGAAATCGTAGTTGTCGTATTCGGCGAGGTAGCGCTCGAATTGTTCCTTGATGGTCTGCGGCCCTTCGATTTTCACCATGCCGACGAGCTGCGCGAGGCCTTTATACATCGGATAAACCGCGAGGCACGCGGGCTTGAGCAGGTAGCGATTTTCGAACAGCGGAATTTCCGGCTGATGGGCGATGCCGCGCATGAGAAAACCGTTCGCCGGTTTTTCTTTCGCGAGCACGGGCAGCGCGGCCTTGTAAAAATCGGCAATCAACTTGGCCGTTTTCTTCTGCTTCAAATTTTTTGCATCGCGCGGCTTCACGGTCGGAATCGTCAGACCTTCGCGATTCGGATCCGCATCCGTCAACGGCCCTTCGAGTCCTTTGCCGCGAAATACAACGACGAAACGGTGTTCCTTGCCCGCCTTGATAATGACCTGCGTGTCGCCGATTTTTTTTATTTTTGCGGAAAGCAACGCCACCATTTTCTCGCACACTTCCGTCGGAATGCGTCCGGCGCGGCGGTCGGTGACAATTCCCTTCGCGTCGAGCGTCGCAAAATTCGCGCGCGCGCAAACGTCGCCGGGTTTTAATTCAAGACCAAGGCCGAGCGCCTCGATAACGCCACGACCCACTTGAAATTCCAGCGGGTCATAACCGAACAATCCAAGATGGCCGGGGCCGCTGCCGGGCGTGATGCCGGGCGCAACGGGAATCATGCGGCCTTGCGCGGAATCCTTCGAAAGCTTGTCGAGGTTGGGCGTGTGCGCGGCTTCGAGCGGCGTGAGATAGCCGGTTTCTTTCGTCGCGATGTCGCCGAGTCCATCGAGAACAATCAGCGCGTGCTTAGTTTTGGTTTTAAGAGTCAGCTCGGAATAAAGTGCGTCCAAATTCATTCGGGCATTCTACAAAATTATCGCCGCGGTGCAATTCGATTTAGTAACACTCCGGCGCTGACGACCAGCAACTTAAGCAAAGTGAATCACAAACCTTTCTGCGCTGATTGCCGCGCAGTGAAGAAATTACGGCAACCGTCGGCGAAATTCCGCGCAAGCCCGCACCACGTCTGGTGCATTGAGGATGGCAGAGACAACACAAATGCGTTTCGCGCCCGCCGCGAGCACAGCGTCAATCGTCTGTAAATTGATGCCACCAATCGCAAACCACGGCACCGTCGCGTGCGCCGCCGCCCAGCGGGCGTATTCGAGCGTCACAGGTTTGGCGGTCGGCTTCGTGCCGGTGGCGTAAATCGGGCCGATGGCGATGTAATCTGCACCCGCATCAAGCGCGCGCTGCGCCTGCGCGGGCGCGTGCGTGCTTAAGCCAATTTTTAGTTTTGAGTTTTTAATTTTTAATTCAGAAACGTGCGTGTGGCCGGCGTCGAAAAAATCTTCCTGTCCCAAGTGGCAGATGTCCGCTCCGATTTCGTGCGCGATGTCCAAGTGGTCATTGATAACGAAACCGACATTGGCGCGGCGCGTGACCGGCAGAATTTTTTCCGCCATGACGCGGATTTCGTCAGGCGAAGAATTTTTGGCGCGCAGTTGAATTAAGTCGCTACCGCCATCGCAGAGCATTTGCGCGACGAGTTCGGGCGCGCGGCCATGCAGATAGGCCGTGTCCACGAAGGTATAAAGTTTGCAATCGCCGAGCGGTTTCACGAAAAAAGTTTAACCGCGAACCACACGAAATACACGAAACAAAAACGGCGGCGGAAAATTTTCCGCCGCCGTTTGCGTAAATTAATTTCACTTCAACCCTGCCAGATAACCAAAACGAGCGCGAAATTCTTCTGGTGTCACTTTGATGACAGCGGCTAGCTTGGCTAGCTGCTTGGCGTCCTCGAAATCTTCGCGTTCGAGGCGAATCATGTAGGCCTGCGCGCATTCGTAGGCTTCGCCGTCAACGTTGACGCGGCGGTTTTGCATGCGACCGGTCTTCGGGTCGAGCATGTTGTCGAACGGCAGCGGATTCATCTTGCCGTCCACGAAACTGATGATAGCGCCGTATTTTTCAGATTCAGGCGAACGGAGAAATTTCACCGCGGCGTAACCCAAATCGCGCGTGTATTCAGCGTCAAATGGAATCGGGTCGGCGCAGCGCAATTCGTAGCCAAGATCCTTGTCGATGAACGCCATCTTGATGCCGAGTTTTTCCAAACGTTGAGCCAATAACTCCTTCATCAGGCGACCAAATTCAATTTCGCCGAGGCGCAAATGACCGTGATCGTCGCGGATGATTTTGCCGAATTGAGCAAGCTGGCCCTCGGGCAACGCTTCGAGCAATCCCTTTTCGCCGATGCCTTCAATCAAGCCTTCCGCCAAAACCACGAGGCCGTATTGGGAACCTTCGGCTTTGCGCTTGATGATGGAGCCGATAATGATGTCGCAGATCTCATCTACCGTGACCTGACGCCCGCGAAATTCCTCCAGAATGACGGACAGCGTGGCGGCGCTCGCCTTCGCGATGCCCAGCGCAAGATGACCGGCGGCGCGTCCCATGCTGACGATGAGATACCAGCGAGACGTGGTGCGCGCATCCTCCATCAGATTGCGAACGAGTTGCACGCCGTAGTGACGCGCCGTTTCGTAACCAAACGTCGGCGCAGTTCCTGGCAGCGGCAAATCGTTATCAATCGTCTTGGGCACGTGCGCAACTTTTATTTTGCCTTGGCTGTATTTGGCAACGTAGCTGGCGGAAAACGCTGTGTCGTCACCGCCGATGCTGACGAGCGCGGTAATCCCGAGCTTTTCAAACACGGTGAAAATATTTTTCATCTGTTCCTGCGACTTCGTCGGATTCGTCCGCGCCGTGCCAAGAATAGAACCGCCTTTGCTATGAATATCTTTGACATCGCGAATCGTCAAAGGCTTGATCTGCGTCGTGTCGCCGGCTGCGATGTGCTTGAAGCCGTCGCGGAAGCCAATGACTTCGTAGCCCTGATTAATACCCTCGATGGTGGCCGCCGCGATAACGCCGTTCAATCCGGGAGCCGGACCACCGCCGACCAAAATTCCAAGTCTGCCTTTGTAGCTCATGTGATTTGAATAATTGAGTTGATGACTGCCAAGACGGAGCATCCTGCCCGCGCCGCATAAAAAATTCAATTCCATTCTTGCCGCAATCTGCCCACAATTTGCGCGCAAAATGAACCAAGCCGTATTCCTCGACCGCGATGGCACCCTCATCGTGGAAAAAAACTACCTGCACCAGCCGGAAGAAGTTGAAATTTTTTCCGGCGCGGGCGCAGCGTTGAAAAAACTTGCCGACGCCGGCTTCAAACTTTTGGTCGTCACAAATCAATCCGGTATTGGGCGCGGTTATTTTACGATGGCCGATGCTGAAAGCGTGAACGCCCGCGTCAATCAAGAGCTGGCGCGCGACGGCGTGCATTTCGAAAAAACTTACATCGCGCCTGAAGCGCCCGACCAGCCGAGCCGCGTCCGCAAGCCGTCGCCGCAATTTTTATTCGACGCGCGGGATGAATTTAATTTGAACCTCGCCGAGAGTTTCATGGTCGGCGACAAGTTGATTGACCTCGAATGCGGCTGGAATGCCGGCGTAAAAAAAAGCATACTCGTGCGCACCGGCTACGGCGCAGGCGTGGAAGCGGAATCGCCGGAAAAAATTTCAAATGCCGTTGTCGTGAATAATTTGACTGAAACGGCGGAATGGATTTTAAAACAAATCCAAACATAGGAAAATGCGAACTGCCTACCGATTGATTGTTTTGTTTGGTATCGGCTTATTGCTGTCGCAACTACTTGTTACGCCAGGACCAAATTTTTTCCAAATCTTAATTTTCTCAATCAGTTTTTTAGGCTTGGCGATTACATTCATTACAACTTTGATTGCCGGTCTTGCTTCATGGAGAAAAACAACTCACTTATGGATTTATCCGTCTTTGCTGAGCATTGCATTTATTATAAGTTTTATAATTTGTGTAAGACTCGGAGTGCCATCAGCTGTCGAAACTTGGAAATTCAAAAGGAACATGGCCGTTTATGACAAGGTTGTGTCCAACATTCAAAGCGGCGCTGTTCCTTGTAGTGCTACAATTACTAGCATTAACATTTCAAACCTTCCGCCAAGCATAAGAGATGTTATGGCGGCACATTGTTCTGACGGTTCAATGCTCGTAGTTTTTATCGGCAAAGGCAGCTCTTTCGCGGGACATTCGGGTTACTTGTTCAAAAATTATACGGAAACAAATAGTTGCTTTGTAGATTATTCAAAGCTAGACCAAGAATGGCATCTGCGTCATATAACTGGTAACTGGTATAGATTTTCAGATTAATTTTATGTGCGGCATCATTGGATACGTCGGAAAGAAAGCAGCCTCGCCAATTCTGCTCGAAGGTTTGCGGCGCTTGGAATATCGCGGCTACGACAGCGCGGGCGTCGCGGTGCTCGACAACGCCAGACTTTCGCTGCGTAAGAAAAAAGGCAAAATCGATGAAGGCATCGCGCGCGTCCTGAAGGCCGAACCTGCCGCCGGCAATCTCGGCATCGCGCACACACGCTGGGCCACACACGGCGTTCCGTCCGACACCAACTGTCATCCGCACCTCGACGCTTCCGGCAAAATCGCCGTCGTCCACAACGGCGTCATTGAAAATTACGACGCGCTGAAACAAAAACTCATTCGCGCCGGCCACAAATTCAAATCTGACACGGACACGGAAGTGCTCGCGCATCTAATCGGTGAACATTACGCCAAACGCGCCGTCAAAAATGGTGACGCACTCGCGCAAGCCGTCTGCGACGCGTTGCGCGAAGTCATCGGCACTTACGGACTCGCGGTTATTTGCACCGATTTTCCAGATACAATTATTGGCGCGCGACGTGGTTCGCCACTCATCATCGGCATCGGCAAACACGAAAATTTTCTCGCGAGTGACGCCAACGCGATTGTCGCCCACACAAAAAAAGTTGTTTACCTGAACGACTATGACGTCGCCACCATCACGCCGGAACGCTTTGACGTTTTGAATCTCGGCGCGGACACGGCCAACGTGCAAATCAGCAATCTGGAATTTTCGCAGGAAGACGCCGCGCGCGGCAAACACGCGCACTTCATGCTCAAGGAAATTTACGAGCAGCCGCAAACGGTTTTGAACGCGCTGCGCGGTCGTCTGGATTTTGAAGGCGCAACGGCCAAGTTCGGCGGCTTGAACATGACCGCCGCCGAATTGCGCAACATTGACCGCATCGTCATCGCGGCCAGCGGCACGAGCTGGCACGCCGCGCTCGTCGGCGAATATTTGATCGAGGAACTCGCGCAACTGCCGGTCGAAGTCGAGTTCGCGCACGAATTTTGTTACCGCAACGCGCCGCTGGAAAAAAATACAATCCTGCTAGTGCTCTCGCAATCCGGCGAAACGGCGGACACGCTGGCTGCGTTGCGCGAGGCGAAACGGCGCGGTCATCGTGCACTCGCCATCGTCAACGTCGTCGGCAGCACCATCGCGCGCGAATCTGATGGCGGCATTTACATGCACGCCGGCCCTGAAATCGGCGTGGCCTCAACGAAGGCTTTCGTCTCGACGATTTCCATTCTCACGCTGCTCGCCGTTCATCTCGGACGGCTGCGGAATCTCTCCGCGAAGCGCGCGTTGGATGTTTTGCACGGACTCGAAGCCTTACCGAAACAGATTGAAAAAATTCTCGCGCAAAACGACGCGTTGAAAAAAGTCGCCAAGAAATATGCCAAGGCGGATGACTTCTTTTTCCTCGGCCGCGGCTACACGTTTCCCATCGCACTCGAAGGTGCGTTGAAGTTAAAAGAAATTTCTTACATCCACGCCGAAGGTTATTCGGCAGCGGAAATGAAACACGGGCCGATTGCGCTGATTGACGCCAAGACGCCGACGGTTTTTCTCGTGCCGCAAGATGCGATGTATGACAAAACGATGGCGAACCTCGCCATGATTCGCGCTCGCAAAGGCCCAATCATCGCGTTCGCAACCGAAGGTGATAAAGGCATCAAGAAAGTGGCGAACGACGTGATTTACCTGCCGCCGACGCTGGATTTGCTCAATCCGATTCTCGCAAGCGTGCCGCTGCAACTCTTCGCGTATCACATCGCCGTCGCGCGCGGTTGCGACGTGGACAAACCGCGCAACCTCGCCAAAAGCGTGACGGTGGAATAATTTCGGCGCGCATGGCTGACCCGCAAAATGTTCCGCTCGTCGTTGACCTCGACGGCACGCTCATTCGCACAGACATGATGTGGGAGTCGCTGTCGCGCCTACTCCGGCGCAATCCGCTCGCCATTTTTCAAATCCTGTTTTGGTGGATACGCGGACGCGCCTTACTCAAACAAAAACTCGCCGCTCGCGTTCAAGTTGATCCCGTCACCCTGCCCTACCATGAAAAATTCATCGCGTGGTTGCGCTCGGAAAAAGCTTCCGGCCGCAAAATCATTCTCGCCACGGCCTCTGACTTGAAGATGGCTCAGCCGATTGCCGCGCACGTCGGTTTGTTCGATGAAGTTCTGGCCAGCGATGGCAAAACCAATCTCCGCAGCGAAAACAAACTTCAGGCGCTGATGGAAAAGTTTGGTGAGCGCAGTTTTGATTACGCTGGAAATTCCTCTGCGGACTTCGCTGTCTGGCGCGGCTCGCGCGAAGCTGTCGTCGTCAACGCCAGCCGCCGCGTGGTGCATGAGGCGGCAAATTGCACCAAGGTTGGCGCGACCTTTTGCGAAGGCTTTTCCGCCGTTGCCGTTGCGAAAAGTTTTTGCACGGAATTATTTTGGCGCAGCGGTTATCTCGTCGCGATAATCGCCGGACTTTTGCTGGCGCTCGCGTTTCCAAAATTTAGCATCGCCGGTTTCGCGTGGGTTGCGCCGGCGTTATTGCTGTTCGCCGCGCGCGGCAAATCCGGCACGGACGCTTTTCGTGCGGGCTACGTTGGCGGAATCACGTTCTGGCTCGCGTCGCTTTACTGGCTCCTGCTGATGCCCGCGACGGGATTTCCGATTCTCGCCTGGATCGCGCTGTCGGCGTATGTGGCACTATATTTCGGGGCATGGACTTGGTTCGTCGCCAAATTCAAATTCCAAGATTCCACTTGGAGTCAGCGGATGCGCTGGATGTTTGCCGGCGCGGCAGCTTGGGTGACATTGGAACTTTTGCGCGGCTGGCTGTTCAGCGGATTTCCATGGAGCTTGCTCGGCGCGTCGCAATATCAACTCGTCCCGCTGATTCAGATCGCGGCGGCGACGGGCGTTTATGGCGTGTCATTTCTCGTCGTGTGGCTTTCACTAGGATTGTATTCAGCATCGGAAATGATTTATCGCAACCCGACCAAACGTCACGTTTGGCAGGCGGAAATTGTTTTACCACTCGTCACGGTGCTACTGCTGTTTGTCGGCGGTATTTTCAAAATTAATTTCAATTCTTCACCCGCCGTCGTTTCGAATTTGAAACCTTCAGCGACTTTGCGCGTCGCGCTCATTCAACCCAGTGTTCCGCAAACTTTAATCTGGAAACCGGACGAAGATGCAAAACGTTTTGACGAATTACTAATACGCTCGCAGCGCGCCATCTCGAACGGCACGGATTTGTTGGTGTGGCCGGAATCCGCCGTGCCAATGTTCGATGGCGTTTACAACATCATCAGCGAGTTCGCACAAACCAATCATGTCGCCATCGTCTTCAACGGCGACGACGCGGAGTTTCATCCCGCCGCTACAAACTTTTTTAACGCCGCATTTTTCGTCAATAAAGACGGACATTTCACCGATGTTTATCACAAACAAAATCTCGTCATCTTTGGCGAATACGTTCCGCTCGCGCATTGGCTGCCGTTCTTAAAATACCTGACGCCAATTCAAGGTGGCTGGACGTGCGGCGACAAATCGGTGGTTTTTGCCGGCGAAAATTTTACCGCCGCACCGT
>Ga0208872_1001967_pt1 | contig 12177 bp, 11 predicted proteins | sample CryBogCBH12Aug08_FD_185508 | JGI IMG/M metagenome (GOLD analysis project Ga0208872, IMG submission 185508) | Freshwater microbial communities from Crystal Bog, Wisconsin, USA - CBH12Aug08 (SPAdes) | ecosystem: Environmental > Aquatic > Freshwater > Lake | place: Crystal Bog, Wisconsin, USA... | reverse complement strand
TTACAACCTCGGCCTGTTCAACGGCGACATCGGCATGGTGCTGGCCGACGGCGCGGAATTGCGCGCGTTTTTTCCCGGCGCGGAAAATCAGTTGCGAAAATTTCTGCCGCTGCGGTTGCCGGAACACGAAACCGCCTTTGCCCTGACCGTCCACAAAAGTCAGGGATCGGAGTTTGAGCGCGTGCTGTTCATTTTGCCGCGCGATGACAGCCCGGTGCTGACGCGCGAACTGGTTTACACCGGTCTCACCCGCGCCAGCGCGCAGGTGGAATTGTGGGCCGGTGAACGCCTTTTGCGCACGGCGGTGGAACGCCCGACGCGCCGCCGCTCCGGCCTGCGCGACGCGCTGTGGCCGCCGCCGTAAATTTCACTGCCAGCTTTTGAGCCGCTCGCGCAAAAGCTGGCGCGCGCGATAAAGCCGTGATTCCACGGCCTTCGGCGTGGCTGCCAGAATTTCCGCCGCCTCGGCCACGCTGCGTTCTTCCCATTCGCACAAGACAATCGCTTCGCGCAAATCTTCCGGCAGATTTTTCACGGCGGCGCGCACGGCGGCGGCGCGTTCACCGGCGAGCGCGGATTCGTTCGGCGTTGACGAAGTGGCCGGCAGCGTGCTGCCGAGCGTCTGTTCGGTTTCGGCATTTTCCGCATCAAGCGAAATGGCCGGATGCCGGCCGCGCCACCGGAAATGATTCCGCGCCAGATTGGCGGCGATAGTGAACAGCCAGGTGGAAAATTTCTGTTCCGCGCGGAAACTTTTCGCCGATTTGAAAACGCGGACGAAGGTTTCCTGCGCGAGATCGTTGGCGTCGTCCTCGTTGCCGACCATGCGGCAGAGAAACCGAAACACCGGTGGCGCGTGGCGCGTCATCAAATCGTTGAGCGCGGCGGCGTGGCCGGACTGCAAGCGTTCCATGTCGGCCCGGTCGAACGCGTCCGTGTCAGTGGGAATGCTCATGAACACAGTCGCCGGACATGGATTGCTCGATTTTCTCGTGGGCGCCGAGTGTGAATTTTTTCATCTCGGCCAGATAGCGATCGCCCTGCGCCGGTGGCATCGCCTGACTGACGGCGACGAAATGCGCGAGCATATTCGACTGACATTCGGCGCGGAGCGCGGCGATTTCAGCCTGTTTCACCGGCACGCCGGTGGCGTTGGTGCCGCTGCCGAGTAGCGCGTCCAACTCGCGTTTTTTTTCCGCGATGCGGGCGCAGCGTTCGGCACATTGCGGCAAGTAGCCTTCGTGCAATTCGCGGATGCGCGCCAGTTCCGCGTTGCTCAAATGAAATTCCAGTTGGAGCCAGTTCAAATCATCGGCTGGCCGAGCGCAGCACAACTCGCTGGCGCGGTGGGCGGCGAAATAGGCACCGGCGAAAAGCGCCGCGCCCAGCGCCAGCGCGGCGAGCAGAATGAGGAGCGAACGCTTCATTGCCGGTCGGTGAATTCGTGCGCGACGGCGGCGACGTAACGCATCTGCGCCGCGTGCCGCGCGGTCTGCACGCCGGATTGCGCGCCGAGCAGCGTGCCGGTGAGCAGCAGCAGGGCAACGCCGGCGAACGCCAGCCGCGGACGCAAAATGAGCGCAGCCAGTGCATCCAGCCAGTTGCCGGATTTTTCCGGTGCGGCGGCGGTGGATTCGATGCGCCGCCAGACATTTTCCTGGAAGCGCGATGGCAGCGCCGGCGTGGCGCGGGATTCGCGGAGCCAGACGGAAAGTTTGGAATCTTCATATTCATTTTTTGCACCAGCCACCGGCGAACAACGCCGTCGGCACCGGTTTAGTTACGGCAACCGCGCGCAACAATCAATTTGTTTTGCGGCACCGGCGGTTGCCGTTGCTGGTAATACCCCGGCTCGTCGGAAATCACTCAAACAAAAAAACAGCCCCGGCCTGGAGGTTAGAGGATCCTCCGGCCGGGGCAGGAAAAAGAAACTGCAAGTAGCAAACTGGCAGACTGCGTTGTTAAAGACCGTTGGCAGGATGATGCAAGTGACGTGCCAAGCCGGTTCCCGCGCCATTCCGCACAAATGCTGGGGATTTTACCGGCGCCAGCTGATGCCGGTGGATATTTTTATCCGGCGCGGCCAAAAGCATTCACAAAATATTCTCACTGTCGCCAGCAGCAAATCCGCCGTTACCACCGGTGGAAAATAATTTGCGGGGTTTTTGCGCTGGCAACCGTGGGTGGCGTCGTCAATCAACCAGCTACGGAGAAAACCAAGCCGTGATGATGCTCGCCGGTGGCAGTCAACGGCGCCGCCGCGGAATGGAATTTTTACGGCCTACGGCAGTTCCTTCAGCTTCAAATTCCGAAACTCAATGGCGTAGCCTTCCGACTCTAAAGCGATATAGCCGGTGGGTATTTCGCAGCCGGTGAACTCGCTTTCCACCGCGCCGTTGAACCAGACCGTCAACGTTCGTCCTGTGGCCGTGAGTTCCACCGTGTTCCACTCGCCGGCTTTTTTCATGCAGTGATCTTCCACCGGTGACAAGAACGACTTCAGCTGTCCGTTGGCGGGCGTGTTGCCAAACAGATAGCCGCCGTCCATGGTCAACTGGCATTGATGCCAGATGCTGCCGTCGGCCGAGTTGCGAATGAAAATGCCGCTGTTGTAATGCGGCTTCTTTACGGTCACGGGAACAAACCGGCATTCGACATGGAAGATGACGTTCGTCAATTCCCGGTCGAAGCGCAGCATCTCATGGCCGCCGTCACCGTCGCAGACCAGCACTTGGCGCGGCGCGTCCAGATGCCACTGGGCGCGGCCCAGCGCATTTGTCGGTGGAATGGCGATGCGCGTCCAGCCTTTCAAATCGGCGGCGGGCATGAGATTCACCCAACCATTGGCGTCGGCGTCCAGCGCGCTGGCTGAACCCGCCACCACCGGCGAGACAAAACTCAATATTGAAAAGATTCCCATGGCCAGCAGGAGGGTGACGAAGGCGGAGCTTGAATGCGGGGTGATTTTCATGAATCACAAATTGCCAACTGCCAGCCACCGGCACAAGCCAGATGGCCGGCTGGAGCTGGCGAAAAATTCGAGCTGGAAATCCTGCCGCCGCCCGGCGTGTGAGTTAAGCCATGGTTAATTCAGTTTCCTGAAGTAGCTAAAACGCTTTCCAATTTGGCGCGCCGCATTTTTCCGGGCTGATCCATCAGTTCCTTAAGCAGTGGCAGGTAGTTTTCATAGACGCCATGCGGTGTGGTGTCATGGCGCACGCAAATCCACGCCGCTTTGCCGACGATTTCGCCCATCATACCGCAGGTTCGCATAACCCGCACCGGGCCGATACCTTCATGTGTCACGCTGATGTCGCGGCCGGCCATAAAGAGGTTCGTTACGTTGCGGCTGAAAAGACACCGATAGGGTGCCCAGTAAGGGCCTTTATAGACATATCCTTTTTGACCTGCGGTCGCTTTGGAAATGAACGCCTCGCCCTTAAGTCCTTTTTGATAGGTTGGGTTCGGTTGATGTAAATCAATACTCCATGTGCAGGGAAAGACGCCATCAGGCCAGACTCGATTATTGGTGAAATCCTTCGCATCTAAAATCACATCACCGAGCAACCGGCGCGACTCGCGTTTGCCGGCGATGAACGCTGCCCAGCCGATACGGTAATTGGGATACAAATGATCCACATTCTTGAGCGCGTCCCAAGCACCATACATCGCGCGGAAATTCAAATCCCGGATTTGTTCCACGTCGGCGATGGGGTCTTTGTCAAAGCCACTTTCCCAAAACCAGCCGCCGAGATTTTGCAGCGCGTTGGTGGAACCGCCCTGTCCCTTGGAATTCTTCCGCCCCGGAAACGGTTTATCACTCAAGTCAATCGCCCACGGACAGCGCGGGAACGGCTGGGGAACAGCGCCCACTTCGCAAGCCATCGCCAGTGCGGTCTTGTCCTTGCACTCGCATTTGAGCACCTGATTCGTGTCGGACGCATCCATGACGTTCCAAAGATTGCTCAACCCTTGATGTTCTTCGCGGGTCATCTCGTAATCCGCGCCGGCGAGAAAACCCACTGTGCCATCGCCGGTGCAATCGGCGAAAAATTTCGCCGCCAGCCGCACGCGATGCGCGGTGCGGACGTGCTGTGCCACAACGGCTATGATGCGATGACCGTTGGTCTCCACAGCGAATACGCGTTGTTCCAGGAACTTCGTGATGCGCGGTTCCGCGCTGACGAGATCCATCTTGCGAACATCAGCGTATATTTTACCCGTCTTGGCATTACCGGTGCCTGACGCTTTTGCCGGAACGAGTTCTTCCACAATTTCGCCGACGTGAGGATATGGCTTTTGCCGTGTGTTTCCCTCCGGCCAGACCCGCACCTCGGAACTGCCGTTGCCGCCCAGCACCGGACGATCCTGCACGAGAGCCACTTTCAATCCATTGCGCGCTGCGGAAAGCGCCGCGCTCGTGCCGGCAATGCCGCCGCCGACCACCACCAAATCATAACTACCGCCGTCGTCGGGTTTCTCCGGCAGGCCAAGCGACTCACGGCGAAATTTTTCCAGTGCGCCCAGCTCGTTCGGCGGTGTGAATGTGGCGTCCCGGCAAAACACAACCGCGTCGCAACGCCCTTCAAATCCAGTCAAATCATGCAAGGCCACCGTGGCGTTCGTGCCGATCTCAACCAATCCACCATCCTGCCAGTGCCACGCCACGCCCTCGGTGCCGAACGTGGTGGCGAGCGGCTGGCCGTTGACGAGCACTTGGAATTTTCCGGGCGCGCCCGGCGCTTTCCACGGCGCCACCCAATCACGCGTCCGCACCCAGACGTGATATTTGCCCGCGACCGGAAATTGCGCCGTCGTCACGGCATCCTTCACCGGAACGCCCAAGCCATGCGCCAGCAGATACGGCGAGCCCATCTGCTCCATGGATTGCTGGTCCACATCCCAGCCGCCAAAATCGGCGAACTGTTCTGCTTCCAGAAAGACGGTTTGGGCGAGCATGGCGGGGCAAAAGCCCAGTGCGCTGACCACGAGCGGAATAAGGAATTTTAGTTTTTTTCGCATAAATTCATCTAATAATTTTTTCCACCTTCGCCTTCACCGCCGCATCCATTTTGATCAGCGGCGGCCACGCGCGTTTGAAACCTTAGCCGGGAATCTTCTTCGTCGCGTCAAAACCCATTTTGCTGCCGATGGCGATTTCGCTCGTCGCGTGGTCGAGCATGTCGGCTTCCATTAGCAGTCCGGGTTTATCTTTCATTGAGGGAGATGCTTTCTAACAAATTTCGAAATGCGGGTTCCAGGCCGGAGTTAGCCATGATTCTCCCAGCCCCTGCGGGCCATTCGCTGCCGAACACACGCATATTATCCAGAAAGACGGTGTTGGTGGCCAAGATCGATTCCCGCCCCGGCAGGCTCCAAAGCCATTCGGTGTTGGAATAGTTATGCTCGATCCGGTAGTCCCCTTTGCGCGAATAGGCCATCGCGTAGATATGCAACCATTTCATGTTTTCAAACACGTTGTCATGAAAATAGAAGAAGCGTGAACCGTTGTCAGGATGAATGGCCGAGCACATTTTTCGCCCAAAATCATGAATGTAGTTTCCACTGATGTCCGACCATTGTTGCCCGCCAGTAACTTGCGCTGGCGGCTGCGACATGCCCAAGAGATAAATACCGCCGCCGTCTGCCAACTGCTCCAACATGTTCGCAATGCGATTATCACACACGCGATTGTTCCGCAAAGAGAGCGAAGGTTTGCCCCGTGACCGCCGGCTGACGCCGTCGAATTCCTCCCAGCCCCAGCCAAGCGAAATGCCGGTATAAGGCGCATATTTCAAGTCATTATGCACAATAGAAATGTTGTGTCCGTAGATGACGCTCAAGGCCACAGCTGCCGAATGTTGTTCGCCGGTCCGCCGAATCAGATTGTTCGCGATGAGCACATTCGTGCAGAGACCTTCCACATCCTCGCCCCATTTGTCGTAACGGTTGTCAATGTGGTATTGGCCGTGGCCTTCGTTGTCGCCGTCCTGCCTGCCTATGTAGACATGTTGCGGATGGCCGACGTTGATCGAGCATTCACCGATGTGGTGAAATACATTTCCTTCGATGCTGGCATCGCAAACATCGTTTTCCAGATTAAGCCCCAGACAACCGGTCAATTTGAAGGTGTTGCCTCTAAACGAAATGTGGTCGGCGCTGTTGACCTCCACGGCGGCGGCCGGAATGTCCGTGGTTTGATACAGGTTGTCGTGCCAGTTCCTGCTGCCGAACTTCACCGAAAGCGCACAACTCTGTAGACCGCCCGCACCAGTGCTGTCGCCTACCCGCATAAGCTGCCAGGCCGAGTGAGCAAAGGTGATTCCTTCGAAACGGAGGTGAGAAACGTGTCGCTTCAAATTGCAACCGTGCAGGTCCACGAGCGTTTCCAAAACTGGCGCGATGACTTCGGCATCGCTCATCTGCTCGCCGGGTCGCGGCAGGTAATACAAGGTCTGCGTGGCGCGATTGAAATAAAACTCGCCCGGCTCATCAACGAACTCGTAGGCGTTGAACACGCTGATTGCCGTCTTCGGATTAAAGGCCGTGCCCCAGCCTTGGTTTTGAAGAATCGCCGCCATCGGCTGCTCCAGGAGGAAATCCCAGCCGTCGCCGGTTTCCTTCATTTCCCGCACACAAACGCGACAGCTCGTCCAAGTAGACTGGCTTTCCAATTCCAGATCCGTTGGCCGCGCGACCGTCGGGAAATCCGTTTTTTTGAAATGCACGCCATCCACGGCAGTTCCGCTAGCGAGCGCCCACGACTCGTCTCCCTTTACAACAAAAGCGCCCACGCCGCCTTGCGCCGGCACCCGCTTCCTCATTGTCGCCAGCTTCGCCGGCACACTGTTGACATACAACTGACGAAGCTTCGTCGGGCGCTGTAACCGCGCTTTCCAAATGCCGTTGATGTCCGGCACCCACTCATTCACCCGAACTCCGCCGCTGATCACCGGCGTTTCATTGCCAAAGGCGCGGTAAATGACTTGAAAGCCGTCGCGACCAGAATCCTCGACTCCAAATTTAACCGGCTCCGCAATCTGGTAATCGCCGCCGCGCAAATACACCACGATGTCGCCCGTGATTTTGCCAGTGATGGTGCGCACCGCGTCGCGCGCACGGGCCAGCGTCTGAAACGGAAGTTCCAAAGTGCCGGGGTTGCTGTCCGATCCCGCCGCCGAAACATAAAACTCCTTTTGTATCCCGGCAAAAGCGGAGCCAGCCACGAGCAGTAATAACAGCGCGAAAACTCTCATTAGGTATTGATTCTCAAAATCGTCTCAACTCTCGCCTTCACGCTTTCATCCATCTTGATCAGCGGCGGCCAGGCGCGTTTGAAACCTTCGCCGGGAATCTTCTTCGTCGCGTCAAAACCCATTTTGCTGCCGCTGGCGATTTCGCTCGTCGCGTGATCGAGCACGTCGGACGGGCCTTTGGTGAAGATGCTGTCGCGCTGCGGATCGGTGTTGGCGGTGAGATGGAACAGCACTTCGCTGGTGTTGTGGACGTTCACGCCGGCGTCCACCACCACGATGTATTTCGTGAACATCATCTGGCCCATGCCCCAGAGGCCGTGCATGATTTTGTAGGCCTGCATCGGGTATGTCTTTTTGATGCTGACGAAAACAAGATTGTGGAACACGCCTTCCGCCGGCAGCGCGATGTCCACGATCTCGGGGAAATTCATCTTGAAGATGGGCAGGAACAATTTCACGCTCGCGCCGCCAATGTAAAAATCTTCCATCGGCGGAATGCCGACAATCGTCGCCGGATAAACCGCGTCTTTGCGATGCGTGATGGCGGTGACGTGAAACACCGGATACGGCTCGGGCAAGGTGTAATATCCGGTGTGATCGCCGAACGGCCCTTCGTCGCGCAACGGCTCGGTCGGGTCAATGTAACCTTCGATCACGAAATCGGCGTTGGCGGGGACTTCCAGATCGTTGGTCTCGCACTTCACAAGCTCGACGGATTTTTTGCGGAGATAACCCGCCAACAGAAATTCGTCCAATCCGTCCGGCAACGGCGCGGTGGCGGCGAAGGGAAACATAGGGTCGCCGCCAATGAAAATGGCGACGGGCATGCGTTCGCCGCGTTCGTAATAACGACGGCCATGGCGCGCGGCAACTTTCTGCAACTGCCAGTGCATGCCGGTGGTTTTGTCGTCGTAAATCTGGATGCGATACATGCCAAGATTGCGCTCGCCGGTGTCCGGGTCGCGCGTGACGACGCACGGCAGCGTGATGAAACGTCCGCCGTCAAGCGGCCAGCAGCGGAGGATGGGGATGTTCGCGAGCGTTGGGCAATGGTGGGGCGAGGCTCCTGACGAGCCGCTGTTTTCATTGGGCCGGCTCGCGGGGACGCTCGCCCCACCAGTTATGTCGGGTGCCGCCGGCCACGGCTCTTTGCGCGATGGTGGCGCATCAAACTTTTGGATGACATCCTTGCACGAACCGCTCCTCACCGCCTTCGGCTTCGCATGGCGCAGATCGAGCGCGAGCGAAAGCAACTTGATGGCTTCCTTGAAACTCGTCGGCGGCTTGGCCTTCATCAACGTGCCGAGTTCGTTCGCCACTTCGTCCACAGATTCCGCGCCCATGCTCATGGCCATGCGCTTGTGCGAGCCGAGCGTGTTGATGGCCACGGGAAACGGCGAGACCACGCCGTTGATGGTGGGTTTTTCGAACAGCAGCGCCTTGCCGCCGCCGGGCAATTTCATTTCGCGGTCGGCGATTTCGGTGATCTCCAGTTCGGTGGCGACGGGCTGGGCAATGCGTTTCAGCTCGCCCGCCTTGTCGAGGGCGTTGACGAAATCGCGGAAGGAATCAAAAGCCATACGCCGTTGAAACTGACAGAAAACCGCACGGCTGGCAATGCGGGGAAAACCGGCGATTAATCCACGTTCGGATAGGAACCGAGGATTTTCACGAAGTTGCAATGCTTGCCGAGATGCTGGATGGCTTTGGCCACCTTCGCGTCCTGAGAATGACCGGCGCAGTCCACGAAGAAGAAATATTCCCACGCCTTGCGCTTGCTGGGGCGGGATTCGATCTTGGTCATGTTGATTTTGAATTTGCGGAACACGGCAATAGCCTCGTGCAGCGCGCCGGCCTTGTCCGCCACGCTCAACATCAGGCTCGTGCGGTCATCGCCGGTGGGCGGGCTGCAAGTGCGGCCAAGCACGATGAAGCGCGTGACGTTCACGGAATTATCCTGAATGTCCTGCGCCAGAATTTTCAGGCCGTATTTTTCCGCCGCCAGCACGCCTCCGAGCGCGGCGGAGAATTTTTCCTTCGCTGCCAGCTCCGCCGAGCGGGCGTTGGACGAGGTCTCGACAATTTCCACGCGCGGCAGGCTTTTCGCGAGCCAGCCCCGGCATTGCGCGAGCGACTGCGGATGGACGTAAAGCTTTTTGATTTTCGCCAGTGGTGAATTGCTCATCAGGCATTGCTGAATTTTCAGGAGCACTTGCGAAACAATCTTCAAATCGCTGTCCACAAACATATCGAGCGTGTGCGTGACAACGCCTTCGGTGGAATTTTCCACCGGCACCACGCCGTAATCCGCTGTGCGCTTGCTGACTTCGGTGAACACATCGCCGATGGTTTTCTGCGCGGAATAGTTCAGGCTCGCGCCGAATTTCTGAATTGCCGCCTGATGCGTGAAGGTCGCCTCCGGCCCGAAATACGCGATGGTCATGGTCTTTTCGAGCGCGAGCGAGGCGGACATGATTTCCCGGTAAATCGTGCGGAGTTGCTCGTCGGTGATGGGCCCGGCGTTCTGCGCGCAGATGCGGTCGAAGACGGCGCGTTCGCGGTGCGGCGCGTAGATTTCCTCGCCGGCCTTGAGTTTGATTTCACCGATGGTGAGGACGTGGCGGGTGCGGTCGTTGAGCAGTCGGACGATCTGCGCGTCCAACTGGTCAATCGCCTGACGATGTTCGGAAAGGCTCATTTCGAGAATAAAGAATGATGAATTATGAATGAAGAAGCAAACCTGTTTCACGCCGGTGGCCTAAACCTAAGCTCCCGCCTAATCGGCATCGGCGGTGACTGCGGATTAAGCTTCCGCTGGCGATTAAGCTTAGGCCATGTCGTTGAAATGCGAAAACAACATTGACTTTCCGCCTCAAAAACCTATGCTCCGCGTTCCTAAATTTTTGCGGGAACTTGCCGGTGGCAAGTCTTTACCCGCCCCCGGAAGGAAGTGAGTGTAATGACAGAGATTAAACTGAAAAAAGGCGAACCTGTGGATCGTGCGTTGCGGCGGCTGAAGAAAAAAGTCGACCGCGAAGGCACGCTCAAGGTCGTGCGTATGCGCCGGCAATTTGAAAAGCCGAGCGCCATCCGCCGCCGCAAGGAAAAGGTTTCCCGTTTCTCCGCCATGCTCGCCGCGCGCCACGCCGACGACTAGGCCAATCGAAATTCATGGAATCGTTAAATCGTTGCCTTTCGGCGGTGGTTTAACGATTCTTCGTTTAGCCGAATAAACATTGTGATTCACCGGCTCCGTTAAAAATGTATTCCTTTTCGACCTGCTGGAACTCCGCGCGCCACAGCGACGGCCGCGCGCTGTTGCGCGAGATTCGCGAGTTGGGCTTTGAATACGCCGAATTGAGCCACGGCATTCGCATCAGCCTCGTGCCAGGCATTCTCGACGCGGTGAATGCCGGCGAGTTGAAAATTTCCAGCCTGCATAATTACTGTCCGCTGCCCGTCGGCGTCACCGGCCCGGCCCCGAACCTCTACGAATTTTCCGCCGACCGCGAGCGGGATCGCCAGCTTGCGCTCAAACACACCATCACCACGCTTGATTTCGCCCAGCGCGTCGGGGCGCCGCTGGTGGTGCTGCATTTTGGCAGCATGGACTTGAAAGATTATACCGGCAAACTCAAGGAGCTCGTTTCGCGCGGCGAACGCGGCACGCCCAAATTTCAAAAGCTCGTCACCGAGGCTGGCACCGCCCGCGAGGCGAAAAAGAAAAAAGCCTACGACCACGCCCGCGACACGTTGCGCGAACTGGTCGGCGAGGCGAAATTTCGCGGCCTCAAGCTCGGCATCGAAATCCGCGAGGCGGTTGAGGAGTTGCCGCTGGAAGCCGATTTTAAGACGCTGCTGGAGGAGTTTCCCGCGCCGGTTTATTACTGGCACGACACCGGTCACGCGCAGGTCAAGGAAGACTTCGGCTTCATCAATCACGCGCAGTTTCTGGCGGCGCGCGCCGACCGGTTGGCGGGCTTCCACATTCACGACGTGAAATTTCCCGTGCGCGACCATTTTCCGCCCGGCGGTGGCGACATTAATTTTGCTGCGCTCGCGCCCTTCGTGAAACCGGAACACATCAAAGTGTTTGAATTAAGCCCCAAAGTCCCGCTCGACTCGGTGCAGCGCGGCATCGAGCATCTAAAAAAAATCTGGGGCGAAGAATAAATTTATGATTTGCGATTGACGAGTTGGCTTGCAAATCCGCGCGTAAATCGTAAATCGTAAATCGTAAATGACGCCGGATTCACCCAAAGCGGTCGCAAAAGAAATTGTTCGACGCCTGCACGCGGCGGGCTTCGCCGCGTTTTGGGTCGGCGGCTGCGTGCGCGATTTTCTCCTCGGTCGCGAACCGCAGGATTTTGACATCGCCACGGACGCCAAGCCGGAGGCGGTGGAAAGGCTTTTCCCCAAGACCATTCCCGTCGGCAAAAAATTTGGCGTCATCATCGTCGTCAAAGGCGGATTGCAATTTCAGGTCGCCACGTTTCGCGCCGAGGCGGATTATCAGGACGGTCGCCGGCCGGAGAAAGTGGAGTTCGCCAATGCCGAGGCCGATGCGCTGCGCCGCGATTTCACGGTGAACGGACTGTTCTACGATCCGCTCACGGAAAAAATTCACGACTGGGTCGGCGGCGAAACCGATTTGCGCGCCAAAATTATCCGCACCATCGGCATGCCGGTGGAACGCTTCGGCGAGGATCATTTGCGGCTACTGCGCGCCGTGCGCTTCGCGGCGCGGCTGAATTTTGAGATTGCGCCGGAAACTTTCGCCGCCATTCAAACGCTCGCGCCGAAAATCAAACTCATCAGCGCCGAGCGCGTGCGGGATGAATTGGTGAAATTATTCGCGCCGCCAACTTTTGTTGCTGCCGGTGGGGCGAGCGTCCCCGCGAGCCGCGAACCCACTTTGGTT
>Ga0208872_1001962_pt1 | contig 12190 bp, 16 predicted proteins | sample CryBogCBH12Aug08_FD_185508 | JGI IMG/M metagenome (GOLD analysis project Ga0208872, IMG submission 185508) | Freshwater microbial communities from Crystal Bog, Wisconsin, USA - CBH12Aug08 (SPAdes) | ecosystem: Environmental > Aquatic > Freshwater > Lake | place: Crystal Bog, Wisconsin, USA... | reverse complement strand
GGGAGACGTCGCAGTAAGGAAGCGCACAGTAGAAGGGATTCTGCCTGGGGAAGAATCCACGGGGTGCATAGGTCCTGAGATCGCGATATCTGGTATCAGGGTTATCATAGCCACCGTAATTCCTGGCCCAGTTCGCATCCCAGGCACTCCTGTTATTGGGCACCGGATTACGGGCCGTGGGGCGCTCCCCAATCCAGAAAATCGTGGTCATGATGTTCCGGTGCCACGGGTACCTGCCAAAACCGATCACAGGGGCTGTGGGAATGCTGACTGTGGGGGGACGGGTCTGCTGAATCGCTTTTTCCCTGATCTGCATGGCCATCCGCTCGAAATCTGCCGAGGACATGGCTCCGGAATCCGTACCGAAACGTGCCTTCACAGAGTCCACGACATCAGAGATCGATGCCGATGCCAAAGAAGGCAAAAGCAACGAGAGCAAAATCAAGAAACGGGTGAAATTCACCATGAACATACAAACATTAGGGCAGGATAGGGTCGGGGCAAGGGGTAAATCCCCCCGAGCGAGGATCGACCTCTCAAAAGAAATACCCGAACCAACCGTAAAAGCGGCGGGTTCGGGTATTGGAAGGGCTTGGAGTTAGGCTGGTTAAGTCCTGCGAACTCCTGAATTTGTCTTCTATGCCGCCCTTTTAGGCCGTGTAGGTAGTGGAGGCGGTGGTGCCGCCCTGACCAGTCCAATTCGTGTGAAAGAACTCACCGGCAGGCTTATCGATGCGCTCGTAGGTGTGCGCTCCAAAGAAATCCCGCTGGGCTTGGAGGAGATTTGCAGGAAGTACCGCACTCCGGTAGCTGTCGTAGTATCCAAGGCTTGCGGTGAAGGCGGGGGCTGCAACGCCACGCTCGACTGCGGCACAGATGGCACGGCGCCATCCGGCTTGGGACTTCACGAAGACCTCCGTAAAGAAAGGAGCCAGCATGAGGTTCTCAAGGTTCGGATTGGACTCATAGGCTTCCTTGATACGGTTTAGGAAGGCAGCCCGAATAATGCATCCGCCGCGCCAGATGGTGGCGATGTCGCCAAAGTTCAGATTCCAGTTGTAGAACTTGCTGGCCGTTGCGAGGAGATCGAGCCCCTGCGCATAGCTGACGATCTTACTGGCGTAGAGCGCATCGCGGACATCATTGATGAACTGCTGGCGATCTCCGGTGAAGGGCTTCACCTCGAGAGCGGGAAGAATCTTGCTGGCAGCAACACGCTTCTCCTTCATTGAGGAGAGGATGCGGGCTTCCACGGCGGCATTGACGGTGGAGAGAACGACGCCGTGCTCGACGGCGTTGCCGACGGTCCACTTGCCTGTCCCCTTCTGACCCGCCTTGTCGAGAATCAGGTCGACCAAGGGCTTGCCGGTCTCCTCATCCTTCTTGGTGAAGATCTGCTCGGTGATATCGATGAGGTAGCTGTTGAGTTCACCCTTGTTCCATTCGGCAAAGATCTGATGAAACTCCTCGGCGGTCGGGTTGATCGTCTTCTTCAGGATTGCATAGGCCTCGCAGATGAGCTGCATATCGCCGTACTCGATACCGTTGTGGACCATCTTGACGTAGTGACCGGCACCATCGGGGCCCATGTGGCGGCAGCAGGGCTCTCCCTCCACAATCGCGGCGATCTTGCGGAAGATAGGGCCGACCGACTCCCAGGACTCCTTGGAACCGCCGGGCATGATGGATGGGCCGTTGAGTGCACCCTCTTCGCCGCCGGAAACACCGCTGCCGACGTAGTGGAGTCCCTTTTCCTTGAGGTATTTTTCGCGACGCTGGGTGTCGGTCCAAAGGCTATTGCCACCGTCGATAATGATGTCGCCATGCTCTAGCAGTGGGATGAGTTGCTCGATCACGGCATCCACGGGGGCACCGGCTTTCACCATGATCATCGCTTTGCGGGGGAGGGCGAGGGATCCGACGAATTCCTCAAGGGTCTTGGTCGGGATGATGTTCTTACCCTTGGCGCGACTCCCGGCAAACTTCTCGGTGACAGCTGAAGTGCGGTTGTAAACGCTGACAGAGAAGCCTTTGCTCTCCATGTTGAGGACGAGGTTCTCGCCCATGACGGCGAGGCCGATCAGTCCGATGTCGCTCTGGGTCGTGCTGGTAGTGGTGCTCATAGTTTTTGGAAATTCAGGTTGTCCGAAAGAGTGGGAAACCCTATCTCCCATGGAGGCCGGTTGGCAATCGCGTTCTGGCCCCCCTTTCTCCCACCATCCACGCCGATGAATCTACCAAACCGCCTGACCGTCGGCCGCCTGATCCTGACCATTTTCTTCGTTGCCTTTCTCTCGACCGAAACGCATTGGGGTGATGTCGCCGCGCTGCTACTCTTCATCATTGCATCTCTCACCGACTGGCTTGACGGGTATTTGGCCCGAAAGCTCAACCAGATCACGAATTTCGGGAAGCTCATGGATCCCCTTGCCGACAAAGTGCTAGTCGCTTCCGCGCTGATTTGCCTGATTCCGTTGGGCGCCCTTCCCTCCTGGGCAGTGATCGTGATCATCACGCGCGAGTTCCTGATCACCGGACTCCGCCAACTTGCGGCCAGTCAGGGCCAGATTCTTCCAGCAGACCCCCTGGGCAAGCACAAGACCGCATGGCAGATCATCACGATTCTTTTCTTTCTTATCCTGCTTGCCGCGGGTGATATCTTCGGCGATGAGTCGCGTTGGATGAAGTTTCTTTGGGTGCGCGTGGGACCGATCCTGATCGGGATCACCATCGTGCTGACGATTTATTCCGGGCTCGCCTACCTCTGGAAGAATCGGAACCTTCTCCGATAATAAATCTCGGGAACCAAGCCCCGAGCTTTGGTTAATGCGATAAGTGGGATTTCTCGGGTTCCTCATCCTCGATCTCTTTACGTAGAGGGAGCGAGAGAAGGGGGCGGATGAATCCGTAAAGCAGGAATCCGACAAAAAGCACGGCCGGCATCCACTCGTAGTTCAGTCCGGCAAAGGCCAGGATCACGATGATTAGGAGAAAGCGGGGCAGAGAGCGCTGCGTGCGCCAGTTCAGCCCCTTGAAGCTGGGATAGCGGACATGGCTGAACATCATGAAGGAGAGGAAAAGGAGTAGGGCCGGGAGAGCGAATTTCCACCTTCCGATCGTCCGTTCCCCTTCCTCCAGCCAAAGCATGAAGAGGGTCAGGGAGGCGATCAGTCCGGCGGCCGCAGGAATGGGAAAACCCATGAACTCATTTGAGTGATCCTTCGCTTCAGCGGGATCCTTCACCGCAGCGGCAATGCAGTTGAACCGGGCAAGACGCAGGGTGCCGCAGAGCAGATAAATGAAGGCGATCACCCAACCAGTCTTGTGAAAGTCCTTAAGTACAATCTGGTAGACAAGCAGGGCAGGAGCCAGGCCGAAGGAGACGACGTCGGCTAAGGAATCAAATTCCCTCCCAAAGGGGCTCTCATAGCCGCCGAGACGAGCCACACGACCATCAAGCAGATCAAAGACACAGGCCCCGAGAATGAAGGCCAGCGCCTGATGATAGCAGTTCACTACGGGCTCACCTCCATTGTTCAAGAGAGCGGCCTCGATGATCTTGAGCACCGCAGCAAATCCACAGAACAGGTTGCCAGCCGTCATCATGTTCGGCAGGAGATAGATCTTCGGCTCGTGTTTGCTCACGGAAATTCGGGGATGGGGAGTGGAGAAGGGGTCAGGAGGCCATGCGCGCAATGGGCGTCTCTCCACCTTTGACTTTCTCCCCGATCGAAACAAGGACTTCGGAATCAAGCGGGAGATAAAGATCGGTGCGTGAGCCGAAGCGGATCATTCCGAAACGCTCCCCCCGTACCATCGACTCACCAAGTTGGGCCCAAGGAACGATACGGCGGGCAATAGCTCCGGTGATCTGCTTCACGGCGACAGCACGATCTGGATGATCCTTGGAACCAAAGACCCAGAAGAGACTCTCGTTTAGTGCCGAGGCTTCGGGATGGCGAGCATCGAGATAGAGACCGCCGCGCCCTTCAGTAAAGAGAACCTCACCGGCAATCGGGGTCCGGTTCACATGGACGTCGAAGACCGAGAGGAAGATCGACACCCGCTTCATCCGTCGCTTAAAGAACTGGTCCTCCTCGACCTCATCGACATGGGTCACGGTTCCGTCAGCAGGGGAAACAGCCAGGGCGGGATCAACAGGCGGCTTCCGCTCCGGATCACGGAAAAACCAGAGACAGAAGAGAAGAAGTCCACCCGTAATAACAGGCGGGAAGAAGGCATGGAGCAGCCTGGGTTCGGAGACAATATTTGCCACGATGAGGATGATGAAAATCCATCGTCCTTCATACATCGCCCTTGCTGGCCTTGGTTTGCTCATGCGGCCAAAACCCTAGTACGGACAATCACCACATCGCGAGCCGATAAATAAGGGGAACTTTTGCCACAGAAAGAACAAGATGCACAGACGGCTGAACCAGCCTCAACATTCCCCTTGTGACTTTTATGCATTTTGTGGCCATCCCTTCTGCATTTTCATTCTCTCGGACTTGGATTACATTCAATCCATGACCATATCCACCCCGGAACCGACGCCCGATCTCACGATGGAGGAACTCCTCGGTATTTTCCCCGGGGCGCGGCGTACGCTTTTCCAACTCCACCATATTGGAGGCTGCAGCAGTTGCGGATTCTCTCCTTCAGAGACACTCGCCCAGATTTGTGCTCGCAACGGCGGACTTGATCCCGTCGTGGTGATGGGAGAGATCAAGGAGAGTCACCTGAAGGACGAGGCGCTTCTTATCTCAGCGAGCGATCTTCATGCCCGGATTACTGATCCCTCAATCCGACTCCTCGACATCCGGACCCGCGAGGAATTCGAGGCGGTGGCGATTCCAGGCAGCCGCTTCATGACGCAGGAGATCATGCAGGAAGCAATGAATTGGTCCAAGGAGACGGAGATCATTCTGATCGACCATGCCGGAACCCGAGTGCTTGATGCAGCCGCTTACTTCGCGGGCCATGGCTTCTCTCATGTGAAGGGGCTCAAGGGTGGAATTGATGCTTACTCCGATCAGGCGGATCCCTCTCTTCCCCGCTACACCACCGAGGCTGCATAAGTCATGGAAAACAACCAAACAAAAGAATCAATCTCATCGACTCAATCCGTCGAGGAAGCCGCCAAGAATCCGAAAAATCTTGGTGAGATGGAGGGAGCCGACGCCGTCGGCACCGTGGGTCGCAGCGATTGCGGAGACATGCTTCGGATGTGGGTAAAGTTCAAGGAGGAGGATGGGCGTAAGGTGATCGACAGGGCGAGTTTCCAGACCTTTGGCTGCCAGACGGCAATCGCCGTGGCGAGTATCGCCACCGAGATGATCAGGGGAAAGACAGCCTCCGAGGCACTCTCCATGAGCGGAGAAGAGCTCTCATCACCTCTCGGCCCCCTCCCCCCGATGAAGATCCATTGTGCACAACTCGTCGAGGACGCCCTTCGCTCGGCACTCGATCCAGCAGCTGAAAAACCTTCAATTCCCGCTATCCCATCAGGCCCCTCACTTGCCGATCAGATCACCCCCTCTTCTGGAAAAGTCAAAATCACCCTTCTAACAAAAACCCCGACGGCATAGTCTTCCTTCATGAATACCCACCAAGAAATCATCCTCAAGCGCGATACCGACGCGATCCAGATCCCGAGCGGAAACCCACTGCAACTTCCCGCCGGCACCAAGGTCATGGTTACCCAATCACTGGGCGGCACTTACACCGTGGCAACACCCGGAGGTCTTGCCCGTATCGATGAAAAGGATGCCGATGCGCTGGGCCTTGAGGCTTCCACGGCCCCGACCCCAGCCAAGACAGCTGTCGAGGGATCGCTTGAAGAAGCTGTTTGGAATCAGCTGAAGACCGTCTTTGACCCTGAGATTCCGGTGAATGTCGTCGATCTCGGCCTTATCTACGAATGCCAGCTTCAGCATCCTGAGGAAGGAGTCACCAAGGCCCATGTGAAGATGACCCTCACCGCCCCAGGTTGCGGCATGGGTCCGACGATCGCGGCCGACGCCCGGGGTAAGATCCTGACACTGGAGGGAATCGATGAGGCCGAAGTGGAACTCGTCTGGGATCCAGCCTGGAATCAGAGCATGATCAGTGAGGCAGGTCGCATGAAGCTTGGGCTGGTATGATTTCACACCAGATTTGAGTTGCCTTTCCCCTTTCACTTATCCATATTCCATGCCCCATGAGTCAGCATCCCAGCCTTAAAGGACAGAGCACGATCGCCGCAAAACGTAGCGTGCTGAAGCGGTTCGAGCGCGTCGAACTGCTCAAAAAGCGCGGCCAGTTCAAAGCCGGACAGCGCGTCATCGGTCTTCCCAAGACCAAGCCGGAAGATTAATCCCGATCATTGGAGATCATCCATCCGGGAATTCCGCCAAGGACATCCCAACAGACAGGCGCACACCCAAAGAGACGGGTCTGCGCCTGAATCGTTTTTTAGCCGCGGCAGGCCTTGGATCCCGCCGCTCCTGTGAGGAACTGATCCTCAAGGGAAGCGTCTCCATCAACGGTTCCGTCTGCCGTGATCTCTCGACGCGTGTCCTGCCAGAGGATGATGTGCGGCTGAGTGGGCGGGTCATTCATGCCTTCGCTCCCCGGACGATCCTGCTCAACAAACCAACCGGCTACACCTGCACCCGCAGTGACAAGCACGCCGAGCGCACCATTTTCGACCTGCTCCCCTCCGACACGGGACACCTTTTCCATGTCGGCCGTCTCGACAAGGAGAGTGAAGGACTGCTGCTCCTGACCAACGACGGTGTGCTCGCCCAGGATCTCATGCATCCCTCCAAGGGAGTCGATAAGGAATACGAGGTGATCCTCGACAAGACCTTCACCGACCGCGATGCCGCCTCTCTGCGTCGTGGCACCTGGATCGAGGGTTCCGTCGCCCGGATCGAGTCAGTGCGTAATCTTGCCCCGAACAAGATCCAGATCATCCTGCATCAGGGAATCAAGCGTCAGATTCGCGTCATGCTGGGCCAACTCGGATTCAAGGTGAAGCGCCTCAATAGGGTGCGCATCGGCCCTCTCACCCTGCGTGGGGTAAAGCCCGGCAGTTATCGTGATCTGCGCAAGGAGGATCTCGAAATCCTCCAAAAGGCGCTCAAGGCTCCAAAGCCTAAGAAGGTAAAACCTTCCTTCCTAGCGAAGCCAAGGGCCAAGGGCACAAATGCCAGCAAGGGTGAACTCTTCACGAAAATGCCTTCATCTTCCAAGGCATCTCAATCGCCCAAATCCTCTCGGTCAACGAGTTCCAAGCAATCCTCCGTAAATCGTCCCGACTTCGAGGAGCGTTCAACTGCAAAGCGACCTCGTAAGACCTCACCGACGCTGAAGCGCGTGAGAAACCAGAAAAGTAGAGAGCTTAGGGATTAGGAAATCGATTCCTTGATCTTCGTTGGGTAAGCTGGATCCCATTTTCACTTCTTCATTTTTCATTCTTCATTTTACCCTCAACTCATGAAAATCACGCAACGTACCATTCCCGGTTGCCCTCCTGCGCTCGGCCCCTATTCTCTCGCAGTTCAGACTGCGGCACCCCTGCTCTTTGTCTCGGGCATGACCCCTTGGGATCCCGCAACCGGCAAGATCGAACGCGGAACCGTCACCGAGCAGACCCGTCTTGTTCTCGAAAACATCAGACGCGTGGTCGAGGGCTCAGGAGCCAATCTCGCCAATACCGTCTCCTGCCGCGTCTACCTGAGTAATCTCTCACCTGAGACCTTCAAGGAAATGAATACTGTCTATTCAGAGTATTTCAGCGGCGATCATCCCCCGGCCCGTGCCACGGTCGGCACGCAGTTGCTTGGCTTTGATGTTGAGATTGAATGCGTTGTGGCTCTGGAGAATAAGTAGGGCATGCATCGTTCGATTCCCACGTTCTGCCTGCCGCTGATCCTGCTTTTGACACTCGCTTTCGCGGGCATTCTCCGGGGCGAGGAGAACTTTCAAAAAGAGTATATCGTCATTACCGGAGGGCCTTCGCTGATCGAGTGGGAGAAGTTCAAGAAAGTTCCGCACGATCACTGGTGGGCTAATTTCGCCCATGCCTCCAGAATTCGTCTCGATGAGCTTCGGCAGCAGTTCGGGCCCCAAGCGCGCATCACGTGGCTCGTCTACAAACCCTCTTATGTCCGCCGGGGCACCCGTCAGGAAAAGCGTGATCTGCTGAATGAATTGGCCTCGATCCAGAGGCATACCGGTGCCCATCTTATCTTTTTCAACAATCAGAAACAGCTGATCGATTATCTCAATGCGGGAAAACCTCGAGATCAGGTCAAAATTGCTGATCTGGAGTACTTCGGCCATTCCAACAAATGCTGCTTCATGTTTGATTACAGCAACGAGATCGACAGCGGATCGAAGGTCTGGCTGCATGAGACGGAACTTGGACAGATCAACCGTGCCGACTTTGCCCCCCATGCTTTCATCAAGAGCTGGGGATGCCACACAGGGGAGAGCATGAGTGCCCTCTGGCGCCGCGCCACGGGACAGCGCATGATCGGGGCCATCGGATCAACCGATTACTCTGGCAGTGATGTCCCCGGATGGCATCCGACACTCGGTAGCAGTACCGGTCGCTGGGTCCAATAACACACGCACACAAGGTAGCAGGGAAATAATCTCACCGTGACCGATCATACGCAGGGAGGCTTTGTCGGGAAAGTGCTTCGTTATTTCGGGCGAGCGATGATCCTGCGTTGCCCGGTCTGCGGCAAATCGCCGATCTTTGCACCCCTGCTTCACACACGATCGTTGCGCGACTGGTTTTCTCCTCTGGATGGATGCCCGCGCTGCGGGTATCCCTATGAACGTGAGCCGGGTTACTTTCTCGCCTCGACCTGGGTCATCAATTACGGCGCGGGAAGCGTGCTGGGCATCATCATCTATCTGGCCTTGGATCTCACCATACACCCACCGATCAGCTGGCTGCTTGCCGCCGTCATCACCCCGATTATTCTCTTCAATCTCCTCTTTGCCCGCCACTCCAAGGCGCTTTTCATCGCCATCGACCACCTCTCCGATCCCCACGAGAAGGATCCGGGCGAGGATGGTGGCAATCTTCCGAAACCGGATGCCCCGACGCGGGATTCAGGTGGTCCGGCCAAACCTACGCCAAAACCCGAACAGGAACTTGCCTCCCATTAAGCGGCAAATACGGCGGATGATGTGCGCGTCATAAACGCAACAGCGCATTGCCAGAGGGACACGCCTGTTTTTAATATATTTTACTCAAGCCATGCCAGAACTTCTCTATCTCGACCATAACGCCACCACACCGATCGCCCCCGAGGTGCGTGCCGCCATGCTGCCTTGGCTCGAGAATGAATTTGGTAATCCCTCGAGTGTCTACTCGCTGGGGCGCCGTTCCTCAGCAGCCCTGACCAAAGCCCGCGAACAGCTTGCCGTACTGGTCGGAGCACAACCTGCAGAGATCATCTTCAACAGCTGCGGCACGGAAGCGACCAACACCGCCATCCTCTCCGCCTTGGCAATCGATCCCGACAAGCGCCACATCATCACCTCGTCAGTCGAGCACAGCGCCACGATCAAACTCTGCGAATACCTCGCCACCCGTGGCTATGAGATCACCTGGCTGCCGGTAGATAACGATGGTCTTCTTGATCCCGATAAGCTTGAGACCGCGATCACCGCCGAAACGGCCGTCGTCTCCCTGCTCTGGGCCAATAACGAGACGGGCGTCATTTTCCCTGTCGAGGAAATTGCGGCCATCACGACCCGTAAGAAAGTTTCTCTTCATCTTGATGCCGTGCAAGCCGCAGGCAAGGTGCCGATCAATCTTGAGGAACTCGGTGCCCAGTATGTCTCCCTCTCGGCTCACAAGCTCTATGCGCCCAAGGGAGTTGGCGCACTCTACGTGAACCGCCGCGTACGCTACACCCCGCTGCTTCGCGGCAGTCAGGAAGAGAGTAAACGGGGAGGGACTCAGAATGTCGCCTCCATCGTTGCCTTCGGAAAGGCGGCCGAGCTTGCCCAGGAGCATCTCCTGGCCTCGGCGGAACGGATCGCCAAGCTTCGTGATCGGTTTGAGCAGATCATTCTCTCTTCGGTCGAGGGTGTGCGACGCAATGGAACCAACGAACCACGCCTTCCCAATACCAGCAACCTTACGTTTACCGGCATCGATGCTGAAACCGCCCTCCTCCTCCTCGACAAGGAAGGACTCTGCTGCTCAGCGGGATCCGCCTGCAGCAGCGGCTCGATCAACCCCTCCCATGTCCTCACAGCAATGGGAGTCACCCGTGACGAGGCGCGCGCCAGCCTCCGTTTTTCGTTAGGACGCACTACAACTAACGCTGACATTGACCGCGCTCTAGAGATCATTCCCCGCATCATTGCCAAGCTCCGCTCCGCGCAACCCGCCGGGGGTGCACCCGTTGCCATCAAAAGCTGACCAGAAGATGTTTGCCGCGCAGAGACGCAGTTAACAAAAGACTAAAGCTGTTTAACATTTCCAATTTTTTCACCAAACATACCCATCATCATTGATTCCATGATCCTCAAACTCACTGCTTCTCTGCGTCTCTGCGGGATTACTTTCTTTGCACTTCTCCTTGCGGGTTGCCTTACCACTCCCGTCTCCCAATCAGGCGGCATGGGATCGGTCACCGTGACAAACTCCAATCCCTCGGCGATCATTGGGGCAGCGCAGTCTATCTTTCCAAATTACGGCTACACCCCGGCATTTGGTAACGGCATCAACTCGATCTCCTTCGACAAAAACTCCAATCAATTGGCCAATGTTCTCTGGGGCAGCTACGGCGACCCCCAGACGATCCGTGTCAAGGTGAAGATCGTGCAGATACCCGGAACAAATGATTATCGGATCAGCCCAAAGGTCTATACGGTCAGCGACGAAGGCGAGGCTGGCTTCCAGAGCAAGCGCCCATTGATCGGGCTCTGGAATGCAGAATTCGGCCCCCTCCTCAAGAAGGTCTCGGCTCAGGCCTCCGGTGCCGGACAATAACCACCTTCACTAATTTCGATCCATGGGAGCCTTTATGAACAACTGGCTCCTTTGGTCACTCCTCTCCGCTCTCTTTGCGGGCATGACTGCCATTCTGGCAAAAGTCGGCGTGGAAGGAATCAACTCCAATCTGGCCACGGCAATTCGCACTTCCGTGGTACTCCTCTTAGCATGGCTTATCGTGGCGATTTCAAGGACTCCCGTCTCCCTCTCCATAATTTCACGAAGAACATGGATCTTCCTGATCTTCTCGGGAATCGCAACGGCCCTTTCCTGGATCTGCTACTTCCGTGCCTTGCAACTCGGCCTTGCATCGAGGGTTGCCCCCATCGACAAGTTGAGCATCATCTTCGCCATCGTCATGGCAGCCGTATTCCTTCATGAACCCGTTTCCTGGCAGCAATGGGCAGGGGGTGGTCTTATCGTGGCAGGCGCCGTTCTCTTGAGTTTTTTTTAGGCCTCCCTGAGACCTGTTCTAATATAGAACCAGCCTACTTGCGCGAATCCACAAGCACGCACGCCATACCGGCGGCTTCCGCAGACTGGCGTCCGATTTCGGTATCCTCAAAGACAAGACATCCCGCGGGATCGACACCGAGACGGCGTGCGGCTTCCAGATAAGGATCGGGAGAGGGCTTGCCGTTCTTATAATCCTCAGACGTGACGATCGCCTCGAAAAGATGGGTCAACCCCAGTCCGGCAAGCGTCGCATGGACCGACTTGCGACCACCACCAGAGGCCACGGCAAGCGGCTTCTTACCATGCAGGGAGCGCGCGATTGCCACAACGGCGTCGATCGGTTGAACGCTGGGAAGGAGCTGATGATAGAGCCCCTCCTTGTGATGGACCATGGCGTCGGGATCCATGAAGAGGTCCTGCATCTCATTGAGAGCCTCGACGATCTCTCGCGTGGGACGCCCACCCCAGGTGTAATAAAGCTCCTCGGGAAGATCGGCTCCATGCGGCTCGAGGGCCATCTTCCAGGCGTCATAGTGAAGCCCCATGGTGTCTGCGAGAGTGCCGTCGCAATCGAAAATATAGGCGTCGAACTCACGTTCGGGAAGTTGAAGGGATTGCATGGATCAGTGATAATCGGTCGCTTTCCGTTTGACGAAAAAAAAGAGCCCCAGCATTCTAAAGGATCAGCCCCGTTATAGGGCTAAGCCTCCATGCGACATACCA
>Ga0208872_1001961_pt1 | contig 12200 bp, 21 predicted proteins | sample CryBogCBH12Aug08_FD_185508 | JGI IMG/M metagenome (GOLD analysis project Ga0208872, IMG submission 185508) | Freshwater microbial communities from Crystal Bog, Wisconsin, USA - CBH12Aug08 (SPAdes) | ecosystem: Environmental > Aquatic > Freshwater > Lake | place: Crystal Bog, Wisconsin, USA... | reverse complement strand
GAATCGTCAATATGCATAACAGCGAATACGGTAATTTCCATTAATGGTTTGTGAGATATAGTCAATCCTCCACAATAAAATTAAGATTCATTGTCGCACCCGATTAGGGCCTCAAAAGATAGTGTTTTGGTGAGTAGATTTTATATCTACTCGCCTATGCCTAAAAGATAGTATACTAGATACCAAATAAATTAGTTGTAAAAAGTAGCCAAGCAAACTTGTTTGCGAAGGCTAGCGTCTTGTCAAAGACGCATAAATACATATATAAATTGAGGATAAATCCATGTGCATATGCGCCGCAAAATATTTCTTTGATACCGGATGGGTAGTTGTAAAGAACCGTGATAGAAATTACGTACCAGAAATAAGTTTCAAGTTCAGCAAAACAAATGGACTTGACAGAATGCTATTTGTAGATAACATGACCGAATACATGGAAGGCATGAATAGCAATGGCGTCAGCATATTAGGCACTAGTTTAATGGTCATTGATGACGAACAAGAAATCACCAAACGAAACACTGGTGGTCAAACAGATGGCGAAAAGATCAAAGAAGCACTAGCAGAAAAAACACCAGAAAAAGCCGCACAAGCAGTTGTTGACTTAGAATTAACTGGTTGCACATTTGTGTTTGATGACGAAAAATTGTTTGTAATTGAGGCTTGTATCAACAGTGATGGCAAATTCTATTATGACATGAATGAAATCAAGCAAAACAAAACAATTGCAAGAACCAATCATGGTGTGTGGTTAGATTGGGCTGGATATCAAAAGGGTGTCGATGCAAACCAAGACAAATCACGTGCAAGTAGTGAAGCACGACTAAAACAAGCACAAGATGTATTAAAGAAGGCAAAAAGCCCACAAGACATCATTGATGGTCTGTGTCAACAACCAGACAAAAAGAACACACAAATGAATGCACTGCGTACAACCACAGACACAAAGAAAATGCGTACCACTGCACAAGAAATGATCATACCCATTGAACGTACATTCTTTGTAAGACCAGTACAAACCAAACTAGAAATTGACTTTTGGAAAATCAATCAAGAAGAACCTGACATGTGGGTAGAAATATTAAGCAATCGTAGTTTGAAATACCCACCAGACGAAGGCATGGATTAACGGGACTGTTAACATACCATAGCAGGATGCGGTAGAATTTGTTTTGTATGTTTCCACTACAACGCCAAATGCTAGTCCCACCCAAACAAAAGCCCCTTACGGGGCCCTTGTCATTTCTTTGCTATTTCTTCTAGTGCATCAGCAATTCTACTTAATTTCCATTCAATTTGATGTAATTGATCTCCAATTGTGTATCCAAAATCGTTTTTCAATTCAAACTTTTCTGCTAAGTTATCAATTGAATTTACAATATCTGTAATGTTATCTTCCAATGCCATATCATTCTCCTAAAATATCTGTCAACATCGACATTAAACACAGTATACAACAAAGTTTAATTATTGTCAAGTTTTTGTCCAATAAATAGTTTTATGGAGGCAGTATGAGTACCAAGTACAAAAACATGTTTAGCCGTTGGCATCGTTATGATAACAATGGCGTTAAGCACATCAAGCGTTTTGAATTAAACGAAACGCCAAACCCATTAAAAGAAACGGGCTACACCGAATGGGTTCGTGGCACAGGCCCACTTAGTGAACAACATTATAACAATGTAAAAGTTGCATTGCAAAAAGCCTGCTTGGGAAAACCTAAATCTATAGAACACAGACAGAAAATGCGATTGGCTAAATTAGGAGTACCAAAAAGTGAAGAACATAAACGCAATATGAGTATTTCGCAAAGGCGTAGAATCTATGGTACAGAAAAAACGGGTTAAGCAACAATACATACAATTAGACCAACGTGATTGGGGTGTTATATACAAAGGTAGATATTATATTGAACGACAGATGGAAACCTATGATGCTCTTGACAAACGACAATGGAGTTCAATAAAACATGATATGCCTGAAATTAAATTTGTAACTATATTAGCACTTAAGAACAATAAATTTGTACCAATTGGTTATCGTTGCACAGAATGTGATAAAACATATAAGTCATTGGAAGTAATCCAAAAACATAAAGATGTTTGCAAAAGACTAAATACTATTAAGAAGTCAAAAGAGGAGTACGAAGAAATGCCAGTACATAGAATTACAGTTAACGGAAAAACAATGTATCGTTGGGGCACAAGTGGCAAAGCATACCCTACAAAAGAAGAAGCAGAACGTCAGGGTCGTGCCATTCATGCTCAACAAAATCAAAGTAAGGATAACAAATGAAAAACACATACAAACTAGAAAAACACAATGGTCAAACATGGGTTAATCTAGAGCCACTTATGGCAGACATACAAACAAATTACAATGGACTATGTGAAATGGATCTAACCAAATTCAGTCAAAGTGAAGTTGAACTATTAGAAATGAAAATGGTAGGTCTACAGCAAGTCTATCAATTTTTAGGTGCGCTTGTTATGGAAGCCAAATTAAGCGAATTACGTGAAACACAAAACATACAAGAAGAAATTAACAAAGCAACACAAACTTACAAGCAGGCATTACAATGACAAAAAGAGTTATTCAACCAAAAACGGTCCTCGACAGACCTTTTACACAACACATTAGCAATTTCGACAGAATGACTGTTGAACTTGGCAAATACATGACAGACATGGAAATGGATCAATGCATCAATTTCATGGACACACTTAAAGACACAAAATATGACATTAACCCAAGCGTAGAAGATTGCAAAACACAAATGCAATTGATGTTTGGTAAAGAACGATTTCATCAAATGGTAATGCAATGGAGCGAAGCAAATCAAAAACTATTGACTGTGTTTGGAACTAAAAAATATAAACGCAAAGATGGAACCGACAAAACAATTTATGATGGTCTCGATCCATGGGACAATCCAGAAGATTACGAAAAGGTATATGTATGAACAAGTTACAAGAATATATTAGTTGGGCAAGATCAATGATGGGCAAAACTTTAGAAAAGCCTGTTGAACCGAATGTACTGGCAACGCCCATCATTGAACAGCCAAAAGCAGAGGTAGCAAAAAAGCCTCGCAAACCTAGAAAAACAAAGGAGCCAACAAATGGTAACAAAGAATAAAACAGTTAAAGTCACTGAATACACAGATGACCAAGTTGAAAGTTTCAAACAACAAGTAAGAACTCAAACAATTGGTAAAGCACATGACATTATTCGTGAAGTCAAATTTAGCAATCCTGATGATGACACATTAGTAAGCCAATTAGAAGCAATTCTTAACGCAAGATGATTAAGTTTATTAAATTTGCATGGCCCATTTGGGTCATTGCATTTATTATAGGAGCAAGTATAAGATGGCTGATCCAGTAAACAATTATTACGATCAAGACCAAATCAATAGTAGTTTAGAAAACACACTGGGTCTTGATCCTATGAATAACAATCAGAAAATCAAAAAAGGGCGCGGTGGCGCACGAAGTGGTGCTGGCAGAAAAAAAGGCAGTATTCAAAAATTAGGTGGCGCAGACTTATTACATGCAATTGAAATAACAACTGGCAGAAGTTTTGCAGATAATATTGCTGACCACTACTACAAGGCCATATTACGAAACGATTGGCATGATGTACGTGATTATGAAAAGTTCATTGTAAACAAGGTTATCAGTGACACAAAAGAAATTGATGTTACCAGTAAGGGCGAAAAACTTACAGCAGTATTCAATTTCCCAACTGTAGAATTACCTGACTGGAAAGAATGAATAAAACGATTCCTTTGTACGGCGAGCAGAAAACTATCCTGCAAGACTGGCTCAATACCAACAAACATTGCATAGACATTGTGCCTGTTGGTAGTGGAAAGACGTTTTTAGCGTCTATTGCCTTACCTATATTTGCGTCGGACCCTCGCTACCACAAAGGCAAGGACATTATCTATAGCGCACCAACAGGTGCTATGATTAAATCCTTGATCTGGGAGCCATTGAAGCATAGTTGCATCAATAACTTTGGATTGGTTGATGGTCGAGACATCAATAACAGTGAATTGACAATTAAGTTTCCTAATGGCGTTTTTATTCGTTGTAAAAGTGCAGAGCAACGTGAAAACTTGCGAGGCTTAAACGTAGGCGTATGGGTCGCTGACGAAGCCGCACTTTACACACGTGACACACTACAAGAAATTACCAATCGATTAAGACCTAAAGTTGGTCAGCCTGAAACAGCAGGTCGCATGATTGTTATTTCAACACCCAATGGTGCAGGCCCACTCATGGACCTATTCACACTTGCGCAAGATAATCCTGACAAATACATTGTTCGTCATTACAACTATTTGGAAATGAGATCAGGCAATCGTGACTTTATTGAAGAACAAAAACGCATTATTAGTCCACTAAAATTTGCACAAGATTACATGTGCCAATGGGAAAGTGTTGCAGACATGTTTTTCTATAGTTGGGACAAAACAAAGTATACCAAAGATGTACAGGATCGTCATGGCGATCTTTATACATTCCATGACTTTAACAAGCGTGTTATGTGTGCATGTGTGGCACAGGTTACAAAAGATCATACACCACAAGGTACAATAGAAATTATTAAAAGTTATGCCATACCAGATTGCAGTACTGAAGGCATCGCAAGTGCAATTCGTGAAGATTTTCCTGTGCGCAGAATCAATAGCATTATTGACATGAGTGGTGCACAATTAAATCGTGATACAACCAGTGCGTTTGGTGTCACTGACCGTGTTATCCTAGAAAAATATGGTTTTACAATTGTAAACACTAGAAAAAGTAATCCACTAGTTTCAGATACCGACAACACAAGCAATGCGTTTATTGCAAGGGGTGGACTATGGGTTAAACCAGATGATAAATTTTTACTTGATGCATTAGGCACATATCACTTTGAAGATGCATCACGTAAGCGTTTAAAAAAATATACAGAATCAAGATATGCACACATTGACGGTTTAGGTGACTGCATACGTTATGGCATACACCACTTGTTCCCAATCACACACGATAGTCCTTATAACATAAAAGAATATGTTGGCATGGACCCTGCTTATCAAGCATTAAATGATCCTGCAAGAAAATATGCACCACAAAGTCCATTGTATCCAGGTGGACCAACGTGGGAAGAAATCATGACAGGAGATGAGCCACAAGATGACTATCAAGTGTGGATCTAAGGAGGTAAGACATGGCTAGAAAATTAGGAGATCAAGGTTCAGTTTATGAAAGATTATTAAAAAAGATGAAAATCAATGATACCACAGGTTGCTGGGAATGGCAAGGTGGTAAAAACAACATTGGTTATGGACTAATACGTGATGGTGACAAAATGCGTAGCACACACCGTGTTAGTTATGAAATGTACAAAGGTTTAATACCAAAAGGTATGAATGTTTGTCATGAATGTGATAATCCTATTTGTGTTAATCCTGATCATTTATGGTTAGGCACAATGAAAGACAATATCAGAGATATGATGAACAAAGGTCGTAGTAATTGGGTTGGCAATCGCAGGGAAAAAGGATGGAAGCATCCTATAGTAACATGCGAACATTGTAATAAACAATTGCCAATCAACACATATGGTCGTTGGCATGGGCCTAAATGCAAGGTTCTACAACAAAGCATAAATACTACATCAAATGCCATCGATACAAGCGAGAATTAAAATATGCAAATTAGTGCCCTAACAAAACGTAGCCCTGTGTATGATGCTATCATCCAACAAATGATGAATTATCAATATGCATACCTAGGTGGTTACATCTTTAAACAACAAGTTCGTAAAAAGCGTCCAAGTGAGGATAGCATTTTGTGGAACGATTTAATTACAAATACAGTGGCACAACCTATTTGCCGTTATGTTGTTGATACAATCAATGATATTTTGTTCGAACCAGGCGTAAAACGTGATATTAAATTTGCAACACCAGCTGGTGCAATCATTGAAACAAAGAATAGCGAATGGAGTGATCTGTTTGTTATGGATTGTGATTTGCAAAATCGTAGCCTTGACAGTTTCATGGAACAAGTTGGTGATTTGACCAGTATCTTTGGTCATTGTTGGATCGCCGTTGACATGCCACAAACTAGTGAAGGCAACCTAGGTAGACCTTATGTTTGTGCAATTAGTCCTTGCGATGTTTGGGACTGGGAATGGCAATATTATGGTGGTCGTCCAATTCTTAAGTTTGTTAAAGTTAAGGAAATGGAAGATGAAGAATATTACTATTTGAAATGCTATCATTTAGGTGACAGTGAAAATCCTAGTTCATGGGCTAGTTATAGAGTGCCTAAAATGGCATTAAGCAACAGCGTAGAAAAAGAGGCTGATTGTTTGGCAACAGGCACATTCTCACCAGGCATGGCAATACCAATTTTCATTGCATATGGTCGTCGTGATCCACGTATCATCGATGTTGGTGTAAGTGACATTGATGCAGCCAGCGATGCAATGCGTGAACATTACAAATTAGAATGTGAAGCATACACAGCATTGCAATTTGCACATACAATTATTCGTGCAGAAAAAGGCATTCCAATTCCCGTACACGCTGGTGCAATTGTTCGTGCCATGAAAGACCAAGTAGAAGCAATTAAAGTTGATACTGGTGATGTTGAGCAAATCATTAAAAAACAAAGTGACATTCTTACGCAACTAGAAGGATTAGTTGGTATGGGTGGTATGCGTAAAGATAGCCAACAAATTGCAAGTGGCATTAGCATCATCGAAGAACGCAAACAATTACACCGTGTTGCAAAAAGCAAAGCAAGATTAATGGAAGTAACCGAAGGTATGATTTTTACCTTTGCCGCACGTTTCATGGGTCAACGTTGGGCTGGTAGTGTTAACTATAACACAGACTATGAAGCACACGATACCAATTACAGATTAGCACTATTGCAACAAGCACAAACAATGGCTGGCGATAGCGACATGGTCAAAGCATTGATCACCAAAGAACTTATTGGCATGTTGGCACCTAACGAAGACACACGTGAATACGAACAAGTATACATTAACACTATTCCTGACATTGATGTTAGAAACTTATTGCTTGATGAACAAGATGAAGTATTAAGCAGTGATGCATTAGATAGCATGGTACCAGTATTAGATAAAAACTTTGTTGATCCTAACACTGTACCAATGACTGAAGAACAACAACAAGAAGCCGCAGAAAAATTAATGAATGTATACCAAGAAACCGATGAAGGTGAATTTGGTAGAGTGGATAACACAACATTGTTAGGCGGTCCTGGCACTCCAATGACTCCAATGGGTACAAGTTACTACCCACAACAAGCCGTTGCTGTGCAAATCACAGGTTTAAACACGGGTCGATAATGCCCAGACTAAATACATTATCAACAATTTCGTTGGTTACGTTATAACTATAAGGAACAAATTTAATGGACAAAGTAACTATCGGTGGCAACGATTCAGCCCTTGCTCAAGGACAAGGTCAGGGACAACCTGACAATTCTGCGGAACAACAAGTAAATGCAGGTGCTATTCGTAAAAGCACAACTAATTCAATATTGAATGCTCTTAGCAATGCTAGTGGGCAACAATTTGAATCAGTAGAAGCGGCGTTAAGTTTCATTGCAAGAACCTCTGCTGTTCAACAACAGTCCGGTGGCAACGCACAGCCAGTGGAGGAACCAATACAACAACGTACTGGTCGCGTCACTACTAATGACTTGCATGAACAATTTAGTAAACTTCAAAGTGATTTGGCTCGTAAAGACCAAATGATTCGTGAAAAAGAACTAGATGGTGATATTCAGCGAGCCATGGGTGACAGATTCGATCCTGATTTGTTAGATTATGCATTGTCAAAGGTCAGAAGCAATATTCAATGGAATAACGATGGAACCTACAGCATTATTAACAGCAAAGGACAAGAACGTTATGGTATGGACGGTAGCCCACTAACAATTCAGGGGTTAGTACAGGAAGTAGCGCAGGGTAATCCTAAACTACTAAAACAGAGTAATCTACCCTCTGGATCAGGCTTAAGACCTGGTCAAGGAAATTTTGCAGGTGCTCCTCATGAAACAATGCCTGACTATGCCAAAGATCCAGCCGCGTTTAACAACTGGGCTAAGACAAATGGTTTAGGCAAGAACATTGGATTAAAGATCATGCAAGTAGCAGCCACAAGTTCCTTGGGCAGTCAAAAAATACTCTGAATCTAGCCAACATTAAGGAGAATTATTATGGCTTATGTATTAGGTGGCTCAGACAACGAAAACTACGGTTTTACGTTCGCAATTGCCAATTTCGCTCTACGTGCTATGCACGAATCTATGGGTCTAGTTAACATGACCAACGTTGTATTACCTACACAAGGTAATCAATTCTTGGTACCTAACTTTGCACCTATCACTTATCAGGACTTTAACCCAGCTGGTGGACCAACTAGTCCATGGAACACAGGTAACGCCGCTGTTCAAAATCCTGCGTTGATTCAAACAAGTATCTTAGCAAGTCCTGCTGTTGCAACGACTGCGTTCGATGTCTTCTACGGATGGACCACAAGTTTCCAATTGGCAGCAACATTAGGTGCTGAATTGGGTGACTCATTCGCTGAAAAGGTTGACCAACGTGTTACCCAAGCGTTCGCTAACGCAACAAGCGCAGAAACAGATGGAACTGCAACTCCAGTTAACACAACAACTGGTTTCAAACCAACTCCATTGAACACATACTACGCAACAAGTGCTGACGGATACACACGTGTTAAACAATTAGGTGCACTGGAATTAGTTCCATCAGGCACTTCATTGTCATTCACTGGTAACGTTGCTAACGGTGCAACTGCTGGCTTTACAACAAGTTCAGTATTAGAATTGATTCGTTTTGCTAAACAACAATTCAAGGTTGCTCGTATGAGTGGTTCACCTGTTATCGTTCTTGATAGCAATGGTTATGTAACTGAAGCAACTTCAGGTGCACCTGGTGGTTCAGGTTCTTCATTAACTCGTCTATTGAGTGAGTTAACTGGTGGCGCCGTATCAGGTCCATCAAGCGGTGGTAGTAACCTATCTGCACTTGGTAACGAATTGTTATCAACAGGTAAGATTGAAAACGTTTATGGCTGTATGGTCATGTTCACCACATTCTTGCAATACATCGCCGGTGATGCATCTAACAAGCGTTACATTAATGGTGCTTATGAGCCTTGCTTGGTTGGCGCTTACTTTGGTGACAGTGCATTGTTCACTGTTATGAAAGAAGGATTGCAAATCAAGATAGGTGAAGTACCTGGTGGTTTGCAAAATTGGCTAACTGGCCTAGGATATTTCGGTTCTGGCGTTGGTGACCAACGTCGTGGTGGTGCTATTAACATTCAACAAGACGCACGTTCATAATTTATAAACCAGGGAATCTAAAATGTCAGTACCATATCAACGAATCTCAAATGCGACAGAGCAAGACATATTGTTTTATGATCCTGCTGCCTATCGCAGGGCACAAGCATTGAATATTGACTGGCAACCTTATTTCAAGGTTGGTAGCCAAGAATGGTTGTACAAACTTGAATTCGGTTGGTGGAACAAATACTGCGACACAGTACTAGGGGCGTACTATTACAGCAATTTGCCTAATGGTGCGCTTATTAGTAGTTTCAATCCTAGTCAACTCATCAAAAACGACCAGACACTAATCCGTTTAGACGTTTTTGGTGCAGTTTTAGTGTTTTATGAATCACTAGTAACTGAGGTCAGTAACATGAACGATGTTGACAAGATGAACTATGAATTCGCAAAAGATCGTTGTGACCGTGAATGGGTTAAGGCATTGGAGTTGATGAACTTCTATGACCTATATCAAAACTCACCAAACGGACCCACAACGAAACTTGAAGAAAACTGGACCGCAGACGTTGATTATTTCAACGGTGACAGGAGATTCTTTTAATGTATAATCCTGGCAACATGCCTTACATCACCGGTGATGGTGTGTATACAATGGTAAAATATTATATACCACAATCATGGGATGTTCCAGTGTTCAGCAATGAAGACTGGGCAAGTGATGATGACATTGTTCGTTATGGCATTTACATTAGTGATATTGTAACTACAAATAGAACACCAAATCAACTTGCTGTTAATCAAGGTGGTAACATCTATAACGCAGTTGATGAGTTTTATATTGCATACATCAGTTTCCAACAAGACCCTAACTTAGATCGTGTTAGAGATATGATTAGCAGTTTAGTTACACAGAATTATCCTGGAACAAACACACAATTCATGGATGGTTATTTCGAAAGAGATTACCAAGAAGTTTTGAATTATGGTACGCAACGTCAAAGATATACCTGGACTTTTAAATTAACTCGACTTGAATTTCAATAAAGCCAACATTAAGGAGAACACAAAATGGCACGTATTACGACAAACACTCAAGGCACACAGCCTATTATTGCACTAACTATTCAGGGTCAAACTCCTGGTGGTGCAAATACAATCACAGTTCCATTCTTACAGGATGTAACGATTACCAACAGTACTGGCGTTTATGCTTACACTGACTTTAGCGATACTGATCAACGTAAACTAAGTACACCTGCTGACAATAAGATTGCAACCAACATTATCGTTGATAGCACAACTTATTTTGGTAATTCTGCAAATGCTAACACCACTGCAAGTGGTATTGGTATTGCTACACTTTCAACTAACAAAACACCTTTGCAGTTTGAAGTGTATTGGAATGGTAATGCTACTGGTGCTTACACTTACACTGGTAATTGCTTTATCACTAACTTAGCACCTAAAACTGCACCTACACAACCTGTATGGATCACACCATTAGAACTTGCTGTAGACGGTAGTTATCTAGTAGGTAACGTTGCTTAATTGAGCAACAGTTAAACGAAAAGGCACTCACAAGGTGCCTTTTTTAATAAATTAAGGAGTAACAAATGAACGAAGTATGGTTAAAAACCAACGAAGAAAAATTAAGAAGTTTGCTTGGTGATGAAGCCAAACAAATGCCCATGTTAGACAACATGTTATACACAATCAAGCAAATGAAAGCAAAGCAAGCCTTTCGTATTGCACTATTAAATCAACTATTAGAAGAATGCGAACCAGATCAAGATAATCTGTAAGCATAAATACTTTACAACAATTTAAGGAACAAATAAAATGAAATTATCACAATTATCCGCAAAGCCTGTCTTAGTACAAATCACACTAGACGATGAGGATGTAATCAAAGAATATAACGAACCTCTTGAGTTTTATACTTGGGACCGTCAACCTATGGATGTATTCATGAAGTTGGCAAGCGTTGATCCAAATGCAGTTAATTCAAGTTTGATTGGCATTGTTCGTACATTGATTCTTGACGAAGATGGAAAAGAAATATTGACAAAAGACAATATGCTACCACCCAAGATTCTCATGAAAGCAATCATGAAAGTCAGTGAAATGTTGGGAAAGTAACAGGCAGCACAATTGATGTTAAATCTAAGGAGTTATACATAGTATTGACAATTGAAACAATGGCCAAAAGATATAAAATGTTGCCAAGCGAAGTTTTAGAACGTGCAACAACATATGATTTATATTTGATGGACGTTGCCATGAGTTATCATAATTATGAAATGCAAAAGATTAACAACAATGGTGTTGCACCCGCCCCAGATTTAACTGAGCAGGAAATGTTAGATATTATGAATAAGGTAAAACAATGAGATTAGATTCAATCGCCAAAATTTCAACATTACAAAAGTTCATTATTAGTGAACCTGATATTGTGTTGGATTATGGCGATGAATTAGAGTTTTATTCTTATCCTGAAGAATCAAAACAACATTTAAAATTTATTAATGATAATAATTTAGATTATCAAAATACCATTGAAATTTTAAAATTAATGATTTTAGATAAAAATGGTATGCCAGTAATTACAGATGGTTATAAGATGCCAAACAGAGTAATGTTATGTGCTTATAACTGTCTTAAAAATGAGTTAATGGAGTAATTATGGCAACGATATTAAATTCAAATCCAAATACATCAATAACTAGTGGGCCGGTATCATTTAAAATCAATGATGTTGCTTATCAAAACAAAATGCAAAAGATTACAAATCTTAAGCAAGTAGTAATGCCTCAAATTTTTAATTATTTTAAAGATTTG
>Ga0208872_1001960_pt1 | contig 12205 bp, 10 predicted proteins | sample CryBogCBH12Aug08_FD_185508 | JGI IMG/M metagenome (GOLD analysis project Ga0208872, IMG submission 185508) | Freshwater microbial communities from Crystal Bog, Wisconsin, USA - CBH12Aug08 (SPAdes) | ecosystem: Environmental > Aquatic > Freshwater > Lake | place: Crystal Bog, Wisconsin, USA... | reverse complement strand
TTGGCGACGGTGTTCGGGATGTCGTGAAATTTCAAATCCAGAAACACGCTGGCGCCGGTGGCGCGGACGCGCTTCACGATGTCCGGTCCGGCGGAAACGAAAAGTTCCTTGCCGATTTTGAACGCGCCGACGGCGGGCGCGACGAGTTCCGCGAGTTTCAGTGCTTGTTCCGCCGACGGCACGTCGAGCGCGACGATAATGGGATTTTTATTAGCCACAGCTGGACACAGATAAACACAGATGCGGACCGATGAAAAGTTTTTCACAGTGCGGTGGGGCGAGCGTCCTCGCGAGCCGGTTTTTACATTCGTTCACCACGGCTCGCGAGGACGCTCGCCCCACCAAGTCGCCTCGGCATCGAATTTTGACTTGGGCGGGAATATAATTTAGGCTGCGGTCATGAAAATTGTCCGCCACACCGACCAGAATTTTTCCGCCAAGCTGCGGGAAGTCGCCGCCGATTCCAGTTTGTTCGACGCCGAAATCGAAGCGCGCACCAAGACAATTCTGCACGAAGTGGCGCAGCGCGGCGACGACGCGGTGCTGGAGTTCACGGAAAAATTCGACGGTGCGAAGCTCACCGCCGAACAGCTCGCGGTGACGCAGGCGGAACTGTTCAACGCCGCGCTCGCCGCCAATGAAGCGCTGCGCGCGGCGGTGGCGGAAGCGGAAAAGAACATCGCCGGCTTCGCCAAAAAATCGTTGCGCCGAGGCTGGTCGGCGAAAAATTCCCACGGCGCGAGCGTTGGTGAAAAATTTGATCCGTTCACGCGCGTCGGCGTTTACATTCCCGGTGGCACCGCGCCGCTAGTTTCCACCGCGCTGATGACCATCACGCTCGCGAAGGTTGCCGGCTGCAAGGAAATCGTCGTGACCACGCCTTGCGGCAAAGACGGTTCCGTCAATCCGGCAATTTTGTTCGCCGCGCGCGCGGCGGGCGCGACGGAAATTTACCGCGTCGGTGGTGCGCAGGCGGTGGCGGCGATGGCTTACGGCACGAAGACGATTCGCCGCGTGCAGAAAATTTTTGGTCCCGGCAACGCTTACGTCAGCATGGCCAAACGTCTGCTCGTCGGACGCGTGGCGATTGATTTGCTCGCCGGGCCGAGTGATTTGCTGGTGCTGGCCGATGACACCGCGAATCCCAAATTTGCCGCCGCCGACATGCTCGCGCAGGCGGAGCACGGTTCCGGTCACGAACGCGTCTGGCTGGTGACGACTTCGGCGAAAATTCTGCGCGCGGTGGAAAAGGAAATTTCCAAGCAACTGCCCAAACTGCCGCGCCGCGATTTGATTCAGCGCGTGCTGGATCGGAACGTTTGGCTGATCCAAGTGGCCAGCGTCGCTGACGCGGTGGCGCTGGCCAACCAGATCGCGCCGGAGCATTGCGAAGTCATCACGCGTGACGCGCGCAAGGTTAGTGGTGGCATCATCACCGCCGGCGCGATTTTTCTCGGCAACTGGTCGCCGACGGTGCTCGGCGATTACATCGCCGGGCCGAGCCATGTGTTGCCGACCGACGGCGCGGGCGCGAGTTTTGCCGGTTTGACGGTGGATCAATTTCAGCGCCGCACCAGCGTGGTGGAATACCATCGCGCGGCGCTCCAGAAGGCGTTGAAGTCGGTGAAAAAATTTGCCGAACTCGAAGGCCTCGGCGCGCATGGAAAAAGCGCGGAAGTGCGGCTGAAATAATTTTCAATCCAGCGCACCGCATCGTTGCGGTTGCATCCGGATCAGTGATATTCCTGCACCGTCTTCACCGCGTAGCCGGATTTCTTCAGCGCGGCGATGCCGCTGGCGGCGGCTTGGGCGCTGGAAATTGTCGTCATGATCGGCGTGCCGGTATAGACGGCGGTGGTGCGGATTTTTACCTCGTCGGTGCGCGGCGTGGCGCCGCTGGGCGTGTTGATGACGAGTTGAATTTCCTTGTTCTTAAGCAAATCCACCGCGTTTGGCCGGCCTTCGGTCAGCTTGTGGATGCGCTCCACCTTCAGCCCGGCTTTTTCCAAAACATCCGCCGTGCCGCCGGTGGCAACGAGTTCAAACCCGAGTTCGGTAAATTGCCGGGCCACTTCGATGATCTTCTTTTTATGCGCGTCAGCAACGCTGATAAAAATCTTCCCGCCGAGCGGCAGCGGCGAGCCGGCGGCCATCTGCGACTTGGCGTAGGCGATGCCGCGGTCGGCGTCGAGGCCCATGACCTCACCGGTGGAACGCATTTCCGGCGAAAGCAAAATGTCCTGACCGTGAAACCGGTTGAACGGAAAAACGGATTCTTTCACCGCCCAATATTTCGGCCAGATTTCCTTGGTGAAATTCAGCTCCTTCAAAGTTTTTCCGGCCATGACTTTCGCGGCGAGCTTGGCCAGCGGGAAACCAATCGCTTTGCTCACGAACGGCACGGTGCGCGAGGCGCGCGGATTGACTTCGAGGACGTAAACCGTGTCGCCTTTCACGGCGTATTGGACATTCATCAAGCCGATGACTTTCAGCTCGCGCGCCATGGCGTGCGTGTAGTCGCGGATAATGCTGATGACTTTTTTGGACAGTGTGTGCGGCGGCAGCACCATCGTGGCGTCGCCGGAATGCACGCCGGCAAACTCAATATGCTCCAACATTCCGCCGATGACGATGGTGCCTTCGTCGGAATTTTTGAACAGGCCGACATCGGTGATGCAATCCACATCCACTTCGGTCGCGTCTTCGAGAAATTTATCCACCAGCACCGGGCGTTCCGGCGAGGCCTCGACGGCGAACTTCATGTAATGCGACAGCTCGGCATCGGAATAAACAATCTGCATCGCGCGACCACCGAGCACGAAGCTTGGACGCACCAGCACCGGATAGCCTAGTTTTTTTGAGGCTTCCAGCGCCTCTTCGGCGTTAGTGGCGAGGCCATTCGGCGGCTGCGGAATGTCCAGCTTGCGCAGCATCGCCGCAAAAAGTTTTCGGTCCTCGGCCACCTCGATGCTCTGCGGCGAAGTGCCGATGATGTTGACGCCGTTTTTCTGGAGACCGAGCGCGAGGTTCAGCGGCGTCTGACCGCCGAACTGCGCGATCGCGCCCCAGCATTTTTCCCGCTCGTAAATGTGCAGCACGTCCTCCAGCGTGAGCGGCTCGAAAAATAATTTGTCGCTCGTGTCGTAATCCGTCGAAACGGTTTCGGGATTCGAGTTCACCATGATGGTTTCAAAACCATCTTCCTTAAGCGCGAACGCGGCGTGGACGCAGCAGTAATCAAATTCAATACCCTGACCGATGCGGTTGGGGCCGCCGCCGAGGATCATGACTTTTTTCTTCGGCGATTCCGGTTTCACCTCGTCATCACCGCGATCATAGGTGGAATAATAATACGGCGTGTAAGCCTCGAACTCAGCGGCGCAGGTGTCCACGAGGCGGTAGCTCGGAACCAAATTTATTTTTTTGCGCTGGGCGCGGATTTTGTCCTCGGTGGAACCGGTCAAATGCGCAATCTGCCGGTCGGAAAATCCGAGCGACTTGGCTTGGGCGAGTTTTTCAGCGTTGAGCGACGGCATGGGCGAAATTAAATTCGCCATAGTAAGCCGGAATTGTTTCCGCGTGTCCAGAAAGTATGAAGCAAACGCGCTTGCCGCTGTGCGAAGATTGTTTTATGAAATAAGCGATGCGGCGAATGAAATCTTTCCGGTTCGGGCTGGTGCTCCTGCTCCCGCTCGCCGCCTCGGCGCAGATTGATCCGTTTCCGCGCGACTTTATCCAGTTTGGCTACAACCAGCCGGTGGAAGGCCACGCGCCGGTGGCAGGCTACGCGTATTATTATCGCAACGAGCCGGATTTTCTCCGCACTAACCTTACGCTGCGGTTGGCGGTGGCCCCGACGTATGTGGATTCGGAATTCGGTTTCAACCACGCGCTCGGACCGCAAACGGATTTTGGTCTCGGCGTGGCCGGCGGCGGCTTTGCCGACAGCTACAATGAAATCCGCGCCGGCAAATGGAACGAGAAAGAATCCTTCGACGGCCACAGCGCGGAGGTTTCCGGCAATATCTATCACCTGTTCAATCCCGGCCAGCTCATCCCGTTGAACTTGGTGGTGCGCGGCGCGGCGCATTATGCGGTCTATGAAAAAAACGACGGCACGGGGGCGAATTTCCGGTTGCCGGATGACGGCTTGACCGGCAGCTTCCGCACCGGTCTGCGCTGGGGCGGCATTGAGCCGACGCTGTTTCCCGCGCTCGCGATGGAACTGGCGGTGTGGTATGAAGGTCAGTTCCGCACTGACGACGGCAATTACGGTTACAATCAGCACCGCCGGTTGCAGCCGGACTCGCATCTGTTCTGGGCTTCCGCCGCGCTGTCCTACACGTTGCCGGAGAGCAAACAGAATTTTTTTGTGCGCCTCGTCACCGGCACCAGCGTGAACACCGACCGGTTGAACGCTTATCGGCTCGGCGGTTTTTTGCCGTTGGTGGCGGAATATCCGCTGTCGCTGCCCGGCTATTATTTTCAGGAATTCACGGCGCATCAGTTCGCGCTGGTCAACGCCAGCTACCTGCTGCCCATCGCCCCCGACGAGCGCTGGAATCTGGAATTCAACGCCGCCACGGCAGACATCGATTATTTTTCCGGAACCGAGCAGACGGGCAACTGGGTCAGCGGCATCGGTGGCGGGATTTTATACCGGGCACCGGCGGACCGGTTCAAAGTCGTCGTCGCCTACGCCTACGGCATTGATGCCATCCGCTCGTCCGGGCGCGGCGCGAACAGCATCAGTTTTCTGCTGCAATTCGATTTGGGCAAAGCGAAAAGCACGAGTTTCAACTCCGCGCAGCCCGGCCACTGGCGCGGCTGGAACTGGCTGCTGGGGCGATAATTTTTGTCTTCAAGGCGCGCTGGCACTGGGCCGGTGGTTCGCTTATTCGCCGATGATTTTCACCAGCACACGCTTCCGGCGGTTGCCGTCGAATTCGCCGTAGAAAATCTGCTCCCACGGGCCGAAATCCAACCGGCCGTTCGTGATGGCCACCACGACTTCGCGCCCCATAATTTGTCGCTTCAGGTGCGCATCGGCGTTGTTCTCGCCGGTGAGGTTGTGGCGATAGTTCTTTGTCGGCGCGTGCGGTGCGAGTTTTTCCAGCCAGACCTCGTAGTCGTGCAGCAAGCCATCCTCGGCGTCGTTGATGAAGACGCTGGCGGTGATGTGCATGGCGTTGACGAGACACAAGCCCTCCTGCACACCGCTTTGGGCGACGAGCTTTTCAATCGTGCCGGTGATGTTCACAAAGCCGCGTTGGCCGGGGACTTCAAACCAAAGCTGTTCGGTGAGCGATTTCATGCCGGCGATTTAGCCGCCGCCGCCACGCCGGGGCAAGGCGATTCAGTGAACCGGCGGGCGCGGTATTATTTTTCGCTTCACTAAAACGCGCCAACCCGTTATCGTAGCTTTTCCGCTGCGCATATGGTGGAATTGGCAGACACGCTACTTTGAGGTGGTAGTGCCGAAAGGTGTGCAGGTTCAAGTCCTGCTATGCGCACCATTTTTCCTTCGAAAGAATTCATGAGCAAGCTGTTGTTGATTGATGACGAAGAGGACGTGCGGTATTCGCTGCAACGCATCCTTGCCGCCGATGGCATCGAACTCGCCACCGCCGCCAGCGGCGAGGAGGGGCTGAAGGTCATCCCGAAATTCAAACCCGACCTCGTGCTGATGGACGTGCGCATGACCGGCATGACCGGCATGGAAACACTTCGCAAAATCCGGCAGAGCGACCCGAAGTTGCTCGTCATTTTGATGACTGCTTACGGCACGACGCAAACCGCCATCGAGGCAATGAAGCTCGGGGCCTACGATTATCTGCTCAAGCCGTTCGACATCCCCAAACTCAAGGAAGTGATCGCCAACGCGCTCAAGGCCGCGCGCGACATGAAGCAGGTGGTTTCTTACACGCCGCTGCTCGAATCGGAGGATTACGAACTCGGCATCATCGGACGCAGCGGGCCAATGCAGCAGGTTTTCAAGCTCGTCGGCCAAGTCGCCGCGACGGACGCCACCGCGCTCATCACCGGCGAAAGCGGCACCGGCAAGGAACTCGTCGCCCGCGCCATCTATCATCATAGCGACCGCGCCACGCAGCCGTTCCTCGCGGTGAATTGCGCCGCGATTCCCGAACAGCTTTTGGAAAGCGAATTGTTCGGCCACGAAAAAGGCGCGTTCACCGGTGCCACTGTGCAGCGCATCGGCAAATTCGAGCAATGCAACCAAGGCACGATTTTCCTCGACGAAATCGGCGACATGACACCGGCCACGCAGACAAAAATTCTCCGCGTGCTCCAATCCGGCACCTTTGAGCGCGTCGGTGGCAACACACCGCTCAAGGTGGATGTGCGCGTCATCGCTGCCACCAACAAGCCGCTGGAAGCCGCCGTTGCCGCGAAACAATTTCGGGAAGATTTATTTTACCGGCTGAACGTCGTGCGGATTCATCTGCCACCGCTGCGCAACCGGCGCGACGACATTCCGCTGCTGGTGAATTATTTTTTGGAGAAAATCGCGCGCGAACAGAATCGCCCGCCGAAATCCATCGCCACCGCTGCCATCAAGCTGTTGGAAAAATATCACTGGCCCGGCAACGTGCGCGAATTGGAAAACGCCATCCGCCGCGCGCATGTCCTCGCCAAAAGCGACGCGCTGCTGCCGGGCGATTTGCCGCCGGAAATTTCCGGCGCCGCCACCGGCGTGGCCGCGCCGCCAGTAAATATTGCCGCCGGTGATGCCACCACCGGCGATGCCGCCACGCTGGCGCGCCAGCTCTTCCAAATCGCCAAGCGCGATCCGAAGTTGAAAATCATTCCTGCCGTGGAACGCGAACTGGTGATTCAGGCCTTGATTGAAACGGAAAACAATCAGGTTCACGCCGCCAAAATCCTTGGCATCACGCGCGCCACGCTGCGCAAGCGCATCGAAAAATTCGGCATCCAGCGCGAATTGAATGTGAAGTAAGCCAGCGGTTGAATTTCGCCCGGCAGAAAAAAGCGGCAATCCCGGCGAGCAGGATTGCCGCTGTGATTAAAGGGAAAGTTATTTTGGCAGCAAGTCGGTGACGAGCGATTTTTCTTCCTTCAATTCGTTTTCCGTTGCGGTGATTTTCGCCTTGCTGAAATCGTTCAGCGGCACGCCTTGGACAATTTCAAAATCCTTGCCGTTGCTGCGAATCGGGTAGCTGAAAATCAAACCCTTCTCAATGCCGTAGCTGCCATCGGAATGCACGCCCACGCTGAACCAGTCGCCGGCGGGCGTAGGATGCGTGAGTTTGTAAACGGTGTTGCAGGCGGCGTTCGCGGCGCTGGCGGCACTCGAAAGACCGCGCGCTTTGATGATGGCCGCGCCGCGCTGCTGCACGGTGGTGATGAAATCACCTTTGAGCCACGCCTCGTCGGTGATGACGGTCGGCACCGGCTGGCCGGAAATTTTCGCGTTGGCGAAATCGGGATACATCGTCGCGCTGTGATTGCCCCAGATGGCAAGGTTGGTGACGGCGGTGACGTCCACGCCGGCTTTTTTAGCGAGCTGCGTCTTGGCGCGGTTTTCATCAAGCGCGGTCATGGCGAAGAAGCGGTTCTTCGGCACGCCGGGCGCGTTGTTCGCGGCGATGAGCGAATTGGTGTTGCACGGATTGCCGACGACCAGCACGCGAACGTCGCTCGCGGCGTTCTTGGCGATGGCGTTGCCCTGGCCGGTGAAAATCTTGCCGTTGATGCCGAGCAGATCTTTGCGTTCCATGCCGGCTTTGCGCGGCACCGCGCCGACGAGCAGCGCCCAGTTCACGCCCTTGAATGCTTCATCGAGGTTCGACGTGGCGACGACGCCTTTGAGCAGCGGGAACGCGCAGTCATCAAGTTCCATCACGACGCCGTTGAGGGCGGCGAGCGCTTTTTCGTCGGGAATTTCGAGGAGGTGGAGAATGACCGGTTGGTCCGGCCCGAACGCCGCACCGGAGGCAATGCGGAACAGGAGGGAATAACCGATCTGGCCGGCGGCACCGGTGATCGCGACACGAATAGGAGTTTTGCTCATAAATTTAAGAGGCGACATTATGTAAATGTCGGGGTTTCGACGCAAGTTTTCCGCACAGGAAAAATTTAGCTTGGAAAGTTTTTCATTCCGCGCAAAACTGTCGCCGTTCTTTGAAACGGCGGAAGCGATTCCGCCCAACGCGGTCAAACATCTGGGAACCCGGTGAAATTCCGGGACGGTTGCGCCACTGTAACGGCTACGAATTCCAATGCCACTGATGCAAATCGGGAAGGCGGAATGAGGCTTGAAGCCGAAGTCAGGATATCGGTTTGACTGCGCTCGTCGGCTCCGAGCGTATCGGGGCACTTCTCCGCAAAGAGAAGGATGAGGCCAGCCTGCCGATCCGTTTTCGTCAGGGCTCGTCGAATGCCTTCATTCCCCGATTTGCGGAACTGAAGGCTTTTTTGTTTTTCATCCTCATCCTCATCCTCGCGAATAAACCAATGCGAGGATGAGGATGAGGATGAGAATGAGGATGAATTCATTTCCGCGCTGGTCTCTCAACTAAAACCGTTCCGTGATTTTTCGCGGAACAAAATTGAAAGATCAGTCCATGAAAAAAATCAGTTCGTTAGTCGTCGTTAGTCTGTTTGCTCTGCCGGTATTAAGCGCAGTTGAAACCAACAACGTCAGCCCCGCCGCGCCCGAGGAAATCACCATCACGGCCACGCGCATCGCCACGCCACAGGACAACTCGCCCAATTCCATCACAGTCATCACGCGCCTGCAGATTGAGCAGTCGCAGCAGCATCTCGTCGCCGACGTGCTGCGCGGTCAACCCGGCGTGGCGGTGGCCAGCCCCGGCCAGCCAGGGACGCAAGCCAGCGTATTCCTGCGCGGTGCCGCCAGCGACCAGACCCTTGTGCTGGTGGATGGCATCCGCGTCAACAACGCGTTTAACAACAGCTTCGATTTCAGCCAACTCGCGGTGGACAACGTCGAGCGCATCGAGATTTTGCGCGGCCCACAAAGCACGCTCTACGGCTCCGAGGCGAGCGGCGGCGTGATCAACATTGTCACCAAGCGCGGCACCAGCCAGCCATCCGGCTGGATCGAAAGCGAATACGGCTCCTTCAACACCGCCATCACCAAGGGCGGCTTCTCGGCTAGCCGAGGCAAGCTTTCCGTGGGTGGCGACAGCAGCTATGCCCGCAGCGACAACGACCGCATCAACAGCGATTACGAACAATATCATTTCGACGGCCATGCGCGCTACGATTTCAGCGACCGGTTCAGTGCCACGCTGCTTGCCAGCTATTTCCACAACAACGACGGCTCGCCTTACAACATTTCCACGTCCGATCCCACGGCGCGTTTGAAAACGGAAAACGCTTTGTTTGGCCTGACGCTCAACGCCGATCCGACGGATTGGTGGAACGCAAAACTAAAGCTGTCTTACGCGCACGAACGGAGTTTTTATGACCAGCCCGCGAACGTGGAAAATGGCAGTTTCGCTGATTTTTCGCAAACGATAGCCAAGCGGAATCAGGCGGATTTTCAAAACGTCTTTAAGCTCGCAGAGCAACACGCCATCCTCGTTGGCGGCACGTTTGAAAATACGTCTGCTGATTATTCAGATGATAACACTTACGGCTCGTCTGCTCTGGGCAAGACGATTGACACGCGCTCGGCTTACGCGCAATACGACTTCAAGCCCGTTGAGCGACTGACTTTCACCACCGGTGGACGCGTGGACGACTCGGATTCCTTTGGCACGCACGGGACGTATCGTTTCGGTGCCCGCGCCACTGCGCCCGGCACCGAGACGATTTTTCGAGCCACGCTCGGCACCGGCTTCCGTGCGCCGAGCATTTCCGACTTGTATTATCCGGGTTTCAGCAACCCAAACCTGAAGCCGGAAAAGAGTGTTGGCTGGGACGCCGGCTTCGAGCAGCCGCTGTTGAAAAATAAGCTGCGTTTTGGGGCGACGTTTTTCCACAACAACTTTGAAAACATGATTCAACCAAACACGTTTTGGGTTCCAGAGAATATTGGTCGCGCGCGGACGTTCGGCGTGGAAACCTTCGGCGCTTGGCAGGTGCTGACCAACCTCACCGCGCGGGGAAGTTACACCTGGCTCAATACCGAAGACCTCACCACCGGCGCGGAATTATCCCGTCGTCCCGAAAACAGCGGCAGCCTAAATCTAGACTGGCAAATCACCCCCACAGTTACTGCCGATGCGTCGGCTTTGTTCATCGGCGCAAGAAGCGATGGAGCAAATAGCTTACAGGCTTACAGCAAGCTGAATCTAGCCCTGCGTTGGCAGGTTCAGAAGCATCTGGAAATTTTCGCGCGCGTGGAAAACCTGACAGACGAACGATATCAGGAGGTATTCGGCTTCCCAGCACTAGGCCGGGGATTTTACGGTGGCTTACGAGCGCAATTTTAATCTAGTTTGTTAACAAATTGTCCGCATGCCAGCTTGGAAAATACAGGTGTTAGGCCATGAACCTGCCGCCGAATTTTGATCCCGCCATCTGTCCGCTGTGCGGCGGGCCGAACGACTGCCAGTTGTGTTCGCCCGCCGCCCACAAAGGCGCGTGCTGGTGTGTGTCGTTGGAAATTCCCAAGGAACTGCTCGCGCGGGTGCCGGAAGCGCTTCGCCAGCGCGCCTGCATTTGCCGGAGCTGTGTGGAAAAATTTCACCGGGACCGGTGCACTCAAACGTAAAGATAAACGTAAATCGAGAACGACACGGCGGCCGCGCCGGCGGCGGCGGCGACCGACCACAGGAAATTCCGTTTCCGCGCCGCAATCGCAAAGGTCGAAATGATGACCGCCATCTGCGAAGCCAGCATCCCGTAGAAAAATTTCCCGCTGCGCCGGTGGTGCCGCTCGGCGGAGAGATTGCCCTTCCGCACCTGCAATTCGTAGAGGTTGGCCACAGTCTGGTTCAACCGCGCTTCGGCATCGTAACGCGCCGCCGTGTAGCGCAACCGCGCGGCGGAGAAACTGCGGAAAATATTCTTGTCACCGGCCATCAGCGTTTCGTCGAATTTGTCGGAAGCCTTGTTAATCGGTTTGGTGGCGGCGTCAAAAGCGCTCGCGGCCTCCTTCGCGGCGGCGAGCGCGGCGGCGAGTGCCGGCTCCGTCACCCCGGCGAGCGCGGCGGTGGTTTCGGCTTCGGGCCGGGAATTTTCCAACGTGGCCAGTGCGGTCTTCACCGTGTCGTCAAACTTCGCGGGCGTGGCGGCGGGCAGCTCGTTTTTCGTGAAGGCGGCAACGGCAACGGCATCCGCTCCCGTCAGCGCGGCGGGGTTGAGCGGCGCAATGTCCACCGTGGCGGCCAGCAAATCAAGCGAGTTGCGTGCGGTGGCTCCGCGCAGTTTCTTGGCCTGAAAATAACTCCACTGGTCGCCGGCTTTGGACTGGAGTTGCGCGGCGAGCGAGCGATCGTATTGCGCCTTGGTCATTTCGCTGGACGCCAGACCGGCGAGCATCGTGGCAAGCACCGTCATCACGATGGGCGTGGACGCGAGGATTTTGCCCCACTTGGACGGCGGCAGTTCGTTCTTGAGCGCTTCAGGAATTTCAATTTTTCCAGCCATAATATTTTCGAATTTCTGGTGGCAGCTTACACGGAAATTTTTTCCGCGCCACCGGTAAAATCATTCTGGCACTTGTGCGACGCAAAAAAATCGGCTATCACGCGGCCATGCTGATTGTTCACGTCCATGTCCATGTGCAACCGGAAAGCGTCGAGGCGTTCAAAACCGCGACGCGCCTCAACGCCCGCCTGAGCCTGCTCGAACTCGGCGTCCTGCGCTTCGATGTCGTCCAGCAAACCGATGATCCGACGCGCTTCGTGCTCGTCGAGATTTATCGCGATGCCGCCGCCGCCGCCGCGCACAAAACCGAGCCGCATTACGCGGTGTGGCGCGATACCGTGGCACCGATGATGGCCGAACCGCGCACCAGCGTGAAGTTCGACAAAGTTTATCCCGACGACGGAAGCTGGTAAGCGTGAATTTCGAATTTGCCACCGCCACGCGCATCGTTTTTGGTGCCGGGGCGATTCAGCACGTCGCCGCCAACGCGAAAACTTTTGGCCGCCGCGCGCTCGTCGTCACCGGTGGCAATGCGCGCCGCGCGGAAAATTTAATTTCCCAACTCACCAACGCCGGTTTCCGCCCGGAAATTTTTTCCGTC
>Ga0208872_1001958_pt1 | contig 12208 bp, 14 predicted proteins | sample CryBogCBH12Aug08_FD_185508 | JGI IMG/M metagenome (GOLD analysis project Ga0208872, IMG submission 185508) | Freshwater microbial communities from Crystal Bog, Wisconsin, USA - CBH12Aug08 (SPAdes) | ecosystem: Environmental > Aquatic > Freshwater > Lake | place: Crystal Bog, Wisconsin, USA... | reverse complement strand
TTTGCCGCTGTCCTCGGTGGAAAATTTTTTGGCGATGTCCACCGCTTCGTTGATGCTCACCACCGGCGGGATGTCTTCGCGGTGGAGCATTTCAAAAATGGCGAGCCGCATGATGTTGCGGTCCACAGCGGCGATGCGATGAAAATCCCAGTTTTTGGCGTGCTTCCGGATGTGTTCGTCAATGGCGTCGCGGTGTTCCAGCGTGCCACGGATAAGCGGTTCGGCGAAGAGCCGCAGTTCGGCCTCCTCAACGGTGGGCGGTGGCAGTTCGGTGACTTCGCCCCATTTGGCCATGCCGGATTTTTCGTCCTCGATGGCGGCGGCGCGCTGGGAATTCCAGAACGTCGCCAGCTCCAATTCCAAATCGGCCGGCGGATTCAAGTCATGCTGAAATAAAAATTGCACCGCGCGTTCGCGCGCTTCGCGTCGTTTGCCCATAAAACAAAGTCTAAAGCCTAAAGGCCAAAGTCTAAAGTCTTAAATCAGCCTGCCACCGGCAAACCCGTCACTCGACTTTGGTTGTCGAACTGGTAAATTTCGCGGATGAAAGTCGGCCGGCTTTTGCACACGCGCTACCGCGTGAACGATCTGGAACGCACGGTGAAATTTTACCGTGACGTGCTTGGCTTGGCGGAAATCCAGCGGCACAAGTCGCCGCGCGGCTCGGAACTCGTTTTTCTGAAAACGTCCGGCAGCGAGGAGTTGATTGAAATCACCTTTTTTCCCGGCAGCGGACCGGTGCAGGTGCAGCCGGACCTCACGCATCTGGCGTTCGAGGTGGAAAATCTCGCCGCGTTTGAAAAACATCTCACTGCGCACGGTCTGAAATTTTCCGACGGCCCGACCACCAGTTCCGCCGGCACGACCTTTGCATTCATTGACGCGCCGGAAGGCTACGAAATTGAACTGATTCAGAAAAAACTGTAGCGGCGGTCGATGACCGTCGCCGGCGCTCACAGAGCGCCGCTACAACTAAAAATTTAAAACTGAAAACTTAAACTGAAAACAATATGAGCGTATTAATCGTCGGCACCACCGCATTGGATTCCATCAAAACTCCCACCAAGGAAAACCCGCGCCTACTCGGTGGTTCGGCCAGCCACGCGGCGGTGGCGGCGAGCTTTTTCTCACCGGTGAAACTCGTCGGCGGCGTCGGCGAGGATTTTCCGCCGAAATACATCCAGCTTTATAAGAAGCACGGTATTGACCTCGCCGGTTTGCAAATTTTGCCCGGCAAAACTTTCCACTGGTCCGGCGAATACGAGGTGAATATGAACAACCGCCGCACGCTCGCGACGGAACTCGGCGTCATCGAAACTTTCCAACCCAAATTGCCGGTGGCGTATCAAAACGCGCCGTTCGTCCTGCTCGGCAACATCGCGCCGGCATTGCAAATTTCCGTGCTCGACCAGATGAAGAAGCCGAAATTTGTCGTCGCCGACTCAATGGATTTGTGGCTGAACATCGCGTTGCCGGATTTGCTGAAATTATTGAAACGCGTGGACGGCTTTGTGCTGAACGACAGCGAAGCCGAGTTGCTCACCAAGGAAGACAATCTTTTCGTCGCGCTCAAGAAAATCCACAAACTCGGCCCGAAATACGTCATCATTAAAAAAGGCTCGCACGGCTCGGTTTTGTCCGGCCCGAAAGGTATTTTCATTTGTCCCGCGTATCCGCTGCACACCGTCGAAGATCCGACCGGTGCCGGCGATTCCTTTGTCGGTGGTTTGATGGGCTATCTCGCCACCGCCAAAGGCGCGATTGATGCGAACATCCGCCGCGCGATGGTTTATGGCAGCGTCACCGCGTCATTCTGCTGCGAAGGTTTCGGTTTGAACGCCACCACCAAGGCCACCCGCAAGGCCATCGAGCAGCGCGTGAAGGAACTGGAAAAGCTGACGAAGTTTTGAGGCGATCACCGCTCAAAATTCCCCCTTGTCATCCCCGGTTTTCCTGCTAGTCTGACCGGCCAATTTTATGAAAACGGACATTCATCCGAAATATGTGGACGCCGAGATTCGTTGCGCTTGCGGCAACGTGATCAAGACGCGTTCCACCAAGCAGACCATCATCGTCGGTATTTGCAACGTGTGCCACCCGTTCTACACGGGCCAGCAAAAGTTCGTGGATACCGCCGGTCGCGTGGACAAATTCCAGCAGCGCGCCGCCAAGACGGCCGCCGCCGCCGAGGCGTTTGCCACCAAGAAAAAGAAAAAAGCCTAGCTTTCCGCCCAACGCCGCCCGCAGCGCCGGAAATTTCCGGAGTTGCGGGCGGCTTGTTTTTTGTAACGGCCGCTTCAACTGAAAATGGATTTGCGCCCGCACATCGAAAAATTCCGCCAACGCTTTGCCGAGGTTGAATCCTTGTTGAGCGCGCCGGAAACTTTTGCCCAGCCGCAACGTGCGCAGGAGTTGGGCCGGGAATACGCGCGGTTGAAGGAACTCGTCGTCACCGGCTCCGCGTATCTCAAGGTCGCGAACGAACTTACCGGCAACCGCGAACTGCTCCAATCCGACGACGCTGAAATCGCCGCGATGGCCAAAGATGAAATCGCGCGACTCGAACCCGAAGAACAAAAGCTCGGCAAGCAGGTGCAATTTGGCCTCGTGCCGCCGGACCCGACCGATTCACGCAACACCATCATCGAAATCCGTGCCGGTGCCGGCGGCAACGAATCTGCGCTGTTCGCGGCGGATTTGTATCGGATGTATTCGCGCTATTGCGAAGCGCGCGGTTGGAAAGCCGAGACGCTGGACGCCAATTCATCCGACCTCGGTGGTTTTAAGGAAATAATTTTTGAAGTCACCGGGCAGGATGTTTTCAAACGGCTGAAATACGAGAGCGGCGTTCACCGCGTGCAGCGCGTGCCTGCCACCGAGGCGCAAGGACGGATTCACACCAGCACTTGCACCGTCGCGGTGATGCCGGAAGCCGAGGAAGTAGATATCGAAATCAAGCCCGACGAAGTGGAAATCAACGTCTGCCGCGCGTCCGGCAAAGGCGGCCAGGGCGTGAACACCACCGATTCCGCCGTGCAAATCATCCACAAGCCGACCGGCATGATCGTGCGCTGCGCCGACGAGCGGTCGCAGATAAAAAACCGCGCGAAAGCGATGACCGTGTTGCGCTCGCGCTTGCTCGACATCAAAATCGCCGAGGAAAACGCCAAGTATGCCGCGTTCCGCAAAGATCAGGTCGGCACCGGTGAGCGCAGCGAAAAAATCCGCACCTACAATTTTCCGCAGAACCGCGTCACCGATCACCGCATCGAAGTGACGCTTTACAATCTCTCAAATTTCATCGAAGGCAACTTGGATGAATTGATTGACCCGCTGATGACGCACGATATGGAAACCAAACTGGCGGCGTTGCAGACATGAATCATTTTCCTAAAAAAAAATGGAAAGCGCTTTGCGGTTTGGTGCTGGTGGCTATTGTCATGGTCTTGACCGGAGCGGGGATTGTGGGTGGCGCTCTTTGTGCGCCCGCTAATCATCCCGTAGGCAGGCCTACAGACCTGCCGGTGGTGGCGGTTAATTTTGAAAGCGCCAGCGGCACCGTGATTCACGGCTGGCTGGTGCAACCGGCGACCAACCGGGGTATCGTCATTTTGCAACATGGAGTTCGTGCCGATAAATCAACGTTGATTGAACGCGCTAAATTTTTAGCGCGCGCCGGATATGGGGTTTTGCTTTTCGATTTTCAAGCCCATGGCGAAAGTTTGGGCAAGACCATCACTTTTGGTTTTCTGGAAAGCCGTGACGCGCAGGCGGCGGTGGCATTTGCCAAAAAAAATTTCCCCGGGAAACCCATCGGCATCATCGGGGTTTCGCTTGGTGGCGCCGCCGTGCTGCTCGCCAATCCACCGCTAGATGTGCAGGCTCTGGTTTTGGAATCAGTTTATCCCGATATCATCAGTGCCACCAAAGACCGGTTGGAATGGGTGCTGTGTCGTCCGGCGCGAATCCTTTCACCACTGCTCACCAGCCAGCTGAAGCCGTGCATCGGCATCAGTCCAGACGAGTTGCGGCCGATTGATGGCGTGACAAAAATAAAAACGCCCAAACTTTTTCTTGCCGGCACGAAGGACCAACGAACGAAGTTTTCCGAGTCGCTGGCAATGTTTGCACACGCGGCTGAACCCAAAACATTTTTTCCGGTGGAAGGCGCGGATCACGAAGACCTGCACCATTTTCTCGGTCCGCGTTACGAACAATTGATTCTGGAATTTTTGGAAAATAATTTGAAATGAAACGCACAAATTTTGAACCCAAAGGACTAATTTTCGACTGCGACGGCACGCTGGCCGACACCATGCCATTGCACTGGCATGCATGGCAAATGGTCACGCGCCGCCACGATTTGCATTTTCCCGAAGACCGATTTTATTCGCTCGGCGGCGTGCCGTCGCGTGATATTTTAAAAATGCTGGCGGCGGAACAAGGCCGTTCGCTCGACCACATCGCCATCGCGCACGAAAAGGAAAATGCCTACCTGCCGTTGCTGGTGCAGGCTGAACCGATTCACGCCGTGGTTGAAATCGCGCAGGCTAATTTCGGAAAAATTCCGCTGGCGGTCGCCTCCGGTGGCACCCAGCCGATTATCGTTGAAGTATTAAACCACCTGAAAATCCGGCATCTTTTCAACGCCGTGGTGACGAGCGAAATGGTGAACCACCAAAAACCGGCCCCGGATATTTTTCTCGAAGCCGCGCGGCGCATCGGCGTGGAGCCAAAATTCTGCCGCGCCTACGAGGACACGGATATCGGCTTGCAGGCCATTCGTGATGCCGGGATGGAAGCCGTGGACGTGCGCCAGTTCCACCGGTGAGCGGTGCCGTCGCCGGCTACAACCCCGCCAGCGCCGCAAAGAGTTTTTTCCGGTCGGTAAAATGTTTCCGCCCGGCCGCGGAAACCAGATTGAAGCCACGCCCGTAAGCTGGGCCGTTCGCCACGCACAAATTCGTTGCGTAATCGGCGAGCTGTTTTTCCGCCGCCCGCAAGACGCTCGCCCGCCCGCCCGCCGCCTCAAATTTCCAGCCGACAATTTTGGCCAGCGGAAACCAGCCGCGCAGTTCCGCAATGATTTTCGGCGTCGGCACCAGTTCGACGAGCAGCCCGCCTTGCCGTGTGGAAATTTTCTTGGCCGCCTTCAGCGTCGTGAATGTGCCGGGGTTTGTTTCCGCAAACAACTGACCGAACGTAAAATCGCTCACCGCCGCCGCGTGGAAAACCGCATCCACTTTTTTTCCGGAAAACGCCTTCAGCTGCGCGCGCAAATCCGCCACCGTGGAAAAAGTTTTCACCACCGGCCCTGGCCGCGCACCGGCATAAGTCGCCGATTCACCGAGGAGCAACGTGACCCGGTGGCCGCGCGCGGCGAGAAAATTGGCGAGTTCCGTGCCGAGCCGGCCCGTGGAAAAATTGGTGAGCCGGCGCACGCAATCCAGCGGCGCAAATGCCGGGCCGGCGGTGACGATGCAATTCATGCCGTGAAGATAGGGGCGGCGGCGGAAAGATGGAAGCGCGAACCGGTCGGTGCGGGCAAGCATTGGGCGGCCGGAAATCAATTGGCCGGCACCGCGGAAATGACGGGCGGATTAAACGGGTGATTCAATAACCACAACAACCCGACCAGCAACAGCAGCAGCAATCCGCCAATCAGGATCACTAGGAAAATTATATTTTTTTGATAGGCGGTTTTGGGGCCGGTGTGTTTGTGTTTTTTTCGCTTGCGCGGCACGAAGTCAGATTATTAAGGAAGCAATTAACCGGCAAGTTCTTCTTAACCCAACCACCAGGCCAGCACCGGGGCGACGGCGAGCGCGGGCAGGTAATTCGCCAGTTCCACGCGGCGGACTTGCAATACCACCAGCGTCGTTGCGGAAATCACCAGACCGGCGGCGGCGTTAACGGCGGAAATCAAATGGTGCGCTTCCAGCCATGGCAACGCAAAGGCGTGAACCGCGAGCGCGATGCAGTTAAGAAACAAAAACACCGGCAATGCCGCCAGCGCCACCGGCCAGCGGAATTTTTTCACAAAACTCATCATCGCCAGTCCGTCCATGACCGCTTTCAGCGCGAGCGGGAAAAAATAATCCCCCAAACCGTCCGTCACCGCGCCGATGATTCCCAGTGGCGCGGCGCAAAACAAAATGGTGGCGGCCAGCAAACCGTCAGCGGGCCGGGCCGGGGACGCTTCGCCAGTGGCTAGCAAGGCCGAGGCGTGGCGGCCGAGACGGTTGGAAATTTTTTGAAAACCGAGAATTTTTCCCAGCAGATTACCCAGCACCACCGCGAGCACGGCGAGGGATAGTTGTTTCAGCACCGACCGGAAATCGCCGCGGACATTGAGCCAGACGAGTTGTAGGCCGCAGAACGCCGTGAACGCGCCGAGGGCGGATTTTATTTTGTTCTGGGTTCGGCCCGCCAGCTCGCCGCGCCCCGCCAAGCCGAGCAGCGCGCCGAGCAGGATTCCCAAAGCATTAAGAAAGGCGCCGGTCACGCGCCGATTGTGCCGCGCCGGTGGCACAATGAAAACGAAGAAAAGTTTCCTTTCGGTCGCGTGCGCCTTAAAATCTGCGCCGTCAAAATGCCGGCCAACAACAACAAATCACCGTGGCGCTGGGTGCCGACGCTTTATGCCGCCGAAGGTTTGCCTTACGCGCTGGTGTTGTCGGTGGCGGTGGTGCTTTACAAAAATCTCGGCGTGTCGAATACGGCCATCACGTTTTGGGCGGGCCTGCTCGGCCTGCCTTGGGTCGTCAAACCGCTGTGGAGTCCGGTGGTGGACTTGCTGAAAACGCGGCGGCTTTGGATTTGGACGCTGCAACTATTCATCGGCGCGGCCCTGGCGGGCGTGGCGTTGGCGCTGCCGCTGCCGCACTTTTTTCAAATCACGCTGGCGCTGTTCTGGCTGGTGGCGTTCGCCTCGGCCACGCACGACATCGCGGCGGACGGCTTTTACCTGCTGGCGCTGACCGAGGGCGAGCAGGCGCTGTTCAGCGGTGTGCGCAACACCTTTTACCGCGTGGCGAATATTGCGGCGCAAGGCGGTCTGGTTATCTTTGCCGGTGAAATCCACCGGCGCACCGGCAGCTACCCGACCGCGTGGGCGCTGGCGCTGGCGTTGGCGGCAGGCATTATTTTTGCGCTGGGAATTTTTCACCGGCTGGTGCTGCCGCGACCGGTGAACGACGTTGCGGGCCGCGCCGGTTCTACGGAAATTTTCTCGGCGAACTTCGCGGAAACCTTCCGTGCGTTTTTCCGCAAACCCAAAATTCTCACGCTGCTGGCGTTTCTGCTGCTCTACCGTTTTGGCGAGGCGCAACTGCTTACGGTCGCAAAATTTTTCCTGCTCGACCCGCGCGCCGCCGGCGGACTGGCGCTGACGGATGCACAATTCGGCTGGATTTACGGCACGATTGGCGTGGGTGCGCTGCTCTTCGGCGGGTTGCTCGGCGGTTGGGTGGTGGCGCAGCACGGTTTGAAATTTTGGCTGTGGCCGATGCTGTTGGCGATTCATCTGCCGGACGCGGTGTTCATCTGGCTGGCGGCGGCGCAGCCGGAAAATCTGTTTGCCATCGGTGCGGGCGTGGCCGTGGAGCAATTCGGCTACGGCTTCGGTTTCACGGCGTTCATGGTTTACATGATGCACATTGCGCGCGGGCCGCACGCCACGGCGCACTACGCGATTTGCACCGGCTTCATGGCGCTCGGCCTGAACTTGCCAAATATGTGGAGCGGCTGGCTGCAGGAACATCTGGGCTACAAATTATTTTTTGGTTGGGTGATTCTGGCGACGATTCCGAGCTTTTGGGTGGCGCTGAAAATTCCACTGACGCCGGCGGTGGGAAAACGGATTTCGCCACCGGCATGAAGCCGCACCGGTGGCCAGCCCAAAATTAGTTCGCGCGCGCTGGCGCACTGACCGGCAGCGGCGTTCCGTCGCGCTGCTGTTCCACTTTTTTCGCCGCGTCGCGCACAAATAAAATTGCCAGCACCCCGCCGAGCAGCACCGCCGCCAGCACGAACCACGGCCATTGGTATTTTTGTTTGGCGGCGTTTTCGTTTGGTGCATTCATGCGCATGGATTCTGGCATATTTGAAACCCGCGCAAAGCAGTTTCGGTTTCTGTCCCGGTTTTTTATCGTGTCAAAACTCGACCGCCGGTGTTTTTACGCTAAAGTGTCGGCCAGTTTCATGCACGAAACCGAAACCACCGAGCCGCCCGCCGCTTCCCCGGCGGACGAGCATCCTTATGCCGTCTTCCGCAACCCGGATTTCACGCGCTACCTCATCGCGCGGTTCGTCTCGGCGTTCGGCATGCTGATGCTGCTCAAGGCGGTGGACTGGGAACTTTACGCGCGCACGCATTCCGGCCTCGCGCTGGGATTTGTAGGTTTGGCGGTGATGGTGCCGATGGTAGTTTGCACGCTTATCGCCGGCCACGTCGCCGACCGGTTCAACCGAAAAAAAATCATTCTCGTCTCGTCCGCCGCCATGCTGCTGGCGAGCCTCGGCCTCACGCTGGTTTCGGCGCTGGCGGCGCCGGTGGGCTGGATTTATCTGCTGCTGGTCGTCACCGGCGCGGCGCGGACTTTTTTGTGGCCAGCTAGCGCGGCGTTTGTGACGAGCCTCGTGCCGCGCCGGCAATTGCCGCGCGCCATCACGTTCAACAGCGGCGCGTTCCAGCTTTCCTGCGTGCTCGGGCCGGCACTGGCCGGCGTGATTATCTGGCTCACCAACGGCGCGTGGCTAGTCTATGCGCTCAACGTCGTCGCCGGTGGCGTGTGCCTCGGCCTCATCGCCGGCATCCAGCACGAACATAAAATCGCCGCGCGCGAACCGATGACGCTGAAAAATCTCGTGACCGGTTTCAAGTTCGTGTTCCAAAACAAAATCATCCTCGGCACGCTGTCGCTGGATATGTTTGCCGTGCTGCTCGGCGGCGCGGTGACGCTGCTGCCGATTTTTGCGAAGGACGTGATTCACAGCGGTCTCGGCGGCTTTGGCGGCACGGCTGATGGTTTGGATTTTGGCTTGTTGAGTGCGGCGCTGCCGGTTGGCGCGGTGCTCTGCGTTTTCATTCTCGCGCACCGGCCGCCGTTGCAAAAAGCCGGCCGCACCATGCTGTGGTGCGTGGCGGTGTTTGGGGTGGCCACGGTTTTCTTCGGTCTCGCCAACCGGCAATGCCTCGGCCGTTGGCTGCCGGCGGCGGACGCGGTGTGGTTCTGGCTGGCGTTCGGGCTGATGGCGCTGTGTGGCGCGGTGGACAACGTGAGCGTCGTCGTGCGCGCCACGCTCGTGCAGGTGCTGACGCCGGACGACAAACGCGGCCGCGTGTCGGCGGCGAACAGCCTGTTCATCGGCACTTCCAACGAACTCGGTGGTTTTGAATCCGGCTTCACGCAATGGCTTTTCGGGCCGGTGATGGGTCAGACGATGGCGACCGGCGCGATTTTGTCCACGGTTGTCGGCGGCATCGGCACCGTGGTGGTGGTGGTGGTGGTGGCGTGGCTCTGGCCGGAAATTCGCCGTTACGGCAAGCTGGCGTGACGGCGGTCATGCGCCGGTGGTGAGGTCGCCAACCCCAGATGATTTATGAATGAAACCTCAAATCCCCGGTGGCTGGACTGGAGCCAGCGGTTGCAGGCGGCCGCGCAAATCGGGCTGACTTTTGCGCGCGATCCGTATGACCTTGAGCGTTACCACGCCATTCGCCAAATCGCGGCGGAGATGCTTGCCGCTGGTTCAGGTCAGGAGCCGTCCGTCATTCTCGAAGTGCTAAAAAAAGAAACCGATTACGCGACGCCAAAAGTGGATGTGCGCGGCGTTGTTTTTCGGGACAACAAAATTCTGCTCGTGCGGGAACGGTCGGAAGGCCGCTGGACGCTGCCGGGCGGCTGGGCGGATATTGGCGCGTCACCGGCGGAAAACGTCGTGCGGGAAGTTTTCGAGGAATCGGGGTTGGTCACGCGCGCGGAAAAAATTCTGGCCGTGTTTGACCGCAGCCGGCATCCGCATATGCCGCCGTTTGCTTTCCATATTTACAAGCTGTATATCCTTTGCACGATTACCGGTGGCAAAGAAACCACCAGTTCGGAAACTGACGCAGTCGGTTTTTTCGGCGAGGCGGAAATTCCGGAATTATCCATCACGCGGGTCACGCCGGCGCAAATCCGGCGGATGTTTGAACACCATCGCCACCCGGAATTACCAACGGACTTTGACCCAGCTCCCTGAAGTTCATTTTCGCAGAGGTGTTTCCGGCTGGAATCTGCGCCAACCACCGTGAAGCGGATGCTTGCAGTTGTCCTGCACCTTCACATGGATAATTCAAATCGCACCATCGGCTTGGGTATGAGGTGCAACTCTTCCGCGCTCCGATGCCCCGTGCAGCTTATAAAGCTTTGTTCGAAGTCAGAACCACGAATTCATCCCGGCGATTCAACGCTCTGGACTCGCCGCCCTCGCCAGTAACCGCGGGATTATCCTTCCCCCGGCTGAGGGTCTGGATGCGGGCGGGATCAATGCCCAACCTGACCAGGTAATCGCGGGAAGCCTCGGCGCGACGCACGCCCAGCTCGCGGTTAAATTCCTCCGTGCCGCGCTCGTCACAGTTTCCCTCAATGCGGATCGAGACTTGCGCGGTGCGTTTCAAGAAGTCAGCCACGTCGTTGAGTTTGGCTTGTTCGCGCGATTTGATGGCGGATTTGGCAAAATCAAAGTAAACCACTTCCGCTTTCAACGTAGTCCTGTCATCGTTCCAAGCGGGATGCGCGCCGAGGCTGACTGCCACGACACCGGTGGTGGCAACCGAAGTTACGCCAGGCGTTTCATTGCTCCTGCCCGCCGACGGGGTGTTTTGATAATAATTGTCCGTGCGGCAACCGGCGGCCAAGGCGAGCGTTGCCCCCAAAGCGGCTAGTTTGCAAAGACTGTGGATGTTTATATTCATTCGGTTTAGGTTCGTTTCAAGTGTCTCCGTAGCTTGTCGCTTACTATGGCATCGGCACGCGCCGTTGCTTTCAACATGCGAAGATAGTCCGGGGCAGCGCGTGGATGCTATGGGGTGTTCACCCCATTGTTGGTGGAGGCCAAAAACGACAGCTTAGGTTTGGAAAAATTATGAATGCTCCTAATCTGTTTACCCCTGTTCGTTTGGGTGTCATTGAATCGCCCAACCGCATTGTCATGGCACCGCTTACGCGGATGCGCGCCGGGCTAGACCGCGTGTCGATGCCGGTGATGGCGGAGTATTACGCCCAGCGCGCGGCGGCGGGACTAATTGTCAGCGAAGCCGTGGCGATTTCCCAACAGGGCACGGGCTGTCCCAATGCCCCCGGCATTTATACGGCGGAACAAGTCACCGGTTGGCAGCGGGTGACCGATGCGGTGCATCAGGCCGGTGGCAGGATTTTTCTTCAGCTCTGGCACATGGGTCGGATTTCGCATCCCAGTTTCCAACTGGACGGTAGTTTGCCGGTCGCGCCCGGTGCCATTGCTCCGCACACCGGTCAGGTGCTCACGGAACACGGAATGCAACCTTACGTCACGCCGCGCGCGTTGAAGAAGGAGGAATTGCTGGGCATCGTGGCGCAGTGTTATGCCGCCGCCACAACCTGTTTCCGCTTCGGTTGGCGACTGAAATTTTGACCAAAAACATTCACCTATAACAAAGATTACTATGAATACACAAATTCTAATCGCCACCACCAAAGCCATGATGGCTGACGACAAGGGTCTGCTGGCCATGGACGAAAGCTATCCCACCTGCAACAAACGCTTCGCCAAGCTGGGCATTCCGCAGACGGTAGAAGCTCGGCGCGCTTACCGGGAACTAATCGTGACCACACCCGGTCTCGGCGAGAGTATCAGCGGCGTTATTCTCTTCGACGAAACGATCCGCCAGCAGAAAAAAGACGGCACGCCGTTTCTCAAAGTGCTAACCGACGCGGGCATCATTCCTGGTATCAAGGTGGACACTGGCGCGAAGGATCTGGCTGGTTTTCCCGGTGAGAAAATCACCGAGGGACTGGACGGATTGCGCGACCGGCTCACGGAGTATTTTCAAATGGGTGCGCGGTTTGCCAAGTGGCGCGCGGTGATCACTATCGGCGTTGGTCTTCCTAGTCGGAGTTGCATCGAGGCCAATGCGCATGCACTGGCGCGTTATGCCGCGTTATGCCAAGAAGTGGGACTAGTG
>Ga0208872_1001953_pt1 | contig 12227 bp, 13 predicted proteins | sample CryBogCBH12Aug08_FD_185508 | JGI IMG/M metagenome (GOLD analysis project Ga0208872, IMG submission 185508) | Freshwater microbial communities from Crystal Bog, Wisconsin, USA - CBH12Aug08 (SPAdes) | ecosystem: Environmental > Aquatic > Freshwater > Lake | place: Crystal Bog, Wisconsin, USA... | reverse complement strand
GGCGGGTCGTAGCGGCGCGTCGTGTCCACCGACGAAGGTCACGTCGTCGAGTGGCAGATCGTTGCGATAGGAAAATTCGCCCAGGCCGTCGACGAGGGCGGCGGCCAGTAGAGACCGGCCCGCTGCCGTGATCACGGTCTCGCCGAGGTCGATGACGCGAGCGGCCCCCGCTTTGTAATACGACAGTCCCGCCAGAAGGAACCAGAGTTCACCCACCGCGCGGACCTCGGGTCGGTCCAGCGAGGGAACCCCTTCGAAGGTCACGGTTTCGACGAAACGACGTTCGTCGAGCGCGTAGGTCGCCGTCAGCGTGTTGTCGGCGACATCAAGGCTGAGGTACGAGAAAACGTCCGCTCGTTGTTTCACGTCGCGGCTCGTTTCCACACTCCGTCATGCTACGGCCACCTCGCCACGAGGGCGAAGCGTCCGCACGGCCTCTGCGCCCTATCACTGAAGAAGAGGTCGCCGCCGTCGGTGCACGCAGTACTCAGCGTGATGTGGTCATCTACGACACCAACGTCGAGTAAATGCTGCACCGTGACGCGTCGCAGATCGACGCGAGAGCGGTCACCCACGTCGCCGCGGACGGCTCCTGCAATCGCGGCGAAGTGCTGAGCCACCTCCGGACCAACTTGGTAGCCCTCGGCGGAAATAGACGGACCCACACCCACCCGCCATTGTTGTGGATCGCCCCCCACTTCTCTCGCTGCGGCCGCAATGACTCCCGCGGCGAGCCCGCGCCAGCCCGCGTGGATGACGACGAGTCGACGAGTGGCGGGACTCGCGATCACGAGCGGCACGCAGTCGGCGACCAGGATGGCGGCCGCGTGCTCGGGATCATCGACGACGAGCGCGTCGGCCTCGGTATCGGCGGTGACGTTCTGGACCGTCGCCACGCGCGCTCCGTGCACTTGACGAACAATCGTGAGACGCTCGGGCGCGACCCCGACGGCGTTCGCGACGCGGCGTCGATTCTCGGTGACGGCACCATCGTTGTCGCCCACGTGGTCACCGAGGTTGAGCGCCGCGTAGGGACCGACGCTCACGCCGCCCCATCGATCGGTCACGAAGGCGTCCACGCCGAAAGCGGCGAGTGAGGAAAAGACGTGGACGGTGAGTTCGCCGCGCGCGGACACCTCTAGTGAGGACTCTTGGGCCACGTCGGGAAGCGTACTGCCGTCGTGTCTCGTAAGTTGATGCCGTGCCCGACGTCGCGACGCTGCTGCTCGACTGTGCGTTTCCGCCTGCGGGCTCCGTCGTGGATGTGGCTGTCTCGGGCGGAGCTGATTCAGTCGGGCTGGCCCTTTTGGTGCACGCTGCCGAACTGCGAGCCACGGTTCATCACGTCAATCACCACACGCGACCTACGTCGGATCGTGATGAGGAGGCCGCGCGCGCCGTCGCCGAATCTCTCTCGTTTCCTTTCGTGTCCTACGACGTCACAGTGCCGTCCGGCGGGAATTTTGAAGCGCTCGCCCGCGCCGAGCGCCGAGCTGTGTTGCCGCGGGGGGTCCTGACGGGGCACACGATGGACGACCTCGCAGAAACGATGTTGATCAATCTCTTGCGAGGCACTGGCCTCGACGGTTTGTCCCCCATGTTGGGCGACCCGACGAAACCCCTCGTGCGACTTCGCCGGTCCGATCTGCGCCACATGGTGATAGAGGCCGGTGCGCACTTTGTTGACGACGAGAGCAACACGGACGAGAAGTATCTACGCAACCAGATACGGGCGACCACTCTGCCCTTGTTGAATGACACCGCTCGTCGTGACCTCGTGCCCCTCTTGGCGCGTCTCGCACACGTGGCCGGCGAGGACCGCGCCTACCTCGATGAACTGGCGGCGCCACTTCGAAAGATGCCGATCGACGAGGTCAGTTGTCGGGACTTGCAAACGTGGCCCCCGGCGCTACTTCGTCGATGGCTGCGATTTCATTTGCGCTCCGCCGACGCTGGCGACGGCGAGCACCCACCGTCGGCCGACGAGATCGATCGAGCCCTCGCGGTCGTCCACGGCGACATTGTCGCGACACAGTTATCAGGGGGACGACGACTGCAACGCCGGGATCAGCACCTCTCATTGATTTGGGAGTGACCCACTACGCTGGCCTCGATGAGTGCCGACAATTCCGCCCACGTCGTTCCGTCGTGGGCCGCCCACGAGATCGGCGACACGATCATTTCCCCCGATCAAGTCTCCACCCGCGTGCGCGAGCTGGGTGCGGAGATCACACGGGACTACGCGGACAATCCACCGCTGCTCGTGGGTGTCTTGAAGGGCGCCATGGTGTTTATGAGCGATCTCATTCGCGCGATTGAACTGCCGGTCGACGTCGATTTCATGGCCGTGTCCTCGTACGGGGCATCGACGAAGTCGAGCGGGGTCGTGCGCATTGTCAAAGACTTGGACGCCGAATTATCGAATCGCCACGTCCTGATCGTCGAGGACGTTGTGGACACCGGACTCACCCTCAATTACTTGCGTAAATACCTCGGCGCACGCAAGCCACTCAGTCTCGACGTGTGTGCGCTGTTGTACAAGGAAGAGATTCAACGAGTAGAGCAGGACATTCGCTACATCGGATTCTCCATTCCCGCTGATTTCGTGGTCGGGTACGGACTCGACGTCAATGAGCGTTACCGCAACCTCGGTGGCGTCTACAAGTTCACGGGCGAGGCGTAGTCGTGGTGGACCGCGAGCGCGTTCAGCGCGCCGTACGCGAACTCCTCGAGGCGATTGGTGAAGATCCTCAGCGCGACGGTCTCGTAGAAACCCCACGACGCGTCGCCGACATGTACGCGGAGCTGTTTGAAGGAATCGAAGCCGAACCCGGTGAACACCTGCGCGTGACCTTTGAGGCCGGTCACGACGAGATGGTGATGGTGCGCGATATCCCCTTCACTTCGCTGTGCGAGCACCACTTAGTTCCCTTTATGGGATACGCGCACGTGGCCTACTTGCCCTCGACCGAAGGTCGTATTACGGGACTATCGAAATTGGCTCGCCTGGTGGAGGGTTACGCGCGACGCTTGCAGGTGCAAGAACGCATGACCACCCAGATCGTCGAAGCCATGGAGCGTGAGTTGCACCCGCGGGGTTCCATCGTGGTGATCGAAGCGGAGCACTTCTGCATGTCGATGCGAGGGATCAAGAAGGCCGGTGCCACGACCGTCACGTCCGCGGTGCGAGGCCTGTTCCGCACGGACGCCGTCTCGCGGGCGGAAGCACTCGAATTCATTCATCAGCGTCGAGTTCGATGACGTCGCTCGTCCAGGTCATGGGCATCGTCAACGTGACGCCCGATTCATTTTTTCCGGACGCTCGCACCGAAAGCATCACCGACGCCATTGCTCGCGGACAGGCCCTCTTTGACGTCGGGGTGGACGTAGTGGACGTGGGGGGCGAATCGACCCGACCCGGTGCGGACGACGTTGACGCGGACGAAGAGTGTCACCGCATCCTGGACGTCATTGCGGCGCTCTCGCCGCGCGGGGAGGTGTCCGTCGACACGCAAAAGGCCGTCGTCGCACGCCGCGCGGTGGACGCGGGCGCCACCATCATTAATGACGTGTCCTGCACCCTCGTTGACGTCGCGGGCGAGTTGGGCGTGGGCTACGTGGCGATGCACCGTCAGGGCGACAGTCGCACCATGCAGATTGCTCCCCACTACGACGATGTGGTCTCCGAAGTCCTTGCGTTCCTCGACGACGCCGCGCGTCGCGCTCGAGAGGCCGGCGTCACGCGACTCTGGCTCGATCCGGGCATTGGGTTCGGGAAGACCTCCGAACACAACCTGATGTTGCTGGCGCACACGGACCGTTTTGCCGCCCTCGCTGACGAGCACGATGCCGGGTTACTCGTGGGTACGAGTCGCAAACGATTCTTGGGTGAACTCGCCCCAGAATCGTTGCCCGTGGAAGAACGTTTAGAAGGTTCTGTCGCTACCGCGGCGTGGGCCCTCGCTCGGGGTGCAAGTATGGTCCGAGTACACGATGTGGGCGTAGCCGTACAGCTGCGAGCTTTACTGCAACGTCCAGTCGAGGAGGTAACAGCGTGAGGGGGAAATGGGCGGCGGGCATTGAGCCGCGCAGTTTCACGTGGGTCTTCCGGGGCCGTCTCGCGGTCTCGGAGCGACCCGGTGGCTCCACGCTCGTCCACCGACGCGTTCGTCGCGACGAAGAACTGCTGTGGCTCAAGCATCAGGGCTTCACTCGCATCATCTCGATCTTGCCGGCCATGCAGAACTTGGCGTCGTACAACGACCACGGCATCGCCGCGGGTCACTACGCGCTGCGCCAGGGTCCCGATCAGCGCGCAGTTCTCCTCGCGTGTTACGAGGATCTGCACCAGGCGCTCGGTGGCGAGGACGTGATCTTGCTGCACGGGGACGAAGTGTCGGACCGACTCTTAGGTCTCGTGGCGGGTTATTTGGTGTGGGCGGGACGCATTGCGTCCCCGACCACGGCGCTCGCGATGACCGAACGACTCTTTCGTCGTTCCATCGGTCCCGACGGCCGCACCCTATTGCTCGAGTTGCCGGAGAATCACGCTTGAACGACGTCGTTGAGATCCGGGGTCTTCGCTGCAGCGCGATCGTCGGTGTTCTCACCGAGGAGCGCGACCGCGAACAGCCGCTGAGCTTCGATATCGATATCGAACGTCCCTTCGAGTCCGCGGCCCTCAACGACGACCTCACCAAGACGACGAACTACGCCGCGATCATTACGCTCACCTGCCAGATTGCGTCCGTCGGCCATTTCCTTCTACTGGAGACGCTGGCGTACCGGGTGGCCAATGACATCTTGGCGGCCGATGACGACATCACGAGCGTGACCGTGGCGGTGCGTAAATTGCGCCCGCCGGTTCCCGAAGACGTCGCCACGGTGGGCGTGCGCTGCACTCTCGAACGGTGACGGTGCGACGCGCGTATCTCTCGCTCGGAACCAACATGGGCGATCGAGCGACCCACTTGCGCACAGGAGTGGCGCTCGTGGCGGGTGAGGACGACTGCCGCGTGTCGATGGTGTACGAAACCGAACCAGTGGGCGGCGTTCCCCAGGATGACTACTGGAATCTCGTGGTGGAACTCACGACCACTGCCACGCCGCGCGAATTACTGGAGCGCGCCCGGGTGGCTGAAGCGGCCGCTCATAGAACGCGCGACGTGCGCTGGGGCCCTCGCACCCTCGACGTCGACGTTCTTCTCGTGGGTGACCTCGTCAGCGACGACCCCGAGATCCTCGTGCCCCACCCGAGGATGTACGAACGACTCTTTGTCCTGATTCCCTTGCGGGAGTTGGCGCCCGACCTCGTGACCGACGACATGTTGACTCATGCGGTCGGTGCCGTGCGCGCGTTGGATACACTCGGCTCGTTGGGCTAACGACGACCGGCACCCGAGTGGGCCGGAACGAAACGGGGCTGTTATGAAAATCACCATTGTGGGTGCTGGGCGCGCGGGCGGATCCTTCGCCGTGGCACTGGCCGACGTCGGTCACGACGTGAGTGTGCAACACCACGACGATCTCGTCGTCGCGGACGGCACCGAGCTCGTTCTTCTCTGTGTCCCCGACGACGCCTTGGCCGCAATTGCCGCGTCTTTACCAGTGAGCGATCGCTACGTGGTCGCGCACTGCGCGGGCTCGCGAACCCTGGACGTGCTCGCCCCGCACACCCGCGTTGGTTCCCTGCACCCCCTCGTTCCACTCTCGACGGTTGAAGAGGGAGCTCGTCGTCTTCGCGGCGCCGTCTACTGCGTGGCCGGCGATGACGTGGTGCGCTCACTCGTCGATTCGCTGGGTGGACGTTCGTTCTCCATCGACGATGATCGACGTGCGGCCTATCACGCAGCTGCCTGCGTGGCTGCGAACCACGTCGTGGCCCTGCTCGGTCACGTAGAGCGTTTGGCGGAGGCGGCGGGTCTCGAACTCTCGGACTTCCTCTCTCTCACCACCGCGGCGCTGGCCGACGTGACGGCGCACGGACCGGCCGCAGCATTGACCGGTCCCGCGTCGCGTGGCGACGTCGTCACCATCGACGCGCATCTGGCGGCAATTCCTGAGTCCGAGCGCGCCACCTACGTCGCCCTCGCGGACGCCGCATTCTCGCTGGCGGAGCGACGCGCCACGGCTCCGCTGCACTGAGCCGTGGAACAACTCACTTCGGTCGCCTCATGGCGTGCCTTCGCCCGCGAGGCGCGCGATCGAGGCGCCACGGTCGGTCTCGTGCCGACGATGGGCGCACTGCACGAGGGTCACGTGTCGTTGATGGAGCGCGCACAACGCGATTGTGACGTCGTGATCGCGACGGTGTTCGTCAACCCTCGCCAGTTCAATGACCCTGAAGATCTTCGCCGCTATCCGCGACCGCTCCATGACGACCTCGCTCGCTGCGCCGCCCTCGGTATTGACGCGGTCGCCACGCCGTCGACCGAAGAGATGTGGCCGGCGTACCCGGGCACGACGGCGACGACGATCTCGGTGTCGGGTTTGAGTGATGACTTTGAGGGCGCCGGCCGACCCGGTCATTTCGACGGGGTCGCCTCGGTGGTCGCGAAACTGTTCACGATTACGGGCCCCTGCGTGGCGTATTTCGGAGAAAAGGACTTTCAACAGCTCGCCGTGGTGCGACAGATGGTCAGCGATCTTGCTTTCGACGTCACGGTCATTGGATGCGCCATCGTGCGCGAGAGTTCCGGCCTCGCGCTGTCGAGTCGAAATGTCCGACTTTCGGACGAAGGCCGCGTCGTGGCGACGGGATTCTCGCGCGCCCTGCAACTCGTGAATGACGGAACGCCGCGCGACGCCGACGCCGTGCGACGTGACGCGCGGGCGGTGCTCGATGACGCGGGAATTGACGTGGCCTACGCCGACGTCGTGGAGCCGGCGACCTTGCGGCGACGACGCGCCGACGAAGAAGGCGAGAGCCGTCTGCTCCTCGCGGGATTCGTCGATGGGGTGCGACTCTTAGATAATGGAACCGTGCGGGTGCACGCAGCGAAGGGAGCCACCAATGTTGTTGGCCATTGACGTGGGAAACACCGAAACGGTGATCGGACTATTCGGCGAGGTGAACGAGGACGACGGCGGTCCGGGTTTCGGTCGGGCCCACGGTGAGCACGGTCTCGCCTACCACTGGCGTTTGTCCACCGTCCCCGAGCGTACGCCGGACGAGCACGCCATGAACATCACTCAGCTCTTGGACCTTGAGGGCATTGATTTGCGCACGGCGGTCACCGGGATTGCCATCTCGTCGTCAGTCCCGACCGTGACGACGCAACTGCGACGAATGGCCGGTCGCTGGTTCTCCGCACTGCCGATCACAGTGCTCGGACCGGGCGTGAAGTCCGGGATGGCGATCCTCTACGACAATCCGCGCGAAGTGGGCGCTGACCGCATCGCGAATTCTGTCGGCGCCTACGACCTCTACGGCGGCCCCGCCATTGTGGTGGACCTGGGGACCGCGACGACGTTCGACGTGATCAGCGCGAACGGTGAATACCTCGGTGGAGCGATCGCCCCCGGCGTCGCGATCAGTCTCGAGGCGCTCTACAGCCAGGCGGCCGCGTTGCGGTCGGTGGAACTCGTGGAGCCTCGTTCGGTGATCGGACGATCAACGGTTGAATCCATTCAGTCGGGCGTTCTCTACGGTTTTGCGGCCCAAGTGGATGGTCTCACCGAGCGCATCATCGCCGAGATTGGTCCGGCGACGGTCATCGCGACGGGGGGACTCGCATCGCTCGTCGCCCCGCACACCAAGTACGTCCAACACGTCGCTCCGTGGCTCACTCTCCACGGATTGCGTATCGTTCATGAGCGAAACCATTCAGGAGACGCTTCGTGACCACGCCGTACAACTTTCCGCACGACACCTTCGCGGACGAGATTCACCAGCGATTCACGGACCTCGAAGCGGGCGGCGAGACGGGAGTCACGGTCGCCGTTGCGGGACGCGTCATGTTGTTGCGCGTGCAGGGCAAGTTGTCCTTCGGCACGCTGCGCGATTCGAGTGGCGAGATTCAACTCTTTGCCCTGAGTGCAGTAACCGAGGGGTTTGAGGATTTCACCAAGCTGCACCTGGGCGACTGGGTCGGCGTCACCGGTGAAGTCGTGCGAACCCGCAAGGGGGAACTTTCGGTCAAGGTCGCGACGTGGCAGGTTCTCGCCGAGGCGCGTCATAACTTTGGCGACAAGTGGGCGGGTATCAATGACTTCGACGTTCGGTACCGCCACCGCGAAGCCGACTTGTGGGCCAACCCGGAGAGCCGTACCGCTCTCGCCAGCCGCAGCGGTGTCATCCGTTCGCTGCGCGAACAGCTCTGGTCGCGCGGCTTCATGGAGGTCGAGACCCCCATGCTGAATTCCGTTCCTTCCGGAGCCGCCGCACGACCCTTCGTCACCCATCACAACGCCTTTGACTTTGATTTCTCGCTCCGCATCGCCCCCGAACTGTGGCTGAAGCGACTCGTGGTCGGTGGCTTCGAGCGCATTTTCGAAATCGGACGCGTCTTCCGCAACGAGGGCGTGAGTCCCCGCCACAATCCCGAATTCACGATGATCGAGTTGTACGTGGCGTACTGGGACGTTTACGACATGATGCGCCTCACCGAAGAGATTTGCGCTGGTGCGGCCGAAAGCGTGCTCGGTTCGACCACGCTCACGTACCAGGAGCGCCCCTTGTCGTTTTCGACACCGTGGGCCCGGCGCTCCATGGCGGACCTCGTCTCTGACGCCGTCGGCGAAGACGTCTCCGTCCACACGCCGCGCGAGCGACTAGTGACCTTGCTCACGGATCGTGGTGGCGAGGCGAACGAGGCGTGGGGGACCGGACGTCTCCTGAGTGAGCTCTTCGAGGTCGCGTGCGAAGCGGACCTGTGGGAGCCCATTTTCGTGACGGATTTCCCGCTCGAAGTCTCCCCGCTCGCTCGACGTCACCGTGACGATGATCTCTTGACGGAGCGCTTTGAGGTTTACTGCGCGGGCCGCGAATTGGCGAATGGATTCTCCGAGCTCACCAATCCGGATGAACAGCGCAAGCGCTTTGAAGATCAGGCGCGACTCAAGGCCGCCGGTGAGGACGAGACGATGGAGATCGACGAGGACTACATCAAGGCGCTGGAGTGGGGTTTGCCTCCGACGGCGGGACTCGGAATCGGGGTCGATCGCTTAGCGATGTTGATCGCGGACGCCCCGAATATTCGAGAGATCATCGCTTTCCCGACGTTGAAGCCACTTCGCTCCTAAGTCGAGCGCTAGGCGACCGGCAGATCCTCGACGAGAGAGGACACGAGGGCACCGAGGCCAGTGCGCAAGTCCGCCTCGGGAAGTTCTTCCAACGTGCGGTGCGCCTCAACGAGGTGTTCGTGCGTGGCGCGCAACGTGGCGGCCACACCGTCCGTCGCCACCACCATCTTGCGCGCTCGCTCGCGGTCTTCGTCGTCGAGCGGTGAGCCCAGGATGTCGCGAAGCTCGTTGCCGATGTCACCGTCGCGCAGAGCAACGAGTACGGGAAGGGTGTAGATCCCCTCGGCGAGGTCCTGACCGGCGGGCTTACCGAGTTGACCATCGGTTGCCACGATGTCGAGGACGTCGTCACGCAATTGGTAGATCATGCCGAACCGGCGACCGAACTCAGTGAGGGCTTCCACTTCGCTGGCCGGGCGCTGCGCGGTGAGCGCACCCACGCGACAACTCGAGGCCATGAGCGAAGCGGTCTTGCCCTCAATGGCCTCGTAGTAGTCGGCCTCGTTGCGCTCAATGGAAAACGACGTGCGCACTTCGGACACCTGTCCGCGGGTCAGCCACGCGAGCGTACGAGCCAAGAGCCCAGCGATCTCAGTGCCGAGGTCGGCAGCAATCGCGGCCGAACGAGCCATCAAATAGTCGCCGGCCACAATGGCCACCAAGTTGCCGTAACGCGCGTTCACGGAGTCGACATTGCGTCGGATTTCTGCTTCGTCCATGACGTCGTCGTGATAGAGCGAGGCGAGGTGCATTAGTTCGAGGGCGACGCCGCCGAGTAGATCGTCCTGGGTCGCCGCGTGCGCACCACCAGTGGCGGAGGAGACAGCGAGCAAAGGTCGCAGGCGCTTGCCGCCCGCGTAGATCAAGTGCGTGGTGACTTGATCAAGGTATTCGTCACCAATGATGACGGAATCCGCCAAAAGGGTTTCGAGACGCGCAAGGTCTTTTTCTACAAGGGGCAGCCGGAGGTGATCGTGCGGATTCACTCCACCACCCTAGAACGCCGTAATACGTGGTCAGGCGGCTGAGAAGGAAAGCGCGCTCGTCACCGTTACACTCAGGATTGAACCAACGGGAGGTTGGCCTTGTTCGAACGCTTTACAGACCGTGCCCGCCGAGTGCTCGTCCTCGCGCAGGAAGAAGCTCGTGAGCTCAATCACGCCTTCATCGGAACCGAGCACATCCTGCTCGGACTCATCCGAGAAGGCGAAGGAGTCGCCGCGAAAGCGCTCGATGCGCTCGGCATCACGTTTGAGGCCGTCCGCGAAAAGGTCGAAGAAGCAATTGGGACCAATACCAGCCCCTCAGCCGGATCGCCACCCTTCACCCCTCGGGCGAAGAAGGTCCTCGAGTTGTCACTGCGCGAGGCGCTGCAGCTCGGTCACTCCTACATCGGCACCGAGCACATGCTCCTCGGCCTCGTTCGCGAGGGTGATGGCGTGGCCGCGCAGGTTCTCATTCAAAGTGGGGCCGACCTCGCTCGCGTGCGCCAGCAGGTCATTCAGATGATGTCGGGTCAGCCGGGCAAGGACGCGAACGCCGCGGCCGGCCCCCAGGGCAAGACCGAAGGCGACGCTTCGAATGGTTCGGCGGTGCTCGACCAATTCGGACGCAACCTCACCCAACTCGCTCGCGAGGGCAAGCTTGACCCGCTGGTCGGGCGCGAAAAGGAAATCGAGCGCGTCATGCAGGTGCTCTCGCGTCGCACCAAGAACAACCCGGTGCTCATTGGTGAGCCCGGCGTCGGTAAGACCGCGATCGTCGAAGGTTTGGCGCAGCGTGTGGTGGCCAATCAGGTCCCTGTCACGTTGGCGGACAAGCAGATCTACACCCTCGACCTCGGCGCCCTCGTCGCGGGTAGCCGCTACCGAGGCGATTTCGAAGAGCGCCTGAAGAAGGTGCTCAAGGAGATTCGCACGCGCGGCGACATCATTTTGTTCATCGACGAGATTCACACGCTGGTGGGCGCGGGTGCCGCCGAAGGCGCCATCGACGCCGCTTCGATCTTGAAGCCCATGCTGGCGCGCGGCGAACTGCAGACGGTGGGGGCGACCACGCTCGACGAATACCGCAAGCACATCGAAAAGGACGCCGCTCTCGAGCGACGGTTCCAGCCCGTCAAGGTGGAACAGCCGTCGGTGGCTATGACCATTGAGATCCTGAAGGGCCTGCGCGAGGTCTACGAAGAGTTCCACGCGGTGACCATCACCGACCAGGCTCTGATTGCGGCGGCGAACTTGGCTGATCGCTACATCGCGGACCGTTTCTTGCCGGACAAGGCGATTGACCTGATCGACGAAGCGGGTAGCCGCCTGCGGATTCGTCGCATGGACGCGCCCCCGGCCCAGCGCAAGCTGGACGAAGAAATTCTCCGTTTGCGAGCCGACAAGGAGTCCGCGCTCGAAAAGGGTGCCCTCGAACAGGCCAAGCGTCTCGAAGAGCAAGAGCGAGAGGCCATCGCGAAGAAGGAAGAGCTTGACGCGACCGCCAAGGCCGCCGGAGCGAAGACCTTCGACGTGGTCGATGAGGAGACGATTGCCGAAGTCCTGGCGAACTGGACCGGCATTCCCGTCTACCGCCTCACCGAGGAAGAGACCTCGAAGCTGCTGCGCATGGAAGAAGAACTCCACAAGCGCATCGTGGGACAAGAAGAGGCCATCAAGGCTCTCAGCCGCGCGATTCGTCGCACACGAGCAGGTCTCAAGGACCCGAAGCGCCCCGCAGGATCGTTTATCTTCCTCGGTCCGACCGGTGTGGGTAAGACCGAACTCGCCAAGACGCTGGCCGAGTTCCTCTTTGACGACGAGGACGCGCTGATCCAGCTCGACATGTCCGAGTACATGGAAAAGCACACCGTGAGTCGCCTGGTCGGTTCGCCCCCCGGCTACGTCGGATACGACGAAGGTGGTCAGCTGACCGAGGCCGTGCGTCGCAAGCCGTTCTCGGTGGTTCTCTTCGACGAAGTCGAAAAGGCGCACCCCGAC
>Ga0208872_1001951_pt1 | contig 12238 bp, 10 predicted proteins | sample CryBogCBH12Aug08_FD_185508 | JGI IMG/M metagenome (GOLD analysis project Ga0208872, IMG submission 185508) | Freshwater microbial communities from Crystal Bog, Wisconsin, USA - CBH12Aug08 (SPAdes) | ecosystem: Environmental > Aquatic > Freshwater > Lake | place: Crystal Bog, Wisconsin, USA... | reverse complement strand
CCTGCTGGAGAATGTCGCCGTGCCAACGGGCGATGCGCGTCAGCCGCAGCTTTCTGTCGCCATCATTGGCATTGGCGTTAACTGCGCTGAGGCTCCCAAGGGGTTAGAAACGCCAACAAAAGCCCTTGCAGAGCTTCTCACGCCTGCGCCAGATGCGGCGCAATTCTTTCGCGCCCTCACGCAAACGCTAGCCCAGACCCTTGATCTTTGGCGACATGGCGCTGGCTTTGCGCTTATTCGCGATGAATGGCTTGGCGCGGCCGCCGGATTGGGAGAAACAATCCGCATTGTTTTGGGACAAGAAACGGTTACAGGTAAGTTTGAGACGATTGATAAAGATGGTCGTCTTGTTTTGGCGACGCCACATGGCCCCCGCATCATTGAGGCGGGCGACGTTCTTCTTGGGCCGCGTCCAGTATCAACGGAGATGCGCGCATGATGAGTGTTGAGGCAGATCTCGTATTTGCTCCTTTAGGGGGCGTGGGCGAGATTGGGATGAATCTTGCGCTCTATGGTTATGGGCCGCCGAAATCTCGCAAATGGCTGATGGTTGATTGCGGCATGGGATTTCCTGGCCCTGATTTGCCTGGCGTTGATGTCATTTATCCAGACATTAGTTTTGTTGAAAAAATCAAAAGAGATCTTGTGGGCATCTGCATCACCCATGCCCATGAAGATCATATTGGCGCGCTCGCCGCGCTTTGGCCGCGCCTCAAGTGCAAAGTTTATGCAACGCGTTTTGCCTCAGGCCTTTTAGAGCTGCGTCGCCTCAATGAGCCTGGCGCGCCAAATATTATCATCACCCCGGCGCATGTTGGCGCGCCAATTAATCTTGAGCCCTTTAATATTGAATATGTCGCTGTTGCGCATTCAATTCCAGAAGCCTGTTCGCTTGCCATTCGCACGCCTCTTGGACTGGTGATTCACACTGGCGATTGGAAGATTGATCCAGAGCCCGGCGTTACCTCACGCATCGACGAGGCGCGTTTTCGCGCCTTGGGAGATGAAGGCGTCATGGCGCTGATTTGCGATTCAACAAATATCTTGCGCGAGGGCGCGAGTTTTTCTGAAGGAGAAGTTGCGCGCACGCTCAAAGCGCTCATTGCAGAAGCAACGGGCCGCGTGATTGTGACAACCTTCGCGTCGAATGTTTCGCGGTTGCGCGCCTTGGCGGAGGCCGCCATGTCTTGTGGCAGAACCGTTGTGGTGGCGGGCCGCGCGATGGACCGCGTGATCCAGGTCGCGCGCGAATGCGGCTATCTTGATGGTCTGCCGGGCTTTCATGGCGTAGAATTGCTTCAAGCCTTGCCGCGTGAAAAGACATTGATCATTGCAACGGGCTCTCAAGGAGAGATGCGCGCCGCTATGGCGCGTGCATCAAATAATGATCATCCTGCAATCAAAATAGTGGCCGGCGATCGCGTTATTTTTTCCTCACGCACAATTCCTGGCAATACGCGTGAAGTACATCGCCTGATTAATAATTTATGCAATCTTGGCGCAGAGGTGATCACAGATCATGATCATCTGGTGCATTGCTCGGGTCATCCGCGTCGCGGCGATGTTGCGCAAATGTATGACTGGGTTCGACCAAAAACATCCGTTCCTGTTCATGGCGAGGCGCATCACCTCACGCAACATGCAATCTTTGCTAAAGCGCATGGCGTTGAACATGTCGCGCCGGCGCGCAACGGCACGCTTGTGCGACTAGCGCCTGGCGTGCCAGGCGTTATCGGCGAAACGCCCAATGGTCGTCTCTATAAGGATGGCGACGTTATTTTAACTGAAAATGACGGGGCAATCCGCGAACGCAATAAGCTTTCTTTTGCGGGCGTTATTTCAATTGCGCTCGCTGTTGATAAGAAAGGCGACATGGTTGGCGATCCAGACGTCGTTTTCGCCGGCGTGCCCTCAAGGGGCAAAGCTGGCGAGGAAATGGGGTCGGTTATCGACGAGGCCTTATTTGCGACTTTTGAGGGATTGCCGCGTCAGCGTCGACGCGATGCGGATACGATCTCGACAGCGCTCGAGCGCTCTGTGCGCAGCGCCGTTAATATGGTTTGGGGAAAGAAACCCATTGTGCATGTCATGGTCGTCTCGGTCTGAGCGAGACGGCGCGCTCGATTTTGTTATGAGCGACGAAGATTTAAGTCTGCGGCGCGGTGGAGCTGATGGACAAGCCGGTTTTTTATGAATTTTTTGCAGGCGGCGGCATGGCGCGCGCTGGTCTTGGTCCAGGATGGCGCTGCGTTTTCGCCAATGATATGGATCCAAAAAAAGCAAGCAGCTATCGCGCCAACTGGGGCGACGATGTTTTTCATTTAAGCGATGTGCGCGCGCTTAGCACAGCTCAGACGCCAGGCCGGGCGGATTTGATGTGGGGATCTTTTCCCTGTCAGGATTTATCTCTTGCAGGCATGGGGGCTGGACTTGAAGGCGCGCGCTCTGGCAGCTTTTGGCCGTTCTGGCGCCTCGTTCAAAATCTTGCGCAGGAAAATAGAGCGCCAAAAACAATTGTGTTGGAAAATGTTTGCGGCGCGCTCACGGCCAATGGCGGGACGGATTTCACGCGGCTGTGTGAGGCCTTTGCGCAGGAAAATTATTCTTTTGGCGCCTTTGTCCTTGATGCGGCGCTTTTTGTGCCGCAGTCGCGACCGCGCCTTTTTTTTATTGCCGCACATCAGGATCTGATCGTGTCATCGTCACTGCGTGCGCAATGCACAGAGGGTATTTTTCATCCAAGCGCCTTGCATAAAGCCTATAAGAGATTGGCGTCGTCGATACAGGCCAATTGGATCTGGTGGCGCTTGCCTGAGCCGCCAATCAGAAACATGTCGTTACAAGATATTATTGATATTGCCTGCGATCAGCCGGCATGGCGCAGTGATGATCAGACCCAAGCATTGCTGGACATGATGACGCCAGCTAATCTTGAAAAAGTTCATCTGGCGCGTCAGTCAGGACTAAGACAGATTGGCGCGCTTTATCGACGCACACGCAAGGAAAACGGCGTTAAGGTTCAGCGGGCTGAAGTGCGGTTTGATGATCTTGCTGGTTGTTTGCGCACGCCGGCGGGTGGATCAAGCCGACAATATATTTTACTCGTTGAACAAGAGCGCGTGCGCGCGCGCTTATTATCAGCGCGCGAGTCAGCGCGCTTAATGGGACTGCCCGACACATATATTCTACCGCCAAAATATACTGACGCCTATCATTTGACGGGAGACGGCGTTGTTGCGCCTGTCGTTCGTCATCTTGCCGCCTTTGTGTTGGAGCCGCTTTTGCGCGCAAATGGCGGCAGCCTTGCCGCCTAATTTACAACAGGCAGCGCGCCGATCAGCGATAATGCGCGCTGTGAAATCAAAAGACACCAGCCCTGAACGCGCGGTGCGTCGCATCTTGAGACAATTTGCGCCAGGCTATCGCCTTCATCGCGCAGAACTGCCGGGCAAGCCAGATATTGTCTATATTGGCCGCCGGCGTGTTATTTTTGTGCATGGCTGTTTCTGGCATGGTCATGACTGCGCACGCGGGGCGCGGGCGCCAAAAACAAATGCGGATTATTGGCGGCGTAAAATTATGCGCAATCAGGCGCGTGACGCACAGCATGAGGCTGCGCTTCTTGCGCAAGGCTGGCGTCGGCTCGTTGTTTGGGAATGCGCGTTAAAAGACACGGCAAGGCTGACGCGCAAACTTCGCTTGTTTCTTTCCAAAGCTTAAGCAGCGCGCCAGTATTCTGAGCGCAATTAATCCTTGGCGCGTTCGACATAGGCGCTGTCTTCCGTCTGGATAACAACGCGCGTGCCGGTTTGAATGTGGGGCGGGACCATCACTCTTGCGCCATTTGAAAGTTTCGCCGGCTTATAGGAAGAGGAGGCTGTCTGTCCCTTCATGGCAGGCTCTGTTTCAACAATTTCGAGCGTGACGCGGGGCGGCAATTGAATGGCGACCGGCGTGCCGTTGAAGATAGACAGAATGCAGACCATGTTCTCCTGCAGCCACTGCGCTTGATCGCCAATCACCTCGCTTGGAACCTGCACTTGCTCAAAGCTTTGCTGATTCATGAAATGGTGGCCGTCGTCATCGCTGTAGAGATAGGTAAAATCCATATCTTCGACGAAAGCGCGTTCGACTTGTTCTGTTGTCTTGTAGCGATCGGAAACTTTCACGCCGTCTGAGAGGCGGCGCATATCAATCTGCGTTGTCGGCGTGCCTTTGCCAGGAAAGAAGCTCTCTGCGGTGAGAACGACATAAAGCTGGCCATCCTCCCGCTCGATAATATTGCCTTTGCGGATTGAACTGGCGATAACTTTCACGGCGCGCTTCCTTCTGTCTGGCTTGAACCAATTATGATTGATTGCCGGATCAACGCCGGCTGGTCTATGGACGGGGAAAGATCATATTTCTTGCGCGCCGGCAATCCGGGGCGGTTTTGGAGGCTTTATGACGCCCTCATCGCCCTGGTGGGATCAAGACGCTTATGCGCAGCGACAGCCCTTTTTGCAGGCGCGCCGAAAGATCATCCAGGCGACCCGTCAATTTTTTGACGCCTTAGAATTCAATGAGGTCGAAACGGCGATCCTGCAGTTTTCCGGCGGCAATGAGACCCATATTTCTGCTTTTGCGACTGAGCTCATTGATGTGTCGGGTGAGAGCAGTCGTCTGTTTTTGCATAGTTCGCCTGAGTTTGCCTGCAAAAAGCTGCTGGCGGCTGGCGAGCGGCGACTATTTACGCTGGCGCGCGCCTTTCGCAATAGAGAGCGCACGCCTTTGCATCATCCAGAATTTACAATGTTGGAGTGGTATCGCGTTGAGTCGGGCGTGCAGGCGCTGATGGCGGATTGCGCGGGCCTTTTAGCGCAGACTGCGCGCGCCATTGAGGCGTCAAACTTATCTTGGCGCACAAATATTTGCGATGCTTTTGCCTCTCCTGAGACGATCAGCGTCTGCGAGGCTTTTTTGCGTTATGCAGACATTGAGCTGCAGCCCTTGTTGCAGGATCGCGATGGGCTGGCGCAGGCGGCCTCAAAACATGGACTGCGCGTTGCGCAAGATGATAATTGGTCAGATCTCTTTAGTAAAATTCTTGCGGCTAAAGTGGAGCCTTATCTTGGTCATCAGCGACCAGTATTTTTGATTGATTATCCGGTAAGTGAAGCCGCGCTCGCGCGTGCCAAGCCAGATGATCCCCGCTTTGCTGATCGCTTTGAGCTTTATGTTTGCGGCGTTGAACTTGCTAATGGCTTTGTTGAGCTCACCGATGTTGATGAGCAGCGCAACCGCTTTGAGACGCAAATGCGCGAGAAGAAGCGCATCTATCAAGAAGAGTATCCGATCGATCCAGATTTTATGGCGGCGCTGGCGCGCATGCCGCCAGCAAGCGGCGTCGCATTGGGCTTCGATCGTTTAGTGATGTTAGCAACGCATGCCGCGCATATTGAACAGGTGCTCTGGGAGCCCGTGGCGATGAGAGGCGGCGCGCTGAAGCGATAGCTCAAGCGGCGCCCGCATCATCATGGCGGTTGAGTTAATTTGTTATCATGACGGCCAGTTGCGCACGTCAACAAAGCGCCCGGCAATCGCCGCCGCCGCCGCCATTGCCGGCGAGACAAGATGCGTGCGGCCCTTGAAGCCCTGACGGCCTTCAAAATTACGATTGGAGGTTGATGCGCAGCGTTCGCCTGGCGCCAAGCGATCTGGATTCATCGCCAGACACATTGAGCATCCTGGTTCACGCCATTCAAAGCCAGCATTAAGAAAAATCTTATCTAATCCTTCGGCTTCCGCTTGCGCCTTCACAAGGCCTGAGCCTGGCACAATCATAGCGCTGACCTGGGCATGAACTTTCTTGCCGTCGATTATTTTTGCGGCTGCGCGCAAATCTTCAATCCGTCCGTTTGTGCAGGAGCCGATAAAGACGCGATTGATTTCTATATCCGTCATGCGCTCGCCGCCTTTAAGGCCCATATATTCCAACGCGCGTTCAATAGCAGCGCGTTTTTGTGGCGTTTTCGCCGTTGTTGGATCTGGAACAACGCCGTCAATGCGCACAACGTCTTCAGGCGATGTGCCCCATGTTACGATTGGCGGTAAGCTTGCGGCGTTGAGACGAATAATTTTGTCGAAATGCGCGCCCTCATCAGAATAAAGCGTCTCCCAATATTTCTGCGCGGCTAAAAACTGATCGCCTTTGGGAGATTTGGGACGATCTTTCAAATAAGCAAAAGTTTTTTCATCTGGCGCGACAAGGCCCGCGCGCGCGCCGCCTTCAATCGACATGTTGCACACTGTCATACGGCCTTCCATCGTGAGATCGCGGATGGCGTCGCCAGCATATTCGATCACATGTCCGGTGCCGCCTGCTGTGCCAATCTCACCGATGATCGCAAGAATAATATCTTTTGCCGTTGCGCCATCGGCAAGTTTGCCGTCGACTTGCACCAACATATTCGCTGCTTTTTTTTGGATCAGCGTTTGTGTCGCGAGCACATGTTCAACCTCTGAGGTGCCAATGCCATGGGCTAATGCGCCAAAGGCGCCATGGGTTGAGGTATGGCTGTCGCCGCAGACAATTGTCATGCCAGGCAAAGTGAAGCCTTGTTCAGGTCCAACAATATGAACAACGCCCTGACGATGATCATGCTCATTGTAATATTCAACGCCAAAATCTTTTGCGTTTTGAGCGAGCTGTTCAATTTGCGCCTTGCTTTCAGGATCGGTGATCGGCTGTGAGCGGTCAGTTGTTGGGACATTGTGATCGACAACGGCAAGCGTCTTTTGAGGCGCGCGCACGCGGCGTCCAGCCATACGCAACCCTTCAAAAGCCTGCGGGCTCGTTACTTCGTGAATGAGATGACGGTCGATGTAGAGCAGACAGGCGCCGTCATCTTGACGATCAACAACGTGATCGTCGAAGATCTTGTCATAGAGCGTGCGTGGCGCGGTAGAAGTGGCGACCATGTCTTCATATCCCTTTAGGCTTATTGCTTCATCGAGCGTGAGGTGGGGCTGTTCTACTCGTAACGCAAGCCGCATGGAAGAGTATAAGCCCTGCGCAGGCCCGCATTAAGGTGAAGATGAGCGGTGGTTCTCCCCAAATGCCTGAAGGTCTGGCCGCCGCCCTGCAGGCGCGGCTGGAAGGGCGCTCCAGGCAGGTCCTGCGCATGCGCGCCCAGCAGCTCTCAGAGCGTTACCGCGCTCATAAAACGAGCCTTGAGTCTATTCAAGACGAGGCGGACGCCTTTGCCTATGCGCTGACCCGCATGCCGGCGACCTTTGCTGCGGTTTCGGCGGTCTTGACGCAATTAAGCGATGTTTTGCCGGTGTTTGTTCCGCGCCGGCTGATCGACATTGGCTGTGGGCTAGGGGCGGCCTCCTATGCCGCCTTACGTCATTGGCCGGAGTTAGAATCCATTCTCCTGCTTGATCACAGTCCTGTTTTTCTTGATCTTGCGCGTCATCTTGCGGAAGAAAGCAGTGTTGGCGCCCTCAAACAGGCGTTTATCTCTCACTGCGACATGCGCGCGCCGCCGCCAGACATGCAGGGCGCAGACCTCGCCATCGCAGCATATAGTTTTACAGAACTTGCCGACGACAGTTTGCTGGCGACGGTTGAGACCTATTGGCGCGGTCTTGATAACGGCGTCTTGATCATTGTCGAGCCCGGCACAACGCGTGACTATGCGCGGCTCATGCGCATGCGCGATCATCTCATTGCGCAAGGCGGCCATGTTCTGGCTCCTTGTCCGCATGATGCGCCTTGCCCCTTGATAAATGACTGGTGTCACTTTTTTGCGCGCGTGCCGCGCTCCAAAGACCATCGATTGCTTAAAGATGGCGTTGCGCCTTTTGAGGATGAAAAATTTTCATATCTCATTGTTGGGCGCGTGAGCGCGCCGCGCTACGGTCGGCTCATTGCGCGCCCACGCGCAACCAAGCCCGGCATTATTGCCCGGATTTGTTCTGCGCATGGAATTGCTGAGACTTTCACGCCGCGACGCGATAAGTCTCGTTATGATAAAATGAAACGTAAGGAATGGGGCGATCCATTGGACGCGCCGCAAGAGGAGAGTGCATGAGCCGTCCAAGAGTAGCGCCTTATCTAACCGTTAGTCCCGCGGCTGCGGCCATTGCATTTTACACAGGCGCCTTTAACGCCCGTCAACGCGCCTATATGCCGTCACTTGATGGTTTGCGCGTGGCGCATTGCGAGTTAATCATCAATGACGGCTCTGTCATGCTCTCGGATTTTTTTCCAGAATTAGGTCAAACGCGCATCCCTGTCATGGGAGATATTGCGACTGTTTCCATCAGTCTTGAGTATGACATGGCGAAAGACGTCGATGAGACGTGTCAGCGCGCCTCAAAGCTTGGCGCAAAAATCGAAACGCAGCCCACCGACTCTTTTTGGGGCACGCGTTACGCTACCTTGAAAGATCCCTTTGGCCATCGCTGGATTTTAAATGCGCCGCTCAGAAGCGCCGCTTAAAATCAAAAACGCCCGCAGCACTGGCTACGGGCGCTTGATGAAAGCGGGACGATGCGTCAGCTGATTATTTTTCAGCCTTTGGCTTCGTGTCGATGCGCTCAGCGATACGCGCTGACTTACCGCGACGATCACGCAGATAATATAATTTGGCGCGACGGACTTTGCCGCGACGCGTGAGCTTGATCGAGTCGATCAAAGGCCCATGAATGGGGAATACGCGTTCAACGCCTTCGCCATAAGAAATTTTGCGGACTGTGAAGCTTTCGTTGAGACCGCCGCCTTGGCGTGAGATCACCACACCCTCATAGGCCTGAACGCGGCTGCGCTCGCCTTCCTTGACTTTCACATTGACGACAACCGTGTCGCCTGGACGAAAATCGGGGATTGTCTTGCCAGCAGAGAGCTTGGCGGCCTGTTCAGCCTCAAGTTGTTCAATGATATGCATCAGATTGCCTTTGCCGTTTCGTCTTAGCCGCGAGGCCGACGAGCGTTTCGGAACGCTTGTTTTAGTTGAGGGCGGTTCAATACAGGATGTGCGGGCGCTTGTCGAGCGCCTGCGGCCAGGCTTCAGGCAAGTCTGTCGCCAATTAAAAACTCCATCGCCCGATCCATGCGGATATGGGGCAGAGGCAGGGGCTGGGCGTCATCGCCAAATTTCGCAATAGGCGGCCGAAATTTGAGAAAGCGGAACTCAGCCTCATCGTCGCTGAGCCCCAGCGCCGCGCCCTCAAACAGCTCTTTGGGGTCTTGCGGCAGGTCTCCGGGAAAGATGGCGCCCTCAGACTCGCCGTCAAAGGCTTCCAAGCCGATCCGCTCACCCGCCAGAGGCGTTCCGACAATGGCCATGAGCTGTTCGCCCTCATGACGCACCACCGCCTCGCGGGTGGCGCGCACCGCCGCTAGGGCAATAACGCCAATCTTTGCGCCAACCCCTTCCGCCCGCGCGATGGCGCGGCTGGTGAGGAGCCTGAGAACGGCCTCAAGGCGATCATGGCTTGTGTGATGAAGGTGATCCGCCTTGGTCGCGGCAAAGAGTATTTTATCAATTTTTGGTCGAAACATGGAGGACAGAAGCGTGCTGCGGCCGGTGCGAAACGCCATCAATACGTCCGCAAGAGCAGTTTCCAGATCGCGCACCGCCTCTGGACCGGAATTAAGAGCGGCAAGCGTATCAATGAGAACGATTTGGCGGTCGAGACGCGCAAAGTGGTCTTGAAAAAAGGGACGCACAATCTGGCTTTTATAGGCGTCATAGCGCCGCGCCATTTCGCGCCCAAAACTGCGATGGGGCAAGTCCTCGTCTTGGGTGACAGGCAGCGGGGCGAAGGTGAGCGCGGGAGAGCCTTCAAGATCCCCAGGCATCAGAAAGCGGCCTGGCGGCAGGGTTGAGAGCGCAAAGCGTTCCGTCTTGGCTTGGGCGAGATAGGCGGTAAACAGGCGCGTGAGTTTTTGCGCCGTCTCCTCGTCATAACGTGACTTTGGATCAATAGCGGCTGTTTCTTTACGCCAATCATTGGCAATTGGACTGCGCGCTTCGGCGCTCGCCGCCGATAAGGTTTCTTGCGACCATTGCGAGAAGGACTTGGAGAGGAGCGGTAAATCCAGCAGCCATTCGCCTGGATAATCCACAATATCAATATCCAGATGCTGCGTTTTTTTCCCCATTCGACGCTTTGACCAAAGATGCGAGTCATAATCGATGGAGACGCGCAATTCGGAAACGCGCCGCGTTGAATGCGGCCAGTGACGGGAAGGCCCCGTCAGCGCGAGGAGATGTTCCTCATAGGCGAAACGGGGCACGCTATAGTCGGGCTGGGGATCGAGATGGCCGGCGCGCAGGCGACCCTCGGCCATGGCCCGAAACAAAGGCAGCTGTTTGTTTTGCTGAACGGCGTGGGCGCGTGTGAGCTGATGCGCCAGGGCGGTGATAAAAACAGTTTTTCCGGCGCGCGAGAGACCTGTCACGCCCAGCCGAAGGCGTCCGCCTGACATAAAGTCAGACAGACTCTCGGCAGCAGCGCGCGCTTCAAACATTAGATGAGATAACTGCGACATGGGGCCCCGCGCGCTCAAGCGACAGGGCTGCATCTAATCCAAAGAGCCTGGACTTGGGTAGATCAGATTGTGACTAAAGTGACGCAGTTGTCACTTTGATAGGCCTAGGGCGGATTATCGCTTCGACATTGGAATATAGTCGCGACGTTTCTCGCCTGTGTAAAGCTGACGCGGTCGGCCGATTTTTGATCCTGGATCCTCAATCATTTCTTTCCATTGCGCGATCCAGCCGACGGTGCGCGCCACGGCGAAGAGCACAGTGAACATCGCGACAGGAAAATTCATGGCCTTTAAGGTGATGCCTGAATAGAAATCGATGTTGGGATAGAGTTTCTTTTCGATGAAATAGTCATCTGACAGCGCAATGCGCTCCAGCTCAAGAGCGACATCAAGCAAAGGATCCTTGACGCCAAGTTCATTCAGCACTTCGCGCGTCGTGCGTTGCATGATTTTGGCGCGCGGATCGTAATTTTTATAAACGCGATGGCCAAAGCCCATTAAGCGGAAGGGATCGTTTTTATCTTTTGCGCGCGCAATAAATTGCGGAATGCGCTCAACAGTTCCAATTTCGCCCAGCATTTTCAGCACAGCCTCATTAGCGCCGCCATGTGCGGGCCCCCAAAGAGAGGCAATGCCAGCTGCAATACAGGCAAAAGGATTGGCGCCGGAAGATCCAGATAGTCTGACGGTTGATGTTGAGGCGTTTTGTTCGTGATCGGCGTGAAGAATAAAAATACGATCGAGCGCGCGCGCTAAGACAGGATTGACTTTATATTCCTCGCAGGGAACGGCGAAACACATGCGTAAGAAATTTGAAGTGTAATCAAGATCATTCTTTGGATAAACGAAAGGCTGGCCAACGGAATATTTATAGGCCATCGCCGCAAGCGTTGGAATCTTTGCAATCATGCGCGTCGACGCGACCATGCGTTCAACAGGATCGGCGATATTTGTTGAGTCATGATAGAAGGCGGAGAGCGCGCCAACAGAGGCGACCATAACTGCCATTGGATGCGCGTCGCGGCGGAAGCCTTGGAAGAAGCGCGCCATCTGTTCATGCACCATGGTATGGCGCGTAATGCGATAATCGAAATTGGCTTTTTCAGCCGCTGAGGGCAGTTCGCCATAAAGCAACAGATAACAAGTTTCGAGAAAGTCGCCATGTTCGGCGAGTTGGTCAATGGGATAGCCGCGGTAGAGCAATACGCCGGCGTCGCCGTCAATGAAGGTAATTTTCGACTCGCAAGAAGCTGTCGAGGTGAAGCCTGGGTCGAAGGTGAACATGTCCGTCTCGGCATAAAGATGCCGGATGTCGAGAACGCTGGGGCCTAATGTGCCGTCGCGAGAAGGTAAATCGATCGCTTTGCCGTCGACCGTCAAGCTAGCCTTATGTTCGACCATTATGATCCCTTTTCAGCAGCTTGAGCGGACGGCGTGCGGCAAGGGCGCCGCGGGGAGGAGCGCGTGCGACACAAGAAGTTGCGTCGCGTCGTCGGCAGGGCTGCGTAGCAAACACAAACGCCCCGTGAAGAAGCCTCTTGTGCGCTGCACAAAAGCTATATTAACCGCAGGCTCTGTCAAGCCGACAAAGTTTGCTGTTCGCCTGTCTGCTGGGCGCATGCATGCCTGTGCGCGACAAAATTTTAAGCAGCGCCTGTCTCTGATTGATCTTTGATCCGAGCAAGGCTTTCATCG
>Ga0208872_1001950_pt1 | contig 12238 bp, 7 predicted proteins | sample CryBogCBH12Aug08_FD_185508 | JGI IMG/M metagenome (GOLD analysis project Ga0208872, IMG submission 185508) | Freshwater microbial communities from Crystal Bog, Wisconsin, USA - CBH12Aug08 (SPAdes) | ecosystem: Environmental > Aquatic > Freshwater > Lake | place: Crystal Bog, Wisconsin, USA... | reverse complement strand
GATCTTCGGGATAGGGCTTTGGGAATACGGGAGTGCGAGGGGCGGCAGTCGGCAGCCCGCGGAGCCTGCCGGAGCATGGCTGACTGGCTGCCAGGCCCCGTTATGGGCTGTTTTGAGGGGACGCCAAAGGTACGGTTGCCCGCCAAAAATTGACTTTACATAACGCCAAATTATACAACACGGTACTCCGTGTAGGCGCGGGCTGCTGACCTCGCTTTTTGCATCATGATATCACCCCCTGCGCCGGGTGTATAATTTGTGTTATGTAAGGCTGGCCGGCCACGACCGGCCAATGGCACCAGCCGCCATATGTTTTATTTTGACGCCAGCAAGCGAAGCGCGCAGAAGGATTTTCATGCGGCAGGCTGTACTCAGCTTGCTGCTTGCCTGTGAGCCGGAGCAAGGATTTTTTGCAAGCGGAGGCTATGTGCGCTTTTTGCATAGCCGGAGTTTGCAAAAAACCTTTGTGGAGGCCTTGGTTCTTCTCTTCGTTTGCGCGGTACCGGGCTGGAAGCGAGCCGTTGCCGGAGCGGCAGTGTCATTGGCGCTTCCCTGGCTGCGTCGATGGCGCCAATGACGTAGAGCGGAGGTGACGGACGCTGGAAGCACAGGGCGCAAGCTTGCTTTCTGTTGGCGCTCTTGTACTCAAGTGCGCCGGGGGGCGTGGTTCTCGGGGTGAGCTGGTCCAAGTCGAAGGCGGTAGTCCGCTTTCGCGGGATGGGCGCTCTTGTACTCAAGGGCGCCGGGGGTCGTGGTTATCGGGGTGAGTTGCACCAAGGCGAAGGCGGTACTCCGCTTTCGATCCTGCAGGTAGGTTGTGGATGGGAGGGATGGGACTTATGGTAATATTGAGGGGCGGTCGGTGTCGTCCGATTGAGTTTGCTTGGCTGGATGGCTCTGGTTTGCTGGCAAGCCGAAGGTGCGCAGATTGTTTTTGTGCGCCTTGTCGGTACTCCGATCAGGGCGCTTTGCTTTTGGTCATGATACTGTCGGATTATTGATACAGCGCTCTGCACCTTCCGGAGCCGTAGCGGGTCGCTTCATGGAGCTGCGTGGAGCGTACTCGCGGAGCGGCGGCGGAATGAAGCGAGTTCTTCACGCGAAGGTGGAGGAAGGTTTGCTGTGCGCTGTTGGTTGGCTTTTGGGGTCGGGTGTTGGCGGGGAATGAGGGCAGTGCGGGCCAGCGTCAGTTGGCCCGCGCGCCCGGCAGGGTTGCGCAAACGGAGCGAAGCGGAGAGCAGCGCCTATGTGTTTTCTTTCCGCTGAACAGCGCTTACCGACTGAGCGGAATGAAAGCGTAACGAAGTGAAGCGAATGGAGCGATTGGCTGGCGCTGTTGAGCGGTTTGTTTGTGAGTCTGGTGGTCGGGTTGAGGGGAGCAAGTGCAGGGCTTGTACTCGGCACTGCATTTGCGGGTGGTTGGGCTGGGCGGGATGGTCGGGTGGAATTGGGCAGGCTGCGCAAACGGAGCGAAGCGGAGAGAAGCGCCTGCGGAGTTGTGTGTGTCGGATTGGTTATGAGCAAAGGCGGAAAGAGAGCCAGCATGGTTGCTCTTCCGCAACCTGCGGCGAATGGGAGCCTTTGCGGGTGTGGGTCGTGGCTGGGTGGTCGGGTTAGTTGCGCAAACGGAGCGAAGCGGAGAGCAGCGCTTGGGTATAAAGATCTGGCTGGTGGCAGGGTTTTTGCGCACGCTACGCTAATACGGTGTGGGGATTGAAGCTTTGCTAAAATAACTCCTTTGTGAGCTATTATAGGATTGCTGGTTAAAATATTAGATCAATAAGAGCACAGTTTTCCTGTTACTCGAAATGCGAATAACGACGGATTTAGTGAAGGGCAATAAAATAAATAATTCAGGAAGTAAATGAAAAAATAATCATCAATTCCATGTAACATGAAGAGTTGACTATTTTCAAATAGACATTAGAGTTGGCTTTGCTGTTCCTGGTTGATATAATGGATGTGCTGGCTCCCCTGATTTATTTAATTTCAAGCAATAAAAGCTCGGAAATAACGATAAAACAATGTGCGATCGGCCCATGTATGAGCCATGATTACCCCAAGCAGCGACTACAATACCCGCATCTTTAAAAAGTTTTATTAACCACAAATCATTCTCTGGGCCTACAGGGTCTTTTACTGAATAAATTTCAGTTGGGGATGTGGCTCGATATGCAAAAAGATTGGCCATATATAACCCGCCATAACCCCATGCTTTTGCAAAACTGACACAACGTCTAACAGTAGGATCGTCTTCAATTTCATCGGCTGTTGACGGATTTAAGCCAACGAACATGGCATAAGGTAATAAATCATCCCATGAACGCCATAAAGCATATCTGTATGCCCTACACTGTGAAAAAATTGCGTTTTTTTTCATTACATCAATGAGTAAAAACGATCCATTTCGTATTATTACATAGATTACTCATACAACAAGACATCATCTTTACGTTCAAGCTTTTTATGTTTAGAATAAACGCCACTATATGATTGATGCATCTGTCGAGAATCTTTCGTTGAATCAAACTCATACACAAAACCTTGTGTTTTAAACTTTATTTCCCATTTTAATTTTATCTTTCTAAGATTGTCATCTTTTGCACTTCTCAACAGATAATGTAAAGTCCTATATTTTCGTCTAACAATATTATTCTTGATAAATTCTTTATTTCCATCATCGATATCAATATCAACATATTGAGAGAGCACATCTATATTTGTCACTTCATTGGCTTCAATTTTTTCTGTACTAAATTCTCTGATTTCTATTTTTTGGTTATTTGAGTCTTTTCTTTTAAGTAAATCATTAAATCTCGGCCTATCCCATTCCTGCAACTCATCACAAAATATTAGCAAAAAAGACAGCGTATTTAAATCTATATGATATATTTTAGGGCATGTATGGCCACAAATTGATCTTAGCATTTCTTTTCTAATATAAAATTGCCTCAAATCCTCACAGCTCAAAGATTCATTCCTGTCAGAATAATCGGTCTCCAAAAAATATGTCAATTTTTTAAAAATCAACAGCCCACTCAAAACGCCATGCTGATAGTCCTCTAATGACTTAGATATCTTATCATGATATTTTGGCTGAATTTCAGTATGATGTATTTGACTCTTATTACACTCATTAGATTCACATTTCTTAGCATGCTCAGAACTCAACACAGCTTTAGATGAAACAATATTTAAATACTTCTCAACTAAAAAACTGTTTAATAAATCAAAATTATAATTTAATTCATTAAAATTTAGTGTTCCAAAGTGATTAACAATTTTCCTAACCTTCTGATTTATTTGTGATGCCTTTTCAAGCGGATATCCTAAATCATGGCATAGCGCAATAATAACCCACATTGCCCATATCTCACTTCGGGATATACTCTTACAGGTATCATTAGTTATTTGAAAATGAAAATCTTCTCTTTTTGATAAAAAACCATCATTCAGCTTTAAATCAATGGACTTCAAACCCTCTAATAAACCAACACCAATCCCCCATACTTCTAATACATGATGAATATGATCTCTATAGTACTCACCAGTACCATAAAGTACAGATTCAAATTTTATAAAATCATTAAAATAGTTGCTTAATTCATCTATACCGTACGTACTTTCCTTCCTGATCGTTTCAAAAAAAGACTCAAATTCATTGATTCCGCCATTTTCAAAAGTAAATATTGAGGTATCAGCATAAAGCTTTTCTCTCTTATCATTTAATTTCAGTAGGCATATAGAGTCCATCAATAAATTAGTCCATACTTTTTTTGCGTTATCTTCACTTTTGTTTTCAGAATATTCATCTAAAGCTTTTTTTGATGGTCTACTCACAAAAATATTATCTGGATCATCGCAAACTTGCTTAAAAACATTATTACTTATGCCCTCTGCATTAAGTGGAATATTTCTAATATTTTGATCAACAAGTTTAAACTTAAGCATTATCTTCCCTTGTTAAATTGAATATAGTAATTGAGCAGGACACGACTCATGCTTAAATAACGCATTAGATTTCAATGTTTCTATTTCCTTGTGAACCTTCACATTATCCCATATATCATTCAAGTTATCTAAATAAATATCACCAAGCTTATAATGCTCGTTATCAGGCGCTTCCTTAAACGCTTCACAAGGAAAAACAACGCCATCATATCTAAAAATTAACTTATTAACTCCAGCAAGGCAATCAATTTTTTGAGTAGTATGTTTTTTAAATGGAACGCCCAAACGAACAGAAAAATTATTATTGCATAGTTCAGAAATAATCTTATTAATCACATCACCCAATGCTCGAGTATCATTTATAAAAAGCTCGTCTCTGTTTAGTTTAGCCCGACCTTGATATACCATTCTTAAAAGACTGGCTTTTTTTATACCAAGATTTTTTAAATGTAGCAATGTCGCGTAAAGATTATCAATATTCAATCTATTTGGAACGAGATGCACTTCAACATCAATATTAAATGCCATTAATAGCTGAAGAAAATTATCTAAATCTGAAATCTTAAAATTATTGCTATTAATAAGTTGTTGATAAATCTTATTATCATGAGATGGGTAATTAACGATAAACTTTAATCTATTTGATTGCAAAGAATTACTAATTAATGATATTCGTTTACTAACTCGAGCAACATTTCCTGAGGTATACAGAACAGCATTTAATTGGCAATTATCTATATAATGCAATACATCAGCAATATCCGGGTGTAGCAAAGGCTCTCCACCAGAAATACATATAGAGTGGGCTCCTTTTTCTTTACAAAAAGAAATAATATCCACTATTTTAGAAAAAGGTATTTGATTGTGTGAATCAATGCTACTTAGGGAAGAGCAAAAAATACATTCAGAAAAGCATTTCTGAATTATTTCTATAGTGACCTCATCCAGCTTCCTCATTATTATCCCTTTTTGGTTTTGTATAATAATATTCTCGCATCTGGAACTGGCAGAAAAAATAAAATAAACGAGACACTAAAAATATCTACAACGCATAGATGAAGAATTACTACAAACTAACGAACTATAATAGTCAGATTACATGAAGAATTTTATGATTTTCTCGGAATATAATAAATATTATTACCATTTCAATAACATTTAAAAGATTAGTATTTAATCACTTATACCTTTTAAACTCATCATTACGAATAAACGGCATGACGCATGAAAATGAACTTCTTGTTCTTACAAGAAGCAAGAGTGGGAGTGTATTTCCTTGATATAGGAGCATGAAACAACGCCATTACGGGGCCATTGAATGGAAATATAGTGCGTTATGATGGTAACGCGCATATACCGTTGATGGTCAGCGATTCTTTGCATCCTGATATTTTTTGAAGTTTTCTGCTTGTTCAAATATTTCTTTGTAGACTTCGTCTCTGTCTACTGGTGGATAGCCGTGATCGGAGAGGAGAATGATGAGGTCGGCTTTCAATTCAGCCTTGATATCGTTGCGATGGCTCCAGTCGATGTATTTGGCTTTATCATCCACTACCTCCTTGACTTTTTTTGAGAGTGGGATGAGTTTTTCGTCAGGGTACTCAAAATCGTACTTTTTGGCCAGAGCTTTCAGGATGTCGTAGAAGGCTTTTTCTTCAAAGTTGATGCCAAGGTCAGCGAAGGATTCTTTTTCTTTTTTGAGTGCATGGTAGAGGTTGAGGATCTCGTCGGTGAAATCTTTGAGCACATTGCTTACCAGAATATCTTGCTCTTTTCGGTCGTTGTATTTTTCCACCAATGTTTTGAACATGATGGAGAAGTCGGCGGCTTTTGATTTGTTGACTTTCCGGTACTCATCAATTGCGCGTTTCAGAAGCTGTTGCAGGAGTTTGATTTTGGTATTCGGCATCTTGATTTTTTCAAGCTTTGCCAGATAGTCGTCATCAAACAGATCGACTTCCCTGGTATGGTCATTACCGAGTTTGAAAAGTTCTTCGACGCCGTCGCTTTGTAATGCATCCTTGATCATTTTCTGAACCCTGGTGTTCATCTGTGCTATATCCGGGGCATCCCCCCTGGTTAGCTTGAATACTATTGATCGAACTGCCATGAAGAAATGGATATGATCACGCTCGTCTTTAGTGAACGCTTCGCTTCCGCAACTGATATCGTAGGCGGCTTTCAGGCGCTTGACAAGGGCCATAAAGCGTTTTTCGGTTTTGTCTGTCACCTGCACGTACTCGGCAGCCATGTTGAGACAATGGAGTTGTTCCAGAGGCTTGCCGAAAAAGTATGGTCTCAGATCAAAGTGGTGAAACAATCGTGCAAGAAGATCGAGATGGTCTTTTACGGCCACAATCGAGAGCTCAATTTCTTCGATGTTTGTCCTATCTGCTTTTGAGTATTGAGCAAGCGCAAGGTTCATCTGTGTTTTGATACCGATATAGTCAACGATGAGCCCTTTTTCCTTGCTGCCGTATTTACGGTTGACTCTTGAGATGATCTGGATCAGATTGTGCATCTGAACGTACTTGTCGATATAAAGCGTATCCAGGCATGGTATATCGAAACCTGTGAGCCACATGTCTACTATGATGGCGATTTTGAAATTGGATTTTTCGTTCTTGAACTGCCGATCCAATTCTTTGCGGTAGTCTTTGTTGCCGAGCAGGTCGAAAAGGGTTTTCGGGTCATCCGGGTCACGGGTCATCACCATCTTGACGCGTTCCATCGGCTTGATTTCACGACGTTCCTTATCCGTCAGAACAGCTCCATCTTCGCAGATTTTTGCTTCTGCCCATTCCGGGCGCAATGCAATGATCGCCTTGTAGAGTTCGAACGCAATTGGGCGGCTATTGCAGACGAACATGGCCTTGCCTTTTACCGTCGCGCCTTCACTGACACGCTTTTCATAGTGATTGACAAAATCTTTGGCAATGGCCTTCCGTCGATCTGGATTGCCAAGGATAGAGTTCATCTGTGCATTGGCTTTCTTGCTCTCTTCGATGGCATATTCACTGGAACCTTCTTCGAGGCATTGCGCATAATAGGCTTCAATTTCCTGCAGCTTACTGTTGTTGAGGAGTACTTTTGCGGCACGTCCTTCGTAGACAATCCTTACGGTTATTTCGTCCTTTACGGACTCGGTCATGGTGTACGCATCTATAACATCACCAAAGACATCGAGCGTTGCGTCAATGGGTGTGCCGGTGAACCCGACATATGTGGCGTTGGGCAGTGAGTCGTGCAGATATTTGGCAAATCCGTAGGTACGTTGCACGCCGCTCTCCGTAATGCGTAACTTCTGGTCAAGGTTGACCTGGCTGCGGTGCGCTTCATCAGATATGCAGATGACATTGGCGCGATTTGTGAGCAAGCTGGTGTTTTCGGTGAATTTATGAACGGTAGTCAAAAAGACTCCCCCGCTCTGTCTCCCTTTAAGCAACTGCCGCAAGTGTTCCCGGTCTTCCACGCTGACGACGGCATCATCACCAATAAAGCCTTTGGCATTGATGAATTGCCCGGTGAGTTGATCGTCCAGGTCGGTACGGTCGGTAATTAACACAAGGGTGGGGTTTGAAAAGTCGAGACTTTTCATCAGAAGCCGGGCAAGGAAGAGCATTGTGTAGCTTTTCCCGCAACCGGTAGCGCCAAAATAGGTTCCGCCTTTGCCGTCTCCGTCGGGGCGGCGATGGATTTTAATATTGTCGTAAAGTTTGCGAGCCGCGTAATACTGCGGATAGCGGCAGAGGAGCTTTACATCGTGACTGGAGGTGTCGGGGAAATAGATGAAGTTTTTGATAATGTCGCGCAGACGGTTCTGGTTGAACAGTCCTGCAATCATAGTGTAGAGCGAATCGATCCCATCCTTTTCAATCAGATCGTTGCCATCAATTTTTCGCCAGGCATAGTAGAATTCATAGGCAGCAAAGAGTGTGCCTGCCTTATTGTTTACGCCGTCGCTGATGATGCATAGGGCGTTGTATTTGAAAAGTTCCGGTATGTCGCGCCGATAGCGGATTGTGAGTTGCCGATAGGCGTCGTGGATGGTTGCATCTTCACGAATGGCGCTTTTGAATTCAAATACCACGAGCGGCAGGCCGTTGATATAGACAATACAATCAGGAATTCGCTTTTCCGCACCGGTGATTTCGAGCTGGTTAACGGCCTTGAAAATGTTGCATGAAGCATTGTACGGTTCCGAGTCTTCAGTCAACACCAAAGGCCCTTGTCCGGTTATGGAACAATGCTGCACATCAATGCCGCGATAGTCTATCAACTCAACATAGAGGTCTTTCTGGCTGCGATCTTCGCGTTTCAGCAAAAAACCATCAGAAACCATCTCCATGATAGCCTTGTTCGACTGGTAAAGATCAGCCGCTGAGTAGGCATCGAGCCTGCGGAAAATGTGGTCTATTTCACTTTCGGTAATACCATCACAGGCATAGCGACGGGAAAGATAGTTGCGAAGGTCGTCCCTGATCAGCACATCAGACGTTGCCCGAAGAATGGTTTCCCCAAGGACATGGGGATAGTTCTCTTTGCCCAGAAGTTCCAGGATTGCGTGTTCGAGGCGGCCTTCTGTAAATGTGCTCATGCCATATTCTCCACTACGCCACGCATCAGGATGGGGCAGAGTTTTTGGATTTGTGATTTCAATTGAATATTCAGTCGTTTGCGGGTTTCCAGCGTATGATGGATAGCAACAATGCTTTCCTGAATTTCAATGCCAGGAATAGGAATTTCAATTTCACAGAACCTTTCCCACTCAAGGCTGGCGCGAACGCTACTATCACTTAGAAAACACCCAAGACGGTTAAATTCAGGACGACGAAACCAAATCATGAAAAACTCTGGTAATACCGTGTTTTTGCTATTTACTTCAAATGTCAAATAAGCAGGCGAAATAATGGATGGCTCGTCTTTTGCGTACAATGCAACCCTGACGGTTTCATCACGGCCAACCTGCATTGCACTGTATGCAAACTGACCATTGCTGATAATTTTATACTTGGATAAATCTGTTGAGATGACATTTGCTTTTGATGGCATAAACTCTTTTAAAACGTTTATACCTAATAAATTACGTATTGAATTACCGTAATTTCTGTTGTCGATTAAATCAAAATATTTCCCAATACGTTCTTTATTATTAGACTTCTTCAACGCCTCCAAAAACGAGTCACAAACCAGTTGGAGATCGTCAATGGTCTTTTCGTAGGCTTGCTGGTTCTTCTGCAATGCATTGTACAATGCCACATATTTCCGCTGTTCGTCAATGTCAGGGATGGGTATTTCAATGTCACAAAAACGTTCCCATTCGAGTCCGCCCCTGATACTGCTATCACAGATATACCCTGCATACCGATCAAATTCAGGACGTTGAAAGTGCATCATCAGGAATTCTGGCAACAGTTCATCACCCTTTATGGCAAACATGACATAGGCGGGTGAAATGATGGCTGGTTCGTCTTCAGTGTAAAATGCTATCGGAATTCTTTCATCACGACCAACATGCATCACATTACAGGCAAATAATCCTTTTTTTATCACCTTGTACCGCGAAAGGTCAGTTTCAGAAACATTGGCTACCGATGGCATAAACTCCTTGTTGATGTTTATGCCCAAAAGACGGGTAATTGCCATATCCTTGTTGCGCACATCAACCAGTTTTATGTAGTCGCCAAGGCGCGTATAGTCAGATTTCATAGCCGAGTCCTTTGAATGCTTGCTTGAGTTCTGACTGTGATTCAGCCTCTTCGGCGAGAATGGCTTTGAAGGTGTGCTGGATGCGTCTCATTTCTGTGTCGAAGTCAATGCCGCTATCACGATCAACAAACCGGATGTACTTGCTTGGCACAAGCGAGTAGTTGTTGGCCTCGATTTCTGCGGCGGTGGCGGCGTAGCAGTATTCGGGAATATCCTTGTATGTTTTATCGCAATCAACCTGCTGCCAGTTGTGAAGGTTGGCGGCAATGGGGCCAATCTCTTCGGTGGTAAGCTCAATGAACATCTTTTCATACTCAGAGCCGCGCTGACGAAGATCGACAAAGAGAGTTTCCCCGCTTCTGTCGCGATACTCTTTGGTGATACCATTGAGCCTTGCTGTACGTCTCTTCTTGTTCTTGTTGAGAATCCAGAGCGTTACGCTGATGTCGGTGGTGTAGAACATATTTCTCGGCAGAACGATGATGGCTTCGACCAGGTCATTTTGAATCATCTTGCGCCGAATTTTATATTCTTCTCCCCCGCCTGATAGTGCGCCGTTGGCAAGGATAAACCCGGCAACGCCGTTATCGGAGAGCTTGGAGATCATGTGCAGAATCCAGCCGTAGTTAGCGTTGCTGACGGGTGGTACGTCGTACCCTGACCAGCGGTGGTCGTTGGTTAATTCATCTGCCGCACGCCAGTCTTTGAGGTTGAATGGAGGGTTGGCCATGATGAAGTCGGCCTTAAGGTCGGGATGCTGATCGCGCGAAAAGGTGTCGGTAGCGACGTCGCCCAAATTACAGGAGATACCCCGGATGGCGAGGTTCATTTTCCCGAGTTTGTAGGTTGTGGATGTGGCTTCCTGACCATAGATGGAGATATTTCTGGTATTGCCCTGATGTGACTCAACAAACTTCATGGACTGAACAAACATTCCGCCTGACCCGCAACATGGATCGTAGATGATGCCCTGGTATGGCTCGATCACTTCGGCAATGAGATTGACGATGCTCTTTGGTGTGTAGAATTCGCCTTTTCCTTTGCCTTCCTTGATCGCAAATTTCCGTAAAAAATATTCGTAGATGCGGCCAATGATATCCTGCTCTTTGTCTTTGAGAGTATGGATATTGTTGATGGTGTCGAGCAGTGCTGCCAGTTTGCTGACATCGAGATTCAGGCGGGAGAAGTAATTGTCGGGGAGTGCGCCTTGCAGGGCTTTATTGGTTTTTTCTGCCGTGTGCAGTGCGGTGTCGATTTTGACGGCTATATCGTTTTGTTTGGCATTTTTGATGAGGTAGGTCCATCGGGATTCTTCCGGCAGGAAAAAGACGTTTTTCATGGTGTAGAATTCTACCATGTCGATATACTTTTCTTTGCCTTCTCCGATCAATTCTGCCCTGCGGTGTTCAAAACAGTCGCTGGCGAATTTGAGAAAGATGAGCGCCAGAACGACGTGTTTGTATTCGGATGATTCAACGCTGCCGCGCAGTTTGTCGGCGGAATCCCACAGGGTTTCTTCTATGCTTTTCGAGTTCTTCTTTACCGGTTGTTTCTTCTGCATGTTGTACTGATTGCTGTTTGATTGGGTTTTAATGGGCGGTTACTGCCAGTCGGTTGGCTTTTACAGAAGCAAGCCAACATCTATCAAGGCATTCTTGAAACAATGCTTATATTGGAACAATAACATCACCAGAGATAGCATCTCCGGTCTGACGCTCTCGACTTTGGTTGGGAGCGTTTCTTTTTTATACTCTGCCTTTTCTTCAATGATTGACAAACACTCTTGCCTGTTCTTAAATCTTCACTGCATTTATGAGTACCACTCTCAGAGATAAGTGAGTATTAATATACACAAGGGCTTTGATTTACTGCGGTTTGGCGATTTATTTATTTTATTGTTGGGACTCCCGTGCCTGTATTTTTTTACGTCTTCTTGATAGATATTTCTTGTTATTTATAAAAGGATTTTGGTATATTTTAATTGATAATTATATCTATACAATACAATAGGAGGTGGTATGAGCGGTGATGGTGTGGATGGGGGGAAGCCGGATGCCGGGGATGGCGGGACGGCTCATCAGGGAGGGAAGGGCTCACCCGTACGGGGGCGGAGCTATTCGCAGGCTGAGGTGGATGCGTTGGTGGCCGGGAAGTTGGAGGGGTTCGCTGGCGTTGATGTTGAGGAGTATCAGGCGTTGAAGAGTGACAAGGTTAAGCGGGAGCGGGAGGCGCTGGAGAAGCGGGGTGATTTTGAGAAGATTTTGGCGCAGACGGTGAGGGAGAAGGATGAGGTGATCGGGTTGCGGGAGAAGGATATTTCGGCGCTGGGTGAGCAGTTGCGGACGATCAGGGTGGATAATGCCCTGCTTGCTGCGGCTTCGGCGGCGAAGGCGATTAGCCCGGCGCAGATTGTGACGTTGTTGAAGGAGTCGGTGCATTATGATCAGAAGTCGGATTCTGTGGAGGTTCGGGAGAATGGGGCTCCGTTGTATCGGGGGGGGAAGCCGGTGTCGGTGGAGTTGTTTGTGCAGGAGTTTTTGCAGGCGAATCCTCATTTTTTGCCGGCTGGGCCGCTGGG
>Ga0208872_1001947_pt1 | contig 12257 bp, 7 predicted proteins | sample CryBogCBH12Aug08_FD_185508 | JGI IMG/M metagenome (GOLD analysis project Ga0208872, IMG submission 185508) | Freshwater microbial communities from Crystal Bog, Wisconsin, USA - CBH12Aug08 (SPAdes) | ecosystem: Environmental > Aquatic > Freshwater > Lake | place: Crystal Bog, Wisconsin, USA... | reverse complement strand
AGGTTTGCCTCGCCATCGGCGTGTTCGACGGCGTGCATTTGGGCCACCAGCAAATCATCCGGCAGACCATCGCCGACGCGCGGCAACACGACGCGGTCGCGCTGGTCGTCACGTTTGACAAGCATCCCAATGCAATTGTCGCGCCGGACAAAACGCCGCCGCAAATTTTTTCGCGTTCACAAAAATTGCGAGCCATCGAAGCGCTCGGCGCGGATGCGCTGCTGGAAATTCCATTCGACAAAGCTTTTAGCGAAAAATCCGGCGAGATTTTCATCCGCGAATCGGCGCGCGACTTGGGCAAAATTTTTTCCATTTGCGTCGGCGCAGATTTTGTTTTTGGAAACAAGCGCAGCGGCAACGTGGCGTTGCTGAAAACGCTGGGCGCGGAAATCGGTTTTCAAGTTCACGGCCACGCGGCGGTGGCGCTGGACGGCGAAACGGTCAGCAGCACGCGCATTCGCGAGGCGATTCGTTTGGGAAATTTGGACGCTGCGAGCCAGATGCTGGGGCGGCCTTACGCGATTTGCGGTCGCGTGGTTGAAGGAGACAGAATCGGGCGGCAGCTTGGTTTTCCCACAGCGAATTTGGACGCGACGAATCTGGCACTGCCGCCGCACGGCGTTTATGCCGCGAGTGCAAAAGTGGACGGGAAATTTTTTTGGGCGGCGCTGAACCTTGGCGTGCGTCCGACGGTGGCGGTGGGCTTGCAGTTGCGCGTGGAGGTGCACCTGCTGGATTTTTCCGGCGATCTTTACGGCGCGGAGTTGGAGGTGGAAATCGGGGTAAAATTGCGCGCGGAACGGAAATTTTCGTCGCCCGCCCAACTGCGCGAACAAATTGCGCGCGATCTGGTGGCGGTTCGGGCGCTGGCTGGTTGAGAACGGGTTCAAGTTGTTTTGGAAAAGCTGGTTGTGTTATTTTTCTCCGGGGTGCTTCAAGCTTTGTGAAGCAAAGATAATACTTGAAATTTTCGGCAAAACGGCTAGTATCGACGTCGCGTCAGTCTTCTGGTGTTCGCTGTTCCCAAGAACGCAAGTATGCCGTCAGAAGCCATTTTCGCGGCGAACGGTTGATTTTTCTGAACTGGTTCCAGGTATTTTTGTCTGAAAATTTATGTTGAAACGCAAAGTTACGGCGGCCAAAGGCTCGCCGCGCAGCAAAGGTGGTCCGAAAATTTCGAAGGTGAAAACTGCGCCCGTCCGGCGGCGGTTTGTGATTTCCAGCAAGGCCATCAAATCCGAAACGGCCAAACCCGCCGCACCCGCGCCCAAAACCACGGCCAAGCCGGCGGTTGCCGTGGTTGTTCCTTCCGCGCCCGCGTCGGGCAGCATGATTACGTCGGTGGACTTGACCGAGACCATCAAGACGCTGGTGCATCTTTCGCAGGAACACGGCTTCGTCACCTACGATGACATCAATGACATTTTGCCGGACAATTTAAGCCCAGAGGATTTGGACGCGGTGCTTTCCAAGCTGCGCAGCCTCGACGTGGAAATCGTCATGGATCAGGCCGAGGCCGAGCGCGCCGAGCGCAAGCAGCCGGAAACGGCGCAGGAAGAAGTGGCCGACGACGACTCGCGGCTGGAAATTTTGGACGACCCGGTTCGGATGTATATGAACCAAATGGGCAAAGTCCCTTTGCTCACCCGCGAACAGGAAGTCGAGATTTGCAAAAAAATCGAAGACGCGGAAGTGGAGATGAAGCGCATCGTTTACAGCCTCGGTTTCACCGCGAAGGAACACATCGCCATCGCGGAAAAAATCCTTTCCGACCCGCCCAAGGAGCGTTTTGACCGCGTCATTGTGGACAAAAAAATCGCCAACCGCGAAGGCCACCTCAAAGATTTGCGCAAGCTCATCAAGAAGGTTCACGCGATGGATGCGGCGGTGGACGCGAAATATTTTGCCTGGCACAAGGCGCAGCAAAAAGGCCGCAAGGACAAGCTGGAGAAGGAACTCAAGAAAGCCGGGGCCAAGTTGCAGGAGACGTTCACGAAGTTTTTCTACAAGCAGAAAGTCGTCGAGGAAATGATTGTCGTCGCCGGCAACATCCACGAAAAATTTCAGGCCAGCCTGCGCCATTTGCAGGAGCTGGAAACGCACCGCAACTCGGCGGAAAAGCGCGCGGCCATCGAGGCCGAGCAGCAGAAAATCCAGACGCTCGAACTTTTCGCCCGGATGCCGCGCGAAGAATTTTACAAGGCGTTCAAGGCCTTGAAGGGCGCGGCGGATCACGGCCTCAAGGCCAAGACCCACATGGCCGAGGCCAACTTGCGCCTCGTCGTTTCCGTCGCCAAAAAATACACAAACCGCGGCCAGTCGTTCCTTGATTTGATTCAGGAAGGCAACATCGGTTTGATGAAAGGCGTCGAGAAATTTGAATATCGCCGTGGCTACAAATTTTCCACCTACGCGATTTGGTGGATTCGTCAGGCCATCACGCGTTCCATCGCGGATCAGGCGCGGACGATTCGTATTCCGGTGCACATGATTGAAATCATGAACAAGCTCTGGCGCGCGCAGAAACAGCTCACGCAGGAACTTGGCCGTGAACCCACTCCGGAAGAATTGGCCGACGAAATGCACATGCCGGTCGCGCGCATTCATGCGCTGCTCAAAATGGCGCAGCAGCCGGTTTCGCTGCACGCGCCAGTGGGCGATGACGGCGATGTGAGCGTTGGCGATTTCATCGAGGACAAGTCGGCGGAAAATCCGTCGGACGTGACCAGCTACAGTCTGCTCCGCGAAAAACTTGGCGACGTGCTGACCACGCTGACCGAGCGCGAGCGGAAGATTTTGGAGATGCGTTTTGGTCTGGCCGACGGCTACGAGCGCACGCTCGAAGAAATCGGCAAGATGTATAACGTCACCCGCGAACGCATCCGCCAGATTGAGGCGAAGGCGCTGCGCAAGCTGCGCCACCCGACGCGCGTGCGGCATCTGCAAGGCTTCCTCGAAGGCGTGGAAGTGGCGTGAGCGAAAAATTCAAAAACGCCCGTGGCCATTGGCTGCGGGCGTTTTGCTTTGGAAATTTTCAGGGGTTAGATTTTGTAGCCTATCCTCATGTTAGGCTGCGGCTTCATGTCCTCTAAATAATCTCTTACTGAACAATAACACAAGCCAGTAAATCGTGAAACCGCCGGTGAAAAACAAACCGCAGAGTGCAGCTAATCCAAACTCACTGAGCGAAGGCACACGCTGCCAAACAATCGCTAACCAACCGGCAAAGAAAAGAAATGCGAGAGCGAAAAATGCCGTCAGAGAAATCCAAGACGCGAACTTCATCCGACCCGCAAGCCAAGCGAGCAAAAGTGCAAATGGAAAATAAACCACCAATGCCGTGCCAACGCCGCCGAGGATGCAAAACAGCGGAATCAGAAATGGAACCATCGGCCCGCCGGCATCGTTGCCGATGGCAGCACAGATAAAATAGGTAGCGATGGAAACAACGATGAGAAACGTGGCACTGGCAACGCCAGCAACACCGTGGCGAAGAACCGAAAATATGACGCGCTGTGCTTGCATGGACGTAGCAGCCTAACAGTTCATGGACGGCGACCTGTGTAGCCCATCCGTTTTCATGGTTCGACTGTATTTCGGCCAAAAGTTTCTGTCCAATCAATTTTAAGTGCGTTCACACCTGAATCGGCAAAATCAGCATCGCGCGGCCGGTTTGGTAGAGCCGGCGTTGCAGTTCAAACACGGTATGGTTGTGCAGCCAGCGCGTGACAAGGCTCTCGTCCTTGAACACCAGCTGGCCGGCAAAAAATTGCGCCTGCGGAAATTTTTCGGCGATGACATCGCACAGCTTCGCCGCCTCCTCCACGATGTCCGTGCCGAGCGCGATGTGCGCCTCGGTGTAGAAACCGCGCTTGCCCATGTAGCTGACGAAGCGCTGGACTTCCTTCTGCGAATGTTCGCGCAGATTTTCCACCTCGTCCGCGCCCTTGAAATTGCCGGCATCCAAAACGCCGACCTGCACGAAGACGAAGTTCGTGTAAACTTTCGGAAACATCCGCACGACGGCGAGCAGCGTGTGCAGGCCGAGGCCGTTGAAGCCATTCACGAGAAACACGGCGGTGCGCGCGTTAACATCGCACGGCGGCGGCGTTTTTTCCACGACGATGGCGTCGTCGGCCAGCGCGGCGGCGACGAGTTCGTTCAGGCGGAACAATTTTTTCTGCGTCTGGCGGTAATGGTTTTTCACCCAGAACGACAGGCCGACGAGCGCGCCGGTGACGAGCAAAGTAATCCAGCCGCCTTCGTCAAATTTCGCGACGCAGAGCAAAATTAAAATTCCTCCGGTCAGCAGCAAACCAAAGCCGTTGATGGCGATTTTCTTTTTCCATTCCGTCATCTTGCCGCGCACCTGCCACCAGTGGCGCACCATGCCGAGTTGCGAGAGCGAGAACGTGATGAAGACGTTGATGCTGTAAAGCACGACCATGACGTTGACCGCCGCCGAGGTGAACAGCACCACAAGCAGCGCCGCGCCGCCCATCATCAGCACGCCGTTTTGCGTGACGAGGCGGTCGGACAACGTGGCGAAGCGCGTCGGCATCCAGCGATCCACCGCCATGTTGGCCAGCACGCGCGGGCCGCCGAAAAAGCCGGTTTGCGCGGCGATGATGAGCAGCGCCGCCGAGGAAGCCATCGCGGCGATGACAAAAGCTTTGGACAAACCGGGCGACCAGCCGGCGGTGAGTTTTTCAAACAGCACGGCGTTCAATGTTTTGCCCGGCACCGGCGCGACGTGGTAAAGCAGATACGCCAGCAGCAATCCGCCGACGACGAACGACAGCGACACGGCCATGTAAAGCATCGTGCGTTTGCCGGTCTGCACGCGCGGTTCGCGCAGGGTATTCAGGCCGTTGCTCACGGCCTCGATGCCGGTGTAAGTGCCGGCGCCGAGACTGTAAGCGCGCAGCAAAACGGCGAACAGTCCGAACAAACCGATTTGCGGATCGGTGCAGGTGGATTGCACGTCGTTCACCACGCCATGTGCGATTTGTGGCAGGTCGTAAAAATGTGCCGAGAGCGACCAGACAATCGCGAACGTGTAAGTGCCGACAAAAATGAAAAATACCGGCACCCACAGCACGACGGATTCTTTCACGCCGCGCAGGTTCAACAGCGTGAGAAAAATGATGATGCCGACGGAAAAAGTGACTTTGTATTTCAACATTTCCGGCGGCAGCAAACTGAACATCGCGTCCGCGCCGCTGGCGATGCTCAACGCGATGGTCAAAATGTAGTCGCCGATGAGCGCGCAGCCGGACACCACGCCGGCGGTGGGCGAAAGCAGTTTGCTCGCGACGAGATAACCGCCGCCGCCCGTCGGAAACAGTTCGATGATTTGCGAGTAGCTCGCGCAGATCACCGCGATGGTCACGATGGAAGCCAGCGCCACGAACAAGCTCAAATACGAATGTGCGCCCAGCGCCTTGAACGCTTCTTCCGGGCCGTAACACGAAGACGACAAACCGTCCGCGCCGAGGCCGACCCACGCCAGCAGCGCCACGAGCGACATATTGTGGAAAATCTTTTTGTCCGAGATGTTGTGCGCCCGGCCAATGACCAGGTTTTTTAGGGAAGCAAATAAGTTCATTCCAATTTCAAATCAGCCGTTGGGGTCAACGATGTGCAGATCAATGCCGGGCGCGTGGTGCATAAAAAATTCGATGACGTTCGGCCGCGTGAACTGCCACCACTTGCGCTCGCTCGTGCCGAGGACGACGAGATTGACATCGTGTTCACGGCAATATTTTAGCAGCGCCGCGCAGACGTCTTCGTTTTCCAAAACCGTCACGCTGCCGCCGAGTTCGGTTGCAAGCTGGACGTTCTGGATGAATTTCCGCTGCAAATCCGAGGGGATTCGCATCGGGTCTTCTTTTTTGCGCCGGACATAAACGGCCATCCATTCGCGGTTCAGCCGGCCCGCCAGCCGCGACGCCACGCGCAGCAGTCGCGCGGTCGTCACCGGATTCGTGCTGATGCAGACGGCGACTTTTTCGCTGACCTCCGTTGGCGACGTCACACCCATGCGCGGGCGCTGGTCGAGCGCGTTGGCCGTTTCGCGCAAGGCGAGTTCGCGCAGCTCGTTCAAATTATTTTCCGTAAAAAAATTTTCCAGCGCGGCGGCGGCGCGATCCTTCGGATAAATTTTCCCCAGCCGCAGTCGCTCGCGCAATTCCTCGGCGGTCAAATCAATGTTCACCACCTGATCCGCTTCCAGCACAAACCGGTCCGGCACGCGCTCGCGCACATCGACGCCGGTCGCGCGCAAAACCGTGTCGTGCAAACTTTCGAGATGCTGGATGTTCAGCGCGGTGATGATGTTGATGCCGGCCAGCAGCAAATCATGCACGTCGAGGTAACGCTTGGGATGCGCCGCGCCGGCGACGTTGGTGAACGGCAGTTCGTCCACTATGCAAACGGTCGGGTAGCGTTTGAAAATCGCCTCGGTGTCTAAAATCTCCACCGTGCCGTTGCCGTGCGGGACTTTTTTGCGCGGGATGACTTCCAGACCGGCGACGAGCGCCTCGGTTTCCGCGCGCCCGTGCGTTTCAATCCAGCCGATGACCACGTCCACGCCGGCTTTTTTCAGGCGGTGCGCCTCTTCGAGCATCGCGAACGTCTTGCCGACGCCGGCGGCGTGGCCGAGATAGATTTTCAATTTGCCCAGCCGGCTTTTCTCGATCAGCCGGAGAAAATCTTCCGGCTTCAATCGTTCAATCGCGGGGCGAATTGGCTCTGGCATCGCGGCCAATGATGTTCAAAAAATGGCCGTTTCGCAACGAAGATGAAAGCTTTGAGGAGCGCGGCATTTATGCCGCTTCAACGTCCATTGACGTTGCGGCTTGAAGCGGGCTGAAGCCAGCACTCCGAAGGCGACCAAACGCGCCAAATTTACTTCTGGTCGAGTGCGAGGTTGAGCGCGAGCACATTTACACCGGGTTCACCGAGAAAACCAAGACTGGCGGCGTCCGTATTGGCGCGGATGAGTTCGCGCAATTTATCTTCGCTGAAGCCGCGCGCCTTGGCGACACGCGGTGTTTGCAGCTCGGCGTTGCGCAGGCTGATGTGCGGATCCAGACCGCTGGCGGAGGCGGTCACGGCATCCGCCGGCACGGGCGTGTTGGTGTCGAGATTGTTTTGCGCGCGATAGGCCGCAATGTTTTGCGCGATGGTGTCGTGCAGCTTTTGCGAGGTCGGGCCGAGATTGCTGCCGCCGGAACTGGTCGGGTCGTAGGCCATGCCGTTGGCACCGGCGTCGGACGGGCGCGTAATAAAATACTTGTCGGCGGTGAACTGTTGGCCGATCAGGCGCGAGCCGTGGATCGTCCCGTCTTTGCCCACAACCAGACTGCCATTGGCCTGGTCATGGAACAGGAGTTGCGAGACGCCGAACACGGCCAGCGGATAAATGCCGCAGCAGACGACGGCGAACACGAGCGTGATCATCACGGCGGCGCGGGTTTCAGGGAATAATTTTTTCATAAAAGAGTAATTTAACCACGGATGGACACGGTCTGTCACATGGTTTCAGATAAAAGAATTTTAGCAGATTGCTGGGAAAACTGAAGAGTATTCTGGGCAAACCGGCAGAATTTTCGGCTATTGGCGTCAGCTTTTACTGACAGTTTCACTGAATGTGATTTGGGGTAGAGCGAGTAGAAGTTTTTCCGGTCCAATCCAAAGCCGAAAGAGACAAATTGTATCACGTCACAAAGCGTGGAGGCGTTAAGCCGAGCCGATCATCATTTCAGGCGGGTGATCCAGTTTTTTCGCGGCGAATGAGCACGGGAAACTGATGGAGTAGAAAATGCCGTTGCCGGTTTTTGCGGGTGATTTTTGCGCCGCAGGAGTTGATCGTACAGATACTGTTGTTGTTTCAGTTTTTGGTTATGTGTTTTTTCTTCATATCAAATTTTTGATATGATTGATTTATTTCACTGGTTGTATTGAAAGGACTTCCCGTTCTTCCGGCATTTTATTTGTTTCGAAATCAGGGTTGAATGTTGCCTTGTCGGCGTAAACGGGCACGTGGTAATCGACCGCCTTGACCTGTCGGTCGAATTCCGAATTCATAGACGCGAGCAAGTCTTTTTTGGTGGGGTCGTTGGCGAGGTTGTGGATTTCGAACGGATCGTTCTTCAAATCGAACAACTCTGTCCACTCGTTGTGGCCGGGATACTTGGTCAGTTTAGCGGATTCCGTCCGCAGCGAAATAATTGTCGGCGTGTTGGGATAATTGTTCTCGATGAAATATTCGGAGAGAAACGACTTGCGCCAGTCGGCTGGCTCACCTTTGAGCAGCGAACGCCAGCTCCGGCCTTGCATCTGCGCAGGAATCGGAATACCAGCGAGGTCGAGAAAGGTCGGCGCAATATCAATGTTGAGCGCCACCTCGTCGAGTACCTTGCCTTTGGAAATCAGCTTCGGATAACGTAGCAGCAGCGGCACACGCAACGAATCGTCATACACCGAACGCTTGTCGTGCAGGCAGTGTTCACCGACATAAACACCGTTGTCAGTCATAAACAGCAGCACCGTGTTATCCGCAAGTTTCAAGTCGTCCAGCACTTTTAAAATCCGTCCGACATCGTCATCCACCGCCTTGATACAGCGGAAATAATTCAAGTTCAGATTCACGCCGCGGTTCTGGCGAATGGCGGTTTCTGCCTCGCGCTTGAAACGAAGATCGGAATCAGCGTGGCGGTAAATCGGCAGCGTGGTTAGGTTCGGCACGATGCCGCCGAGATCACCGGCAAACAAATTTCTAGTGCGCTCCGGCGGCTGGGGCGGTTCGTGTGGCGTCTTGAAACCGACGAATATTGAAAACGGTTTGTCATGCGGCTGCTTGAGGAAATCAACGGCAAAATCAGTCGTCACATCGTCCACCCAGCCTTTGGTCGGCGTCATTGTGCCGTTGATTTCAAAGGGACAATCGAAATATTTGCCTTGACTAATGAAGGTATAATTCACTTCAAAACCAGGGCGCGGCCCAGCCTGTTTGCCATGGTGAAACTTGCCAAAATAAGCGGTCTGATAACCAGCGTCTCGCATCAAGGCGGAATAAGTAACGTTGGACATCGGAAAAATTGTGTGATTGTTAGCCACGCCGTTCACGTGATTGTATTGTCCGGTAAGAATGGAGGCGCGACTTGGAGAACACAGCGAACAGGTAACAAAGGCATTGCGGAAGCGGATGCCTTCCGCTGCAATCCGGTCCATGTTCGGTGTCTGTAACCAAGGGTATCGACCAGCTTCGCCCAATTCGCGTTGGACGCAACTCATCGCGGACCACTGCTGGTCGTCCGTCACAATTACGACAAAATTGGGGCGCTGATCGACTGCGAAAGTTGTGACCACGCCCATCCAAGGCAAAAACACCAGCGACAGAGACACAATCTTACGGATGCTGTTTTTGAATGTGTTCAATGAGAGGTGAGTGAGGATTGGTTAAGCGCGTTCGGATTCAGTGGTGCGCTGTTCAAAACACACCATCGGTCAAGCATGAGCACGCCCGGCGCGATAGCCATAGAGTCCATAAAAGGCGATGTAGCCAAAGGCAATCATCGGCACAATGAACGAGGTCTGAATGCCAAACTTGTCCGCCACCGCGCCTTGCAGCGGAGGCAACAATGCGCCACCCAGAATCGCCATCACGAGCAGAGACGATCCCTGACTCTTCAGCGGTCCCAAACCTTCAATCGCCAGCGCAAAAATATTTGACCACATCACCGAGCAAAACAGGCCAATGCCGAGAATTGACCATTTGGCGGTTTCGCCGGTAGTCATCATGCCAGTGACCAGCAGGGCAATGATCAGGCCACTGAACAGGCACAGCATCCGTTGCGGACTGGCTTCACCAAGAAAAAACGCAACCAATAAAATCGTCAGCGGCACACCATAATGAAGGGTACTGGCGGAACCGGCCAAAACCCATATTGTGCAGAACGCGGCCACGGGGACGAGCATCACCAACGTATGCTTCAGCCATCCGCGCAATTCACTCAACGCAAAGGCCCCCATAAATCGCCCGATCATTAGACCGCCCCAGTAGTAAGCCAGAAACCGGCTGGCTTCCTCGTGTGGCAGGCCCCCCAATTTTTCGGTGCCGAGAAAGTTGATGATAGCGCTGCCTACCGACACTTCGCCGCCGACATACATGAAGATGGCAAGCATACCCAGTACTGTATGCGGATGCGCGAGTGCGCCCCAGCCCCGGCTGATGCCTTCCCGGTTGGTGAACGCCGGCAGGTGCGCGAATTTGAAAAACACGGCCAGAACGACGAACACGGCGGCAAAGCCAAGATATGGAATTTTCACTGAGTCCGCCCCATGCGCCGTCTTGGTGGTGAATAAGGTGAAAATCAACCAGCCTCCGATGATGGGGCCGATGGTGGTGCCAAAGGAGTTGAAGGCTTGGGATAAATTCAGCCGGCTGGATGCCGTGCGCTCCGGGCCAAGAATGGTCACGTAGGGATTGGCGGCAATCTGCAACATGGCAAAGCCCAGCCCGACAATGAACAGGGCCACCAGAAAAAATGAATACGAAGCCAGGACGGCAGCGGGATAAAACAGGGCGCTCCCAGCAGCGGCGATCAGCAGGCCGATGATGACGCCATTCTTGTAGCCGAGGCGGTTGATGGGGTCGCCGGAAACCATGGAGACCAGGTAGTAAATTAGCGAGCCGATGCCGTAGGCTCCGAAAAAGGCGAATTGCACGAGCATGGCTTGGAAATAACTCAACGTGAAAGCCTCCTTGAAACGGGGGATGAGCACGTCGTTCCACACGGTCATAAACCCCCACATGAAGAACAGAACCGTCATGATCGCGAACGGGCCGCGATAAATCTGGCCGTTGGTGGCAGAGGCGGAGGTGGTGGTGGAATTTGGAATGTTGGCCATGGAAAAGGCGTTTATTATTTTTTGTTTGGACGCGCTTCTGGTGCCGTGCCCCACTTGTAATCGGGTGCGGAAGTCATATCAAATATTACTTCGCCGCCATGGAGCATTTGCTCATGGGTAAGATAAACTTTTTCCCAAGCGGCGCCGTTCAGGGTTGCTCCCTTTATGTAGGCACGCTGCGGGCCGTTGTTGCGCGCAGTGATGGTGAAAGATTTTCCGTCGCCCACGCGCAAAGTTGCCTTGTCGAAAATGGGGCTGCCGATGGCATAAGCGGTGTCGCCGGGGCAGAGTGGGTAGAACCCCAACGCACTGAATACATACCAGGCCGAGGTCTGGCCGGTGTCATCATCGCCACACAAACCATCTGGTGTGGATTGATACAGCATACTCGTGAGCAAGCGGGCGCGCGATTGGGTCTTCCATGGCTGGCCGACGTAATCGTAGAGATAAATCATGTGGTGGATGGGTTCGTTGCCATGGGCATACTGACCCATATTCAGCGCGACCATCTCGGTCATTTCATGAATCTCACAATCATAGGTACCGATCTTAAAGTTGTTGGGCGAGGTAAAAACCGCATCAAGTTTGGCCGCCATCGCCGCATCGCCGCCCAGCAACCGCGCCAGGCCGGCCACATCCTGAAACACGCTCCAGGTCCAATGCCAAGAACAGCCTTCGGTAAACGGCCCGCCCCATTCAATGGGATCAAACGGCTCGCACCACGCTCCGCTGGCTTTGCGCCCGCGCATGAATCCGGTCTTTACATCAAACAGGTTGGTGTAATTCATCGACTTTCTTTCGAATTCGGCTGCCTCGGTATTTCGGCCTGCCGCCCGCGACAGCAATGCCGCGCAATAATCGTCATAGGCGTATTCAAGCGTTTTAGCTGCGGCCTCGCGGAAACTGGGTTCACCAGGCGTGGCGGAGTAGGGAACATAGCCAATCCGGTTGTAATACTCCGCGCCATCACGCCCGATGGATTTGCAGGTGTCCGGTGCCTGATGGTTGGCATCATGCACCACCGCATCCACGGCTTTGTTCAAATCAAAATTGCGAATCCCCTTGGCCCAGCCGTCGGCCAGCAGCGAAAAGGCGTGGTTGCCGATCATGCATTCGCGGTGACCGGGGCTGGACCACTCCGGCAGCCAGCCGCTCTGATCATAGGCATTGAGCAAACCTTGTAAAATGTCCCGGCTTATCTCTGGATAGAGCAGATTATAGAGGGGATGCGCGGCCCGGAACGTGTCCCAGAAACCGGTATCGGTATAGAGCACCCCCTCATGCAGCTTGCCATCATAAGGGCTGAAATAGACCGGGCGGCCCTCGGAATTCATTTCGTA
>Ga0208872_1001946_pt1 | contig 12261 bp, 5 predicted proteins | sample CryBogCBH12Aug08_FD_185508 | JGI IMG/M metagenome (GOLD analysis project Ga0208872, IMG submission 185508) | Freshwater microbial communities from Crystal Bog, Wisconsin, USA - CBH12Aug08 (SPAdes) | ecosystem: Environmental > Aquatic > Freshwater > Lake | place: Crystal Bog, Wisconsin, USA... | reverse complement strand
TGCCATCTTGAGCGTTGTTAACACGTCTGGTAGCGCCACGGGAACCAATGTCGTCAATGTGCTGACCAGCGGCTTCCTCGGCGGCAGTGGAACCATCTTTGGCAAGGTTACGGTCAACAGTGGCGGTCATACGTTGCCCGGCGGAACCAATGACAACATCAATGGCGTGACCACCACAGTCAGCAACTTGACCTACAGCGCCGGCGGCGAGGCCGATTTCAACTTGAGCAGCACCTACAACAGCGGCAATGACCAGGTGGTGGTGAACGGAGCGCTGGCTGGCAACGGCGTAAATGTTGGGGTTTACTTGACTGACTCAATCGCCACGAACCTGGATACGACCGGAGATTATGTGCTCTTCCAGGTTAACGGCACCTACACCAGCGGTTTCAATTCCGTGCCGGTCTGGCTGGGGGCGACACCGACCAATGCTTCCAAATTCTCGATCATCTATTACAATAACAATGTTGTCCTCCGCTATTCGCCGATCATCATTGCGTCGGCGACCGCCACGCCCAATCCGGCGGCCCGTGGCCAGTCGGTTTCTTTCGCCGTGAATGCCACGGCGGGCAGTTATACGATTGATCCCAGCGTGGGTATTTATGTGAATGCGAGCCCCCTCGGCGGCTCACCTTCGCTCTATCTGGTGCAATCCAATGGCACCAGCATTTATACCAATAGTGTCAATGTGGCTCCCAGCACGAGCCCCGGCAGTCAAAATCTGACCTTCACCGTCACTGACAACAATAGCGACTCGAGCAGCGCGGTCATTCCGTTGACGGTCAGCGTTTCGTCGGAAGTGTGGGATGGTCTGGGTGGTGACAACAATTGGTCCACGGGCGCGAACTGGCTCACCGGGTATTCCCCTGGCGTGGGTGATTCTGTGACCTTTGCCGGCATCACGCAGTTGACGCCAAACATGGAAAGCAGCTACAGCGTCAGCTCGGTGACGTTCAGCAACAATGCGGGCAGCTTTAGCATCGGAACGTCTGGTAACAACCTGACCATCACCGCTGGCGGGGTGGTCAATAATTCCACGAACGCGCAAGATCTGAACGTGCCGGTCTATCTGACGACGGCAGCGCAAACATTGAATGCGGCGGCGGGGGACTTGACACTGGGGCAAACTCTGGACAATGGCGGCAGCCTGCTGACCGTTACTGATGGTGGGCATAATTCCACGTTAAGTGGGGTTGTCTCCGGCATTGGTGGATTGACCAAGACTGGCAATGGCACCTTGACGCTCGGCGGCGCGAATACTTATTCCGGCCCGACGACGGTCAGCGGGGGCAAGGTGACAGTGAATGGCACTGGGGCAATCAGCACCACTACTAGCCTGGTGACCATTGGCAATGTTGCTGGTAACGCGATTCTGAATATTGCCGGCGGTTCGGTGAGCGCCAATGATGCTGCCAACCCCGCTTTGGCCATCGGCAACGTAACGAATGCCAATGGATTTCTGTTCATGAGTTCCGGCACCCTTGAATGCGGCGCAGGCGAATTCCATATCGGCCAGGCGGCGGGCGCTTACGGGGCATTCGACTTGAGCGGTGGCACCGTCACGATTGGCGATGTAAATGCCGGGGATGCTTATTTTGTGGTCGGCGGTGCATATTTCTCAGGCCCTTCCGAAGGCGTGTTTAACATGAGCGGCGGAACATTCAACGACAATGCACAAGAGTTTTCCATCGCCAATATCGCCGGTGCAATCGGGGTGGCGAATTTGAGCGGCGGCACCTTAACCGACAGCAAGGGCATCCACGTGGGCGACCGGGGAACCGCCATATTGAATGTGTCTGGTTCGGCTGCGGTTAATCTAAGCGGCGCCACGCTGCAATTTGGTCTTGCCGGCAGCACCACGATTGGCACGGCCAATCTATCGGGCGGCACGGTCACGGCGAACAATGTTGGGATCGCCGGCACCAGCACTTCCCGGTTGAATTTCAACGGCGGCACACTGCAAGCTGCTGAGAATAATGCGGCGTTCATTACGGGCCTGACCGCCGCCACCATTTACAGTGGTGGTGCGATTATTGATGACGGTGGCTTTACGATCACCAACTCACAACCTTTGCTCGCACCGACGGGCAATGGCGTCAGTTCCATCCCGGTGGTCACCAACGGTGTCGGTTACTTGGATACCCCTGTGGTCAGCATTACTGGCGGCGGTGGCGTGGGAGCCACGGCGGTCGCAAATGTTTCTGGCGGCTCCGTCACCGGCATCACGATTACGTGCCCGGGCACGGGTTATACCTCGGCTCCGACCGTGACGCTCTTCGGCGGCGGTTACAGCAGTGCGGCCACGCTCGGCACGGCGACCATTGCCGCGAACGTGAGCGGCGGCCTGACCAAGCAAAACACCGGCACGCTGACCCTTTCGGGGGCGAATACCTATACAGGCAATACGACCGTCAACGGTGGCATCCTGGAAATCGTTCAGGCGACGATTGCTACAAATTCGACTGTGACGGTGGCGAGTGGCGCCGTGTTGCAGCTGGATTTTGCCGTGACGAACGTGGTGGCTGGATTGGTTACTAACGGTGTCAGTGCCGGTCCGGGAGTTTACAACAGCACCACCGCTTCACCATTCATCACGGGCACGGGCACTTTGGTGGTGCAATCACTATCCGCTCCGTTGTCGGGATTGAAGTTCACCGTTGCCCCGGTGATTTCGGGGACCAGCCTGACCATCTCGGGGACCAACACCGGTGCCGGCACGGTTTATCTGTTGACCAGCACGAATGTGGCGGCCCCGTTCAGCACTTGGACGCCGATCTGGACCAATGTGTTGAGCGGCAGCGGTAGTTTCAGCACGAACCTGTCGAATGCGGTGAATCCGGGGCTGGCCCAAGAGTTCTTTTTGCTGAGCAATACGAATAATTGATCAAGTGGTCCGCAGGTATCCATAGGTTTCTGCGGAGGTCGATGATTGACCGGTTCGTCAGTCGTGGGGCTGGCGGACAGGTTGGAATGAGGCAGTGGATGAGTCCGGCCCGTAGCGACTTTTATGCTGCGGGCCGGATTTTTTTGAAAAGTCTGTTAAATGAAAATATTTAAAAATAAAACCGTTCAGTGGACGGGCTTTACGTTAATTGAATTGTTGGTGGTCATCGCCATCATTGCCATCCTGGCGGCGATGCTGTTGCCAGCTTTAGCAAAAGCAAAGTTAAAGGCGACGATGGCAACGTGTTTAAATAATCAGAAGCAACTGGGGTTGGCATTTCAAATGTATGGGTCAGATAACAGTGACAAGATTGTGGCCTCGTTGCAAGAGCCGGGCAGTCCGGGCACCAAATATGATGCTGACGGATACTGGGGGCCGCCCAATCCGAGTTTATGGGGTGGGTCGCAGGCGACTGCCTTGGCCGCTGTTCAAAGTGCGCTCCAGACAAATAATATGCTTTATCAATATGCCCCCAGTGTTGGAGCTTATCATTGTCCCGGAGATGTCAGATTTAATTTGCCAGTAGCCGCTGGCTTAAATCCAGGGTGGGCTTACGACAGCTACGCCAAGACGGACAACATGGCGGGAGAAGGCAAAGGTGGCATAAAGGATTATACTAAACTATCCGAAATCAGCCGGACTTCGGATGCGTTTACTTTCTTGGAACAGTGTGACAGCCGTGGATATAACGTCGGTTCATTTGAATTTGATTGGAACGGCGGCAATGGCGCCCAGGCCTTTATGGACATCATTGCCATGTATCATGGCAATGTTAATACGGAAGGTTTTGCGGACGGTCATGCCGAACATCGTAAATGGTTGGATAACCAGATTACCAGCCAGGGAATGGGCGCAGCCAAACAAGGTAATGCCATTACTTACAATCCTCAGCCGCCGCATTCCGGTCCTGACTACGATTACATGATTCAACATTGGCTTTTTCCTGCCAATCCCTAGACCGCATGACCGTTGTGAATAATTTGATAAATACATCAGATGCTTTGAACTGCTAATCGGGTTCGCAATAATATGAAAAAACAACAAAGGTGGTTAATCTATATAGCGGTATTTGGCATCGCTGGCGTTCTCCTTGCCGGCGACCCAATCCCCGACACTGCCGTGCCCAAGATCATTGTGAACACGCAGGCTGAGCCGATTGCGCCGGGGAAGTTCCAGCCGACCTGGGATTCACTCAAGCAGTATCAGGTGCCGGATTGGTTCCGTAACGCGAAGTTTGGCATCTGGGCGCACTGGGGACCGCAGTGTGAGCCGGAAGACAGTGATTGGTATGCACGCAACATGTATATTCAAGGTCATCGGCAGAACGTGTATCAGGTGGCGCACTGGGGGCCGCCGTCGCAATTTGGATTCAAAGACGTGATTCATTCCTGGAAGGCGGCAAAATGGGATCCAGAAAAATTGGTCGCTCTTTATAAACGCACCGGCGTGCAATACTTCGTAGCCTTGGGTAATCATCATGACAACTTCGATTTGTGGGACAGCGCGTATCAGCCTTGGAACAGTGTAAAAGTCGGCCCGCAAAAAGACCTCATCGGGGGTTGGGCCAAGGCCGCGCATGACCAAGGCTTGCCATTCGGCGTCAGCCTACACGCGGCGCACGCGTGGAGTTGGTATGAACTGGCGCAAAGCGCCGATAAGACCGGTCCACTGGCCGGTGTGCCTTATGATGGCAAATTGACGAAGGCTGATGGCAAGGGCAAATGGTGGGACGGCCTCGATCCGCAAGATTTATACGAGCAACGCCACACGCCCAGTCCGAACTTTGATAAGCCCGATTCCATCCATGACCGTTGGGATTGGAACAACGGCGTGAGCCAGCCGGATCAGGCCTACTGCGATAAATTTTACAATCGCACCGCCGATCTCATCAAAAAATATCAACCAGACCTGATCTATTTTGACGACGACGCTTTGCCGTTGTGGCCGGTGAGCGATGCAGGTTTAAAAATAGCGGCGGATTTTTACAACAGCAGCATCCAGCAGCACAACGGAAATTTGGAGGCAGTCATCCTCGGTAAGCAACTCAATGACGCAGAGCGCCAGTGCATCGTCTGGGACATCGAACGCGGCACGTCCGACCACATTGAGCCGCTGCCATGGGAGACCGACACCTGCATCGGCAACTGGCATTACGACCGGTCGTTGTATGACCGCAACCGCTACAAAAGCGCGAGCCACGTCATCAAGATGCTGTGCGACATTGTAAGCAAAAATGGAAATCTGCTGCTGAACATTCCGGTGCGTGGCGACGGGACGATTGACGACAAGGAAGAAGTGGTGTTGCAAGGCATCGCGAGCTGGATGGACGTGAACAAGGAAGCAATCTTCGGCACGCGTCCGTGGAAAACCTTTGGTGAAGGCCCGGCCTCGGAAGGCACGCCCGGCAAGGTCGGCAATTTCAACGAAGGCAAAGGCAAGCCGTTTACTGGCGAGGATGTGCGCTTTACCACGAAAGATGGAGTAATCTACATGATTGCGTTGGGCGCACCGAAAAAAGATTTGCAAATCAAGTCGCTGGGCACGGCGGCGGGGCTCCTGGAAGGCAAAATCAGCGGCATAACATTGCTGGGCAGCGGCGAGAAAGTCCAGTGGTCGCAAGCCGCCGATGTGCTTACCGTCAGGGTGCCGGGAAAAATGCCGAATAATATCGCTATCGTTTACAAAATATCTTTTTGATTATGAAAAACCTGTCTTCGTTTTGCCTTGTTTTGCTCGGGGTTGCCGTCGCGGATCGGGGCCGCGCGCAAATCATCACTGACCCCATTCCTGAAACCGCCGTGCCTACCGTCATCGTCAGCACGACGAACGAGCCGGTGACGCCGGGGAAATTTCAGCCGACTTGGGACTCGCTGCGCCAGTATCAATGCCCGGACTGGTTTCGCAACGCGAAGTTCGGCATCTGGGCCTGCTTCGGTCCGCAGAACGTGCCGGAGGCCGGCGACTGGTATGCGCGGAACATGTATGTGGAAGGCAGCCGGCAAAATAAATATCACGTCGCCCATTACGGGCCGCCGTCGCAGTTTGGTTTCAAGGACGTCATTCACCTCTGGAAGGCGGAAAACTTTGACGCGGAGAAACTCATCGCGCTCTACAAAAAAGTTGGCGCGCAATATTTTTTCGTCATGGTCAACCACCACGACAACTTTGATATGTATGATTCCAAGTATCAGCCGTGGAACAGCGTCAACGTCGGGCCGCACAAAGACATCGTTGGTGATTTCGCCAAGGCTGCAAAGGAACAAGGGCTGCGATTTGGTGTCAGCGTCCATGCCGCGCACGCGTGGAGTTTTTACGAGATCGCCCAAAGCGCCGACAAGACCGGACCGTTCGCCGGCGTGCCTTACGATGGCAAATTGACGAAGGCCGACGGCAAGGGCAAATGGTGGGACGGCCTCGATCCGCAGGAACTCTACGCGCAAAATCACACGCCGAGTGTGAACTTCAGCAATGCCAGCGCGATTCACGCCCAGTGGAATTGGGGAAATGGTGCGAGCCTTCCCGACCAGGCTTACTGCGATAAATTCTACAACCGCACGCTTGACCTCATTCACAAATATAAACCGGATTTGGTTTACTTTGATGACGATGCGTTGCCGCTGTGGCCGGTCAGCGACGCCGGATTGAAAATCGCCGCCGACTTTTACAACTTCAACATGCAGCAGCACGACGGCAAGCTGGAAGCCGTGCTGTTCGGCAAGATGCTTTCCGCGGGCCAGCAGAAATGTATCGTCCGCGACATCGAGCGCGGCGCGGCCAATAAAATCGAAGAGCAACCGTGGGAGACGGACACCTGCATCGGCAGCTGGCATTACGACCGCTCGGTTTACGACAAGAATCGTTACAAGACCGCCAAGACCGTCATCCAGATGTTGTGCGACATCGTGAGCAAAAATGGTGATTTGCTGCTCAACATTCCCGTGCGCGGTGACGGTTCGATTGACGACAAGGAACAGGCCGTGCTCGCCGGCATCGGCGCGTGGATGGATGTGAACAAGGAATGTATCTTCGACACGCGTCCATGGAAAGTTTTCGGCGAAGGCCCGGCGTCAGAGGGCGCGGCGCTTTCCGCGCAAGGTTTCAACGAAGGCAAAGGCAAGCCGTTCACCGGCGAAGATGTCCGCTTCACCACTAAAGATGGGTCGCTCTACATGATTGTATTGGGCGTGCCGAAAAAGGATTTGCAGGTCAAGTCCCTCGGCAATGCAGCGAAGCTACTCGACAAGCCGATCATCAACATCACGCTGCTGGGCAGTGATGAGAAAGTAACGTGGTCACAAGCTGCCGATGCGCTCACGATTAACGCGCCAAAAAAAATCCCTAATGACGCGGCCATTGTCTTCAAGATAAGATGACCAAGCATGAAAGCCTTGCTGCTCTGTCTGCTACTTTTGTTTTTTGGCTTTTCTGTATTCGCCGCAGAATCTCCACGCCAGACGATTAACTTCAATCGTGAATGGAAATTTCAACTGGGCGACCACGCCGGCGCGGAAGCGGTGAACTTTGCCGACGCGCAGTGGGAAGACATCGGCCTGCCGCATTCGTTCAGCATGCCGTATTTCGCCTCGCCGAAATTTTACACCGGCTACGGCTGGTATCGGAAACATTTCGACGTGCCGGCGGGATGGTCGGGCAAAAAATTGTTTCTCGAATTTGACGGCGCTTTTCAGGACGCGGAAATTTTTATCAATGGCCAACGCCTCGCCGAACACAAGGGCGGCTACACGGGATTTTCTCTGGAAATTACGGATGCTGTGAAACTCGGCGACAATGTCGTGGCCGTGCGGCTCAACAATCTTTGGAACGCGCAGCTCGCGCCGCGCGCAGGCGAACACGTTTTCAGCGGCGGCATTTATCGCGACGTGCGGCTGGTCGTGACCGAACCGCTGCACCTCACCTGGTATGGCACGTTTGTCACCACGCCGCAGGTTTCGGTGGAGGCGGGCACGGTGAATGTGAAAACGGAAATTCGCAATGACAGCGCGATGGACAAAAATTGCGCGGTGCAAACGGACATTCTTGATCCGAGCGGGAATAAAGTTGCGAGCATTTCCTCTACTCAATCCGTCGCCGCCGGAACTACGGTGACGTTTGACCAAACCACCGCGCTCATCGCCAGCCCGAAACTCTGGCATCCCGATCATCCGTTTCTCTACACGGCGGTGAGCAAAATTTTTGACGGCAAAAAGCTCGCCGACAATTTTTCCACACCGTTTGGTTTCCGCTGGTTCAAATGGACGGCGGATCAGGGATTTTTTCTGAACGGCGAGCATCTTTATTTCAAGGGCGCGGACGTGCATCAGGATCACGCGGGTTGGGGCGACGCCGTGGCGGACAGCGGATTTTTTCGCGACGTGAAACTGGTCAAGGACGCCGGATTCCAATTTATTCGCGGCTCGCATTATCCGCATGATCCGGCTTTCGCGGACGCCTGCGACCAGTTGGGCATTTTATTCTGGTCGGAGAATTGTTTCTGGGGCATGGGCGGTCGTTCGCCGGACGGTTTTTGGAATGCCAGCGCGTATCCGACCAATGCCGAGGACGACGGGGCGTTCGAGCAGAGTGTGAAGGACAGCCTGCGCGACATGATCCGCATCAACCGCAACCATCCGTCCATCGTCGCGTGGAGCATGTGCAATGAAGTTTTTTTCAGCGAAAAATCCGTGCTGCCAAAAGTGAGAGATTTTTTGCAGGAGCTTGTCTCGGAGACTCACGAATTGGATCCGACGCGGCCGGCGGGCATCGGCGGCTGCCAGCGCGCCGGGCTGGATAAGCTTGGCGACATCGCGGGCTACAACGGCGACGGCGCGCGGCTTTACATCAATCCCGGCATTCCGAATCTCGTGACCGAATACAGCTCTGTCCGCGCCGTGCGTCCGGGAATTTATGGCTCGGCCTGGGGAAATCTCGTGCAAGGTCCGGGCGACAAGACGCAGCCGTTTTTCTGGCGCTATCCGTGGCGCAGTGGCGAAGTGCTCTGGTGCATGTTCGATCACGGCAGCATCGCCGGCGACGAGGGCAAGACCGGCATCGTGGATTATTTCCGTCTGCCGAAGCGTGCATGGTATTGGTATCGCAATGAATACGCCCACGTTCCGCCGCCGGAATGGCCGGCAGACGGAACGCCCGCCGCGCTGAAACTTTCCGCCGACAAAACCACGTTGAAATCGGCGGACGGAACGGATGACGCGCAAATTATCGTGACCGTCGTGGACGCCAGCGGCAAACCGTTGAGCAATTCACCGCCGGTCACGCTGACGGTAGAATCCGGCCCCGGCGAATTCCCGACCGGTCCCGCCATCGCCTTCGCGCCGGATTCGGACATCGCCATCCGCGATGGTCAGGCGGCAATGGAATTTCGTTCCTACTATTCCGGCAAGTCCGTAATCCATGCGACGTCGCCCGGCCTCAAAGGCGCAACGCTCACGCTCACGACGCTTGGCGAACCGAAATTTGTCGCGGGCAAAACACCGGCACTAAAACCGCGCCCGTATGTTCGCTTCAACGGGCCGGGCGGAAAAACATTTGCGCAGTCGGCCAGTTCCATTTTTGGTTTGAACAATCCGGTTCTTGCCAGCAGCGAATCGTCAGATCACGCCGCGAGTTTTGCCAACGACGGCAACGCCGCGACGTTCTGGCAGGCGAGCGCCGCCGACACGAATCGCTGGTGGCAGGTGGACGTGGAACGCGCCGTGACGATGGAGCAGGTCAAGCTCACGTTCCCGACGGAAGGCAACTATCGTTACACGATTGAAACGTCGGGCGATGGGACGCGTTGGACGACCGTGGCCGACCAAACCCAGACCTCAAGCATCGAAAAAGTCAGGACGGAAGTGCTGGCAAAGCTGCCGGGCGCGCACCTGTTGCGCGTGACGTTCAACGGAAGCGCTGCCATCGCCGAAGTGGAAATTTCCGGGAAACTCACGGCGCAAGGAGCCGGCTTATGATTTCAACATTACTGGAATTAGCGTGCCGCCGAATAATTTTTGAGGCGTTAGTTTGGGAATCACCCAAGAGAATGCCATCAATCCAAGTTAGCCGCAGATTTTTATCCGCCGGTCTGATCGGGTTAATGCTGGCGCTGTGTCTGTTCGGTAAGCTTGATGCCGCCGAACTGCCTGCGCCGCTTACGCCCGCACCACCACCGATACCTCGCATCAATGGTCCCGGCATTTTCGGCGTGCGGCCCGGTTCGGTTTTTCTCTACACCATTCCAGCCACCGGCAATCGGCCGATGACGTTTGGTGCTGACAATTTGCCGGCGGGTTTGAAATTGGATGCGGCGACCGGACACATCACTGGCGAGATTGTTGACAAAGGAACTTATCCCGTCGTGCTGCGGGCGACCAATGCGCTGGGCGCGGCGGAGAAAAAATTCCGCATCGTCGTGGGTGACCAAATCGCGCTGACGCCGCCGATGGGTTGGAACAGTTGGAACTGCTGGGCGGAGTCGGTAGATCAGGAAAAAGTTTTACGCTCGGCGCGCGCATTGGTGGCTTCCGGCCTCATCAACCACGGCTGGACTTACATCAACATTGATGATTCCTGGCAGGGACAGCGCGGCGGGTCCTTTAATGGCATCCAGCCCAACGAAAAATTTCCAGACATGAAATCGCTGTGCAACCAGCTTCATGAAATGGGACTCAAGGCCGGCATTTACTCGACTCCGTGGATTACGTCGTATGCAAAATATATCGGCGGTTCAAGCGACGATGCGGCTGGTGCGTGGTCAAAGGCGCAAGCGGGCACCAAGTTTTGGCATTTCGGCAAAAAGTATTTTGCAGAAAACGATGCCCAACAATTCGCCGACTGGGGCTTTGATTATTTGAAATTTGACTGGCTGCCGAACGATCTGCCGCATACGTCTGAGATGTCCGCTGCCCTGCGAAAAACCAAACGCGACATCATTTTCAGTTTGTCCAACACCGCGCCGTTTGACCATGCCGCCGATTGGGCGAAGCTGGCCAATTGCTGGCGCACGACTTCAGATATTATTGATCTTTGGAACGAAAATCCCAAGGCCGGTTACAATTACGGCATCTCGGAAATTGCCTTTTCGCAAGACCGCTGGGCGCCATATTCGGGGCCAGGACATTGGAACGATCCCGATATGCTGGTGGTAGGCCACGTCGGCTGGGGGGCGAACCTGCACGCGACGCGCCTGACGCCGGATGAACAATACTCGCACGTCAGCATGTGGTGCCTGCTTTCCGCGCCGCTGCTGATTGGCTGTGATTTGGAGCAGCTTGATGCCTTCACCATCGGCCTGTTGAGCAACGATGAAGTGCTGGCGTTGGATCAAGATGCCTTGGGCAAACAGGCGGTGCGAGTGGCGACGATTGGCCCGGTGGATGTTTACTTGAAAGAACTGGAGGATGGTTCCAAGGCGCTGGGATTTTTCAACCGTGGCAATGACATCGCAAATATCAATTTCAACAAAATGAGCTACATTGAATTGTCCGGCAACTGGCACGTCCGCGACCTCTGGCGGCAAATGGATCTGCCCGACGCCAAAGGCGCGCTCAAGTTGACCATTCAGCCGCACGGCGTAGTTTTACTTAAATTCATTCCAACCACACCACAATGATGCAACTTATGAAAACACCGTTTCTTACTGTAATTTGTAAAATCTGGTTATCCGGAATTTTGACCGGCTTGGTCGGATTTTCCTTGGGCTACGGCCAGCAACTTGCCTTCCCCGGTGCGCAAGGCTACGGCCAATACGCCACTGGCGGACGCGGCGGCACGGTGTATCACGTCACCACGCTGGCGGACAGCGGGCCGGGATCATTCCGCGATGCGGTGAGTCAGAGCGGTCGCACGATTGTTTTTGATGTCGGCGGCTACATCAATCTTGGCTCTGCGGTGATTGCCAGCAGCGGCATCACTATTGCCGGCCAAACCGCGCCCGGCGGCGGCATCGGCGTGTTGGGCAACGAGGTTTCTTTTTACGGAAAAAACAACATTATCTGCCGAAATTTTCGTTTCCGGCAGGGCGGTAGCGCCACCGGTTCCAGCGCGATTAACATCGGCGCTTCCAGCGGCACCGGGAACAATATGATTTTTGATCACATTTCCGTGGAGTTCGGCCAGTGGGACAGCATTGACGCCGTTCACACATCGGGCGTCACGGTGCAAAATTCCATCATCGCCGACCCCATCAACCAGCAGTTTGGCGCGCACGTTGAAGGTTATAATTTGACTTGGTATGGGAATATCTGGGCCAACGCGCACAACCGCCAGCCGTTGTGCAAGGCGGACACGGTTTACATCAACAATGTCGTTTATGACTACGCGGC